>ERZ1027047.1056-NODE-1056-length-11862-cov-5.220293_pt1 | contig 11862 bp, 10 predicted proteins | sample MGYA00519286_ERZ1027047 | MGnify/ENA primary metagenome ERZ1027047 (study PRJEB26926, sample SAMN06164592) | human gut metagenome | biome: ENVO:00009003; feature: ENVO:2100002; material: ENVO:00002003 | host: Homo sapiens | place: USA | collected 2012 ... | reverse complement strand
AGATTCATGAGCGTCTCGTGGGCTCGGAGATGTGTATAAGAGACAGTCCTGATACAGTGCCGGTTCGGTGAGATAGAGCCGGTTCAGTTCCAGCATGTAATGGTAGAATGCATCGTGAATGGGATATTTCAGAATGTCCCAGTCCTGCTGCTGCTCCTCGGTCCACTCCCGCAGCTGCCCCAGTTCGCTGCCCATGAACAGCAGCTTTTTGCCGGGGTGTGCATACATATATAAATAGAGCAGCCGGGCCTGCGGGAATTTCTGTTCGTATTCGCCGAACATCTTCTGCATGATCGTGGCTTTTCCGTGGACGTTTTCGTCATGGGAAAGGGGCAGCAGGTAGTATTCGTTGGGAAAGTACATCATGGAGAAGGTCAGCTTGTGGTAGGTGTCGCTGTCCCGCCGTACCCACGGATACTGCCGGAAGTAGTCCAGCGTGTCGTTCATCCAGCCCATGTCCCACTTATAATCAAAGCCCAGTCCGCCGTATTCTACCGGACAGGTCACGCCCTCATAGTTGGTGGAGTCTTCTGCGATCAGCATGCTGTCCGGATGCAGCTGGTGCAGTCCCTGATTCATGCGTTTCAGGAACGTGATGCTGGCGGGATTGATGCCGCGGCTGGCATCGCCGCCCCAGTAGATCAGCCGGCTGACTGCGTCCATACGCAGCCCGTCAAAGTGGAAAACAGACAGCCAGTAGTTGGCACAGGACTGGAGAAAACTGCACACTTCGCCGCGGGCGTGGATAAAGTTGCAGCTGCCCCATTCGCTGTAGTTGTCCTCTTTCTCCGGATACTCATATAATGTTGTACCGTCATAGTGGTTCAGGGCGTAGCCGTCCACTGCGAAATGCACTGGTACAAAGTCCAGAATCACACCGATTCCCGCCTGATGACAGGTGTCGACCAGCTGCATCAGCTGATGTGCTGTGCCATAGCGGGAAGTGGGGCTGAAAAAGCCGGTGTTCTGGTATCCCCAGGAGCAGTCCGCAGGGTGCTCGCTCAGGGGCATGAATTCGATATAGTTATAGCCTGCCTTTTTGACGTAGTCCACCAGCTTCGGGGCGATCTCCTCATAGGTGTACCAGCCGTTGGGGTTGTTCGGATTGGTTCGCCACGAACCCAGATGCACCTCGTAGATGTTGACCGGTTTCTTCCGGTGACTGCCACGCTGTGCCAGCCATTTCTTGTCGTGGAACGTGTAGCTGGACAGGTCGCGGATAATCGAAGCGTTGTTCGGACGCAGCTCCATGCCGAAGCCATAGGGGTCGCAGTGGTCGATGATGTCGCCGTCGGGATTCTGCGGGGTGATGCGGTACTTGTACATCTGTCCGGCGACGGCTTCCGGTACGGTGAGCTCGTACACGCCGCCGTCGTGGATTCGCTGCATGGGTATCGGCTCCCAGTCGCCGCCCTCCCAGATCAGGTCTACGGCTGCCGCATTGGGAGCAAGGGTGCGGAATACAACGCCCTGTTCTGTCACGTGTGCCCCGAAATATGTGTGGGCATCGAAAGCGTTGCCCAGAAAAAACTGATGAATATCCATAAGGTTGGTTCACTCCTTCGATTGATATATCCATTGAAATTGCATAAGGTTTGCCGTTCCGTTGTAATTTTTTTCTCAAAGTGCATCGAAATCTAGTATTATTATACTAAATCTACATACTGCATTGCAAGCACCAAATCTGCATATAGTGTTGTATTATAGACAAATGTATATATAGTGTTTGCCGGAACTGCACTTTTTGAGAAAAACCGAAAAAAATTTCGGAAAACCATTGCAATCGAACGGAAAATGCGGTATAATAAAAACAGGACAACACCGTGCAAAGCCGATACACGGACTTGTGCGGGGTTGCCGGAACAGAGGACCGTTTCTGACAGAGGCGGCTGTAGTTAGGCTGTACGAATCTGTGGATACGGGGAACAACTGTTGCACCAATTTTTTTAGGAGGCACTTATTTATGTTAGTATCGGCAAAGGATATGATGGAGAAGGCTAGAGACGGCAAGTATGCAGTCGGTCAGTTCAACATCAACAATCTGGAATGGACAAAGGCAATCCTGAACACTGCACAGAAGCTGAATTCTCCGGTAATTCTGGGCGTTTCCGGCGGTGCCGGCAAGTACATGACCGGTTTCAAGGTTGTTGCAGATATGGTAAAGGCTATGGACGAATCTCTGGGTATCACCGTTCCGGTTGCTCTGCATCTGGATCACGGCACCTACGATCAGTGCTATGACTGCATCAAGGCTGGCTTTACTTCTATCATGTTCGACGGTTCTCACTTCCCGATTGAAGAAAATCTGGCAAAGACCAAGGAACTGGTTGCAGTTGCTCATAAGCTGGGTCTGTCTATCGAAGCAGAAGTCGGTGCAATCGGCGGCGAAGAAGACGGCGTAATCGGTAGAGGCGAGTGTGCAGATCCGCAGGAATGCAAGACTATCGCTGATCTGGGCGTAGACATTCTGGCTGCTGGTATCGGTAATATCCACGGCGTATATCCGGCAAATTGGGAAGGTCTGAGCTTCGAAACTCTGGAAGCTGTAAAGAAGGCTGTCGGCGACATGCCGCTGGTACTGCACGGCGGTACTGGTATTCCGGACGACCAGATCACAAAGGCAATCTCTCTGGGCGTTGCAAAGATCAACGTAAACACTGAGTGCCAGCTGGTATTCGCAGAAGCTACCAGAAAGTACATCGAAGAAGGCAAGGATCTGAAGGGCAAGGGCTTTGACCCGAGAAAGCTGCTCCTGCCGGGCTACGAAGCAATCATGGCAAAGGTAGAAGAAAAGATGAACCTGTTTGGTTCTGTCAACAAGGCGTAAGAAGCCTGACACACTGCACGAATCTGCAGAGAAAGGAATGTGTTTCTGATGAAAAAGACATTACAGGTAATCCTCGCTGTACTGGAAATCGTCACATATACTCTGGGAATTGTCGTTTGGACAAAGAACCTGATCAATTTGACACATTCTGATGAGAACGAAAGCACAGCTGATGAGGCGTAATGCTTCGAAGAAACCGGTTTGCACCCACCGTGGTGTGAACCGGTTTTTTGTGCACGTATCGGCTTCGGGCAGAAAAAAGACGGATATGATGCGAAAAACGTAAATTTTTTTGGAAAAAAACGTACTTTTTTCTTCAAAAGCCTTGATTTTTTCGTCCGGCAGTGTTATAATAAGTGTAATCATGCAGCAAAAGACCGGAACCCCACCGGTCTTTCGTTTATGTAGGCACTTTTTTTGGCGAAACACACTGCCGGAAAAAGTGCCCAATACGCGGAAAAAAGGAGCAGATGCCATGAAAATGAAGAAGTTCGGCGGAACGGAAAAGGTTGTCTATGACCTCGTAAAGCCGATTGCCGATGAACAGGGATATTCCATCTGGGACGTGAGCTTTGAAAAAGAGGGTGCCTACTGGTACCTGCGGGTTTTCATCGACCACCCCGACGGGATCGACATTGAGGACTGCGAGAAGATGACACGGCCGGTAAATGCGGCAGTGGACGCCGCGGACCCGATCTCGCAGGCATATGTGCTGGAAGTCGGCTCTGCCGGTCTGGAACGGGAACTGAACCAGCCGCAGCACTTTGCAGAAACGCTGGGCATGGAGGTTCGTGCCCGTGCCATTCGCCCGATCAACGGGGAAAAGGAATGGATCGGTATTCTGACCGCGTATGATACAGAACAGATTACCATACAGCCGGAAGAACAGGAAGCACCGGTGACACTGCCGTTGGCAGACCTATCCTATGTGCGGCGGTATGTAACAGTAGAATTTTAACCAACGGAGGCATAACGAAGAAAATGGATAACAGTTTTTTTGACGCACTCTCCCTGCTGGGAAGTGAAAACAACGTAGACATTGCACAGCTGGTGGAAAAAGTAAAGTCTGCCATGCTGAAAGCAGCCAGAAAGGCATATCCGGAGTGTGAGGACAACATCACCGTCGAAATCGATCCGGCAACCAAGAAATTTGAAATGTATGTGCGGCAGACTGTCGTAGACGATGAGCCGATCGATGCCAACGAAGTCAATATCGACGTGGCACGCACCGTAGATCCCAATGCCTATGTAGGCGGCACCATTGACAGACGGCTGGACATCGCCAAGTTCGGCAGAGCCGCTGCACAGTCCGCAAAGCAGTCTATTAAGGGTGACCTGCGGGAGATCAATCGGGAACGGATTCTGGGCGAGTTCGAGTCGCTGGAAAACGACTGCATCACCTGTGAAGTTTCTCGGGTGGAAACCAACGGCACTGCAACACTGCTGTACCATAAGACAGAGCTGTATCTGTTCCCCAATGAGCAGATTCCGGGCGAAACACTGCGGGAAGGACAGCGTGTCAAGGTCTACATCACCACGATCGCCAACAAGCAGAAAAAGCCGATCATCAAGATCTCCCGTGTCCGCAAGGAACTGGTCAAGCGTCTGTTTGAACTGGAGATTCCGGAAATTTATGACGGCACTGTGGAGATCAAGTCCATCTCCCGTGAAGCCGGCTCCCGCACCAAGGTGGCTGTCTGGTCCAAGGACGAAAACGTGGATGCTATCGGTGCCTGCATCGGTCCGAAGCGTTCCCGTATTTCTGCAATTGTGGCTGAACTGAACGGCGAAAAGATCGACATCATTCCCTACAGCGAAAAGCCGGAGGAATTCATTGCCAAGGCACTGGCACCGGCAACGGTTCTGGACGTGCAGATCCTGAGCGAAGAAGAACGCACCTGCACCGTAAAGGTACCGAACAACCAGCTTTCACTGGCGATCGGCAACAAGGGACAGAATGCCAAGCTGGCTGCCAAGCTGACTGGCTATAAGATCGACATCAAGCCGGAATTCGATGTGCTGACTAAGCACGAGCACGATGCAGCACCGGCAGAACAGCCGGAAGCACCGCAGGCAGAACAGCCGGCAGAAGCCACAGCAGAGGCTCCGGCGGAAACAGCAGAAACAGAAGCAAGTGCACCGGAGGCGAACAGCGTTGAAGAGTAAAAAAGTTCCTATGCGGCTTTGTGTGGGCTGCGGCACTATGCAGCCGAAAAAAGACCTGATTCGGGTGCTGAAAAATGCAGAAGGGGAAATCAAGCTGGATTTCACAGGAAAACAATCCGGACGCGGTGCATATTTATGTAAGAATATGGACTGCTTCGCAGCAGCCAAGAAGGGGCACCGCATTGAGCGTTCTTTCGGCTGCCGTGTTTCGGAAGAAGTCTATGAGGAGATGGAACATGCATTACAGACAGAACTGGCAAGGGATTCTGAGCATCTGTCGTAAAGCCGGAAAGCTGGCAATGGGACTGGAGCCCACCAAAGATGCCATGTACCGCGGGACAGTGTCCGGCGTGCTGGTGGCATCAGACGCATCTGCCAAGACGCGGAAAGAAGCGGCGTTTTACTGCGGGCAGGCACAGGTTCCCTGTCTGGAACTGGCATTTACCAAAGCGGACTTTGCCCAGATGATCGGCAGAGGCAGCGGTGTGCTGGCGATCTGTGACGACGGCTTTTTCCGGAAAATGCAGCTGCTGGCGGAACAGGAAAAACAGGAACCACGCGGAGAAGCGTAACAGACTTTCATCATCACATGCGGTGCCGCAGACAGCTGCGGTCCGCCTGTGCTGTGGAGATACATTCGCAGGAGTGGAGTGCCGCGGCGGAGGAACAGCCTACGCCGGACATTCCTTGGAGAAAAGGAGGATTTTCGCCTATGACGAAGAAAGTAAAATTGAGCGACGTTGCACGGGATCTGCAGATCCCGACACAGGAACTGATCGGATTTTATCAGGAACGCGACGAAAAGGGAAATACGAAAAAGGGTGTGACCGGTCTGACACCGGAGGAGATCAATCTGGCACTGGAGTATTATTCCCAGAAAACACAGGTAGACAGTCTGGACGCTTACTTTGCTTCCAAGGATAAGCCGAAGTCGAAGCAGGAAAAGAAGTCCGGTGACAAGAAGCCGGCGGATAAGAAACCGGCAGACAAGAAAAACAGCGATAAAAAGCCGGCAGAGAAAAAGGCAGCAGACAAAAAGCCTGCTGACAAGAAGCCGCAGCCGGAAAAGAAAGCGGAAGAAAAGAAGCCCGCAGCTCCGCAGGCTCAGAAGCACGAAAAGCCCAAGAAGCAGCAGGCAAAGGCACAAAAGCACGGCGAGCGTCTGCACGTTGAAGTGGAAATGGCATCTGCGGACAGCATTACCACCGAAAAACGCCGCACAGTAGACACCAGAGGCTCTTATGTCGATCTGGATAAGTACAACCAGCGGTATGAGCAGATCGCTCCGGCAAGCAAGTATACCAACGACAGATATTCCACCAAGAAGCAGAAGATCAACCAGAAGTCTGCACAGCGGAATAAGCAGCGGTATTCCAGCAAGCGGGAAACCGAACAGGATAAGCTGCGTCGTCTGGAACTGGAACGTGCCAGAAAGCAGCAGCTGCGTGTCCGCATTCCGGACGTAATCACTGTCGGCGAACTGGCAACCCGTCTGAAAGTCACCGCTACCGAAGTCATCAAGAAGCTGATGATGCTGGGCGTTATGGCAACCATTAACGAGGAGATCGATTTCGATACCGCATCTCTGGTGGCAGAGGAACTGGGTGCAAAGGTAGAGCACGAAGTGATCGTGACCATTGAAGACCGTCTGATCGACGAGGACGACGATGCCGAGGATACCGAAGAACGCTGCCCGGTTGTCTGCGTTATGGGTCACGTTGACCACGGTAAGACTTCCATTCTGGACAGAATCCGTAACGCTCACGTTACCGCAGGTGAAGCCGGCGGCATTACCCAGCATATCGGTGCATATCAGGTACGCTATGAGGGCAAGGACATCACATTCCTGGATACACCGGGTCACGAAGCATTCACAGCAATGCGTGCCCGCGGTGCTAATATCACAGATATTGCAATTCTGGTTGTGGCTGCCGATGACGGTATCATGCCGCAGACAGTCGAATCTATCAATCACGCCAAGGCTGCCGGAATCACCGTTATTGTTGCTATCAACAAGATGGATAAGGAAGGTGCAAATCCGGACCGCATCAAGGAAGAACTGACCAAGTACGGCATGGTCTGCGAAGAATGGGGCGGCGACGTGATCTGCGTACCGGTTTCTGCAAAGACCGGCGAGGGCATCGACGACCTGCTGGAAAACATTCTGCTGGTCGCAGAAACCAGCGAACTGAAGGCAAATCCGGATCGTCGTGCAAAGGGTACTGTTGTAGAAGCCCGTCTGGACAAGGGACGCGGACCGATCGCTACCCTGCTGGTACAGAACGGTACCCTGCACGTCGGCGATGTCATTATCGCAGGTACCGCAGTCGGCCGCGTGCGTGTCATGACCAACGATAAGGGGCAGGCAGTGGAATCTGCTGGTCCGTCTGTACCGGTAGAGATCACCGGTCTGGCAGAAGTGCCGGAAGCAGGTGATACGTTCAACGCAGTAGAAGATGAGCGTCTGGCAAGAGAACTGGTAGAACAGCGGAAGCACGAGGCAAAGCAGGCGAAGTTCAACGAGTACCAGAAGGTCACTCTGGATAACCTGTTCAGCCAGATCGAACAGGGCGAAATGAAGGAACTGTCCCTGATCGTCAAGGCAGACGTACAGGGTTCTGTAGAAGCTGTCACCCAGTCGCTGGAAAAGCTGTCCAACGACGAAGTCCGCGTCCGCGTAATTCACGGCGGTGTCGGCGGTATCAAAGAAAGCGACGTTATGCTGGCAAGTGCATCGAATGCGATCATCATCGGATTCAACGTTCGTCCGGATCAGACTGCGGAAGAAATTGCAGCACGGGATAAGGTGGATATTCGCACCTACCGTGTCATCTACGATGCGATCGAAGAAATCGAAACTGCGATGAAGGGCATGTTGGCTCCGAAGTTCCGCGAAGTGGTAATGGGACGTATCGAAGTGCGTCAGGTATACAAGATCTCCAATGTTGGTGCCGTTGCCGGTGCATATGTGCTCAACGGCAAGGTGACCAGACAGTGCGAGATTCGCGTGGTACGTGACGGCATTGTCATTGCGGAAGATAAGATGTCCAGCCTGAAGCGGTTCAAGGACGATGTCAAGGAAGTCGGCGAAAGCTATGAGTGCGGTATCACACTGGAAAAATTCCGCGACTTCAAGGAAGGCGACATCTTCGAAGCATTTATCATGGAAGAATACAGAGATTGACAGAAGGGCAACGCCGCATAAAATTGGTGCGGCATTGCTGTGACATCATGTTGCTGAAAAGAAATGCAACGATAGAAAGGAGCCGTACAGCATGGCAAATTTCAAGGCAAATCGTACCGAGGAAGACATCCTGCGGGAAATGACAGCAATTTTGCGGGAACTGAAAGACCCCCGTATCGATCCGATGCTGACGGTCGTCCGTGCAGAACTCTCCCGCGACCTGTCGGACTGCAAGATCTTCGTTTCCAGTCTGTCCGGCAAGGAAACCGCCAAGGAATCCTGCAAAGGTCTGGACAGTGCCTCCGGCTTTATCCGGCGGGAACTGCTTCGCCGTCTGAAGATCCGGCGGAGTCCGGCACTGCATTTTGTGGCAGACGATTCGATCGCACATAGTGCAGAGATCGACCGCATGCTGCATCATATCCAGCCGCCGGTGGAAAAACCGGAGGAAAGCGGCACAGGAGAGGAGTGAACGGCGTGCAGGAGCTGACATTGGCAAAAACAGCCGCATGGCTACAGCAATGTGAAGATGCTTATATTCTGATCCACCGCAGCCCTGACGGGGACTGCATCGGTGCCGGCTATGCACTGGCAGAAATTTTACAGCAGCTGGGAAAGCGTGCGGCAGTGCTCTGCAACGATGAGATCCCGCCGCGGTATCAGTTCATGCTGCCGGAACAGCCCGCAGCAGCGGACTTTCCGCCGAAGTGCATTATTGCGGTAGATGTGGCAGATGCCAAGCTGCTGGGCAGCAGGATACAGGAACAGTATGACAGCCGTGTAGATCTCTGCATTGACCACCACGTATCCAACGTGCCCTACGCCAAGGCAAGACTGCTGGACGGTACGGCTTCGGCGGTGTGTGAGATCCTCTACCGCCTGTGCCGCGTGCTGCCGGTTCAGATAACGGACAGCATTGCAGTGTGCCTGTATACCGGCATGGCAACGGATACCGGCTGTTTTCAGTATGATAACGCCGGTCCGGAAACCCACCGTGCGGTGGCGGCATTGATGGAAATATGCCCCGATGTGCGGTATGCGTGGATCAACCGGAAAATGTTTGCAGTCAAGAGCTTTGGCAGATTGCAGCTGGATAAACTGCTGATCGATCATCTGGAATGTTATCTGGACGGCAAGTGTGTCCTGATCTGTGTGTCACAGGAATTCCTGAAAAAATTCCACGTGGACGAAGCAGAATTGGAAGGCATTGCCGGATTCCCGCTACAGGTAGAGGGTGCAGAGATCGGCATCACCATGAAAGAAAAAGAAGCCGGAAAATTCCGGATCTCCATGCGTTCGGCAGATCAGGTCAATGTATCTGCGATCTGTCAGCGGCTGGGCGGCGGCGGCCATGTAAAGGCTGCCGGCTGTCAGGTAGAGGGTACCGCAGATGAGGTACGCCGCATTTTGCTGGACGCAGTAAAGGAAGAATGGGGGAAGGCATGAGTCAGGAAACAATGCAGGGGGTTCTCTGCATGCAAAAACCCGCGGAGTTCACATCGTTTGATGTCATCGGCAAGCTGCGTGGCATTCTGCATATGCGGCGGCTGGGACATACCGGAACGCTGGATCCTATGGCAACCGGTGTGCTGCCGGTGCTGGTGGGAAAGGCAGCCCGTGCCTGTGACATTCTGCCCGATCAATCAAAAATGTATCGTGCTACGGTACAGTTCGGCTGGGAAACCGACACAGAAGATGTCTGGGGCACCCGCACGGCTGTCTATCCGGAAATGCACGTGACAAAAGAGGCACTGGACGCAGTGCTCCCGCAGTTTGTGGGAGCAATCCAGCAGGTGCCGCCTATGTATTCCGCGGTTTCTGTGGAGGGAACACGTCTGTACGAACTGGCAAGACGGGGCGTTGTGATCGAACGTCCGGCACGGACAGTACAGGTGGATTCCATTGTGCTGGAAGCATGGGACGAAGACAAGCAGACCGCGGAACTGTCTGTTGCCTGCGGCAAGGGCACCTATATCCGCACACTGCTCTGCGACATCGGAAAAGCACTGGGCGGCGGTGCCGTGATGACGGCACTGTGCCGGACAAAGGCAAGCGGCTTTACGCTGGAACAGTGCTATACATTTGAGCAGGTGACGGAGTTTTGCCGGCGGGGAACGCTGGCGGAACATCTCATTCCCACAGACCGTCTGTTTGCGTCACTGCCGGAGCTGCATCTGACAGAACAGCAGTCCACCCTGTACGGCAACGGTGTCAAGCTGGCACTGAGCCGTGTGGAGGGCGTTCTGCCGGAGCAGGATTTGTACCGCGTTTACGGTGCAGACGGCAGCTTCTTCGGAACTGCACAGGCAGACCGGAATGCGGACGAACTGCGTGTGGGAAAGAATCTGAAATAGAAAGGCGGAAACGTGCTTGAAAGGATTCCAACGCATCACTGCACCGCTGGCACAGAAAAGTGCTGTGGCACTGGGCTTTTTTGACGGTGTGCATTTGGGACACCGTGCCGTGCTGGGGGCAGCTGCCCGCTGTGCGGCAGAACAGGAACTGCTGGCGTGTGCATTTACTTTTGCGGCAGATTCCGTTCCGGTAAAACAGGGCGTGCCGCTGTCTTATCTCTATACAGATACCCAGAAAGCGGAATTGATGCAGGACTGCGGGATCCACGGGGTATACTGTCCGGCATTTTCGGAACTGTGCGGACTGGACGGCGAGGCATTCTGCCGGCAGGTGCTGGTGGAACTGCTCCATGCACAGGAGGTATTCTGCGGCGGAGATTTCCGCTTTGGTGCAAAAGCAGCGTGGAATATCGACAGCCTGCGGGAATTCGGCAGCCAGTTCGGGTTCGGCGTGCATCAGGTCGCACCGGTGCTCTGCGGCGGAGAGAAAATTTCCTCCACCGCGATCCGGCAGGCGATCCGTGCCGGAAAGCCGGAACAGGCAGCGAACCTGCTGGGCGTGCCCTATCACGTCAGCGGCAGAGTTATCCACGGGGCAGCACTGGGGCGAACCAAGGCAGTCCCGACGATCAACATTCCCTTTGCAGCAGGACAGCTGGTGCCGCGGTATGGCGTGTATGTTTCACGGACGCACACCCCGCAGGGCAGCTTCGATTCCATTACGGATATTGGAGTCAAGCCCACTGTCAGCGAAGCACAGCTGCCGGCGGCAGAAACGTTTCTGCTGCACTTTTCCGGCGACCTGTACGAACAGCCCTGTCGGGTGGAATTGCTGCATTTCCTGCGGGACGAGCAGAAATTCCCCGATGTGGACAGCCTGTACCGGCAGATCGCACAGGATCAGAAACAGTGTCAGGAATGGCTGAAACAACATGATCTGTGAGAACACAGAGATTATCATATGAAAGGAAGTACTAGCAATGTACAAAAGAGTGAGAACCAGATTTGCACCCAGCCCGACGGGCTATATGCACATCGGCAACCTGCGTACCGCATTGTTTGCCTATCTGATCGCCAAGAAACAGGACGGCGATTTTATTCTGCGGATCGAGGACACCGATCAGGAACGTTATGTAGAAGGTGCCGTTGATGTGATCTATGACACCCTGCGGGTTGCCGGTCTGAACTGGGACGAAGGTCCGGACATCGGCGGTCCGGTGGGACCGTATGTACAGTCGGAGCGTATGGGCATGTTCAAGTCCTACGCGGAAAAACTGGTGAAAACCGGTCACGCATATTACTGCTTCTGTCTCTTATACACATCTGACGCT
>ERZ1027047.1053-NODE-1053-length-11875-cov-4.306261_pt1 | contig 11875 bp, 6 predicted proteins | sample MGYA00519286_ERZ1027047 | MGnify/ENA primary metagenome ERZ1027047 (study PRJEB26926, sample SAMN06164592) | human gut metagenome | biome: ENVO:00009003; feature: ENVO:2100002; material: ENVO:00002003 | host: Homo sapiens | place: USA | collected 2012 ... | reverse complement strand
ATGATCTCCCCGGCGGATTTCGTACCCGTGTTCGAGCAGAACGGCTTTATCCTCAAGCTTGACCAGATCATCTGGGAGAGCGCCTGCCGCAAAATTGCGGACTGGATCGCCGCAGGAACAGAGCCTGTGCCCATATCCGTGAATATCTCCCGGGAATACATACGCTCCTTTGACGTGGTGGGATTCCTGCTGGGACTGGTGAAGAAGTACGATATCCCGATTAAACTGCTGGAACTTGAGATAACCGAAACCACCGACGCCCAGGGAGTTTCCGACATCGTTGAGAAGATGAAGAACGCTGGATTTACCATGCTGATGGACGATTTCGGTTCCGGTTATTCCTCGCTGAACATGCTGAAAACCACGCAGTTCGACGTGCTGAAGATAGACCGCGAGTTCCTGTCCAGATTCATGGAAAGCGGCCGCGGAAGGAAGATAATCTCCCACACCATCTCGATGTCCCAGGACATCGGACTGGACATCATCGCCGAGGGCGTGGAAACCAGGGAGCAGGCGCAGTTCCTGCATGAATGCGGCTGCGACGCAGCCCAGGGATTCTACTACTCCAGACCAATCAGCCAGGAGGAATTCGACAAGCTGCTGAAGGAAGTCAACAAATAAAAGGTAACCTCTAAAAACACAAAAACAGGCGGACGCTCAAAAGGTGTCCGCCTGTTTTTATCTGCGTGATTACTTCTTGAAGAGCTTCTTGAATCTCTCCATTGCCTCGGTGGTCAGTTCATGAGTGCTGAACGCAGTCAGTCTGAACCAACCATCGCCGTTTGCGCCGAATCCTGCGCCGGGGGTTCCGACGACCTGTATCTCATTCAGCAGGTAGTCGAAGAATTCCCAGCTGTCCATGCCGTTCGGGCTCTTGAGCCAGATGTACGGGGAGTTGATTCCGCCGGTGTACTTGATCCCCAGTTCGTCGCAGGTGTGCGCGATAATACGCGCGTTCTCCTGGTAGTACGCGATGGTTGCCTTGGTCTGCGCCTGTCCCTCGGGAGTGAACACAGCCTCGGCAGCGCGCTGTACCGGGTAGGAAACGCCGTTGAACTTACTGCCCTGGCGTCTGTTCCACAGGTCGGCGATCTTAACTTCCTCGCCCTTGCTGTTCTTCTGGACAAGCTCCTCGGGAACGATGGTGTAGCCGCAGCGAGTGCCGGTAAATCCAGCGGTCTTGGACAGGGAGCAGATCTCGATAGCGCACTTCTTCGCGCCATCTACCAGATAAATGCTTCTGGGAAGCTCCGGGTCGGTGATGAATGCCTCGTAAGCTGCGTCGAATATGATAACAGCCTCGTTTGCAAGCGCATAGTCCACCCACTCCTTCAGCTGAGCCTTGGTGTAAACGGAGCCGGTAGGATTGTTCGGGGAGCAGAGGTAGATTATGTCAGCCTTAACGTCCTTGGGGGGCATAGCAGCGAAGCCGTTCTCCTCAGTGGAATTCGCGTAAACAACGGAGTTGCCGCTCATGATATTGCTGTCAACATATACGGGATAGGCCGGGTCGGTGACAACAACAGTATTGCCCTCGCCGAAGATGTCGATGATGTTGCCGCAGTCGCTCTTGGCGCCGTCGCTGATGTGGATAACCGCCGGATCGACCTCAGCGCCGAAGCTCTTGTAGTAGTTGGATACAGCCTCGCGCAGGAAGTCGTAGCCAGCGCCGCTGTCCTCGTATCCGCGGAAGGTCTCCTTAACGCCCATCTCCTTTGCAGCCTTGACCATAGCGTCAACTACGACCGGAGCAAGGGGCTGCGTTACATCGCCTATACCCATTCTGATGAGGTTTGCTTCCGGGTGAGCGGCGGAATATGCCTTTACGCGCTTGCCGATATCAATGAAGAGGTAGTTCTTCTTCAGGTTGAAGAAGTTTTCATTTAACTTTGCCATTTTGCCTGTTCCTTTCTTATGTTCATTCCCTAAGGCAACACCGCACAAAGACCATCATTGGATTTTGCATGTGCCTTGCTTGCATATTTTCCGCCATCTTGCACAATTCGTCCTAGCAAGGCGTGATCTCCCCCTGTGGGGGAGGTGTCACGCAGTGACAGAGGGGTTAGTTTGGCGCAAAACCGAACTTATTGCTTAACGATAAAGTTTCGTGTTGCGCCAAACTAGCGACAGACCAGCCTTGCTTCGTCCTCATTGTACAATCTGACGAAAAATCCGACTGCGCAATACACATACAATCTTTGTGCGGTGTTGCCTTAATTCCTATGGAATTAGTCCAAACTATATTTTACAATATTTCTGCCGGTTTGTCAACGGCTTTTTGCGTTCCCGGGCAAAATACCGCTTGAAAAATATATGCGGATATGCTATACTGTATCTATCCGATAAACGGAAAATCAATTTCAGTGAGGTAATCCGATGCCGATAATCTACGACGAGAAAAAGCGCGTATTCAAGCTCGACACCCCGAATACGACATATGCCTTTCATGTTACGAATTCCAATAACCTGCTGCACCTGTACTACGGCGCTTCCATTCCGGAAACGGACATCACGCATATGCTGCGTATCCCGAACGACGAGCCGTTCGTTCCCGCCACCCATGACGGAATGGGTCCGCACTCCTTCGACTGTGCGGCTATTGAGTTCCCGACCAGCGGCGTTGCGGATTTCCGCGAGCCCTGCATGCAGCTGATGGACAAGTACGGCATGTCCGCATGCGAGTGCTACTTCGACAGCTATGCAATATTCAGGGGCAAGAAGAAACTTGAGGGACTGCCGGCTACCTACGCAAACACCGACGACGAGGTGACGAGTCTTGAAGTATACTGCAAGGACCCCCACAATGGTCTTGAGATCACCCTCCAGTACAGCGTATTTGAGAAGCTGGACGTGATCACACGCTCCGTCAAGGTCAAGAACGGCGGCGCCGACCCCATCGAACTGCGCCGGCTGCTCTCCACCTGCGTGGAGCTTGACAGCAAGGATTACGACATGATCACCCTGTACGGCACCTGGGCGAGGGAGCGCCATGTACAGCGCAATCCCCTGCACTTCGGCAAGCAGCTGGTGGATAGCTGCCGTGGTTCAACAAGCCACGCTCACAACAACTTCATCGCCATCGTTGACCATAAGGCAACCGAGGACTACGGCGACTGCTACGGATTCGCTCTGTGCTACTCCGGAAGCTTCGTTGCAGGCTGCGAGGTAAACCAGTACGAAAAGACCCGTGTATTCTCCGGAATCAACCCGTATGATTTCAGCTGGCACCTCGACCTCGGCGAGGAATTCCAGGCTCCGGAAGTAATCATGGTATTCTCCGCGAACGGTATCGGCAACATGAGCCGCACATTTCACGACGTAATGCGCAACAACCTCACCCGCGGCAAGTGGAAGGATATCCGCCGTCCCATTCTCATCAACAACTGGGAAGCGACCTACTTCAACTTCGACACAGACAAGCTGCTTGACATCGCGCGCGAATCCGCCAAGGCAGGCATTGAAATGCTGGTAATGGACGACGGCTGGTTCGGACACCGCAACGACGACAAGTCCTCCCTGGGCGACTGGTTCGTGAACGAAAACAAGATAAAGGGCGGACTCAAGTACCTCGTTGACGAGGTGAACAAGCTGGGTCTGAAGTTCGGTATCTGGTTCGAGCCGGAGATGATAAGCCCAGACAGCGAACTTTACAAGGCGCACCCGGACTGGTGCATACATATTCCCGGACGTCCTCGCACCACCTGCCGTTCGCAGCTGGTGATCGACTTCTCACGCAAGGACGTGCGCGACTACATCTATGACCAGATGTACAAGATACTGTCCTCCGCGAACATTGAGTACGTCAAGTGGGACATGAACCGCCAGCTGTGCGAGGTCGGCAACGAGGTACTCCCTCCCGAGCGCCAGCGCGAGATATGGCACCGCTACGTTCTGGGCGTTTACGAGATCCAGGAGCGTCTGCTGACAGACTTCCCCGACCTGCTGCTTGAGAACTGCGCAGGCGGCGGCTCCAGATTCGACGCCGGCATGCTGTACTATTCGCCGCAGATCTGGTGCTCCGACGACACCGACGCCATCGAGCGCCTGAAGATACAGTACGGTACTTCCCTGTGCTACCCCTGCTCCTGCTTCGGCGCGCACGTTTCCGACAGCCCGAACCACTGCGTGGGACGTATCACCCCGTTCGAAACCAGAGGCCGCGTTGCAATGGTGGGAACCTTCGGCTACGAACTGGATATTACTAAGATATCCGACGACGACAAGTGGAATATCCGCAAGCAGATCGAGGAGTTCAACAAGTACAATCCGCTGGTGCGCACCGGCGACCAGTACCGTATCGGGAATCCCTTTGACAACGACCGCTTCGACGCGTGGATGTTCGTTGCCAAGGACAAGAGCGAAGCGCTGCTCGAGTACATCCAGGTGCTCAAGGAGCCGAGCGTGTTCCTGCATCGTATCCGCCTGGTGGGACTTGAGAAGGGCTGCTGGTACAGGCACGAGGAAACCGGACGCGTTTACAGCGCGGAAGTCCTTATGAACAGCGGATTTGATATTCCGTCCCTTTGGGGAGATTTCCAGAGCTACATCGCGCATTTTGTCAAGACAGAAAAGTAATTACAGAGCGCCCGGCGCAGTAAACCGGGCGCTTTTCTGATACGATGTTATTCGGAAAGGAGCGATCATGGCGGATATCAACAGCATATTTATCCCGAAAAGAATAAACGCCCTGCTCCGGAGTATCTACCAGGACAGGGTGACGGTGATATGCGCCCCGGACGGCTCCGGGAAATCCACGCTGCTGAGGGGATTCACCAGCCGCACCCGTCCGGACGGCACGTCTGTCCGCTTCATAACCGATGCGGACAGCACCGGAAGCTGCTTCGCCCAGATATGCTCCCACATCTTCGGGAAGGAATACAGCGAGCCGGTAACCGACCGGGAATCGCTCACGCTGCGGCAGCAGTTCGAGAAAACAGACAGAAAAAACCGACTGCTGCTTGTGGTGGACTGCGACTACTCCCAGGACACACTCCTCGGGAATCAGCGCACGGCGCGGCTGCTGAAGGAATGCTCCTGCGCAAATTTCGTATTTCTGTGCAGCTCCATAAACCAGTATCACCAAAAGCTGTCAGAACAGCTTGGATTCACCCTCCTCGACCGCAGCGATATCTCCCTGACACGGGAAGAAACGCTGGAATATGCGCGGCGATGCAATATCCGGGTGAATATCGACAAGGTATTCCGGGAATGCGAGGGCGGATTTCTGGGCACGCGGCTGTGCTTCATGCTCGCCGCCCAGGGGCAGGAATTTTGTGGACTGACATCTGTTGGCAGGCTGTTCCACGCCGTCCTGCTGAACCACTCCGCCAGAATGCACGGTGCGATTTCCATTGCTTCCGCCTTCGGCGGCGTCACGGGGGAGTTTTGCGGCGACCTTCGTTCCTTTAATCCCATAGCTGAATATTTCGGCGCCGACCTGCTGAATGCCGATGCCATCTTCGATGAACTGGTAAAACTCCGCCGGGAAATACCCCTGCTTGACCTGGATCTGCGCCGCCGCAGCGTGAGATTCCACCCGATACTCCGTCAGGCGATCTACCGTATATTCCAGACGTTCCCGGACAGCGTACAGCACGACATGCGTATCTGCTTCGGACGGGAGTTCCGCCGCGAGCAGAAGGATTACTATGCGTTCTGCGAATTCTTCATGGCTGGAGAATACGAACTTGCTTCGCAGATACACAACAACGAGCGTATCACATATTCACTGCTGATAAAAAGCCAGGGCATGCTGCGTAATTTCATCACAAACTGCCCACTGACCTGCAAACCGGCGGTGCCCAGACTACTCCGCATCAGCGCCATGCTCATGCACACCGATCTGAAGCCCGTTGCGCGCGAACGCTTTGCCGAGATTATAAGATTCATCAACTCCTCACCGGATTTCACACCATCCGATCGCCGGGAACTGCTCAGCTACGCCTACGCACTCAGGGCTAACGAGGATTTCTATGTGCTCGACAAAATGGGCGCAAGCATAAAGCGTGCCTATGACCTGTTCAAGGGCAGGCGCGAATACGAGTCGCCGCTCTTCGCCTGGACGATGTATTCCCCCACGGTGTTCTTTCTGATACACCGCCGGGGATACTCGATACATACCGAAACGGCACAGTTCACGCGTTATCAGCACATGTACACTGAAATGCTGGACCACGGCAGATTCACTGAGATAATCTTCGCCGGGGAAGCGAAATACGCCCAGAGCGACCTGCACGGTGCACTGGAGCTGCTCTCCGCCGCCGCTTCCCTATGCACCGGAACAAACCGCGTCGCAACAAGGCTCACCGCAATGTACTGTGCCGCGAAATGCTGTCTGTACCTTGGGGATCACGCGCGCTTCTTTGAATATGTGCGCGCTATTCTGCGCACGGAACGGCAGTATTCCAGCCGCGAGGAAAGCCGGTGCGCCCGGCTCATAATCGGACTTCTTCGCACACTCCGTGGCGGAGGACACGATGACATCTGGTACGCTATATGTGCAGAGGAAAGCGACCCGATAATGAACCGCTTCACCGCGCCGTATTACTCCATGATCCGCGCCGGATTCCTCATCAGCGTGGGGAATTACGAAAGCCTGGCGGAGATAGTCCCTGACTACCTAGACACCGCCGCTGCCGCCGGAAATGAGGCTGCGGAGATCAAGCTGCGGCTGCTGGGCGCAAAAGCGCTTGCCGCCGTGGGCAGGTGGGAATCCGCGGTGAAATACGCCGCCGAAGCGCTGGAATACGCGAGGACCGATGGTCTGACCTCCATGCCGGCGGAATTCCACGCGCTGTTCCCGGATCTGCTTCCGCAGATAAAATCCCTCCTCCCCCTGGAGATACAGCCGTTCGCAGACAAGGTTATGGAACTGGGCAGGGAGTTCCTGCGCGGAGTGGAAACGGTGCGCACATACGAAATGACCTATTTCTCCAACACCCGGGAGGACAACTTCGCGGAGCACTACCTCGTTCCGCTGAAGCGCCTGGTGGCATCCACGGATTCCCTCCGACAGGAACTGAGATTGTCCGAGATGGCGTATTCCTACGCTATAATGGCGGTATCCGGCGTATCCAACAAGGAAATGAGCCGCCTGTTCGGCGCAAGCTGCGACAGCATAAAAAGCAGTCTGAAGCGCACCTACAGCCTGCTTGGAGTGAAAAACCGCCGGGGACTTATCGGGAAGATTCCCACGCTGAAATGACTGAGAACACAAAACCGGGGCTGTCTGGCAGTCCCGGTTTTTTATTCCCTTATTACTTTTCAGCAGAATTCTCGGATCCCATTGTGCTCTCGCTCTGTTCCTCCGTTTTAACCAACGTCTGAATCTGTCGCTTGTCCCTCCGGCTGAGCCAGTCGCTGACCAGCAGCATGACCGCAAGGCAGAACATTCCCGAAGCGGTGAGCATAAGTCCGCTGCTCAGACCTGCCGGCTGGAAATCCAGCACGATCTTGTGCTTCCCGGCGCTGACCGGAATGCACATCAGGGAATCCGACAGGCAGCCATTTATGTTCACCGGCTCCCCGTCCACCGTGATGGTCCAACCCTCCTCCAGGGGTATCGTGGTAAAGAGGGCACAGTCCTTCTCGGCGTTCACCTCAAGCTCCAGAGTGCTTCCTCCTGTGCGTGTAAGCGTGGTTCCCTCGTTCATTGCCTGCATGGTGGAATCAAACCTGTCCAGTGCGGCGGTATCGATGTAATAGAACCAGGCATTGGTGAAATACACCGCCTTGTCCATCAGCTTGAGCTTCACCCGGAACTCCGTTCCCTTCTCGAACGTGCCGAGGTACTCTATGCTGTGATTCTCATACAGGAAGTAGTTCCCACGGTAGATATCGTTGACGTACAGCTGCGTTTCGCGCTCGTACTTCGTCGGGAGATACATATACACCGGGCCGTCCGCCTGGGCGGTTATCGTGTATTCTATCCACGCGTCGGAATCCTCGTCGGTTTTTTTGTAGCTGTAGTGTGCGTCCGTTGTAGAGCCTATCCGTATATTCTCGCTGTCGAACTCCACATCGTCAATGGATTTGAACACCGCAGAGCCCTTGTTCCCGGAAAGCATGGAAGCGAGTTTGTTCTGCGCAATAAACGGTGAATACTCGTCCATATTAAAGCCGATTACGTCCCGGTCGGCAAGGTACGCTATCCCAAGCGCGTCGGAGTTCTTGTAAACCTTTATGGCTGTGTCCGTTTCCACCGGGACTGTTTCTGTGTAAGGAACCGTCCTGCTGCTGGTGGCGAGGACGTACTTCACGCCGAAGATATCGTCCGTGAGCATGGTCGCCCCGTCGTATCTGGTGTAGTGCTCCCTGCCGGCGAATCCTAGAGATTTCAGCAGTTCTATCGCCTTTGAATTAAGCGTGCTGGAGCTATGGCTCATGCCATACATTCTCAGCGCAATGGAGTCGTTCACACAGCGGTGGAACGTCTTTTCCATGCGGTAGAATCCATCGTCCATATCGTGTATCTGCTCCGTGACCTCCCGGGTCAGGGGGATATCCCAGCGGTAGCTTTCCCGTGTGGAGAACACGATGTCGTCGTGCATCTGATAGAGCGACTGCGCGGTATTCAGCCCTGCCTCCGCGCACACGAATGCGGCAAGGGCAATGCACACCGGCTTCTTAGCGCCGTGCTTCCGGTAAGCCCACGCCACAATTAGAACCACCGCGAGTATCGCCAGCGGAACTCCTACTGTGAGCACCGGCTCGTAGTATTCGCTGTCGTCCGCAAGGTCGGCGTACAGCAGCATTGCCGTCAGGATCAGGAATGCAGTACCGAAGCTCCTGCCCTGCACCTTCTTTATCCTGTCGAAAGCCTGGGCGCCGAAAATTATCAGCAGGAAGCTAATCATGAAGGAATAGCGGTAAGGCAGCCAGTTCGGCATCTGACCTCCGTGCCACATCATGTCCGCCGGGCGGATATACATGAACAGCACCATCATGCCGATTAACACACCGCCGGAAATACGCTCCCGGGCGGAAAATCGACGGCAGGTAAAATACATCACCGCGCAGACCAGAGCCAGCGTGCCGCAGTAGAGTATCGGCATGCCCTCCATGCGCACCGTGTCGTATTCCGTTGGGAACAGCTTGATGAAGATATCCGCAATGTTGAAGTTCTCTGCAAGGGAGTAATCCGGGTCGGAGAACTCAAACTTTCCGTTCGAAAGGGATTTGTACACCGGCAGCAGCATGAAGCAGGACATGAGTATCGCGCAGACCGAGCTGACGCCGTACATCAGAACCGAGCCGCAGTATTCCCCGAAATGCCTGTTGCTGCTCTTCCCGGAAGCCAGGTACCACACGAAGTACAGCGCCGAGAAGATACCAGTCATGTAGCCGATATAGAAATTTGCGACAAAGATGTAAACCAGCGAAAGTATATACAGCAGGAACTTACGCTTATCACAAATACGTTCCACGCCCATTGCCACCAGGGGAAGGGCTACAAGTCCGTCCAGCCACATGGGGTTCATCGTCTGGACGATGAAGAATCCGCACAGCGCCCACATCACCGAAAACAGCACTGTCGTCATGCGGCCGCATTCACGGTGCTTCCTCAGGAAGAACGCGCATGCAAGACCGGCGGCGCCTGCCTTTGCGAGCATCATCGTCATGAGTCCCTCGGTTATCATCGTGCGTGGGAATATCCACACAAGCAGGTTGAACGGGCTGGCGAGGTAATACCCGATTATGCCCATGAACTCCCCGGAAAGGTTCCTGCTCCAGCTGTAGAACAGGCTCTCCTTGCCGGCTAACACGTCGTACATGTAGTCATAGTAGTAGACGTACTGCGCGTTCAGATCCAGCGACAGCACCGAGCGCTCCCCGAAGGGCCACACCTGGAATATGATGTAGGACACGAACAGGATAACCACCGGCAGCAGAAAAGACAGCCAGTACGCCCGGCTGTCCGATATTGCTTTACCCACGCGGCGGAATACACGCTGAGCCGCCGCAAGTGTGCTGTTATTTTCCATCAGGGTGCTCCTTTCCGCCGGTGCGCCGGGAGATTATATACCTCGGGCGCTGCTTTATCTCCTCGTAGATCTTGGAGAGGTAGTATCCTATCACGCCGACGCCCAGCAGCACGCATGCGCCGGTAATGAGTATCAGCAGGATAACGGTGGAGAATCCCTCCGCAGCCTGTCCACAGAAGTACTTCACCAGTGTCTGGATACCGAGTATCACAGCCATCACGCCGAATATCGCCCCCACCCAGGATATCAGCCTGATGGGCACGTCCGTGAAGGAGGTGATGTTGTTCAGCGCAAACCGAAACAGGCTCTTCATGCTGAACTTGCTCTTGCCGGCGGCGCGGGGCTGCACGTCGAATTCCACACGCTCGGTGGCGAATCCGACCCAGCTGGAAAGCGCCCGGAAGAACGTGATACGCTCCGGAAGCTCGTTCAGCGCGTTTATCACCTTTCTGTCCAGCAGCTTGAAGTCGCTGGCTCCGTCCAGGTTTATCCCGGAGGAGCTTTTCATCATCTTGTAAAAGCTGCGTGCGAACAGTTTGTGGAAGAGTCCCTCCCTGCCACGGGAGCGCTTGACCGCCTCGACTACCTCCGCGCCGCCCTGCCACAGGGAATACATCTCCGGGATAAGCTCCGGAGGGTGCTGAAGGTCGCAGTCTATCACCACGGCGCAGTCCCCGGCAGCGTTTTTCAGCCCGGCGAATATCGCACCCTCCTTGCCGAAGTTCCTGGAGAAGCCCAGTCCCCGGACGCAGGGGTCGAATTCGTGCGCCGCGCATATCTCCGCCCAGGTGGAATCCCGGGAGCCGTCGTCAACGAACAGCAGCTCGTATTCGATTCCGGCATCTCTGAGCACCGCGGCGATAGTCCCGGCGGTGCGGCGTATATTTTCGTTCTCGTTGAATGATGGGATTATAACTGACAGCATCGCTGATTTTTCACGCTCCATTATTCGCCGATGATCTTCACCAGCACCGTTTTCTCGCGGCAGCCGTCAAAGTCACCGTACATTATGTACTGCCTGGGACCAAGCTCCATTCGTCCGTCCGTGATCGGAACAGTGACGCTGGCGCCCAGCAGCATCTGCTTCATGTGCGCGGCGCCGGCGCTGGAATAGTCCACCTTGTAGTCGCTCTCGTGAGGGACGATCTTCCCGAGCATCTTCGACCAGTCGGAATAAAGCTCCTCACGGTCGTTCTCGAGAAACACCGCAGAGGTGGTGTGCTGCGAATACACAACGCACAGCCCGTCGGTGATAAGGCTCCTGCGGACGCACTCCTCCACCTCGTAGGAAAGGTTCAGAAACTGCTCCGGCTGATCGCTGATTATGATAAGCTGCTGCCTGTAGGTTTTCATGTTACGTCCTCCTTGAAAGGCGCCGTTAATCCTTTTCACGCACGGTGAGGGTGCCGCTCTCCAGCGAAGCGTGGATAAGCTGACCGCCGCCGTTAAAGCTGTACATATGGCTGCCGGGGAAGCTTCCACTGAGAAGGTCCGTGCTCAGCTCCCCAGTGTCCGTTTCGAAATCCAGCGCAACGCTGCTGCCCCTGGGGTAGACGATAGTCGCGTTCCCCGTCCGGGACTGTATGCTGCTGCCGGCGATCACGCTGTAGAAATCCAGCATGATATCTCCGCTGCCCGTTGCAAGGCTGCAAAGAGAGCGCGTGTTCTCCGACAGGATATCTCCGCTGTTGGTGACGACGGTGATATGGTCACTGTCCACATCTCCGAGATTCACGTCACCTGCCGCGGTGTAGATAACGATATTGCGGTAGTATTCCCGAGGCAGATACAGCCGCATGCCGTAGTCCCCGGTATCCCCGGCGAAAAGCGAGATGACGAACTCGCTGCTTTCGGTTATCGTCAGGGAGTTGTCCCCGACCTCCGCCGTCAAA
>ERZ1027047.1044-NODE-1044-length-11934-cov-7.824480_pt1 | contig 11934 bp, 8 predicted proteins | sample MGYA00519286_ERZ1027047 | MGnify/ENA primary metagenome ERZ1027047 (study PRJEB26926, sample SAMN06164592) | human gut metagenome | biome: ENVO:00009003; feature: ENVO:2100002; material: ENVO:00002003 | host: Homo sapiens | place: USA | collected 2012 ... | reverse complement strand
ATTCGGGCGACTACCGGAGGGATTGCTCCCCATCCGCACCAACCCTCCCAAAACCGCACCGTCCCTCGAAAATCGCCATCACCCTCGCCTCCTTAAAAGCATACAGACTAAACTAAAAACCGCTCCCGTAACACTTCGGGAGCGGTTTTGTAATATCCTTATTTTATCAGTTTGCAACGATGTTTACAAGCTTGCCGGGAACAACTATCTCCTTGCGGATCGTCTTGCCCTCAAGCGACTGTGCGATAGCTTCCTTTGCCATCTTCAGCAGTTCGTCCTTGTCGGCGGCTGTAGGCACGTTTATACGAGCCTTTATCTTACCGCACAGCTGAACTACTATCTCAACGGTGCTGTCAACGCAGAGCGCCTCGTCGTATGTTACCCACTGCGCTTCGTTCAGTATGCCGTAGCCGAGTGAATTGTACATTTCCTCGGTGATGTGGGGAGCAAAGGGATTCAAGAGTATCAGCAGTGATTTCATCTCGGCATCGTTAATCTTGCCGTTTGCGGTGATCTCGTTGATAAGCGACATCATAGCGGCAATAGCCGTGTTGAATCTCATCTTCTCAATATCTTCGCTGACCTTCTTTATCGTCTTGTGCATTGATGTTCTCAGCTCGTCTGAGTATTCATCGCCACGGACAAGCATATTCTGAAGATTCCATACACGGTCAAGGAAACGCTTGCAGCCCTTCATACTGCTGTCGTTCCAGGGAGCCGCCTGCTCATAGTCGCCCATGAACAGAACGTATACACGAAGAACGTCTGCGCCGTATACGTCAACAACGTCATTCGGGTCGATTACGTTACCTCTTGACTTGCTCATCTTCTCGCCGTCCGGACCTAAGATAAGACCCTGTGCAGTACGCTTTGCATAAGGCTCGGGAGTGGGAACTTCGCCTATGTCGTAAAGGAACTTGTGCCAGAAACGTGAGTAGATCATATGACGGGTAACGTGCTCCATACCGCCGTTGTACCAGTCAACAGGAAGCCAGTATTTGAGCGCTTCCTGCGAAGCAAATTCCTTGTCGTTGTTGGGGTCGCAGTAACGCAGGAAGTACCAGCTTGAGCCTGCCCACTGAGGCATTGTATCTGTTTCTCTGCGTGCGTCCTTGCCGCACTTGGGGCATTTGCAGTGTACGAATGAATCTATCTTTGCAAGCGGGCTTTCGCCGTCCTGACCGGGCTGGAAGTTCTCAACGGGAGGAAGCTCCAGAGGCAGTTCCTCATAAGGTACGGGAACAATTCCGCAGTCGGGGCAGTGTACTATCGGGATAGGCTCGCCCCAGTATCTCTGACGGTTGAACGCCCAGTCCTTCATCTTATACTGTACGCCCTTTTCGCCGCAGCCGAGCTTTGCAAGTACGCCGAGCATCTTTTCGATAGCGTCCTTCTTGTTAGTGATGCCGTTCAGTTCGCCCGAATTCACCATCTCGCCGTCGCCCGTGTAAGCTTCCTTCGAGATGTCGCCGCCCTTGATAACCTCGATTATATCAATGCCGAACTTCTTTGCAAATTCATAGTCACGGGTATCGTGAGCAGGAACCGCCATTATAGCGCCCGTGCCGTATCCCATCATTACATAGTCGGAAATGTATATCGGAATTTCCTTGCCGGTAACGGGGTTTACGCCGGTAAGACCGTCTATCTTTACGCCCGTCTTGTCCTTGACAAGCTGTGTTCTTTCAAACTCGCTCTTTTTGCTGCACTCCGCCTTGTAAGCGTCAAGGTCGGCAATGTTCTTTATAGAATCCCTGTACTTTTCTATTATGGGATGCTCGGGAGCGATAACCATAAATGTTACGCCGTAGAGCGTGTCGGGACGGGTCGTGTAGATGCGGAGCTTCTCACCGTTTTCCTTGATGGAGAAGTTTACGAAAGCGCCTGTAGACTTGCCTATCCAGTTCTCCTGCTGGAGCTTTACGTTAGGCAGATAATCGACCGTTTCAAGTCCCTGTAACAGCTTGTCGGCATATTCGGTGATACGCAGGTACCATACTTCCTTGGTCTTCTGCACTATCTCGCTGTGGCAGATGTCGCAGTGACCGCCCTGTGAGTCCTCGTTTGAAAGCACGACCTTACAGCTCGGGCAGTAGTTTACGAGCGTCTTATCCCTGAATACAAGGCCATGCTCGAACATCTTGAGGAATATCCACTGAGTCCACTTGTAATAACGCTCTTCGGTGGTGTCGATGACCCTTGACCAGTCGAACGAGAAGCCGACACGCTTGAGCTGGCTGGTAAATTTTACTATGTTGTTATCGGTGACCTTACGGGGATGAACGCCGGTCTTGATGGCGGTGTTCTCGGTGGGCAGACCGTAAGCGTCAAAGCCAATCGGGAACAGTACGTTATAGCCCTGAAGCCTTCTCTTGCGGCTGACTACCTCAAGGCCGGAATAAGCCTTGATATGACCTACATGCATACCTGCGCCGGAGGGGTAGGGGAACTCTACGAGAGCGTAGAATTTCGGCTTGGTACTGCCGTTTTCAGCCTTGAATGTCTGATGCTCGTCCCAGTATTTCTGCCACTTACTTTCTATGGCAGAAAAGTCATATTTTTTCTCTTCCATTTTGCGAGTTGTCCTTTCATACGCCCGATATGGCGGTATAATTCAATTTCAACCTTTATTATAATACAAAAACTGCTGTTCTGTCAAGTAAAGCGGCAAGTAAAGCGGTAACAGTAAATAAGTGTAAAATAAAGGCGAAATATGTCATTCGCAGCGTGATGATTTATGATGAACCGGTTTTTACATCGGAATGGGTGTAAACCGTTATGTTATCGGGGGTGACAGCACTCCACCTTTGACAAGGGACGGGCATGGATGCCCGAAGTTGAACGCCCAGAGTTTCGCAAGGATGCGAAACCAACAGAGCGTTCATAAAGGGGCATGGATGCCCGAAGTTGAACGCCCGGAGTTTCGCAAGGATGCGAAACCAACAGAGCGTTCATATGGCAAGAGTGATAGCGTTTTTCGAGGGGTAGTGCGGTTTTGGGAGGGTTGGTCGGGGCGCAAGGGTGGCGGTGCTTTTAAGAGGGTTGTGGGTGGTGGGACGGTGAAATGATAATATCGTAAAATAGGTATATATATTTGCTTTGTATCTGTTTATTTCCACAAAAAATTCTATAATTATTTGGCAGTTTTGTTGAAAATGATGTGAAAACGTGTTTTAAATTTGACTTTAGTTGCACAATATGATAAGATAAACCTATATAAAGACGGTCAAAAAACCGTATTGTTTATCCTTTGTGCGAGGTAGCGGAATGAAGAAGAACAAGAATGTATATGACGGGGCTGAAATGGTTCCGGAGAACGTTGAAAATACACATAAGAAAGGGAAATCTCTTACCGGTAGAATATTCAGGTGGATGTGTCTTGCTGTCGGCGGTTCGCTTATGCTTGTCTGCATAATCAATATACTGCTGAGCAATACATATCTTAAGCAGGCACTTGTGAATGAGATGGACGAGGTAGTGCATACCGCATCGAATACTATTTCAAATCAGCTTGAATCTGTTGTAAACGCAATAAAGCAGATTTCTGCCGACGCCGATTTTTCTGACGTTGCAGATGTATCTGCGATACGCTCGAAGTGTATTTCAGTCGCAAGAGATAATTCTGTGTATGTCAAGGTCGATATGACGGACAGGGACGGCAAGGGACTTAACGATGACTCTCTCAACTGGTCGGACGATCCTGCATATCGTGAGGTAATAGAAACCAATAAAGCGGTTGTCGGTGAGCCTTATTACTATGAAAAGACGGGTAAGGTCGTTATGGACGTTACCGTTCCTATAATTTCAAACGATATAAATAAGTTGCTGAGAGCGGTGCTTCGTATAACAGTTGACGTGAATGTATTCTCGAATGTTATCGGTCAGATTTCAATCGGGGATACCGGCTATGCGATGGTGGTTGACGCTAAGGGAAATATAATCGCACATCCGGACTCGGAACTGATACCGCAGATGATGAATTATATCAGTCTTGCTTCGCAGGACGGCTCATATCAGACTATGGCTGATTGCGTTTCATCGGCAATTGCGGGTGAATCGGGATTCGGAGAGGTTACGCTTGACGGCGTTTCAAAATATGTCAGCTATGCGCCTATAAGCAATGCGAAGGGCTGGAGCTGTATAATGGTTGCGACACCGTCTGAGCATACGCAGAGCATTTATAATTCTGTTGTTATCGGCATGATTGTAACGGTCGTATGCTTTGCACTGTCGGTATTGCTTATAATAACGATAGTGAAAAAGATAATTTCGCCCGTAAAGCAGTGCTCGGACAGAATCGTTACGTTATCGCACGGCAATCTTCACCAGCAGGAGCTTGACTTCGGCAAGAAAATTGACAAGGAAATATCTCAGCTGAGCGAAAGCACGAACCTTATCAGCATGAATATAAACGAAATCATATCCGACATCGACACTATGCTAAGAACGCTCGGAAACGGCGATCTTACATATAAGCCGGCTGATGTTTATCTCGGTGACTTTGCGCCTATCAGGCAGTCATACGAATCTATAATGATCTCACTTAATAAGACGATGGACAAAATAAGCAAGGCAGGTCAGCGTGTTGCTACAGGCTCTGAGCAGGTGGCATCTGCGGCAGGCAGTCTTTCGGGCGGTGCGGCAAAGCAGGCGGCATCGGTCGAGGAACTTTCGGCATCGCTTACTGAGGTTGCGGAAAAGGTCAACCGTAACGCAGCGAGAGCGGAAAACGCCGCTGAGAATTCGGCTCAGGCTACAAAGCTTGTTGAATCGGGCAACGAACAGATGAACGGTCTGCTTGGGGCTATGCAGGAAATCGGAGAAACATCCGGCGAAATCGAAAAGATAATAAGAACGATAGACGATATTTCGTTCCAGACGAATATACTTGCGCTTAATGCGGCGGTAGAGGCGGCAAGAGCGGGTGACGCAGGAAAGGGATTTGCTGTTGTTGCGGACGAGGTAAGAAATCTTGCGGGCAAGGTTGCTGAGGCGGCAAGCACAACGACAGAACTTATCAAGAACTCGATGAAGGCTGTTGAAAACGGAACGATGATTGCAAACAAAACGGCACAGACACTGACCGAAATCGTCAATACGACAACTGCCACAACAAAGCTGGTAGGCGAAATCTCAACGGCTTGCGCAGAGCAGGCTGAGGCTATAGAGCAGATCAATGCCGGCGTTGATCAGATTTCTTCGGTAGTACAGACGAACTCCGCCACAAGCGAGGAATGTGCGGCTTCTGCACAGGAGCTTTCGGTACAGGCAAATCTGCTTGACGAGATGGTATGCGGCTTTACAATCGACGAGGAGCTTGTTACTCGTGAGGAAACGGCGGAGAACGAAGAACCGTCCGAGGAAGATGAAAATGCTGAAAACGGGGAAGAACCCGAATATGTGGATGACGACCCGGACGATGACGAAAACTGAATTTCTTAAAACAGGCAACGATATATAACTGATCCCTCCTGCGTTATTACGCAGGAGGGATCGTTTTGTCAGTATTCGTCTTTTATGCGGAATAAGGTTTCGTGGGGGTCGGGCTGACGGTCGGCAACGTACATATCGTTTATCACGATGTAGCGGCTGTCCTGAAGGGTCTGTACTACTTTGTCAATGTCTTCCTCAGTGCCTTGCGCCTCCATTTCGACCGAGCCGTCGTAGAGATTTTTTACCCAGCCTGTTACGCTGTAGAGCGAGGCGGCATTCTGCGCCCGGTAGCGAAAGCCGACACCCTGAACTCTGCCTTTGAAGAAAAAGTGCTTTCTGATTATCTTTGTGTTCATTTTTGCCTCCGTCAGAATGTGAATATGTTTTTATCAAGCTCTTTCACAAGCTTATCGCTGTAAAGCTCCATTTCTTCGGGGCTTTGCGAGCTAAGAGGCTCGATTATGCCGATCGTCATCATACCTGCCTGCCTTGCGGCTTTGAGAGAAGCTGATACGTCATCGAGCATAATGCAGTTTTCGGGCGGAACGCCGAGCGTTTTTGCGGTATCGAGATATATGTCGGGGTACTGTTTGCCTTTGCCGAAAACGGCGGCGGAGCTTATCGTTTCAAACATTCCCCACAGTCCTGTGTGATGAAGCACGGGAGTGTAAAGCTCGGGGGTCTGTGAGGTGCATACGGCGGTCTTGTAGCCGTTTTTTATCGCAAGTTCAACCGTTTCACGAGCGAAGGGTTTTAGTTTTACGTTGTGGCGGTATTCGTCTATGGCGAGATCTGTCCATTCCTGCATAAGCTGTTCGGGCGTTTCGGGAAGATTGAAAAGATCTATGGTGTACAATGCTGTTTCGTAAAAAGAGCGGTGACTGCATTGCCTGCCGTAATCATCGGGCGGAGTTATGCCACGTCTGCACAGAAATTCCTCGTCAACGTACTGCCAGACGTACATCGAGTCGAGCAGAGTGCCGTCAAGGTCGAACAGCACGGCTTTTATATCGTTCATATTCTACTCCTTTCCTGACTTAGATATACTGCTATTGTATCACAATAAGGCGGTGGGGTCAATAAGATTTTACGGACGATTTTCGTGTATGCGGCTTGCAAAATGCGTGGATTTATGGTATACTGAATTAAAAGAAATACAGAGAAGAATAAAGGAAAGAAAAGAAAATTGGAACAGATAAAAGAAAACAAGATGGGCGTAATGCCTGTAAACAAGCTGCTTGTTACAATGTCTCTGCCTATAGTTATATCAATGCTTATCCAGGCAATGTATAACCTTGTTGACAGCGTATTTGTGGCACAGATAAACCCGGACGCACTGACCGCTGTAGGTATGGCGTTTCCGATGCAGAGCCTTATGATAGCGTTTCAGACGGGGCTTGGCGTCGGCATGAATGCGCTTGTATCACGCTATCTCGGACAGAAGAAGCCTTATGAGGCGGGTCTTGCGGCAACTCATGCGCTTATTCTTACCGCTTTGAACTATGTTATATTTTTAATAGTAGGGCTTACGGCGATACCTGCATTTTTCTCGATACAGACACATTCCGAAATCATAGCGGGATACGGTGTTGAATATCTGTCAATCGTATGCTGCGGCTCGCTCGGATTATTCTTCCAGATATACGGCGAGCGTATATTGCAGGCAACAGGCAAGACACTGCTTTCGATGGTGTCGCAGATACTCGGTGCGGTTATAAACATAGTGCTTGATCCTGTGTTTATTTTCGGTGTTGATTTTCTCGGAATACCCGCAATGGGCGTTACGGGTGCGGCAATCGCCACTGTAACAGGCCAGATAATAGCGGCGGCGGTAGGATTTTTACTGCACCACTTCCACAATAAAGAATTAAGGCTTGTATTCAGAAAATTCAGACTGAATCTTGGTACGATAAAGACGATATATGCTGTTGGAATACCTTCTATTATAATGAGTGCGCTGGTTTCGGTGCTGACGTTCGGTATGAATATAATACTGAAAGCGTATGAGCCTGCGGCGGCTACGGTATTCGGCGTATACTTCAAGCTGCAGAGCTTCGTATATATGCCTGTGTTCGGTATGAATAACGGAATAGTTCCTATCATAGCCTATAACTACGGGGCAGGAAAGCCGAAGCGTATAACGGATACGCTGAAGCTCGGTGTTATCTGCTCGGTTGTGATAATGATAGTCGGACTGCTGCTGTTCCAGCTTATACCGGTGCAGTTACTGGGAATGTTCGCTCCGACGGACGATATGATAAGGCTCGGTGAAACGGCGCTCAGAATATTCAGCGTATCGTTTGTATTTGCCGGAGTGTCGATAGTGTTAAGCTCGGGCTTCCAGGCACTCGGAAACGGCTTTTACAGCATGATAGTATTTATAGTAAGGCTTATTGTGCCGACACTGCCTTTTGCGTGGCTGTTCGGCATTATCGGAGGGGTTGACTGCATATGGTGGTCGCTCCCTGTAAGCGATTTGTTAGGACTTATTGTTGCGATACTCCTTATGCGCAGGATCTATAAGAATGTTATATCGAAAATGTATGACAAACAGGATGAATCCTCGGCACAGGTACAGCAGGCGTAAGAATAAAGCACAAACGGAGGAATGATTATGGGAAAAATAATCACTATTTCAAGACAGTACGGAAGCGGAGGAAGCGAGATCGGCAGAAAGGTCGCAAAAGCACTTTCAATCCCGTATTACGACAGGACGATAATTGATGTTACCGCAAAGGAAAGCGGATTTGATCCCAAATACATAGAACGTGCGGAGCAGACAACAACGACCAGTTTTCTTTACAATCTTGCGATAAACGGTATGTACACACAGCCGCTTACCGACCAGCTTTTCTCGGCGGAGTGCAGAGTTATCAAGGCTCTTGCGGATAAAGGTCAGTGCGTTATAGTCGGTCGCTGTGCGGATTATGTGCTGAGGGAGCAGTACAGCACATTTGATGTTTTCGTGCATTCTACGGATGATTTCAGATGCGGACGTATCTGCGAGCATGACAATATAAGCAAGGACGAGGCGCTTTCGATTATCAGACAGAAGGATAAGGCAAGGCGCAGACACTACAAGTATTATACGGAACGTAACTGGGGCGAATCGCTGAATTACGATCTGTGCATCAATACGGCTACCTGCGGTATTGATGAGGCGGCTGAAATAATCGCTAAGCTTGCAGGCAAATAAAGACGTCGCATTCAGCGGCTGACGCCTTTAAGAATAGTAAAAAATCGGCTGTCAATGGTGACTATCAAATCACATTGGCAGCTTATTTTTTGAAAACAGTTAAACAGAGAAAATATTTGAACAGAAGGAACGGTGAACGATGGAATTTGTAATGCTCTTTTTTTCGGCAATCATCATTGTCTGCATTGTAGGCAATAAGCTGTCGGCAAGGATAGGCGTACCGAGCCTGCTTATATTTCTGGCACTTGGTATGATATGCGGCTCGGACGGTATTCTGAAGATACCGTTTGACAACTATCAGCTCAGCGAGCAGGTGTGTACGGTATGTCTTATATTTATAATGTTCTGCGGCGGTTTTTCTGCCAACTGGAAAGCGGCAAAACCTGTTGCTTTGCGTGCGGGACTTTTATCCTCGCTCGGTACGATAGTTACGGCGCTTATTACTACGGCAGGCTGTCATTTCCTGATAGGGTTTGATATAAAAGAGAGCTTTCTTATCGGTGCGGTTATTTCGTCTACCGATGCGGCATCGGTGTTCTCGATACTTCGTTCAAAGCAGTTAAACCTGCGTGGCGGTCTGGCTTCACTGCTGGAAATCGAGAGCGGTTCCAACGACCCGTTTTCTTATATGCTGACGGTCATTGCACTTGCGATAATGGCAGGTGATGATATTTCACAGCTTGGTCTTCTTGCGGTGCTGCAGATAGTCCTCGGTGTTGCGTTCGGCTTTGCGATGGGATTTGCCGCAGTGTTTGTAATGAAAAAGGTGAAGCTGTCGAAAAACAGCTTTGACATAATTTTTATGATGGCGATGATATTTGCGGCGTATTCCGCACCGATACTGCTCGGCGGCAACGGATATCTCAGCGTATACATAGCAGGTATCATCATCGGTAACAGCAACATAGGCGAGAATAAGGCGCAGCTTGTACATTTCTTTGACGGAATCACGGGGCTGAGCCAGATAATGCTGTTCTTCCTGCTGGGATTGCTGTCGAATCCTTCACAGCTACCGGGCATAATACTTCCGGCACTTGCAATATTTGCGGTGATGACCTTTATATCACGTCCTGCTGCGGTGTTTGCAATATGCTCAAAGGGGTATACATGGGCTGACAGGCTGTTTATAGCGTGGTCTGGTCTGAGAGGTGCATCGTCCATCGTTTTCGCAATAATGGCTACGGTGAGCGATGTGTACACGGACAGCAATCTGTTCAATATAGTAGTGTGCGTCTGCCTTATCTCCGTTGCGTTTCAGGGAACGTTACTGCCGAAGGTCGCAACAGGGCTTAAACTCATTGATAACGAAAGCAGTGTATTAAAGACGTTCAACGACTATCAGGACGAAACTCCGCAGTTCAATATGATGCGTATATTCGTATCGGATACTCACACCTGGAACGGACACAAGATAAGCGAGATAGATTTTCCCGACGATTCGCTTGTGCTTATGATAAAACACGGCGACAGCACTATCGTGCCGAAAGGCGATACGGTGATAAATGCCGGAGATGATGTTATACTCAGCATTCCGTCATACAGGGACAGCGGAAATATATTGCTCAAGGAATACGAGATAGGACCAAAGCATTTATGGAAGGGAAAGACTATAAAGGAGCTTGACCTGCCGACTACGCTTCTTATTATAATGATAAAGAGAAACGGCGATATGGTCGTACCTAACGGAAGCACTGTAATAAAGCAGGGTGATATTCTTGTTGTCAGCGACCAGTCGCATATAGACGAAAAGAAGAAAAAGGATAAGCACGGCGGTGAAGATTCGGATAAAAAGCCGGATAAAGCGGCGGAGAATAAAGAATGCGATGAAAAAGAGGGAGAGAAGGTGAGCGTGTAACAATTGGCGGAAGAACGATAATGACTTTCGGGCTTGAAATTAAAGGTCGGCTGTGATAAAATAAGGCTGACGGCTTTTGTAAATATGAAACTGCCGTGTTATATATGCGGCAGTTGCTTTTTAGTGAGGAAAAATATGAAACGCAGTAAGAAAATGTCGGTGCTTAGAGAGTGCGCTGAAAAGCACTATATATGCAGGTGCTTTTACGAATACGACAAAAGCTATTGGTATTACTATATCAATGATTTCAATGACAAATTTGTACTCGGACAGGAAGAAAACGACTTTGAGCTTAACGGATATACGATCCGTAAAATTGACGAACTGCAAAAAGCAGAGATCAAGAATGATGTCTGTGAAGAGATAAACAGACTGAATGGGGTTGCAGAGCAAATTAAGGCTCCCAAAATTGATATAACCTCGTGGCAGAGCATATTCAATTCGCTCAGAGAGTGCGGTGAATGGGCGATAGTCGAGAATGAAAATGAAGATTTATTCCATATAGGGATAATCTTAAAGGCGGGGAAGAATAAACTGACGATGAGAGAGTTTGACGCAGACGGAAAATGGCAGGAAGAAGCCAAAATTCCATACAAAGAAATAACAAGCGTCAGCTTTAAAACAAGATATATTGATAACTGGAGAAAGTATCTCGAAAGAACGAAAGAAGGATAAGTATGGACATTAAGGAAAACTTCAAGGGGCATTTAAGCACTATCAATCATCACAAGATGGAAGTAATGAGGTTATGCTTCAAGGTCGGTCTTTATAAGCAAGGGCTTATGCACGATCTATCAAAATACTCGCCGAAGGAATTCATAAGCGGCGTGGTATTTTACACGGGAGATAAAAGTCCGAATACGACCGAAAGACGTGTGACGGGAAAAAGCGAGGCGTGGCTTCACCATAAGGGAAGAAACAGGCATCACTTTGAATACTGGATAGATTACGGACAGGAACCGGGTTCTGCGATGCAGGGAATGAAGATGCCTGTAAAGTATGTTGTGGAGATGCTCTGCGACAGGGTGGCGGCTTGTAAGACATATTATAAAGAGAATTATAACGACAGTATGCCGTTTGAATATTTCAACAAGAACAGAAAACACTATATGATGCACCCGGAAACTATGGAGCTTCTTGGAAAAATGCTGATAATGCTGAAAAGATACGGCGAGGAGGATACGCTGGTATACATAAGGGATAGAATTCTTACCGGAAAGTATCCGAAAAAGACAGCGGTAAAAAGCTGATAAAATACATTAAATAGCAGAAAAATGCAGTAAATAGAATATATAGACAGCTTTTAACGGTTGATTGTACAAAGTGCCTTTAAAAACAGGATTAAACGAGTAAGTTTTATGTAAATTTACTTTGAAAAAACGTTGACAAATGTCGTTTTCCGTGATATAATAGGCAAGCACTCAAACGAGAGGGCACAAAAACAGAGGGT
>ERZ1027047.1036-NODE-1036-length-11984-cov-8.665772_pt1 | contig 11984 bp, 8 predicted proteins | sample MGYA00519286_ERZ1027047 | MGnify/ENA primary metagenome ERZ1027047 (study PRJEB26926, sample SAMN06164592) | human gut metagenome | biome: ENVO:00009003; feature: ENVO:2100002; material: ENVO:00002003 | host: Homo sapiens | place: USA | collected 2012 ... | reverse complement strand
GTTTTGGAGAAACAAATATGCTTCATCCAAGCTATAATCCGGCTGTTTTTTCTGTAATTCACCTTCCAGATGCATCCATTCATCAAATTCTTTCATAAGCTCATCCATGCTGAAACCACCTTTTGTTAATGCTTGCTACGTACTTGATCATAGCCTTCGATCGTTCGCAGCTTCATTTCACACAACAAGTCATTGACGTCCTTCACATGCATATTTTCAATCCGACTGCAGACCGGATGCATTTCTGCTTCGTAGCCTTCAGCATGCAATTTCTTCAAAAAATCTTGAGCAGCTTGTCGTCCGGGATCATCCATATCCAAAGACAAATAGATCTTCTTTGAACCATATTCTGAAAGATATGTATAGATCGGCTCCATTGAAAGCATCCCTAACGCAAGCATATCCGATTTATCATCCGGATATAATGATTTATAACTCATCAAATCGATGGGAGCTTCAAATACGATCAGGCTTTCAGCATCCATATTTTGTGACTGGACGAGGAAACCATAATTCTTGTCAGAACCATATGTATCTCCTCGATATTGTCGATCAGAGATTGTTCCCCGGATAAAACAATGTTTTACTTCCATGTTTTTATCATATCCAACAAATACCGCATTGTGCTTTCCTGCTTCCTCATAAAGAAGGTGCTTATGCAAAAATTCACTCACAATATCCGGATTGATTCCTCTTGACTTTGTGAGATATGCAAATACCCGACGGTGATTATCATTTTTCTCAGGAATCTTCAATTCCTTTTTACTTCGCAAGGATTGGTAATTTTCATTCTTATAACCTGTATTACTGGGTGAATCGATAAATGTTCTTGAAATCTCAGTATTGATATACGTGATTGCATCTCCGATGTTACAACCCCGTTCACGCATTACAAAATCAATTCCTGAACCGCCGTTTCTTTCATAATAATGGTAAAAAGAATTTGTATTAGTAAAAAACACCAAGCTCTTTTCACCGTCAGCAAAATAATAATTTCCATGCTGTTTTAATGAGTAGCCGAAGTGTTCAGCAATTAAAAGAATAGAACAATTCCTTGCTGCAGCTGTTTCATTTTGCATTTGTTCCCGTGTTCTATATGTCATCCATATTCCTCCATCCAAATAAAAAAGCTACCAGCTCATTTGCTGATAGCTCTTAACATTTACATAATTTATGGTATACTTAATATGTATAGTCAAATCAGAAAGCAGGATGTGATTTTCCGATTATTTGATGATGCCCTCTAGTTTTACAAAGGAGGGTGATGCCCTATGAACACGCTTGAAGTTCTAACTTTATTGCTCGTTGTTTTCGCGGCTCTGTCTTACATAGACGATCATAATAAAAAGAAATAGCATCCCAACCCGTCCAAAGTGAGGATGCTATTTCTTTATAGCTTTATACTTATCTGAGGGCAAATCGGACTCACATCCGATTCACTTTCTAAATAGATTATACATGAGGGTGCTTGTATTTTCAAGTACCCTTTTCTTTATACTAAAATTTAATTTTTGCCTTTATGAGTGACCACGATTCCGGTGTCAGTTTCTCCTTCCAGATCACGGCATCATCGACCGCTTTCATATAGATGAAATCAACCGAATTTTCCTGTCTGAGGAGCAGCTCATTCACATCATTCGCAAGATGATTGTTATTCAGATCATCAAACAAAGCTGCATAAATCGCTGTTTTTACTGTGATTTCATACGCTTTTGCGTAGAACTCTGTTCTTGAAATGAGTTTTAAGTAGCAGAAATATGTTTCCTGCTCATATTTCAGTTTGTCGTATAAATCGTCGAACATTTTCTAAACCTCCTATTCGTGTTTTCCATTTCCAAGTATATATCCACCAGAAGTATACATATAATATGTATTCCATGCAGTTCCAGCACGTGCACTCCAGGAGTCCGCCGAGAGATTAACATTAAGATTGATTGTCGTAATGTTCCCTGAAGAATCCCTGGCTTTTATATTTGTAATGCCTCCATAACAGTAAATGAGTGGATTTACACTCAAGCCATTGAGCTGTGTGCGCAAATGGCAATGCACACCTGTTGAATTTCCGGTACTTCCTGCATACGCGATCTGCTGACCGGCAGCCACCTTCTGACCGACCGCTATATTAGTGAATGAATTGTTATGCATATATGTATGCACAAGCGTACCATCTTTGGTCTGAGTGGATATAGATACATAATTCCCCATCGATGAACTATATGCCTTGGCTGTCACCGTGCCTTCTGCAATAGCATATACCGGCTCATTGGCTCCTACATTAAAATCAATGCCAAGGTGATCTCTCGATGCAAAACTAACATTTGGTTTCCTCCGTCCGAAAAAAGAGGTAACCTCTACATGGCTGGAGTCTACCGCCCACAAATATTCTCCGCCTGCAATCATGCTTGAATCGATCATAACCGCACTGGCTTCGAGCTTTGCTGCCCACTGCGAACCATAGCTTTTTGTTCCATAATGTCCGCCTTTGCTGTTTGAAAATTCCGTTGAAATATCGAGCGTCCATTTTTTGTATCCCTTTTTTCTACTCCAATCTAAAAAGCCAGATCCGTAATTGTACCCCTGAGCAACCATTGTCAACCCATCAATATCCGATGGATCTGTCACATTCCATTTCTTAAGCAAATCATAAAAAACCCTTGTACCAACATCGATAGATCTTTGAGCATCTGACCATTCAGCAGGCATCTTATTCCAATAGCTGCCGGCTTCCTTGCACTGCATTACATCACCATTTACACCAGTTGCATTAGCTTGTCCACCTGATTCCTGATAAATCGTTGTAAGTATCGCATCTACGAATAACGTTAAATCTACTCCACTATTTGGATCATTATTCGCAGCACACCGTTCTGTTACAAATGTTCTCCATTGCTCCACATCCGCCGGAAAATTTGTTGACAATATATAACTCTGTTTCTGCTGATTCTTTGCGCGGTTTGCAGCATTAATATTGTCCGTGGCAAGCATCGCGACTACAACTATAATCGGAACTAAAATACATAGGTATATAGCAAATGGAGCAAGCAGCACGCGCAAAAATGACCATACAGCCCGGAGCGCCATCTTAAAAACCTTCACGATGCCAGATACGATTGCACGGATACTTGCTTTTCCTGCCGATTCTACCATACTGGATGCATCTCCGGAGGATACGACCTGTACGATCCGTTTCATGCGAACAAACTGTTTCAATGCATCTTTTCCTACATTGCGCATCTTTTTGGTCGATATACGAATGCCCTTCTTGTTAGATTCACTGATCTGCCGGAACGTGGAATCTGCTTTTATCCCATATTTCTGTTTTTCTACTGTGCTTATCACAGATTTTTGTTGAGCAATCTTGCGGATTGCCGACGAATTACCGGATACAACATTCTGATCCGACTGTTTTTGCAGATTCTGATTGCCCCATTTCTTTAATACTTCCTTTTTCTCAATCTGAGCTTTCTTTTGTACATTCGAACGTCTGGCTGATTTTGCATTTTCCATCTGCTTTTTACTGTCATTTGCAACCTGTTGTCGAATATTCGCAGATGCATCATCTGCAGCTTCTCCCTTATCCTTCTTAATTTGTATAAACCGTACATTATCTGATGCTAGTTTGATTGCCGTATTTTCAACTGTCTGAACTACTGCAGACGGTGCTTCATGAACAATCTGCTTATTTTCTACGTCAATTCCATGATTTTCTTCCGGCATATTATCATCACCCCCAATCTGTTACTCAATCTGTTACTGCTGAGCAACAAACTTAGGTTTTCTCTCTGTTGCATCTGCATCACGATGGAAGTTCTTATCAAACAGTCCAAAAAGCTCCGTACCCGGTTCAAGCATCAACGATGCCGGAATAATCACAGGACCACACCGAAGAAGTCCTTTTGCACATCCACTTTCTTTTGTGCAGTATTTGATCAGTTCTTTTGAAAGTCCTAGTTCCTGCTCCAGCTTCTCAGCTGCACCCGGCTGCTGCTTTAGAATTAGGACAAACTCTGAATTATCAAGCATCGCCTTTGTAGTATCATTCAAAAGCACATCCGTAACATTCTGTGTCATGGCTGTACAAATACCACCAAGCGATCGCACAAGCATCCACAGCGACTTGATATACTGCTGAGAGTAGTCCGTATGCAGTACTTCATGGAACTCGTCAATATAAAGCCATGTAGCCCTTCCTGCCTTAGCATTCTGCATGATACGCTCTTTCACGCACTCAAGCATAACAAGCATTGATACATCCCGGAGATTTTTTCCCATATCCTTTAATCCAAACATAAAAAGCCGGTTACCGCCTACCTGCACATTCGACTGCTGGGCAAATATATTGAAGGAACCATGTACAAACAGATCAAGTGCCCATTGCAAGTCAACCGCTTCCGGTTCTTCGATCTTGCTTAATGCTGCGTGCAGATCTGTCAAGGTCGGCATAGTCCCTGTTAAGGCAGCCTCATTATAAATGTATTTGAGTGCCTTGTTCACGATGGAGCTTTCCTTTGCGGATAGTGGCTCGCGTTTGCACGTTTCTACAAGCGAATTAACCAGCTCTGCTTTCTCATCCGCAATATTTGATCGCGAGCCATCATTAAAGTATTCTAGCGGGTTGTAATGGCTTGGGCTATTCGCTGATACATTCACATATCCGCCCCGCAGCCATGCACACACATCTTCATAGTCATTTTTAGGATCAATTACAATAATATCGTCATTTGTGTTCAAAAATACTTGCATCATCTCAAGTTTACATGCGGTTGTCTTACCGGATCCCGTCTCACCGAAGTAACATGCATGTGGATTCACAAGCTTTTTCCGGTTTGCCAGGCATAAGTTCTTCGATACAAGATTGGTTCCATACCACATACCGCCCGGCATTGTAAGCTCCTGCACATTGAATGGGAATAACGCTGCAAGACTTTTGGTCTGCAGGTTTCGTCCATTGCTGACCTGCCGTACGCCGATCGGCAGGATGGTATTCAGAGCTTCCTTTTGTTTCATATACGAATAATCGAAGATGCAGCTTAAATTCTTTGCAGTCTGGATCACAAGATCACAATCCTTTTTGAGCTGTTCCAGATTATCCGCTACCACACAGACATTCATCTGCGTATAGAAGAAATGCTGATCCTGTTCCTGTTTTTCTTTGATTAAGGTTTCGATCGTGTCCTTCTCCATTTTTACGGAAAGGGAAATATCTGAAGAAAAGTCCATCTGCTTCACTCTTGTTTTGTTCTGCTTACGAATTCGTTCTTCAATACCAAGATAGATTGATTTCAGCATGTCATCGACATCCTTGTCCGCAATTGGAGAGTTATCAATGGTGTAAATCATTTTAACCGGCAATTTAGACAGTTCTACAATGAATCGATCTGTCAATTTCCCCGGAAGCTGCTTCAGGTACAGACAGGAACAAACCTTGTTATCCGTTTTAAAGTATGTTTCTGCAGAAAAATCCAGCCGGGTATTGATGATTGCATCTTTGAAATCAAATCCCTGCGCAACAGCATTTTTGAAGTTGAACTGAAAATACTCTTCATTGCCAAAGCGATAGAAATCATGCAGAATACGAAGTCTCTCCGTCGCATCCAAAGGTGTCAGTGTACTTCCAATCTCTCGAAACGCTGTAACCATAGAATTTTCAAGCGTTGTGAAATATGCTTTCGCATTTTCATACGAATTTGACACATCGTAGCGTACAGTGATGTACATTTCCTGCTCAATGCCCTGTCTGCCAGCTGTAATGCATTTCTCAATGCTTTCGTTAAAATAATCCCGATACACATCGTATTCATCCAGCTTCTTATGCAACAGAATCTGTTCACGCAACGTAGCCATGTTCTTATTTTTGTTATTAAAAGTAATCTTAAAAGGTGCCGAGTTGCTATTCAGCCACCGGCACCAGCTCTCCAGGATTGCAATCTGTTCATCCACAGATGCAGTCGCATAATTGATATCCGAAAACTTATATGTTTTAGTGAAGATTCCTCCACGACCAACTTCGAAAATTCCATTTTCGGATATTGCTTTGATCTCAACAAGATCCTGCACGGATTTCGGTGCTGCCACGCGAAAATCGTCACATTTCTTATAGACCGCCCACTTGTCCATCCTTATCGTCCTTTCCTTTTCGTATTTTTCTTATTTTCCGAAGAATCGTGAACAACGTTGATCCTTGGTGGTTCACTTACATAAAAAAATACATTCTGACCTTCGGTATTTAGTTTCTTGTGTCTGTAATATTCAAAGAAATCCAAATCATTTTTCTTAAAGATACCAATGTATCCCGGCACAACAACCAGCAGCGCACAGATAATGCCATTCAACGAAGAATTAAGTTTTCCTCGAAGTACGATTGTAAATACGATTGCAATTACAAACGAAATTGCAATGCATAAATATTGCCACCATTTGCGCCCACCGAGCATATTCTTGTTCAGATCCTGCGGATCCGTATTGATTGGTAATTCCATAACATCCTCCTATCTGCCTAATACATAAGCTGAAAACTGTTCTACTTTCTTTACTCCTCCTGTACATAGGAAAATTGGGAATAAAAATTGTAGTATCGTGAAGAACACACCTGACCATGTGAATGCTGGATACAGCTTTATCGATACAGATTTGTTTTTCAAATCATCTGAGCCGACTGCATTACTTAAATCGGTGAACATTGATAATAAATCTCCGGATGCTTCTAACACCTGACCATCCGAAGTGACTATGCAGCCGTATTTGCTGATTGCTTTATCGCGTCCTTTTCCATTTACAAGTTCCTTGACCGCTTGGCTTATGTTATCTTTTTGCTCCTTCAATACACTATTTGCACTCGATGCATCTCCTGAGATTGATACAAGCAAATAGGCTAGTTCCGCGCCATTTACAGTTATCGATTCCGATGCTTCCGTCTTGGTTGCCGGTATCAGCTTCTGCATTGTATCTCCAATCAGTAGCGAATATGTAAAATTGAGGCACACCATAATGATCAACGCTTCGATGGCTGTCGAAAGAATCGACTTCAGATAACTATGGAACACTTCATTTCCGCGGTTCCCGTCTCCCATCACAAATGTCGTGAAGGATATTGTCGAGAACGGAATCAATATAAAAATCTTAAATATCCGTGTATATATCTCTACTGCTATCATCACGCCGGATGCAATGATTGCAATCGCAGCAATCAAAAATACTAGGAACATCAGAAATCCTTTAAATCCGCTGACACCGTATTCAATATAGGCGGACTGATCCGTCGCAAGCTTCAGTTTGCTATAAACAACGCCCTGGGAATCTGTACCAAACATCACTACCTTTGCCAGCTTTGAACCAAGCTGGAATATGGCAGTAACGATTGGAACTGCATTGTTCACCAGGGCGATTGCCACGATCATTTTCGCGCATTTTTTAATTACACCGAATAGATCTAAGTCGTGTCGGGAATCCCAGGTATCTGTACACATATTGATCAGAAAAAGTAAAACCATCAGTGTAGATGCTATAACTCCTAACACGCTTCCAACATTATCTACCACCGCCCAGAAATCAGCGAATTCTTCACTATGAATGTCCTTCGTCAGCATATCTGCTGACGAAAAAACAAACTTTGAAAATACTTCTAATGCGCCATTCACTATATCTACACAGCTTGCTCCGATGTTCGCGAAGAAGTTAGTCACGGTGGATATCGTGTCTAATACCCCCATCTACGTCCCTCCTTTTTATACGCCAAACAACTTAACAAGCACCTTGATACTGATCATCAACAAAGCTGCAGCAATCCCACGACCAGCATGGAATATTCCGGAATTATCCTGCTGCTGAATCGCATTTACAAGTTCTGTCACGCTCTTGATAAGCATAAGTACACCTACGACTGCCATGATTGATGTCATCACATCTGCAAGACTATTAAGCGGGCTTGTTACCTGCTTTGCGACTTCATCTGCAGACTCCGCTGCATACACTGCCGGTGCATAGGTTGCAGCCAAAACAGGCACCGCTACGACCACCTTCCAGCCGGTTTTCTTTACCTTCTCTAAAAATTTTCTCATACGTTATACTCTCCTTTTTCTGATTTTTGGCATAAAAAAAGAGCATGCCCAAATGTCAATTGGACATACTCTTTTTTTATCTGCTTTACAAGTTCTTATAATCTCTCTTTGAATCTCTTCTGGATCGATAATCTGTACCCTTTCTTCCCCCTTTCACTAAATATAATATCAGGGCTGCAATCAGCACAAGTCCGACGATCACACCAAATGCAATTGCAACCTTTGCCGGAAGCGTCAGTGATTTTTCCGTTTTTTCCTGCTCTGCTGCTTCGTCGTAATACGCCGTAGCCTTCACGGTATATGTTCCCTTCAATGTATCAAGCACACGTGCATCGTCTGCTGACAATTCATATATGTTCTCAGCCGTGTATAATGTTTCCTTTTCCGTGGCATGCAGGGTGTAATACATTCTATATTGCTTGACATAAACCTCTGCAGATATAATATAATCTCTGCATGTCTTGTTATCCGCATTGATATATGGCTCTCCAGCAAATGATGCTGTATTAAAACGATAAGTATCTGTGTCATATCCCTGCGCAGCCACATAAGACTGCAGATTTGCAGCCGAAAGTGTAGTAAATTCTGTAGGCTCAATCTCAGCAGAGCCTACAATGATTGTTGGTGCATCATAATCATAGATGGTTCCCTGAATAGAATATCCAGACTTCCATCCCTCAAATATCTTTTCTGTATGATCATAAGATAATGTATAGTTCTTTCCTTCATATTCATAGGAGATGGTAACCGGCTTTGTTACATCGTCCAAGGAGCCGGTAATATAATCAGAGTCTATATATTTCTGCAGATCAACCGGTTTCTCCACTGAATCCTTGCTTTCCGAGAATACACTACTTTTGTATCTATACTTCAGACCATTCTTCTCGATTACATCCTTCTCCGGCTTATAGCCGTCCTTCTCTTTGATCTTATCTTCTTTTACTACTTCCGTAGCTGGAATCTCCGCGTCTCCATACTTTTCTTCGTATGCGCTGATCACAGAATACTCTACATGATTTAAAGTATAATTCTTGCCCGAATCCTCGATTTTATCCTCAAAATCAAAGGTATAATCATCTGGAGAATCCGATTCCCCGGTCTGCTCATCCTCGATTGAATATGCATACAGATTTCCATCTGCATCTGCAATCTGCGAAGCTGCATATACAGGAATGCCGGATGCAAAAATGCACCCGGCAATCACCAATGCTGCCATATTCCTTTTAATCTTCATGCCGCTTATCCTCCTTCTTTTTTCTATAAATCAGACTAAATATAAGGCAACCAGATAGCAATGCAGCTCCAAGTATCAATGAAATCCTTGTTGGATCACCTGTTTTTGGCTTTGTGGTAGCTTTTTGTCCTCCACCTCCCGTCAGCAGATTAACACGCATATCGATATAACCGACAAAACTATCGTATGTAACCGTTTGTCCCTTATCCTCAATATTTTCATGAATCGCAACGAGGATTTCTCCATCCTCTGTAATTTGATACAAGCGTTCAAAGCAAACTAAGGACTTACCCAGTAATTCGAGCGTATCAATAGATGGATACGTAACATCAATTGCCATATTTGTTTCATCTGCAGTAAACTCGCGAGCGGCAATCACCTTACTCCCGTTCTCCGTTAAAAAAGGATTTTTGGTTTCATATGACATGATTACGCCCTCAAGTCGATACTTTGATCCTATAATTAATTTATTCATATCTACTGTATCAATTATCACCGAATCGTGCCGTCTTCTTCCATTGTGTGTAAGACTTATCGCATCTTTCGCAGTTGTATGAATATCTGGGGTTATAAGTTTGTTGTTAATTGTAACTTCGTATTTAATGCTTTCAATAATATTACCATCTTCATCTGTTGATACAGTCTTATCCCCTTCCGACGATAATATAACTTTTACAGGTTTTAATACTTCATATTCCGCTGGCGTTTCCTCTTCGAGTCGGTACTTGCCAAGTGGCAGCTCCGTCGTTGCTGCATTACCATCCTGATCGGTTACGATTGTATCTACAAGCGTATCTTTCAGATATACGGTGTCGCCTGATCCGTCCTGTGCCAGGATATCCTCGTCTGCATATACCTTAAAGGTTATTCCGGCAAGCTTCACTGTCGATGTCTCAAATTCCTTTGTCGTCTCGTTGTAAACTCGCTTTTCACCGTTCTTTGTAAGCTTGATCGTGCCCTGCAGACTTGTGTTATCGATCTCATACTCAAAAACGCCCATGTCTGTGACCTGTCCTTCCGGCGTTTCGTAAATCTTATATACTGCATCCGCGTCGATCGTAATATCGTAAGACTTGTTCTGCAGCTTATTATAGTATCCTGTCGGACACTCACTTTCTTCGATCCTGTATTTGCCAGGCATGAGCGTTCCTGGTGTTAAAAGAGTTCCTTCTTCAGTTTTAAACTCGGATATCTTCGTTACATTGCCATCTGCATCCGTCACATCAAATGTCACATATTCTTCATCATCGTATGACCAGATCTTAAATGTCGCTGCATCGGAAAGAATCTTCTTATCTGTCTTATCATCCTTTTTAATAATCCGGATATACGCCTTAAAGCTCTTATCTATGAAATATCCCATCTTAACCGGCTCGTCGGAGTTCTGCGTGATATTTACCGTAAATTCTTTGATCGGATGGAAATTGTGTGGTACGGTTGTTTCCTTCACGATATACTTTCCATATTCCAGCGGCACAGATTTCGCACAACCATTTTCGTCGGTGAAAAGCTCTGTGCTGCCATCAGCAGTCAATGTAACCGCTTTTTTTGCATCCCAGATATATGAGATTCCCGTATCATCCTTTACGATGATCTCTCCATCTGCAGCCTTATAATCATCAGCAACGGCTGTCAGGCTGTCTACCGGGCATGCGCTAAATCCTGCATTTGCAAGTGGATAGGTAGAGTTATTTTTTCCTTCAGCAAGCTTGATTAACTCAAACGGCTGCGACTTGCGGGAATTTGATATAACTCTGTCATTCTCGACACCTACATATGGAATACCGCTTGGATTATCTGTGATCTTAAATGTGTGAATTGTGTTATCAAGCACGTATCCTTCCGGAGCTTGGATTTCCTGAATTGTTATAGTTCCAATTGGAATCGTTGGTGTACCAAAGCTGTTATAATACAGCTGACTGCTTCCAGCTTGTAGATACTGTATGTTATAATCTGCTTTACCTTCTTTATCCGTCTTGATATACCACGTCCGAACTGCACTCTTTCCTGCCTTTGCCGGATCGGTATCCATCTGGATATCATAATAGCGGATTGCAAATATACATCCTTCCAGAAGAATCGTTCCGTTGGAATCCTTTTTCTGTACCAACACAGAAGCCGGATCGCCGCCTGCTTCCTCTGGAACGTTAAATGAAACCGGAATGTCGCTATCTACTTTTTCTCTGTAAACATCATTGTTGATTCTGTATCCCGGTGATGCTTTTGTTTCCTTCACGTAATAGGTTCCATATGCAAGATTCCCGATGGAGCCATTACCATCCTGATCGGTTACAATCGTCGCAACTGCATTCTTTCCCGCCTGTGCATCCGCCATGGTCTTGAAGATGCCAAATTCTGCGCCTTTCAGACTGTAACAAGCATTACCATCCGTAATCTCCGGCGATGCTGAATACTTGTGGATTTTGATACTGCCTACGCCCTGTGCTGTTGCGGTTACACTTGCGCTCTTGGAAAGTGATTCATTTGGAGAAGCAAAGCATGCATCCTGATAGGAACCACTGTAAAAGATACGTGCTGCATAATTAGATACACCATTTTTATCGCCATCTCCGTAATACTTCGTATGGCTGGCACCGGTGCCGGTTTTAGCAGTAAATGCAAGCTTCTTGCATTGCAGATCCTTATAACTTGCCTTAATTGTAACGGTCTGCCCGAATACGTGCTGTGTTACA
>ERZ1027047.1026-NODE-1026-length-12078-cov-4.805373_pt1 | contig 12078 bp, 7 predicted proteins | sample MGYA00519286_ERZ1027047 | MGnify/ENA primary metagenome ERZ1027047 (study PRJEB26926, sample SAMN06164592) | human gut metagenome | biome: ENVO:00009003; feature: ENVO:2100002; material: ENVO:00002003 | host: Homo sapiens | place: USA | collected 2012 ... | reverse complement strand
TAGGACCGCCAGGTCATGCCCGCCGCTGCCGTATTCGCGGCCAATGGTGATAAGAATCTGCTTTTTCATGCGAAAACATCCTTTCTGCACCCCGTCAATGGTGATGATTTGTCTATATTATACTGCCTTTGTTCGGATTTGTCACCTGATTTTTACGGATTCTGTACAGGAAAATGAAAATGTATAGATGAGGTCTCCGGACGGGGCGGAAAACTTTTTCATGGACAAAAGGGCCGGGCCGTGGTAGAATAACCTGAATGCATATGTCGAGCCGGGGGAGGAAACATAGGATGAGCGGAAAACTGATCGTATTCGAGGGCACCGACGGCTCCGGAAAGGCCACCCAGACGGCGCTTCTGTGCCGGGAGCTGGAGAGCCGGGGCGTGCCCTTCCGCAAGCTGGAGTTTCCCCGGTACAAGGAGGAGTCCTCGGCGCTGCTGCGGCTGTATCTCAGCGGGGCCTTCGGCACCGACCCGGCGGACGTCAATGCCTATGCCGCCGCCACGTTTTTCTCCGTGGACCGCTACGCCTCCTTCAAGCAGGACTGGGGCGGCTGGTACCGGCAGGGGGGACTGGTCATCGCCGACCGGTACACCACCAGCAACGCCGTGCACCAGACCTCCAAGCTGCCGCCTCAGGAGCGGCAGGCGTTTCTGGATTGGCTGTTTGACTTTGAATACCGGAAGCTGGGGCTGCCGGAGCCGGACCGGGTGCTGTATCTGGACGTGCCCACGGAGCTGTCGGAGCAGATGATGCGCCGCCGGGAGCAGCTGACCCACACCACCGCCGACATCCACGAGCGGGACGAGGCATACCTGCGGTCCTGCCGGGAGAGCGCCGCCATGGTGGTGGACTACGGCGGGTGGACCCGCATCGACTGCGCCCGGGACGGACAGGTCCGCTCCGTGGACGACATCCACCGGGAGGTCATGGAGCGGCTCCGGGACCTGCTGGAGGGCATAAAATAGGGAGGGAACGCCTGCGCGTCCCCTCCGGGCGAAGGTATGTACGGCCCTCAGCAGGAGCAGCAGCCGTCGCCTCCGTTGCCGCAGCCGCAGCGGGATCCGGTCCCGCTGCCGCAGCAGCAGAACACCAGCAGTAAGATCACGATCAGCCAGATGCAGGAGCAATTGTTGTTGTCAAAGCACATGCGATTCACCTCACTTGTTTCCTGTATGGGCTATTCTATGCCGGAGATGGCTCCGGCGTATCTTGTCCGGGTGTGCCCGGCGGAAAAAATAGAGAAAGGAACCGATCATATGTCCGATTATCAGAACTCCGATACGGCCAAATGGGATGCCCAGGAGGTCCGTAAGCAGACCTCCTCCGGCGAAGGGCCGAAGAAAAAGAAAAAGCGCCGCCTGGGGTGGCTGGGCTATCTGGCGGGGGTCATCGTGGCCTCGTTCCTGCTGGCCGGTATCGGCTGGCTGGCTGTCAACGATGTGTGCGCCCTGAATAAGGCCCCCCTGACCGCCACCATCGAGGTGGAAAGCGGCGACTCCGTGGGGACGGTGGCCACCAAGCTGAAGAAGGCGGGGCTCATCAACTCCAAGCTGCTGTTCATGATCACCAGCCCCGTGTTCCACGCCAGCCGCTATATTCAGCCCGGCGTGTATGAGCTGAACACCGACATGGACTTCAACTGTCTCATCAAGTCCATGCAGCCCACCGGCGGCGTGGCGGCCACCGTTACCGTCACCATCCCCGAGGGCTACACCGTGGAGCAGATCATCCAGCTGCTGGCGGAGAACGACGTGTCCGACGCCGCCGCCCTGGAGGAGTCCGCCAAGAACCATGTGTTCGACAAGTTCGACTTCGTGGACAACGAGAATCTGGGCAGCATCAGCCGCCTGGAGGGCTATCTGTTCCCGGATACCTATGAGTTCTATGTGAAGGAAAACGCCGACTCGGCCTTGAGCCGCCTGCTGGCCAACTTCCAGGACCGTATTGTGGACGATCCGGACCTGGCGCCGCTGATCGCCAACTCCTCCTACAGCCTGAAGGAGATCGTCATCATGGCATCCCTGATCGAGAAGGAGACCGACGGCACCGACCGCACGCTGATCTCCTCCGTGATCCACAACCGGCTGGAGAACGTGGGCGAGACGGCCCATCTGCTGCAGATCGACGCCTCCCTGGTGTATGCCGCCGGGCGGGAGATCACCGAGGACGACTATCAGACCCTGGACAGCCCCTATAACCTGTATACCCACCAGGGACTGCCCCCCACGGCCATCGCCAACGCCGGTAAGGCCTCCATCCAGGCCGCCCTGCAGCCGGACGATACCAACTACTATTTCTATGTGCTCAATCCCGATACCCAGCGGCATGTGTTCAGCCGCACCCTGTCCGAGCACAACGCCAATCTGCGGAAGTTCGGATGATGGCGGAGCGAAAAAAACCGGAGCTGCTGGCTCCGGCAGGGGACTGGGAAAAGCTGCAGATGGCCGTGCTGTACGGGGCAGACGCCGTGTACCTGGCGGGGACGTCCTTCGGCATGCGGTCCTTTGCGGGGAATTTCAGCGATGAGGAGCTGCCCCGGGCGGTGGACTTTGCCCACCGGCACGGGGTGAAGGTCCACGCCACCGTGAACACCATGCCCCGCAGCGGCGAGGTGGACCGACTGCCGGAGCACCTGGAAAAGCTCAACGACGCCGGGGTGGACGCCCTGATTCTGGCGGACCTGGGGGCCTTTACCCTGGCCGGGAAATATGCCCCCCGGTGCCAGCGGCACATCAGCACCCAGCAGTCCATCGCCAACTATGCCTGCGCCCAGGCGTGGTTTGACCTGGGGGCCCAGCGAGTGGTGCTGGCCCGGGAGCTGGGGATGGACGAGATACGGGAGATCCGCCGCCGGGTGGACCCGGCCCTGGAGCTGGAGACCTTCTGCCACGGGGCCATGTGCGTGTCCTATTCCGGGCGGTGCTTGCTGTCCAACTATATGACCGGGCGGGACTCCAACCGGGGAGCCTGCGCCCAGCCCTGCCGCTATCAGTACGCACTGATGGAGGAGAAACGGCCCGGGGAGTATTTCCCGGTGTTCGAGGACGAGAAGGGCACCTACATCATGAACTCCCGGGATATGTGCATGATCGACCACCTGGACGACCTGATGGACGCCGGGGTGGACTGCCTGAAGATCGAGGGGCGGGCCAAGTCCGCCTATTACGCCGCCATTGTCACCGGGGCCTATCGCCATGTGCTGGACGACGTGGCCGCCGGGCGGCCGGTGGACCCGGTGTGGCGGGACGAGGTGGAGCATGTCAGCCACCGGCACTATTCCACCGGATTTTTTTATGGCCAGCCGGGGCAGTTCTATGAGGACGCCCGGTACATCCGGGACTGGCAGATCTGCGCCGTGGTGACGGACTGCACGCCGGAGGGCCTGGCCACCCTGAGCCTGCGCAACAAGTTTGCCTGCGGGGATCAGGTGGAGGTGGTGGGGCCGGACACCAAGCCCTTTACCATGACAGCCCCCATGATGACCGACAGCCAGGGGCTGCCGCTGACGGAGCCGAAAACGCCGCAGATGGTGTTTACCATGCAGCTGCCCCATCCGGTGCCGCCTATGAGCTTTGTCCGCCACGCGGTGGACCTGGGCGGAAGATAAATGTGTTGAAGCGGGAATCCGACTTGCCGGATTCCCGCTTTTGATATAAATTCCCGAGCCTGGATTGCCGTGATGGTTCGGCCATAGCCCGATCACGCAAAAAGGATGGCCATCAAAGCTCGGAATGAAAACCTGGCCGACTTTTTCCCTTCTTGGTTCAGTTTATCACAACAGCATCCTGGTTGATATACACGGTGTAACCTTCAGAGAATTCGGGAATGTAGGCAAAAAAGCAATACATTCGAGCCACCCCATTTTCAATTTCGTAGGAGAAAAATGTAGAAAATGCGGAGTCTGACACGGATGGGAGCGGATCCTGATCTGTCGACATGTAAGTAAGGTGAATATAGTGGTCTCCATAGTCCGGAACGAAGCACTCTGTTATGTGGCACAAGTTGTCCTCTATTTGTGCCACTTTATCGGTGTAACGCACAGGAACGGGAGCGACCTGTCCATTGTCGAGGGTCTGAAAAACATTCCATTCGTAGTCGCCGTTTGATGCATCGTACCAATACAGTAGGGCAGTTTCCGTTCCATCTACCCGCAGGATGACATCCTTTTTTGATAAATCAACGAATGAAGGCCAAACGGTAACTGAAGACATGCAGGCCGTCAGCATACAAAGCAAGGAACACACGCAGAACGCGATGGCGAAGTGTCGGAACGGTTTCATATGTTTTCTCTCTTTCCTCTTATATGGCGGTGGGAAGCTCTCACCCCTACTATATACAACACCGTTGCAGCCGTTTTGCAACGGACTTTTTGTATTTTTGGAAAGATTGTGGTATATGCCAAAAAGCACACGTGTTTTTTGGTTGTTATGCCCGGGGAACGGAGCCTCTGTCGGGATAAATGCCGCAAAAGAGAACGGCGCGACCGAAGCCGTGCCGCTCTCTGAAAACGAAAGGTTCTTATCGCTTTTTAATTATCCGGCGTTGTGATTATCTGGCTGCATTGTGCCCGGCCTTATTGATCCTCGGCCCGGCGCTTATAGGACTCGTATTTGGCCTTGGCGGCGTCCTCCGCCTCGGCGAACAGGACCTTGGCGTTCTCCGGGAAGCTCAGCTCCAGGGAGGAGTAGCGCACCTCGCCCTTCATGAAGTCGTACAGGGCCATGCTGGGCTCCTTGCTGTCCAGGGTGAACTTGTGGGTCTCGGGACTGTAGCGGTACAGGTTCCAGTAGCCGGAGGCCACGGCGTCCTTCATCTCCTGCTGGACGCAGCCCATGCCCTTCTTGATGCCGTGGTTGATGCAGGGCGCGTAGCAGATGACGATGGAGGGACCCTTGTGGGCCTCGGCCTCCCGGATGGCCTTGATGAGCTGGGCCGGGTCCGCGCCCATGGAGCACTGGGCCACATAGACGTTGTCGTAGGTCATCATCAGCATGCCCAGGTCCTTCTTCTTGGTCTTCTTGCCGCTGGCCTGGAACTGGGCCACGGCGCCCACGGGAGTGGCCTTGGAGGACTGTCCGCCGGTGTTGGAATACACCTCGGTGTCCACCAGCAGGACGTTGACGTCCTCGCCCATGGCGAACACATGGTCCAATCCGCCGTAGCCGATGTCGTAGGCCCAGCCGTCGCCGCCGTACATCCACATGGTCTTCTTGGACATATCCTTGCGGCGCTTGAGGATCTCGTCCACCACGGCCTGCTCCTGAGCGGAGAAGCTCTGGCTCTCCAGCAGGTGCAGCAGCTCCTGGGTGGCGGGGGTGGAGGCATCCAGATCGTCATAGGTCTCCAGCCACTTGGCGATGGCGGCCTTGACGGCGGCGTTTTCGGTCATGTCATCCAGCTGACGGACGTAGTCCGTGACGGCGGCGCGCAGCTGCTTCACCGCCAGGCACATACCATAGGAGAACTCGGCGTTGTTTTCAAACAGGGAGTTGGACCAGGCGGGACCCTTGCCCTCCTTATTCTTGCAGTAGGGCACGCAGGGCATGGCCGCGCCCCAGGCCTGGGTGCAACCGGTGGCGTTGGCCAGGAACATCTTGTCGCCGAACAGCTGGGTCAGCAGCTTCACATACGGCGTCTCGCCGCAGCCGGCGCAGGCGCCGTTGAACTCCACCAGGGGCTGGCGGAACTGGCTGCCCTTCAGGGTGAACTTGTCGAAGCGGTCGTTCTTCTCGGGGATGGTCTGCAGGTAGTTCCAGTTGGTCTGGTCCAGGGATACCTCGTGGGCCGGGACCATGCGCAGGGCCTTGCCGCTCTTGGGGCAGGAGGCCACGCAGCTGCCGCAGCTGGTGCAGTCCAGGGTGGACACGCCCATGGTGTACCGCAGGCCGGCCAGCTGGGGACCCTTGGCGTCGGTAAGCTCCAGACCGGCGGGGGCGTTCTTGACCTCGTCCTCGTTCAGCAGGTACGGGCGGATCACCGCGTGGGGACACACGAAGGAGCAGCGGTTGCACTGGATACACTCGTCCTTGTCCCACACCGGCAGGTGGGTGGCGATGCCGCGCTTTTCATACTGGGAGGTGCCCAGAGGCATGGTGCCGTCCTCCATGCCCCGGAAGGCGGAAACCGGCAGATCATCGCCCTTCTGGGCGTTGATGGGCACCAGGATATTTTTGATGACGTCGGGCACATCGGCGCGGGGCGGCTGGATGGCGGCGCCGGACAGGTTCTTCCACTCGGGCTTCACCTGCACCTGCACCAGGGCGTTGATACCGGCGTCCACGGCGGCGATGTTCATGTTGACCACCTTTTCACCCTTGAGGCCGTAGGTCTTTTTCACGGCGGCCTTCATGTGCTCCACGGCGTCCTCCACGGGGATGACATTAGCCAGCTTGAAGAACGCCGCCTGCAGCACCATGTTGGACCGGTTGCCCAGACCCAGGGCCTGGGATTCCTTATTGGCGTCGATGATGTAGAAATGAATGTCGTTTTCCGCGATATAGCGCAGGATGTCGCCGGGGATGTGCTGCTCCAGTTGGTCCTCGGTCCACTCGCAGTTCAGCAGGAAGCTGCCGTGGGGCTTCAGCTCGGAGATGATGTCGTACTTGGTCAGATAGGTCTGGTTGTGGCAGGCCACAAAGTCGGCCCGGCTGACATAGTAGGTGGAGCTGATGGGGTGCTTGCCGAAGCGCAGGTGGCTCTTGGTGATGCCGAAGGACTTCTTGGTGTCGTACTCAAAGTACGCCTGACAGTACATATCCGTGGTTTCGCCGATGATCTTGATGGAGTTCTTGTTGGCGCCCACGGTGCCGTCGGAGCCAAGGCCCCAGAACTTGCAGCTGATGGTGCCCTCGGGCTCGGTGAGCAGGGGGGCGCCCACGGGCAGAGACAGGTGGGTCACGTCGTCCTCAATGCCGATGGTGAAGTGGTTCTTGGGCTCCTCCAGCAGCAGATTGTCGAACACGGCCTTCAGCTGGGCGGGGGTGGTGTCCTTGCTGGACAGGCCATAGCGTCCGGCGAAGATCAGGGGGCGGTCCGCCTCGTTGATATAGGCGGCGCAGATGTCCTCATACAGGGGCTCGCCGATGGAACCGGCTTCCTTCACACGGTCCAGCACGGCGATGCGCTTCACGGTCTTGGGCATGGCGGCCATCAGGTGCTTGCGGGAGAAGGGACGGAACAGGTGCACCTGCAGGAAGCCCACCTTTTCGCCCTTGGCGTTCAGATAGTTGACGACCTCCTGGGCGCAGCCGGACACGCTGCCCATGGCCACGATGACGCGCTCTGCGTCAGGCGCGCCGTAATAGTTGAACAGGTGATATTCCCGGCCCGTCAGGCGGCTGATCTGAGCCATGTAGTCCTCCACCACGTCGGGGAGGTTGGCATAGTCGGTGTTGTTGGACTCCCGCAGCTGGAAGTAGATATCGGGGTTATCCACCAGGGAGCGCATCCGGGGATCCTCGGGGTTCAGGGCGTTGGCGCGGAATCTGGCCAGGGCCTCGTAATCCACCAGCTTGGCGTATTCGTCATAGCTCAGCACGTCGATCTTCTGGATCTCATGGCTGGTGCGGAAGCCGTCGAAGAAGTGCAGGAAGGGGATCCGGGCCCGGATGGCGGACAGATGGGCCACGGCGGCCAGGTCTGCGGCCTGCTGGACGCTGCCGCTGGACAGCATGGCAAAGCCCGTCTGGCGGCAGTTCATCACGTCGCTGTGGTCGCCGAAGATAGAGAAGGCGTGGGTGCCCACGGTGCGGGACGCCACATGCAGCACGCCGGGCAGACGCTCGCCGGAGATGCGGTGCATGGTGGGGATCATCAGCATCAGGCCCTGGGAGGCGGTGAAGCTGGTGGCCAGAGCACCGGCCTCCAGTGCGCCGTGACATGCGCCGCAGGCGCCGGCCTCGGACTGCATCTCCACCAGGCGGACGGTCTGGCCGAAGATGTTCTTTCTTCCGTTGGCGGCCCATTCGTCGGTTTTCTCCGCCATGGGGGACGACGGGGTGATGGGATAGATGCCCGCTACCTCGGAAAAGGCATAGGCAACATAGGCGGCGGCTTCGTTGCCGTCACAGATTTTCAGGAGCTTGCTCATATAGGTTCCTCCTCACACATTTTTGCGGCGGCCCCACACAGACCGCCGTCCGACCTATACATACATTTTTCATTTTAGCACTTTGAATTGAGATGTCAATGATTTAACAAATGATTTCATTGAATTTTTCCGTAAAATCTAATCGGGAGTCGTGGAAAGAAACAAAAAGCCATGGAGCCGGTAACTGGCTCCATGACTTTTACATAAAAATTATTATATTGGTGAGAATTATTTATTTCAGCAGTTCCAGGAACTCGTCCTCCGTCAGGACGGGGATGTTCAGCTCCTGGGCGCGGCGGAGCTTGGACCCCGCGCCGGGCCCAGCCACCACATAGCTGGTCTTTTTGGACACCGAGGAGGCGGACTTGCCGCCCCGCTGCTCGATCATCTGACCGGCCTCCTCCCGGGTGAAGCGCTCCAGGCTTCCGGTGAGGACGAAAGTCATTCCGGCAAAACGATTGTCAACCAATTCCTCTTTACAGCTCATATTGACCCCGGCGTCCTCCAGACGCCGCAGCAGGTCCCGGGATTGGGGGCTTTCCATCCACTGGCGGATATAGGCGGCGGTGATGGGGCCCACATCGTCGATGGAGGTCAGCTCCTCCTCCGTGGCCTGGGACAGGGCCTGCATGGTGCCGAAGCGGCGGGCCAGGACCTTAGCGGCCTTTTCGCCCACCTGGCGGATGCCCAGGGCGAAGATCAGACGCCACAGGTCGTTGTCCCGGCTTTTATAGATGGCGGCCACGGCGTTGGCGGCGGACTTCTCGCCCATGCGCTCCAGGGGGGCGATGTCGGCGGCGGTCAGGTCGTACAGGTCGGCGGCGGTTTTCACCAGGCCGCTTTCGATGAGCTGATTCAGCACCGCCGGGCCCAGGCCGTCAATATCCATGGCGTTCCGGCTGGCGAAATGGGTGAGATTCCGCAGGCGCTGGGCCGGGCATTCCGCGCCGGTGCAGCGCAGGGCCGCGCCGTCCGGGTCCCGCTCCACCGGTGCGCCGCACACGGGACAGGTCTGAGGGAGGTAGTAGGGGACCGCTCCGGCGGGGCGGTGCTCCGGCGCCACCTCCACGATCTCGGGAATGATCTCTCCCGCCTTCTGTACCACCACGGTGTCGCCGATGCGGATGTCCTTCTGGGTGATATAGTCCTGGTTGTGGAGGGTGGCGAAGGTGACGGTGGTCCCGGCCAGGCGCACCGGCTCCAGCTGGGCCTTGGGCGTCAGCACCCCGGTGCGGCCCACCTGGACCACGATGTCCAGAATGCGGGAGGTCTTGCGCTCCGGGGGATATTTATAGGCGATGGCCCAGCGGGGAAACTTGGCGGTGCTGCCCAGGGTTTCCCGGTCCGCCAGGTCATTGAGCTTCACCACCGCGCCGTCCATGTCGAAGGGACGCTCCATCCGGGTGTCGTTAAGGCGGTCGATTTCCGCCATGATATCGGCATGAGTACGCAACAGGCGATAGGGGATGACCTTGAAGTGCTGGGAGCGGAGATAATCCAGGGTCTCCGTGTGGGTGGTGAAGCTGCGGCCTTGGGCCAGCTGGAGGTTGAACACGGCGATGTCCAGCTGCCGCTGGGCGGCGATCTTGGGGTCCAGCTGGCGCAGAGAGCCTGCCGCTGCGTTGCGGGGATTGGCCAACAGGGGCTTGCCCTCAATCTCCCGGCGGGCGTTGAGCTTCTCAAACACACTGCGGGACATATACACCTCACCCCGGACGATGAGCCGGGGCAGCTTCTCCGGCAGGGTCATGGGGATGGAGCGGATGGTGCGCAGATTCTCCGTCACGTCCTCGCCCACCTGGCCGTCGCCCCGGGTGGCCCCCCGGACGAACACGCCGTCCTGGTATTCCAGGGCCACGGACAGGCCGTCCACCTTGGGCTCCACGCTGTATTCCGCCTGGGGCATGGTCTCCGCCACCCGCAGCAGGAAATCCCGGACCTCCTCGCCGTCAAAGACGTCCTGAAGGCTCTCCAGGGGTACGTCGTGGCGGACCTGTTCAAACTGGGACAGGGCCGGGCCGCCCCCCCGCTGGGTGGGGGAGTCCGGGGTCACCTCCTCCGGGTGCTCCCGCTCCAGGTCCTCCAGGCGGCGGAGCATATGGTCGTACTCATAGTCGCTGATGGTGGGGGCGTCCAGCACATAATAGCGGTAGCCGTGGGCGTTGAGGGTGTCCCGCAGCTCCTTCATCTCGGTTTTATAGTCCATGTTTCACTTATCCTTTGTTCATGATGTTGTCCCGGGCGGTATCCTCCAGCTCATCGGGCGTGGTGCTGAAGTAGGTGTACGTCTCCGGCACGGAGCCGACGATGACGGTCTCTGCCACGGCGATCTCGTTGCTGACCTTGGTGGAGGCGGTGAAGCCCGGCAGGAGAATGCTGGTGTACACGTCCACGCTCAGCAGAATCTGATGCCGGGTCTGGTTGATACCGGCGGCGGAAAAGGCGTTGCGGAGGCTGGCGTCGGTGGAGCCCACCGCCTGCATCCGCACCCGGATGCAGGGACCCCGGCCCGCCAGCAGGGTGGAGCCGGTGAGGGTCCCCACGGGGATAGACAGCTCGCTGGTGGATACCTCCGACAGCCGCCGGAGAATTTCATCGGCGATCTGGGACCGCAGACGGTTAAAGGCCGCCATGTTGCTCTCCAGAGCCGCCACCCGGCCGGTTTCGTCCTTTTCCAGGTGGATCAGCACGTTGTAGTCCACCTGGCCGCTGTCGATGGCGTCCCGGACGGCGTCCACCACGATGCGGTTGACGGCGTTGGACACCCGCGCGGTGGCCAGGCTGACGATGATGGGCCGCATATGCAGCACCGCCGCGCAGCCCAGGCCCGCCGTCAGCAGGACCGCCAGCACCAGCCAGGTCAGCCTCCGCTGCCGTCCGGTGAGACGCAGATAACGGATCTTCCTCACGGCACACACCCCCTATGGGTCAGTATATGCCGCAGGGGGAGCGGCCGTTACTCCTGCCAGGAGTTGACGATGGCCTTGAAGGTCTTGCCCCGCTCCATGAAGTTCTTGAACTGATCAAAGGCGGCGCAGGCAGGGGAGAGGGTCACCACGTCCCCGGGGACGGCCCGGTCACGGGCGGTCTCCACAGCCCGCTGAAAGGGTGTCACATCCAGTATTTCCGGATGGCCCGGCCGGTAACCGGGGGCCTGCTCCACGGCGGCCCGGATCTTGTCTGCCGTGGCGCCGCACAGGATCAGCAGCTTCACGTGCTCCACCACCTCGGGGCCCAGCACATCGAAGGGAATGTGCTTGTCATAGCCCCCGGCGATGAGGATCACCTTCTCCTTGAAGGAGCGCAGGCCCGCGATGGTGCGGGAGGGGCTGGAGGCGATGGAATCATTGTAAAACCGGACGCCGCGCCAGGTACGCACCAGCTCGATGCGGTGCTCCACGCCGTTGAAGGTCCGGGCAAAGGTGCGGATGGTCTCGTCGGGCACCAGGCCGTCTACCGCCGCAATGGCGGCCATGTAGTTCTCCACGTTGTGGACGCCGGGCAGGCGGATGTCCTCCGTGGTCATGATCTGGCGTTCATGACTGTCCCGGCGGGAGATCACGGCGTTGCCCCGCAGGAACACGCCGTTTTCCGGCTCCTCCCGGCGGCTGAAATACAGGGCACGGCCCGGGGCATGGGCGGACAGCTCCCGGGTGATGGCGTTGTCCAGGTTGAACACGGCGATGTCGCCGGGCTGCTGGTGGCGGAAGATGTTCTCCTTGGCCCAGACATATTCCTCCATGCTCTTGTGGACGTCCAGGTGGTTGGGAGCCAGGTTGGTCAGCACCGCGATGTGGGGGCTGCGGGTCATGGTCATCAGCTGGAAGCTGGACAGCTCCAGCACCGCCCAGTCGGTGGGCCGGATGGACCCGGCCTCGGCCAGCAGTGGGTGGCCGATGTTGCCGCCCACATGGACGGTGTGTCCCGCCGCCCGCAGAAGCTCGGCAATAATGGTGGTGGTAGTGGTCTTGCCGTCGGAGCCGGTG
>ERZ1027047.1025-NODE-1025-length-12080-cov-4.988441_pt1 | contig 12080 bp, 7 predicted proteins | sample MGYA00519286_ERZ1027047 | MGnify/ENA primary metagenome ERZ1027047 (study PRJEB26926, sample SAMN06164592) | human gut metagenome | biome: ENVO:00009003; feature: ENVO:2100002; material: ENVO:00002003 | host: Homo sapiens | place: USA | collected 2012 ... | reverse complement strand
CTGTTTCTTTATCTTTTGCGCCGCTGACCTTGCATTCGAGCAACTTCGTCGCGCCCTCGCCGTCGGCGGCAATCCTGCGGCAGAGCCACACGGTTATAGTGTTGAGGGCTTTCATAAATTCATTGAAGTCCTCGCCGTCTTTGTTGATCTCTTTGTTCCCGGCGAGCCCGTTTGCGAGCACTGTTACCATGTCGTTTGTCGAGGTGTCGCCGTCGATGCTTATCATATTGAAAGTCTCCGCAATGTCCGAAGACAGAGCTTTCTGGAGCATCTCACTGTTTATCGCGCAGTCGGTGGTTATGAAAACGAGCATCGTCGCCATGTTGGGATGAATCATGCCCGAGCCCTTGGCGATACCGCCCATTTTGCATTCAACTCCGCCTATTTCGAAGCTGACGGCAATCTCCTTCGGAATCGTGTCGGTCGTCATTATCGCCTCCGCCGCCTGATCTGAGTGGTCGCCGAGTCCTGCTTTCAGAGCAGGTATGCCGGAGGCTATCGGGGTGATGTTCAGCGGCTGGCCGATAACGCCTGTCGAAGCGACGACGATGTCGGCGGGCTTTATTCCGAGCACGGACGCGAGCAGGTCGCTCGTACGCTCGGCTATCTCAACGCCGTTCGCGTTGCAGGTGTTCGCGTTTCCGCTGTTGCATATGACCGCCTGCGCCTTGCCGTCTGCGATATGATTTTTCGTGACGACCAGCGGCGCGCCCTTGACGAGGTTAGTTGTATAGACAGCCGCCGCGTTGGCGACTTTTTCGCTGTATATGAGCGCGAGATCGCGCTTCGTCCTGTTCTTGCGGATGCCGCAGTGAACGCCGGAAGCCTTGAATCCCTTTGCGGCGCAGACGCCGCCCGATATTATTTTCATTTTATTTTACCTCCTCAGATATCAAGTCCGAAAGCCTTGTCCTTGCCCATGACAAGGTTCAGGTTTTCGAGCGCGGCGCCCGATGCGCCTTTGCCGAGATTGTCGTATACGGCGGTCAGCAGTATTCGCTCATCGTTGCCGTAGACCGATATTTTCATGCCGTCCGTGCCAGAGAGCGCGCCCGCGCACAAAAAGCCGCCGTTGTCCGATTTATCGCAGAAAGTCACGACGGGACCCTGATATTTCGCTTTGTAGATATCGGCGATTTCGCTTGAAGAACAGCTTATCTGCTCCGCGAACAGCGGCACTGTGACCTGCATTCCGCTGTAAAAATCATCGACCACGGGGCAGAATATCGGGGCGTTTTCAATGCCCGTTATGCCTTTCATCTCTTTTAAGTGCTTGTGCTGCTGAGTCAGCCCGTACTGTCTGGGTGCGAAGAGCAGGGGAGATTTATCCTCGCTCTCGTATTCGGCAATCATCTTCTTGCCGCCGCCGCTGTAGCCGGTCAGAGAATAGCAGCTGAGCAGTGCATCATTTCCGAGCACGCCCGCTTCAACAAGCGGATAAACAAGCGCGATAAACCCGCCGGCGTGGCATCCGGGGACGGCGATGCGTTTGGAGTTCTTTATCTTATCTTCAAATTCTGCTGACAGCTCCGGGAAGCCGTAAGCCCAGCCCTCGCTCGTGCGGTGCGCCGTCGAGGTATCTATAATAACAGTGTCCGGATTTTCAACCAGTTCGACCGCCTCAACTGCGGCGGCGTCCGGCAGGCAAAGAAAAGCGACCTGTGCGCTGTTCAGCGCCTGCTTGCGGCTCTCGGTATCTTTTCTCTGCTCCTCGCTGAGCGTTATCAGCTCAACGTCGCTTCGCTTCATCAGTCTGTCTTTTATTCTCAGCCCGGTCGTGCCGGCGCTGCCGTCGATAAATATTTTCATGGTGTCTCCCGCTTAATGCGCTTTCGGCGAACACGGCGTTTATAAAAACGATCCGATATTCGCCGACGGTGCAAAATTATTCAACTATTTGACTAATAATATACTACTATATGCATAAATATTCAAGTACTTCAGCAAAATAAATTCAATTTTGTCAATCTGTACCATACCTTCGTCCGTTGGCAAACAGCTTTGTAAAAATTGACAAGAGAATAGGAGAGAGGGTAAATAAATGTATATCGGTTGTTCAGATACAATTAAAAACAGGATATCTCCTTGTCGGAGATATCCTGTTTAATTTTATTTCGCGAGGAATCTTGAAAGAAACTCCTGCGTCTTGGGATCCTGCGGATTCTCGAAGATGTCCTTCGGGCTGCCCTGCTCGCAGATGAGTCCGTCCGCCATGAATACGACATTCGTTGAAACGTCGCGCGCAAACGCCATCTCGTGGGTGACGACTATCATCGTCAGGCCCTCTTTGGCGAGGTTGCGCATGACTTCAAGCACTTCGCCGACCATCTGGGGGTCGAGTGCGCTCGTTGGCTCGTCGAACAGCAGAACTTCGGGCTCCATCGCAAGCGCGCGGGCTATTGCGACGCGCTGCTTCTGACCGCCGGAGAGCTGGGAGGGCTTGGCGTTGATGTAGGGCGCCATGCCGACCTTTTCAAGATAATGCAGTGCGGAAGCCTTGGCTTCGGCTCTGGACTTCTTGAGAACCTTCGTCTGACCGATCATGCAGTTCTTGAGAGCGGTCATGTTGTTGAAAAGATTGAACGACTGGAACACCATGCCGACGTGCGAACGGTATGCGCTCGCGCCGCCTTTTATATTGTCGATGTTCGTGCCGTGATAGAGTATATCGCCGGAGGTCGGAGTCTCAAGGAGGTTTATGCAGCGGAGCAAAGTGGATTTGCCCGAGCCCGACGCGCCGATGATGCTCGTGACATCGCCGGGATTGACCGAAAAGTCAATGTCGCGCAGAACTTCGTGGTTGCCGAAGGTCTTTGAAAGATGATTTATCTGTAAAATAGGCTCTGACATTATCTTCCCTCCTTCTTCTTGGCCTTTTTGACAAATGTGTACATTCCGCTGGTGTGGGCGAGAGTGTCGGTGGTCGAGAGATCGAAGTTCTCCGGACCGTCAAGCTTCTTCTCCCACAGTCTGAGGATAAGCGAGCAGATGACCGTCATTATCAGGTAGATAGTCAGCGTTATAACTGCCGACGGGAAGTAGACATACTTTGCGCCGACAATAGCCTTGTGAGCCGCGAAGAGCTCAGTGTAGCCGATGACGAACATGACGGAAGTATCCTTGATGTTGATTATGAGGTTGTTGCCTATCTGCGGGATGATGTTGCGTATGGTCTGCGGAAGAATGACATAGAGCATGGTCTTGAAGTGGTTCATGCCTATGGACATTGCGCCCTCCGTCTGACCGACGTCTATCGACATTATACCGCCGCGGACGGTCTCTGCCATATATGCTCCGGTGTTGATGGAGACAACGAGATATGCCGCGAAAGTCGGTTCAAGGTTTATCGCACCGTTTGAGAAGTAGGGCAGGGCGTAGAAGATGAATATCGCCTGGATTATCATCGGCGTGCCTCTGAAAACTTCGACGTAGATACGCACTATAGCCTTGACTATGCCGAGGATGACCCGCTTTACGATATTGTCTTTTTTGCCGCACGGAATAGTCTGGATTATTCCGCAGACAAGGCCGATGAGGCAGCCTATGATTGTCGCTATAACAGCGAGCTCTATTGTCTTGAGCGCACCGGTCAGATACTGCATTGAGCTATCGCTCCAGCACTGGACTATGTCGCTCCACAGCTCGGCAAGCTTGTTCATATCTTGTTATCTCCGTTCTGATTATTGTTGATTACTTTGAAAGGGGCTGAATCTTGGTAGCCTCGTTCATTATCTTGTTGAAGTCGTCTGCGGTCATGCCTGCAAGGGCGGAGTTGATCTTGTCCTTGAGCTCGGTGTTGCCCTTCTTGACAGAGATGCCGATGTTGATGTCGCCCTCGTCAACCTTGAAAGCATTTTCGGGGAGGTCGAGGATCTTCAGATCGCTGTAAGCGATGAGCGCGCCCTGAGCGGTGGGCATATCGGTGCAGATGAAGTCGACAGCGCCGGTCTCAAGAGCCATGAGCATGGCGGGAGCGGTCTCCTGTGCGGTCTGGATAAGAGCACCTTTTACCTGCGGAAGGCAGGTGTCATACCAAATGGTTCCGAGCTGCGAGGTGCACTTTGCACCTGCGAGGTCAGCAGGGGAGGTAGCGTTTGCATACTTGCTGTTCTGCTTTGTCATGCAAACGATGGTTGCATAGAGGTAGGGACCTGCGAAATCGACCTGCTGCATACGATCCGCGGTCATCGACTGACCTGCGATAACGGCGTCAACCTTGCCGGTCTGGACTGCAGGAACAAGCGAATCCCAGTCGAGGCGGACAACTTCAAGCTTCCAGCCGTTTGCTTCGCATATCTTCTTAGCCATCATGATATCGTATCCGTTGGCGTAGTCGCTGGAATCCTTTATCGGGACAGCGCCGTTGGAATCATCGCTCTGAGTCCAGTTGTAGGGAGCGTATGCGCACTCCATGGCAACGGTCAGAACGCCGTCTTCAACGCCGGTCTTGGCACTTTCGGTTTTCGTGCCGCAGCCTGCAAATAATACTGCGCACATGGCAATAGCCAGAATGGCGGCCACAATTCTCTTCGTTCTGTTCATTAGTACCATCTCCTGGAAAAAATTAAATAAGCCTGCGACCCGAAGAGGTATCACAGGCTTTGTATATGCTGCTATATGTGCAGAAAAACCGATGATAGCGCTCCACATAAGTCATGTGACAGTCCGTCGCCTGTTCGGCGAGGGCCCAGCGTTACAGCGGCGGCAACCGCGGTATCACTTCGGCGAACTTGCCTTTCTCCAGCTGCCGCTTGCCGGCGTTGCTGCTGGATACTCTTCTCGTTCGCATCCTCTATCAAGTGCTGTCTTAAATTGTCTGTATTATAGCATTGCATTTTCGACGTGTCAACAGTTTAACGGGCGTTTTCGGTAAAAACGTCGGATTCAACAGCCTTTTGCGCCGTAACTTTTAATTTATTGGTGATTGTGCAAGTAAATTTGCCTAAATTCAAAGGCAGGGAACGGTTTTCACCGCGCCCTGCCGTAAAGAATCAGGCTTATTTTTTCAGGTCGGAGTAGGTCTCCTTCTGCACAACATCGTGCGCGCCGCCCTCAACAATGCTTGTTGCGGAGACAAGGGTCAGCTTCGCTTTCTGCTGCAGCTCGGGGATGGTGAGTGCGCCGCAGTTGCACATGGTGGATTTGACTTTGCTCAGCGAGAGCGTGACATTGTCCTTGAGGCTGCCGGCGTAGGGGACATAGGAGTCAACGCCCTCCTCGAACGACAGCTTCTTGTCGCCGCCGAGGTCGTAGCGCTGCCAGTTCCTTGCGCGGTTGGAGCCCTCGCCCCAGTACTCTTTGTAGTAAGTGCCCTTGAGCGAAATCTTGTTTGTTGGGCTCTCGTCAAAGCGCGCGAAGTAGCGGCCAAGCATCAGGAAGTCCGCGCCCATTGCAAGCGCGAGGGTCATGTGGTGGTCGTAGACGATGCCGCCGTCGGAGCAGACGGGGATATATACGCCCGTTCTCTCGAAATATTCGTCTCTTGCCTTGCAGACATCGATAAGAGCCGATGCCTGACCTCTGCCGATACCCTTTGTCTCGCGGGTGATGCATATCGAGCCGCCGCCGATGCCGACCTTTATGAAGTCCGCACCCGCCTCGGCGAGGAAGAGGAAGCCCTCTCTGTCAACTACGTTGCCCGCGCCGACCTTGACGCTGTCGCCGTAGTGCTCTCTGACCCATGCGAGGGTGCGCGACTGCCACTCCGAGAAGCCCTCGGAGGAGTCGATGCAGAGCACGTCTGCGCCCGCCTCGACAAGTGCAGGAATACGCTCGGCGTAGTCTCTTGTGTTTATACCTGCGCCGACGACATAGCGCTTGTCGGCGTCAAGAAGCTCGTTCGGATTGTCCTTATGGGCATCATAGTCCTTGCGGAAAACAAAATATCTGAGCTTGCCCTCGGAATCGACTATAGGCAGGGAGTTGAGCTTGTTGTCCCAGATTATATCGTTTGCTTCCTTGAGAGTGGTGCTGTCGGGGGCGGTGACGAGCTTTTCACGGGGAGTCATGAAGGACGAAACCTTTTCGTCTCCGGTCATGCGGCTGACGCGGTAGTCTCTGCTCGTGACTATGCCAACAAGCCTGCCGTTTGCCGAGCCGTCCTCGGTCACGGCGATAGTGGAATGGCCGTTTCTCTCCTTGAGCGCGATAACGTCGTTGAGAGTCGCGTCGGGAGTGATGTTCGAGTCGCTGATGACGAAGCCCGCCTTGAAATTCTTGGCTCTTGCAACCATTGCCGCCTCGTCCTCGATGCTCTGGGAGCCGAAGATGAACGATACGCCGCCTTCTTTTGCGAGCGCCACGGCGAGTCTCTCGCCGGAGACGGACTGCATGATGGCGGAAGTCAGCGGAATGTTGAGCGAAATCGCGGGCTCCTCGCCCTTTTTGTACTTGACAAGGGGCGTCTTGAGTGACACATTCGCGGGCACGCACTCGCTCGACGAATAGCCGGGGACGAGCAGATACTCATTAAAGGTATGCGATACTTCGTTGAAATAATAAGCCATTTTATTACCTCCGATATTTATAGAAACTCCGCTCGGCAGAGTTTTTTCTCCGAGCGGAATTATTATCTCAGAACAGACCTGTTATTCTGCCGCTTTCGTCAACGTCGATTTTTTCTGCGGCGGGAACCTTCGGCAGTCCGGGCATGGTTAGAATGTCGCCGGTCAGAACAACGATGAATCCCGCGCCCGCGGAGACCTTGACATTTTTCACCGTCACGGTGAAGTGCTCGGGCGCGCCGAGCTTTGTCGGGTCATCCGAAAAGCTGTACTGGGTCTTTGCTATGCATACGGGGCATTTGCTAAAACCGAGAGCTTCAAGCTGGGCCATCTGCTTTTTGGCGTTGGGCATGACGGTTATTCCGTCGCCGCCGTAGACTTTTCTGACAACGGCTTCGATCTTCTCCTCAATCGAAAGCTCATCTTCGTAGGCGAAAGTGAAATCGCCCTTTCCCTCTTCGCACAGGCGGACTACTTCGCGCGCGAGCGCTTCGCCGCCCTTGCCGCCTTCAGCCCACACGGTGGAGAGCACGGTGTTGACCCCGAGCTCGCGGCATTTTGCGATGATGAAATCTATCTCGGCGTCGGTGTCGGTCGGGAATCTGTTGACCGCAACGACGCAGGGGAGTTTATAGACATTTTTGATGTTGGAAACATGGCGCAGGAGGTTCGGTATACCTCTTTCGAGCGCGCCGATATCTTCAACCGCAAGCTCCTTTTTGTCGAGCCCGCCGTGCATCTTGAGCGCGCGGACAGTGGCAACAACGACCACCGCGTCGGGCACAAGTCCCGCCATGCGGCACTTTATATCGAGGAACTTTTCGGCACCGAGATCTGCGCCGAATCCCGCTTCGGTGACGGTATAATCGCCCATCTTGAGCGCCATCTTAGTCGCCATGACGGAGTTGCAGCCGTGCGCTATGTTCGCGAACGGTCCGCCGTGGACGAACGCAGGCGTGCCCTCAAGGGTCTGGACAAGGTTGGGCTTCAGGGCGTCTTTCAAAAGCGCGGTCATCGCGCCGGCCGCCTTGAGCTCGCCGCAGGTCACGGGCTTGTCGTCGTAGGTGTAGCCGACGATCATGCGCGAGAGCCTCGCTTTGAGGTCGGTTATCGAGCTTGAAAGACAGAGCACAGCCATTATCTCGCTCGCGACGGTTATGTCAAATCCGTCCTCGCGGGGCATACCGTTCGCCTTGCCGCCCATGCCGTCGACGATAAATCGAAGCTGGCGGTCGTTCATGTCAACGCAGCGTTTCCATGTTATCTTGCGGACATCTATGCCTAGGGCGTTGCCCTGCTGAATGTGATTGTCGAGCATCGCGGCAAGCAGGTTGTTCGCCGCGCCTATCGCGTGGAAGTCGCCGGTGAAGTGGAGGTTGATATCCTCCATGGGAACCACCTGCGCATATCCGCCGCCGGCGGCTCCGCCCTTGACTCCGAAAACCGGGCCGAGGCTCGGCTCGCGCAGGGCGACCGTGACATCCTTGCCTATCCAGCGCAGTCCGTCTGCGAGACCTATCGTCGTCGTGGTCTTGCCCTCGCCCGCGGGGGTCGGGGTTATGGCGGTGACGAGAATCAGCTTTCCGTTTTCCCGCTTCGTCTCCGAGAGCAGGGACAGGTCTATTTTCGCCTTGTAGTTTCCGTATTGCTCGATGTACTTTTCGTCAACATGGGCGCGCTTTGCGATAACGCCGATGTGCTCGGGTTTGCAGCGCTGCGCAATTTCAATGTCGGATAAATAGGCCATGCTCCATTCTCCTTGTCATCATTTAAAATATTTAACAGCCGCTTCAAACATACGAATATTATAATCTCCCGGGACATTTTTGTAAAGACCTTTTCCGATTCTTTCGCTGTGTCCCATTTTTCCGAAGACTCTGCCGTCGGGCGATGTGATGCCCTCGATAGCGCAGACGGAATCGTTGGGGTTGAAGTGTATATCATTTGAAGCGTTGCCGTCAAGATCAACATACTGCGTGGCTATCTGCCCGTTCGCGGCGAGCTTGGCTATGAGCTCGTCGCTTGCGAGGAAACGGCCCTCGCCGTGCGAGATCGGCACGGAATATATGTCACCGACCTGAGTCAGCGCGAGCCACGGCGATTTGTTCGAAGAAATGCGGGTGCGCACTATTCGCGACTGGTGGCGCGCGATGGTGTTGAAGGTGAGCGTCGGGCAATTTTCGTCCGTGTCGATTATCTTGCCGTAGGGGACGAGTCCGAGCTTTATCAGCGCCTGGAAGCCGTTGCAGATTCCGCACATGAGTCCGTCCCTGTTTTCAAGCAGGTCGGTGACGCCCTCTTTTATCGCGGCATTTCTGAAGAATGCCGTGATAAACTTTCCGCTGCCGTCCGGCTCGTCGCCGCCGGAGAAGCCGCCGGGGATAAATATCATCTGCGAGGAGCGAAGCTCGTCCGCGAATTTTTCGACGCTGCGGCTGATGCCGTCCGCGCTGAGGTTGTTTATAACAATTATCTCCGGCTCTGCGCCCGCGTCGCGGACTGCTTTTGCGCTGTCGTATTCGCAGTTCGTGCCGGGGAACGCCGGAATGAGCACGCGCGGCTTTGCAACTTTTATCGCGGGAGCTTTGCGCTCAACAGTTTCATATGAGAAGTTCTCAGCACCCTTGCCTGCGTTTTTGATATTGCAGCTGTAGACGCTTTCGAGCTTGTTCTCGTATATTCCGAGAAGCTTCGAAAGAGCGATGCTCTCGCCGTTAAGGCTGATGCAGCCGCTGTCGTTCGTGTGACCGAGAAGTGTGCCAGTTTCTTCTGCGCCGTTTGCGAGTTCGAGAATGAAGCCCGCGTAGCTGAGTCCGAATATCTTTTCGAGCGTGATATCTTTGCTGTATTCAAAGCCGATGCCGTTGCCGAACGCCATCTTCATGACCGCCTCCGCTATGCCGCCCATGCCGGGAGTGTAGCAGGCGACCGCCTTGCCAGAACGAAGAAGCCCGGTAACTCGGGAGAACACATCTATTAGTGAGTCGGTATTCGGCAGACCGTTTTCGTCTTTCTCCGGCGCGATGAAAACAACTTTGTGACCCGCCGATTTGAACTCTGGCGAGACTATTGAAGAGGTCTTTTCCGTTGTCACGGCGAACGAGACGAGGGTCGGCGGGACATCGAGATTTTCAAACGAGCCGCTCATCGAGTCCTTGCCGCCTATAGAGCCGATACCGAGCTCCATCTGCGCCTTGAATGCACCGAGAAGTGCCGCCAAAGGCTGCCCCCAGCGCTTGCCGTCCCTGCCGGGTCGCTCAAAATATTCCTGGAATGTGAGATAAACATCTTTGAACTCTGCGCCCGAGGCGATGAGCTTGCAGACCGATTCGATAACCGCAAGATATGCGCCGTGATAAGGGCTCTGCTCGGTTATAAACGGATTGTATCCGAACGCCATGAGCGAGCAGTCGTCGGTGTGCTTCTTCTCGACCGAGATCTTCTGCACCATCGCCTGAATGGGAGTCAGCTGATGCTTTCCGCCGAACGGCATGAGTACCGTGCCCGCGCCTATCGTCGAATCGAAACGCTCGGAAAGTCCGCGCTTCGAGCAGATGTTTAAATCCGATGCGAGTGCCGAGTAATTCTCCGCAAACGAGCCGGAGATTTCCTTCTCTTTGAGTGCGGGAGCCTCGGGGGTGATGTCTATATGCTTGTCGGCGCCGTTGGAATTCAGGAATTCGCGGCTGATATCGACTATCTTTTTGCCGTTCCAGTTCATGACGAGCCTCGGCTCGACCTTGACCTGCGCTACGGGCACGGCCTGAAGATTTTCTTTATTTGCCAGCGCGAGGAAAGCGTCAACATTGTGCGGCTCGACAACGACCGCCATGCGCTCCTGGCTCTCGCTTATAGCAAGCTCCGTGCCGTCGAGACCCTCGTATTTTTTCGGCACTGCGTTGAGATCTATCTCGAGTCCGTCCGCAAGCTCGCCTATAGCAACCGATACGCCGCCCGCGCCGAAGTCGTTGCAGCGCTTGATCATCAGGCAGGCATCTTTATTTCTGAAAAGTCTCTGGAGCTTTCTCTCCTCGGGAGCGTTGCCCTTCTGAACTTCCGCGCCGCAGCTCTCGAGCGATTCGACCGTGTGTGATTTTGAAGAACCCGTCGCTCCGCCGCAGCCGTCGCGTCCGGTCGAGCCGCCGAGCAGGATGACAATGTCTCCGGGAGCGGGTACCTCGCGGCGCACATTCTCCGCGGGCGTTGCCGCTATTACTGCGCCGATTTCCATTCTCTTGGCGGCGTAGCCGGGATGATATATCTCGTCGACTATGCCTGTCGCGAGACCTATCTGGTTGCCGTATGATGAATAGCCCGCCGCCGCAGTCGTGACTATTTTCCTCTGCGGAAGCTTGCCCTTTATCGTCTCGTCAATGGGCTTGAGCGGGTCTGCCGCGCCGGTGACGCGCATCGCGCCGTAGACATACGAACGCCCCGAGAGCGGGTCGCGGATAGCACCACCTATGCAGGTAGCCGCGCCGCCGAAAGGCTCGATTTCTGTCGGGTGGTTGTGCGTCTCGTTTTTGAAGAGCAGGAGCCACGGCTCGGTGACACCGTCGACCTCGACATCGATTTTCACCGTGCAGGCGTTTATCTCCTCGGATTCGTCGAGGCGGTCGAGTTTGCCGTGCTTCTTGAGATGCTTGACCGCTATAGTCGCAAGATCCATCAGGCATATCGGCTTTGTGCGGCCTAATTCTTTTCTGACCGCAAGATATTCGTCGTAGATCTTTTGCAGCAGCTCGTCCTCAAACTTCACGCTGTCTATGACGGTCAAGAATGTCGTGTGACGGCAGTGATCCGACCAGTAGGTGTCGATCATGCGAATCTCGGTTATCGTCGGGTCGCGGTGCTCGGATTTGAAATAATCCTGACAGAACGCAATGTCGTCCGCGTCCATGGCGAGACCGTATTTTTTGACGAAGTCCTCAAGCCCAGCTCTGTCGAGATTGATAAATCCGTCGAGAGTTCTGACTTCGGTCGGGATATCGTATTTTACCGCGAGAGTCTCGGGCTTTTCGAGACTTGCCTCGCGTGCCTCGACGGGGTTGATGACATATTTCTTTATCTTTTGAGCGTCGGCGTCGGTTATGTCGCCGATGAGAATATATATTTTCGCCGTGCGTATCAGCGGGCGCTCGCCCTGCGAGATTATCTGTATGCACTGAGCCGCAGAGTCGGCGCGCTGGTCGAACTGACCGGGCAGGAATTCGACGGCAAAGCACTTGCCGTTTATCTCGATGCTGTCCGATACAATGTCGAGCTGGGGCTCGGAGAACACGGTGCGCTTTGCATAATCGAAGAGCTCGGGCGTGATGTTTTCCGCATCGTAGCGGTTGATAACGCGCACATCGGTGAGATTCTTGATTCCGAGCAGGTCGTTCGCTTCGCTGAGCAGGGACTTTGCCTCCTGCGCGAGCTCCTTTTTCTTTTCGACGAATACTCTGTATACCATTTATTTTTCCTCCCTTGCGGCGAGCGCTTTCGCGCCGATGTCGTGCCTGTAGAAGGCGTTGTCAAAGTGAATCTTTTCTACCTTTTTATATGCCTGTCTCTTATACACATCTCCGAGCCCAC
>ERZ1027047.1023-NODE-1023-length-12089-cov-5.357238_pt1 | contig 12089 bp, 8 predicted proteins | sample MGYA00519286_ERZ1027047 | MGnify/ENA primary metagenome ERZ1027047 (study PRJEB26926, sample SAMN06164592) | human gut metagenome | biome: ENVO:00009003; feature: ENVO:2100002; material: ENVO:00002003 | host: Homo sapiens | place: USA | collected 2012 ... | reverse complement strand
GGCGAGTTGGGGAAATGTGATTTCAAGGAAAGGACGTACGGCGATTCCCGCATCCTGCATCTCTTTGAAAAAACGTTTTTTCACCGACCAACAACCCACATCGTCGTATAGGATTCTTATTTGTATGCCTCGGCGGGCGCATCGAAGCAAAACCTCCTTGACTCGGTTGCCGAGTTTATCGTCCTCGAAGATGTAATATTGGATATGGATATACTCTTGGGCAATCTCCAAATCTTGCAGGTAGTGTTTGAATTTGTCTTCTCCCGAAGTGAATATCTTCACGTGGCTTCCCGAATAGTACGGTACACTGCACAAACTGTGGCACAATCTTATCTCTTGCTTGCTCTCCTCGCTCAGTGGAAGACTGTCGATATTGACGATCGAATGATAATCCCGCTTTCGTAATTTCCTCTTTATGCGTCGGGAAACCATTCTTTTCGCCTTGAAATTCTGCCCGAAAAAAATATAGAAAACCAACCCTACGATGGGAAGAAATGCCAATACGAGTACCCATGCCAAACTTTTTACCGGATTGCGATTCTCTGTGATGATTATCACGATCGTACCCAGTATGGTAATGGCATATATCGTATAGACCACGATGTATACCCAGTCGTCGATAGGCGGTAATAGGGCGAGTGTCAACATTCCGAAAGCTAAATTAGAAAAAAAATCTGAAAAAAGCAAATAGGATAGTTGTTTCTTGAAAAAATCGTGAGGAGGGAGAGAACTGTAAGAAATGTGAATGGGACGAGTGAAATTTGGAAGGAATCGTTCGTAGATATAAATCTTTCTCTATTTTTGTAGTCTCATTTGAATAGCCGAAGTGAAGAATAAAAAGCAAGGGAATAATTCCTCTAAATACAAAGACGGGCATGTGGTTGCTCTGTTGGTGCTCTCTCTCGTTTTTCTGTTTCTCCTGACTCAGTTGCCTGTTTTGGAGTGGGGTGGATTCGCGACAAAACCTGTCGATCTCTTTTCCGATATCCGTGTCGATGAGCAAGATTTGGATTTGCCGGGCGATGCAGAGTGGCAGGAGGAGGGAATGGAGTGGTTGAACGAGGGGGTGGATTCTCTTTCCTCTGTGGAGAAAGATGAGCCGCAGGATCGGCAAGTCGTGCCCGATACGATAAGGGTACAAGAAACAGCCGACACTCTTCTCGTAACGAATATTTCGTCCGATACGGCAGAGGTCGGGAATCTTCCCCGACGGGACGGCGATGTGGTTTTGTTCGAAGATTTCTCGCCGGGGAAAAATGGTTTGTCTCATCTTCTCTCGTCCTTGAAGGAACGAGCCTCATTGGGACGTCCCGTGCGTTTGGCATTTTTGGGCGATTCGTTTATCGAGGCCGATATATTCACGCAAGACGTGCGAAGTTTGTTGCAATCCCGGTATGGTGGGAGTGGTGTGGGATACGTGTCTATGCATTCCGATTTTCCCGGATTTCGTCGATCGGTCATACAGTCGGGCGAAGGTTGGGAAGTGCATAGTGTATTGAAACCCAAAGAAGTCGACTGGAAAGTCATGACTTTGCAGCAGCAGTATTTCGTACCGTTGGAGGGTGCTACGGCTCAATACAGAGGAACTGCGAAAATAGAACATGCCGATAGTTGGGCACTGTCTCGTTTCGTATTTATCGCCCGGCAGGATTGCTCGGTCGAGTTGAAAATAGCCGATGGCGAATGGCAGGTTTTTCCCGTTGCGGGTTCTCATGAGATTCAATCTTTGGCGGTAGAGGGGCAAACCCCACGTTTTCAAGTAAGGGTGGGAAATACGCCGGGATTTGCAGCCATAGGCGTGTGGCTGGACGATGTGCAGGGCATTGCTGTCGATAATATATCGACCCGTGGTTATTCGGGTCTTTCGCTCGGGGCGTTGTCCCGGGAAAGGGCGATTCAGATGGACAGTATCGTTCCCTACGATGCCATTGTGTTGCAATACGGACTGAATGTGATGACTCCCGAAATTTTGCATTACGGGTCTTATGCCCGTAAGATGACAGAGGTTGTTCGTCACTTGCGGGAGTGTTATCCGCATACCGATATTATATTGATGGGAGTAGGTGATCGCAGTCGCAAAGCGAACGGGGCTTTCGTTACGATGCCGGCGGTAGTCGCTCTTTCCGAAGCGCAACGTCGTGCGGCACGAAGTGCTGGTGTCGTTTTTTGGGATACATACGAGGCGATGGGAGGGCACAACGGAATGCTCGATTATGTCGCTAACGGACAGGCGAATAAAGACTATACGCACATTAACCATAAAGGCGGTAAACGATTGGCGACCGAGTTTGTCAAGTCGTTGGAGTATGAAATGAATCGGGAAGGCTTATGAAATTTCGTTTGTCGGTAATAGGGTTTTTCTTCGTTGTCGCAGTGCTGGCAGTGCAACTTTGTGCACAGCTGACAGGCGACACGGTTACTGTACCCTCTTTTTTGAAAAAAGAGAAAAACGTTATCGAGTTTAACGATGCCGATTGGTCGGTTCTGTTCGATGGAATGGTACGGTTGCAGAACGACACGGATACTGTTCCTCGGGTAGTGGCGATGGTTCATATCGGCGATTCGCATGTTCAGGCAGGGTTTCTCACCGAGGCTGTCCGATTACCGTTGCAGCGAAGGTTCGGGGATGCAGGGCGTGGGTTGGTCGTTCCTTTGAAGTTAGCGAAGACCAATGAACCGAGAGATTATTCGGTCGTGGCGGACGGAAGTTGGAATTTTTCTCGTTGTGTAGGGCGGAAGTATAGTAACTATACACCGGGAGTAGGCGGTATAGCTATTGTACCCCGTAACGGTCGCATTGATTTGACGGTTTCCACGCTTAGTAAGACCGATGACTGTGCAGGTTTCAAGAAAGTTCGTTTGTTCCATGCGCCGGTTGACTCTTTTCCGGGAGTAATTTCAGAACCCTTTTTGGTGGAGGGTGAAACCCGATTACCTTTTTTGACCCATTTTTCGTGGGAGGAGTCCGTGTGTAGTGTTCATCTTACGGGAGAAGCCGTCTCGAAAGAGACGCCTTTGGCCATTTATGGAGCGAGCCTTGAAACCGGTGAGAGCGGAATTCTTTACCACACTATCGGCAACAATGGGGCTTTTTACAGTAGTTATGCTGCCATTCCCGGCTTTTCCGAGCAAGTGGCAGCACTCTCGCCGTCGCTTATTGTTTTGTCGTTGGGTACGAATGAGTCGTTTTCCACCTCTTTGACCCGCGACGAGTTATATAAACAGATCGATACCGTCGTTTCGTCTTTGCGAAAAGATTGTCCGCAGGCTCAAATTTTGCTGACTACTCCGGCCGAATGTGCTCGGCGTCGGGTGCGTCGCGTAAATAAAAAACGTAGAGTTTATTATACGCCGAATGCTCGGGTAAAACTCGTTCGGGAAACGATTCGTTCCTATGCGGTGGAGCATCGGCTGGCTTGTTGGGATTGGTACGAAATTGCCGGAGGCGAAGGTTCGTCCTCGCAATGGCGGAAGGCCGGGTTCATGGCCTATGACCGTACCCATTGCACCGAGACGGGCTATCGGGTGCAGGGCGAAATGTTGTATCGTGCTCTTATGAAAGCTTATCAGGAATATGTGGATAGAGTGGCTCAATAATATAAAGACCGGTGCGATCTCCTTTTGGGAAAGTATCGACGTATCGAAAGTCGTGGATTTATTCGTTTATGACGGGCAGAATCCGCTCATGTTCAATACCGGATTGTTTCTGTTTCTTTTCGTCGGATTTATCTGGATATACAGGTTGTTGGCGAGGCGCGATACTTTGCGTATCTACTTCGTGATACTTTTTTCTCTCTATTTCTATTATAAATCGAGTGGGCTGTGTTTCCTGTTGTTGCTTTTCGTCGCCCTTTCGGACTATTCGTTGGGGCGGCTTTTAGGTTGGGTTTCGTGGAAATGGATGCGTCGATTTTTCGTTTTGATGAGCATGGCGGTCAATTTGGGCATGCTCTGTTATTTCAAATACACCAACTTGTTACTGGGTACGATTGCCGATTTCACCCGTGAGCCTTTCGAGCCGTTGGATATTGTGTTGCCCATCGGTATCTCTTTTTTCACTTTCCGTTCGTTGAGCTATATTATAGATGTGTATCGGCGGCAAATGTCCCCGGTGACGAATTTGAGAGATTATGTTTTTTACCTCTCGTTCTTCCCTCCGTTGGCGGCGGGTCCCGTAGTTCGGGCGAAAGACTTTGTCCCTCAGATACACCGTCCGTTGGAGATTACACCTATGCTGTTGGGTGAAGGTCTTTTTCTCGTCATGTGCGGATTGATTAAAAAGGTGGTTATCTCCGACTACATTAGTGTCAATTTCGTAGACCGCATTTTCGACAATCCCATGCTCTATACTGGGTTCGAGAATCTTATGGGTGTCTATGGCTATACCTTGCAGATATACTGTGATTTTTCGGGTTATTCCGATATGGCTATCGGCATAGCCTTGCTTATGGGGTATCGTTTTAAAATCAATTTCGATTCTCCCTATAAGTCGGGTTCTATTACCGAGTTCTGGCGTCGCTGGCATATCTCTTTGTCGAGTTGGTTGCGAGACTATCTCTATATATCTTTGGGCGGGAATCGTCGAGGCAAAGTCCGTACCTATTTCAATTTGTTCATAACTATGGTGCTGGGTGGACTTTGGCATGGAGCTTCGTGGCTTTTTGTGATATGGGGTGCTTGGCATGGCGTTTTGTTGATTGTCCATAAAGTTTACCGGCGTATATTCCCTGTGGCGAAAGACGATCGCCCGGGTATTATCCGCCATTTCTTTCATGTTTTGCTCACGTTCCATGTTGTGGCCGCCGGCTGGATATTCTTTCGGTCGCCTTCTCTTGATGTTGCCGGACAGATATTTACCCAGATATTCACCAACTTCCGTCCCGAAGCCATTCCCGCCTTCGTGTCGGGATACGCCGTTATATTCGTGGCTTTGGTAGTCGGTTATCTGCTCCATTTTGCCCCGCATCGCTGGTCGCAGTGGTTGCAACGCGAGCTTTCGTGGTCGCCGCTGGTGGTTAAGGCAGCTATTCTGGCGCTGGTACTCTTCTTTGTCTTGCAGGTACGTTCGAGCGAACTGGTTCCTTTCATTTACTCCCAGTTTTGAACAGCTGTTTTTGATTGATTTCTTTCTATATCGTTGTATGGCGATAAGAGATAAATAAATTTAAAATTTGTAATAAAAGAGAGAAAAAAAGAAATAATTGGGCCGATGTTACAGCTTTTGGCGGGAAATACCTATATTTGTATAGAAATTTGGTGGGATAATGGCCGGAAGTTCGAAAGATATAATAGATTCACTGATTGCTAAGTTTCATGCTATGAGTGATTTATGTAAAGCTTTCGAGAACGAAAACGGTATTTTGAAAGAGCAGTTGATGCATCAGAAACAAGAGATGCAAGCTTTGCAAAGTAAGTACGAAGAGTTGGAGAAAAGATATGGAAATTTGAAACTCTCGAAGACGGTTGCGGGGCAAGATGGTTCGAGTACCGAAGAAACAAAAGTCAGGTTTGCCAGATTAGTGCGGGAAATCGATAAATGCATCTCACTCTTGAACGAATAGATGCTATGAACGATGATAAATTAAAAATAACTCTGAGGATCGCCGATCTGAAAACCCCGTTAGCCTTGCGGGTCGATTATGGAGCGGACGAAAAATATTGGAGAGATGCTGCCGACTTGTTCAACAAGCGTTGGGCTTTTTATAAGGACAAGTATAAAGACGGATTGATGGATTCGGAATCTATGATGGCGATGGTGGCGGTAGAGATGGCTCGATTGTACTGTGAGATGGTACAAGACCGTAAAACCTTGCTGGCCGATTTAAGAAAACTTGAAGCCGAGGCTGCGAAGATATTAGACGGACATACCGGAGAATAACGGTACGGAAAAGAGAGATAATTCCTGCACTGCGACAGGTCCTTCGAAAGGACAGGTTGGTAGTGCTTTTTTTATAACTATAATTTAGAAAAGATGAATTACATACTATTGATTTTTTCAGTGATTGGCGGTTTGGTCATAGGGGGGCTTGTTGTCTTTCTGGTGAACCGCTATCTGCTGGCGACTCGGTCGAAAACGATTTTGGAAGAGGCCGAAAAAGAAGCCGAAGTAATTAAGAAAAACAAGCTGCTCGAAGTGAAAGAGAAGTTTATCCACATGAAAGCCGAAATGGAAAAGCAGGCGAATGCCCGCAATGCCAAGATACAGTCGGCCGAGGCTAAACTGAAACAACGGGAAATGCAGCTTTCCCAGCAGCAACAAGACCTGCAAAAGAAGAAAAGTGAGACCGATGCCATTCGTGCCAACCTCGATACTCAGCTCGAAATGGTAGAGAAGAAAAAACAAGAACTGGAAAAACTCCATAAGTCCGAAGTGGAACGGCTCGAACACCTTTCGGGAATCTCTGCCGAAGAAGCGAAAGAACGTTTGGTAGAATCTTTGAAGGAAGAAGCCAAGACGCAGGCAGCCTCTTATATCAACGACATTATGGACGATGCCAAAATGACGGCCAACAAGGAAGCGAAACGTATCGTGATACAAAGTATCCAACGGGTAGCGACCGAAACGGCTATCGAAAACTCGGTTACGGTATTCCATATCGAATCCGATGAAATCAAGGGCCGTATTATCGGGCGTGAAGGTCGTAATATCCGAGCTCTCGAAGCGGCTACCGGGGTGGAAATTATCGTGGACGATACCCCCGAAGCCATTGTGCTTTCGGCTTTTGATCCCGTTCGCCGTGAAATCGCTCGTCTGGCCTTGCATCAGTTGGTAACCGACGGCCGAATCCACCCGGCACGTATCGAAGAGGTGGTTGCCAAAGTACGTAAACAGATCGAGGAAGAAATTATCGAGACCGGTAAACGCACTGCCATTGATTTAGGCGTGCACGGTCTGCATCCCGAATTGATTCGTCTGGTGGGTAAAATGAAATACCGTTCTTCCTACGGGCAGAACTTGCTGCAACACTCTCGTGAAACGGCGAACCTTTGTGCCGTTATGGCTTCGGAACTCGGTTTGAATCCCAAGAAAGCCCGTCGGGCCGGTTTGTTGCACGATATAGGTAAAGTGCCCGATGAGGAACCCGAATTGCCGCATGCATTGTTAGGCATGAAGTTGGCGGAGAAATATAAGGAAAAGCCAGACATTTGTAATGCTATCGGAGCTCACCACGACGAAACCGAAATGACCAGTCTGTTGGCTCCTATCGTACAAGTGTGCGACGCTATTTCGGGAGCTCGTCCCGGCGCTCGTCGCGAAATCGTCGAGGCTTACATCAAACGGTTGAACGATCTCGAACAGTTGGCTCTGTCTTATCCGGGCGTGTTGAAGACCTATGCCATACAGGCCGGCCGCGAATTGCGAGTGATTGTCGGAGCCGACAAGATAGGCGATGCCGAAACCGAAAACTTGTCGACTGAAATTGCAAAACGTATTCAAGACGAGATGACTTATCCCGGTCAGGTAAAGATTACCGTTATCCGGGAAACTCGGGCTGTAAGTTTCGCCAAATAACAAGGAGACGCCATACCGCTCCACTTTAAAAACGAATGACGAGGCCGTAGGGCGTTACCCGAATGAAATTCGTGTACGATCTATGGCTTTGTTCTTGTTAACGACAAATTCAAAATGGATAATACAAACGATAACAATACGATAAATCCGTCGGAAAAAACACAACTCGACCCGTGCGCTTGTCGTCGGAAAGGTGCGAAATTGGAAGTCTACGACTGGCTGTCCGATATTCCCGAATCGCACGACGATACCGATTTGGTCGAGGTGCGTTTCAAAAATACCCGAAAAGGATATTACCGTAATACAACTCATATCAAACTCGCTCCCGGCGATTTGGTCGCTGTCGAGGCTTCGCCCGGTCATGATATCGGTGAGGTTACTCTCACCGGGCGTTTGGTCTTGATACAGATGAAAAAGAACAATGTAAAGATCGATAATCCGGAGTTAAAGCGTGTCTATCGGAAAGCCAAACCCAATGACTTGGAAAAATTCGAAGAAGCTAAGGCGAAAGAGCATGATACGATGATTCGAGCCCGCAAGATTGCCGAAGATTTGCATTTGAATATGAAGATCGGCGATGTCGAATATCAGGGAGACGGTAATAAGGCCATCTTCTATTACATTGCCGACGAGCGGGTCGATTTTCGCCAGTTGATTAAAGTGTTGGCCGAAGCGTTCAGGGTGCGTATCGAGATGAAGCAGATCGGGGCGCGTCAGGAAGCCGGACGTATCGGGGGCTTGGGACCCTGTGGTCGTCAATTGTGCTGTTCGGGTTGGATGACCAACTTTGTCTCGGTAGCGACCAGTGCTGCCCGTTTCCAAGATATAGCCCTCAATCCTCAAAAGTTGGCCGGACAATGTGCCAAATTGAAATGTTGCTTGAATTATGAGGCCGATGCATACGTGGAAGCCCAGAAGCGGTTACCATCGCGAGAGATTCCGTTGGAAACGAAGATGAATACCTATTATCACTTCAAAACCGATATTTTCAAACGTGAGATGACTTATTCGACCGATAAGTCTATTGCCGCCAATTTGGTAACGATTTCTGCCGATAGGGTATTCGAGGTAATCGCTTTGAATAAGAAAGGAATAAAGCCCGATACATTGGAGTCGGAAGCCGGAGCTCGTGCTCCCGAACGTCGCGATTTCGAAGACGTGGTGGGACAAGACAGTTTGACTCGCTTCGATAAGGCGAAGAAAAATAAGAAACGGAATAATAACGGAGGTAATAACAATCGTCGTCAACAGTCGGGCGAACGGAATAACCGTTCTAATAATAACAATCGGAATCAGAACAAGGCTTCCCGTGATGGAAATAAAAAGGGCGGAAATGACAATGGCAACCATACGGCTGCTGCTCGCAACGGTAGTGAAAACATTTCGTCTAAACCTGCCGCTTCCGATAAGAAAGAATAGATGGGCGTATGTGGAGGAACTTGGTAAATACAGGTATCGTTTGTCTTTTACTGGGAGGCACGGTCTCCTGCGGGCGAACCGATGTGTATAACGAGTTTAATACCCTTCCTAAAAACGGCTGGTTCAAACGGGACGTACAACGCTTTACACCGGAAGTTCCCGATACCGTGAACCGGTATGATGTCTATTTGTCTCTGCGGCATAACGGAGATTATACGTATAGGAATTTGTGGCTTTTCGTTTCTTACAACGACGAGGGCGGAGTTTTGAAAACCGATACGGTAAATTGTGAATTGGCCGATGAGTTCGGACGATGGTCGGGCGGAGGTTGGGGCTCTTATTATCAGCAGGAGGTTTTGCTGAATGACGATTTCCGCTTTTCGGGCGAGAAGGAACATGTCTTCACTGTGCAACAAGCTATGCGGGACGATCGTATCAGAGGTATCTCCGACGTGGGGATTCGTATCGTTCCTCATGAAGAAAAATAAAACGAAATCGAAGCGTAAGATTCGGTAGCCCCCGTGGGGATAGACTTGAATTTTAGAGATGAATTCTTTGTAAATAATCACATTTCGGACTCATCGATGAGGTTGATACGATTCCTCTGTTGCGGATTTTAACCCCTCCGTCACTGCGTGCCACCTTCCCTATATGGCTGCTCCACACAGAGGAGGTTTAATACCTTTCTGCCACATTATTTTATCGAAAGAGAAGGATTACATTTACCCTTCTCCCTTGCCGTGTTCCGTAGCATTCGGGGAGTTGCGTTAGCAATAGGGGAGAGACCTCAGAAACGACAGTTTCTGAGGAGAGGGGTTAGATGGGTAAAAAACATAACTCCTCCTGATTTACCACGGAGTCATATCCTTGCTAAATTATCGACAGAGTCGTTATAACCGATAGGGCATATTCAGAAATGATAAGCCCTATTTTTGTCTATAAAAAGAGAGTTGCCCTTTACTCCCGCAAAAGGCAACCCAAGTTCTCAAAAATTAAAAGATGCAAATTGAGACTTTATATGATTGTTAATTCCCTTCCTGAAATTTTTGATTCATTTTCAACAGGTTTATCGTATAAGCTACTACATTTTGGGATTCTTGAATGATAGTGAGGTAAACGATTCCTACTTTGATGTAGGAGACTTGTTCCCGCATGTGACGTATTTCTTCCCGTTTGAGTACACCTAATTGATTGATGAGTATATTCCCTTGATTGTAGAGGGCGGCAAGATCTCCGAACGCATCTTTTTCGATCGATTGCCGGCTTTCCTCCAAGAACGATACGATCGATTGTGCTATCTCTCCAAAGCTGTCTTTCTGACTTTGCTCCAAAGGATTGAAATTATTGTCTGTGTGTTCCAAACAAGGTTCGCAGGTTCTTTTTATGGAGTGGATAATGTCATAAGAGAAATCGTTTCCTTGAAAATAATAGAGACCTTTTTCTAATCCTACTTTGTCATTCAAGTGGGAGACTCCTATGGTTCCCAAACGTTTTACTTGTTTGAAGTATCGCCGTTCCGTTTCTATATCGCCCATCGCTTTGCGCAGGGTTCTGTAACTTTCGTTGAGGAAACCGGTGGTGACGCGATGATATAGGTCGGCACTCCATTCGAGGACTTTGGCGAATTCTTCCCGGCTGAATTTTCGCAATAAGACAAGTGCTTCTTGCTTGTCTTTGTTGGCGACCATTTGTTGTGCCAGCGAGCTGTTTTTTTCTTGTTTTAGTTTTTTATTGTATGATATTTGGCTGTGTATGAGCATATAAGCGGCTAATGCTCCCAACAGGATAATAGCGATACTACCTCCGAAATAGACAATCATCGTCACTGTAAAACAAATCAAAAAAGCGGCTCCGGCCGTGAGAAACCAACCTCCGATAACGGAGATGACTCCGGTGATACGGTAAACGGCACTATCGCGTCCCCAAGCTCTGTCGGCAAGAGATGTACCCATAGCAACCATAAAGGTGACATAGGTAGTGGATAGGGGTAGTTTCAACGAGGTTCCCAGTGCGATCAACAAGCTGGCAAGCACCAAATTTACCGAGGCTCTAATTAAGTCGAATGCTGCACCGTGTTCGAGTATGACTTCGTCTTTGTCGAATCGGGCGTTGAGCCAAGTTCTGGCTTTGGGCGGTATGTTATTGACAATAAAAGAAGATGTATTTGTTGTCATGCGCACCAATTTACGAGCGATGGGAGAAGTCCCGAAACTTTCTTCTCCGGCTTCTTGGCGGGATAGGTCGAGAGAGGTTTTGATTACGTTATGTGCTTTTTTGGAGGTGAGCAGGGCGACAACCATAATTATACCTGAACCGATGAGGAATATGGAAGGCGTTGAAGCCGAATCGAGAAGAGAGGTCATCAAGTACTGATCGGGACTGACGCCGTTGCTGTTGGCGATGTAGTCGTGGTAGGTCGAATAACCGGCCAAAGGCATACCGATAAAGTTGACTAAGTCATTTCCCGCAAAAGCTAATGCCAGAGCAAAAGTTCCCAACAAGACGACTATTTTCAAAATGTTTATGCGACACCACATGAGTACTTGCATGAGTATTGTCGTGCATAGGAAGCAACAGCCTAAAAGTATTTGTGTGTTGTCGTGAATCCATTGGCGGTTTTCGGGAGTCATCAGCGTGGACTCTTTTAATCCCTTGATAAGTATGAAATAGATGATGGAGGTAGCCGCGAATCCGCCGAACAGCGCACCGAAGTATTTTAACTGTTTCTGGTAATTGAATTTGAAAATCAAGCGGGCGATGTATTGTACCAAAACACCAAAGAAGAAGGCGATGGCTACGGATACGAAAATGGCTACGATTACTTGCAGAGCTTTGTCTGTATTGATGAGGTCTCCCATTTGCAAGGCTCCTGCGCTATTTATCGTTTTCACGATAGCCAAAGCAAATGTGCCGCCTAACAATGCGAATATCATCGATACGGTGGTCGATGTGGGAAGTCCCATCGTATTGAATATGTCGAGTAAAACTACATCTGTGAGCATGACCGCCAACAAGATACTCATGATTTCGTTCATGTAGAAATATTGGGGCTGATATATTCCATGCCGTGCGATATCCATCATACCGTTCGACATGGAGGCTCCTACAAAGACTGTCTCTTATACACATCTGACGCTGCCGACGACTAGTCGAGTGT
>ERZ1027047.1022-NODE-1022-length-12091-cov-5.353689_pt1 | contig 12091 bp, 9 predicted proteins | sample MGYA00519286_ERZ1027047 | MGnify/ENA primary metagenome ERZ1027047 (study PRJEB26926, sample SAMN06164592) | human gut metagenome | biome: ENVO:00009003; feature: ENVO:2100002; material: ENVO:00002003 | host: Homo sapiens | place: USA | collected 2012 ... | reverse complement strand
CGTGGGCTCGGAGATGTGTATAAGAGACAGGGTTTTCTCCAGCCGGGATTGCAATTCCTCCGCCGTCAGGGCCCGGTTCCGGGCCTCCTCCGGGGTGGGACCCTCCGCCCGGACGACGTGTCCCCCGGCGCTGGCCGTCAGGGATACCGGCTCCCCGGCCCGCAGAGTGCAGACCATGTCCACCGGCACCCGGCGGCTGTCCTCCCTGCTGTACCCGGCCTTGGCCCGGGCAAACAGCTCCTTGGGCTCCGGGGCGTTCTCCGGCCGGGTGCCGAACATCTCCGGCCCGGTGCGCCCCTTATAGTATCCGTCGGTGAAGCCGCTGCGGGAGAAGGCGGCCTCCAGCTGCCGGGACTCCTCCCGGCTGGGTCCCCGCTTCTCATCCAGCAGACGGCGATAGATCCCTGTGATCACCGCCACATATTCCGGCCGCTTCATGCGGCCCTCCAGCTTCAGGCACGCCACGCCCATCTGTTCCAGCTCCTGCACATAGTCCGCCAGGTTGGCGTCCTTCAGGCTCAGGGGATGGCCTCCGGCGGCCTTTTCGTTGACGCCGTAGGGCAGGCGGCAGGGCTGGGCGCAGGCTCCCCGGTTGCCGCTGCGTCCGCCGATCACGGCGCTCATTTCGCACTGACCCGAGTAGCACATGCACAGGGCCCCGTGCCCGAACACCTCGATTTCCGCGGGACAGTCCCGGGTTATGGTGTGGATGTCCCGGCGGCTCAGCTCCCGGGCCAGCACCACCCGCTCCAGGCCCAGCTCCGCCGCCCGGCACGCCCCGCCCAGGGTGTGCAGGCTCATCTGAGTGCTGGCGTGGAGGGGAACATCGGGCGCAATTTCCCGGGCCAGCCGCCAGATGCCCCAGTCCTGGATGAGAATGGCGTCCACCCCCATGTCCGAGGCTTTTTTCAGGGCCTCGGCGGCGGCAGGCAGCTCCCGGTCCGTCACCAGGGTGTTCAGGGTCAGATACACCTTCACCCCCCGCAGATGGCAGTAGGCCACGGCCTCCCGGAACTCCTCGTCCGTGAAATTCCGGGCGCTGCGCCGGGCGTTGAGCCCGCCGAAGCCCATGTACACGGCGTCTGCCCCGTTCTGCACGGCGGCTACCATGGCCTCCCAGCCCCCGGCGGGGCTCAGCAGCTCCATCATTGGCCCCGGCCCTGCTGGGCCTTGAACAGCTGGCGCTTCAGCTCCGAGGCCTCATTCTTGGCCTGGGTGGCCTCGTCCAGATAGTTTTTCACCTGGCGGCGCAGATTCTCCGCCGCCGCCTGATTTTTCAGCAGCTCATCCGCCAGGTTCACCGCCGCCAGCACCGCCGCGTCCGTCTGGCTCACATGCAGGGCATCCAGCACCTGGCGCATCCTCTCGTCCACCAGTGCGCCTACCTTCTCCATATATGCCGCGCTCTCGTCTGCCACCAGGGTATACTCCTGGCCGCAGATGTTCATTGTCACCTTATTTGCCATGTCATCCTCCTATTTATGTAAACCGCAAAAAGAGTCATACCGATACAGAATCCATTATACCACAAAATCCCGCCGGGAAAAGCCTTTTCTGCCGAAAAGGAGAATTTTGTGAAAAACCTGCCTGGGCGGCTTTACGAACCGGGGGATTTCGTGTAAAATAAAGGGGTTCCGAAGGAAACAGAAGGGAGGGCGCGGCTATGAGCGGCTATATCCTGCGGGAAAATGACCCCAGCATCGTGCTGACGGCGGACCAGGTGGACCGCCTGGTGAAAAACGGCGACGGCGACGCCGCGCTTTTATACCTGCTTCTGATGCGGGCGGACCGGGGCATCACCGAGCAGGAGCTGCAGTCCCGGCTGCGCTGGAGCCAGCTGCGGCTGAATGCGGCGGAAACGGGCCTGCAGCGGCTGGGCCTGATCCAGCGCCCGGCGGAGACGCCGCCTCCGGCCCCGGCGGAGGAGCGCCCGGTATACAGCGCCCAGGACCTGGCGGCCCTTCTGGAGGACGACCGCTCCTTCCGGATGCTGATCCCCCAGGTGGAGGAGAAGCTGGGCCGCAAGCTGAAAACCGCCGACCTGCAGGTGCTGGCGGGGCTGTATGACGACCTGGGCATGCCGGCGGACGTGATCTATCTGCTGGTGAACCACTGCATCACCCGGTCCGAGGAGCGCTACGGCCCCGGCCGCCGCCCCACCCTGCGCCAGATCGAGAAGGAGGGCTACTACTGGGCCCGCCAGGGCCTGTTCGACCAGGACAGCGCCGCCCGCTATCTGAAAACCTGGCGGGACAGACAGCAGGGCCAGTCCGCCTATATGCAGGTGCTGGGCCTGGGCCAGCGCCGCCCGGTGGCCAGCGAGGAAAAGTACATCTCCGATTGGATGGACAAGGGCTTCCCGCCGGAAACGGTGGCCCTGGCCTACGACAAGACCATATTCTATAAGAAGCAGTTAGAGTGGCGGTATCTCAACGGCATCCTCCGCCGCTGGCACGAAAACGGCTGGCACACGCCGGAGGAGGTCCAGCGGGGCGACGCCGGAAAGCCCGCCCAGCCGTCCCCGAAGCCGGACAAGCCGGATCAGGACAACTCCCGCATGGAAAAATACATGAAGTGGTAATATAAAGCGGTAAAGGAGGGAACCCCCATGCCCTACGATGGAAAAATTCTCAGCCGGGCCATGGCCCGCTTTGACGAGGATAAGCAGCGCCGGGCCCGGCAGTTCCGAGAGCGTCAGCAGCAGCTGTTTGCCCGGGAGCCGGAGCTGGCGGACATCGACCGCCGCCTGCGCGGCACCATGAGCCAGATCATCACCAGGGCTCTGCAAAGGGGCCAGGACCCGGTGCCCGCCATCCACGCCATCCGGGACGAGAATCTGGCCCTCCAGCGCCGCCGGGGGGAGCTCCTTACGGCTCTGGGCTATCCTGCCGACTATCTGGAGGAGAAGCCCCGGTGCGCCCGGTGCGGCGACGCCGGGTTCCTGCCGGACGGCTCCATGTGCGCCTGCCTGCGCAGCTACTACGCCCGGGAGCAGATCGCGGAGCTGTCCCACATGCTGGACATCGGCTCCCAAAGCTTCGACACCTTCCGCCTGGACTACTATTCTACGGACCGGGGCGGCCTGCCCCGCTCCCCCCGGGAGGCGGCCCAGCGGAATCTGGAGATCTGCCAGTCCTTCGCCCGGGACTTCCGCCCCGGGAAGCAGAACCTGCTGCTGTTCGGCGCGCCGGGCCTGGGCAAGACGTTTCTGTCCGCCTGCATCGCCCGGGTGGTCAGCGAGGACGGCTTCTCCGTGGTGTACGACACGGCGGGGCATATCTTCTCCCAGTTCGAGGCGGCCAAGTTCCGCCGGGACGATGTGGACGAGCCGGACGAAAGTGTGGAGCGCTGCATGGCCTGCGACCTGCTGATCCTGGACGACCTGGGCACCGAGATGACCACCGCCTTTGTCCAGAGCGCCCTGTACCAGCTGCTCAACGGCCGCCTGCTGGCGGGAAAAAGCACCATCATCAGCACCAACCTGGACCCCGACCAGATCGGCCGCCGCTATTCGGCCCAGATCATGTCCCGGCTGGAGGGGGAGTTTGAGCTTCTGCCCTTCATCGGCCAGGACATCCGCCTTCTGAAGCGGGAGCAATAATCGCGGCGGGGCACATGGGCCCCGCCCTACACGGGTTCGATCGACAGACACTTTGTAGGGGCCGACGTCCTCGGCGGCCCGCGTTCACGAAACCGGAAATGACAATTTCATCTCATCCTCCCATCCTGCGCGGCTCACGCCGTGCAGGATTTCTTTCATGCCTCCAAAACGAACTAACGACCGCAAACGTTACCGCGCTGACCTCCGCACGATGTATCATCTTTCAAAAATCTGTGCCGCCCTCGTGCGAACTCCTGCAAATTATTTCAACGCAATAAAGAATCCGCGAATTTTCCGTGAATATCGTAACGAAAATGTAAAGAATTTTTGTACAAAGTGAGAATTGATTTTTTCTGCAAAATAATTATCATATTGGACGGAATGCAAGAGGAGTTGCGTCCTTTTGCTCCAAAACATTATGATGTATGAATAGAGGAGGAGAAAAATGGTTAGCTTTCTGATTTGCCTGGCCTTGCTGATTGGCGGTTATTTCGTCTATGGCAAGGTGGTGGAAAACACCTTCGGGCCGGACGACCGCGAGACCCCCGCTGTGAAGATCAACGACGGCGTGGACTATGTGGTCCTCCCCCAGTGGAAGCTGTTCATGATCCAACTGCTGAACATCGCGGGCCTTGGTCCCATCTTCGGCGCTATGCAGGGTGCTCTGTGGGGCCCCATCGTGTTCCTGTGGATCACCTTTGGTACGATCTTTGCCGGTGCAGTGCATGACTACTTCTCCGGCATGATGAGCGAGCGCAACAACGGCGCTTCCATCTCCGAGATCTCCGGTATCTACCTGGGCGGCTTTATGAAGAACGTCATGCGCGTGTTCAGCGTGGTGCTGCTGATCATGGTGGGCACCGTGTTCGCCGTGGGTCCTGCCGGCCTGATCGTCACCCTGTTCAAGAACGGCGGCTCCACCGGCATTGTCACCACCACTCTGTTCTGGCTGATTATCGTCCTGGTGTATTATTTCATCGCCACCTTTATTTCCATTGACAAGATCATCGGAAAGATTTATCCTATCTTTGGTATCTGCCTGATCGTCATGGCCGTGGGCGTGGCCGTGGGCATCTTTGTCAAGCCTGAGTACACCATTCCCGAGATCTGGGATCACTTCGGTTCCATGCACCCCAAGGGAACTCCCGTGTGGAGCTTCATGTTCATCACCGTGGCCTGCGGTGCTATCTCCGGCTTCCACTCCACCCAGAGCCCCCTGATGGCTCGCTGCATGAAGAGCGAGAAGCAGGGCCGCTTCGTGTTCTACGGCGCCATGGTTTCCGAGGGCGTCATCGCCCTGGTGTGGGCCGCTGCCGGCTGCGCTCTGTATGAGGTCACCGGCGGCCTGAACACCGGCCTGGCCGAGATCCTGGCCAACGGCCAGTCTGCCGCCATCTATGATGTCTGCGTCAAGACCATGGGCAAGGTGGGCGTGGCCCTGGCCATGCTGGGCGTCATTGCCTGCCCCATCACCTCCGGCGACACGGCCTTCCGCAGCGCCCGTCTGGTGCTGTCCGACTGGTTCAAGATCGACCAGAAGAAGTGGAAGAACCGTCTGCTGCTGTGCGTGCCCGTTCTGGGCGTGGGCGCCGTCCTGGGCGTGGGCAATGCCCTGGGCTTCATCGACTACACCGTTATCTGGCGTTACTTCAGCTGGACCAACCAGACTCTGGCCATGATCGTCCTGTGGGCCGCTTCCATGTATCTGTACTATGAGAAGAAGAACTACTGGATCACCGCCGTGCCTGCCACCTTCATGAGCGCCGTTTCCGCCACCTACTTCCTGCTGGGCAACGAGTGCCTGGGCCAGTTCATCAACCACAAGACCGCCGAGGGCGTCACCGTGTACAACACCGCCTTGGCTTATCCCATCGGCATCGCCGTGGCCGTCCTGTTCCTGGGTATCTTCCTGTACACCATCAAGAAGCGCCATACCCAGCCTCACTACGAGACGCTGGGCAAGTAATTCGCCCCTTTTTCAAAACTTCGCAAAGCGGCAGGCCCCTCCTGCCGCTTTGCCCCTATGGGAGGAACTGCTATGATCTTTGCACCTGCACGCCTTGGCAGCGTCACGCTGGATAACGAGACCCTGGCGGCGGATAAGAAGGGCTGCCGCCGCTTCGGCCCCTGCGGCGTGGGCGAAAAGGCCCTGTATCTCAACAGCTTTTTCATCGACCGGCACTATTATGTGGCGCTGTCCTCGGTGCGCCGCGTGTTCAAGCGTGTGGCCATGAGCAAGGGCGGCTTCACCGGCAAGGGGGCCTTCGGCTCCATCCCCTACCTGGTGGTGGAGTACGACGGCGGCGAAAAGCAGTGCAATTTCAAGCACGAGGAGGACGTGGACAACCTGCTGGCCTACCTCTCCAAGCTCTGCCCGGATCTGCCGCTGCAAAGCCGCAAGGTGGAGCAGCACATGGCCCAGCAGCGGGCCGAGCACGCCCGCCGCTATCTCAAGGAGCTGACGCCCCAGGCCCAGGCCGAAAGGGAGCGCCTGGAGCAGGCCCGCACCTTCTTAGAGGACCACACCAGCCTGACCCGCCGCCTGTCCCAGGCGGCCAAGGCCAAGCGGGTCAACGACCGCTCCAACCCCAGCTATAAGTGGGTGGCCCTGGCCATCGTTATCGCCGGGCTTATTGCCCTGGTATACGGCGTGGTGTCCATGATCCGGGGCACCAACAGCGTGGGCATCTACTTTGCCCTGTTCGGCCTGGCGGCGGTGTTCCTGTTCTCCGGGGCCCATGTGCTGCCTACCGCCCGCAACAACAAAACGGCCCTGACCCGGGAATGGGAGCAGGCCCAGGCGGACCTGGCGGCGGTGCTGCCGAAGGATTTCCCCCTGCCTGCCCGCTATGCCCACCCGGTGGTGCTGACCCGGATGATCCGCGTTCTGCGGGAGGGCCGGGCCCAGACCGCCGACGAGGCCCTGGACGTGGTGAAGCGGGACCTGAAGGCCCTGACCGCCGATGTCCAGGTGGAGCAGTGGGAGTATGACGAGGTGGTGGCCGTGAAGCCCATGTTCCTGCTGTCGGATTACCAATAACACAAAAATCTCCCCGCCCGGGGAGATTTTTTGTGCTTGACAAATACCCGGGAGGGGTATATAACTATAGATACCCCCACGGGGTATCATGAAACAAAGCGAGGCGGGGAAACTATGGAAGAACACAACTGCTGCCGCTGCTCCCAGCGGAAAAAGGAGCGCTCGCCGGAGGAATACAAGCGCCTGATCCACCGGCTCAACCGCATCGAGGGCCAGATCCGGGGCATCCGGGGCATGGTGGAGGCCGGGGCTTACTGTCCCGACATCCTGGTCCAGGCGGCGGCGGTGAACGCGGCCATCAACGCCTTCAACAAGGAGCTGCTGGCCAGCCACATCCGCACCTGCGTGGCCCAGGACATCCGGGACGGCAAGGATCAGGTCATCGACGAGCTGGTGACCACCCTGCAAAAGCTGATGAAATAGGAGTGGACACAATGAAGCAATACAATGTCACGGGCATGAGCTGCGCCGCCTGCTCGGCCCGGGTGGAAAAGGCGGTGGGGAAGGTCCCTGGGGTCACGGCGTGCTCTGTGAGCCTGCTGACCAACTCCATGGGCGTAGAGGGCACGGCGGAGCCCTCCGCCATCATTGCCGCCGTGGAGGCGGCGGGGTACGGCGCGTCGGAAAAGGGCGCGGCCCAGTCGTCTCCCAGCGCCGACGAGCAGCAGCTGGAGGACCACGAGACGCCCCGTATCCGGCGGCGACTTATCTGGTCCGTGGGCTTTCTGCTGGTGCTGATGTACTTTTCCATGGGCCACATGATGTGGGGCTGGCCCCTGCCGCCGTTTTACGACAACAACCATGTGGCCATGGGGCTGACCCAGCTGCTGCTGACGGGGATCATCATGGTCATCAACCAGAAGTTCTTCATCAGCGGCTATAAGGCCCTGTGGCACCGGGCCCCCAATATGGACACCCTGGTGGCCCTGGGGGCCACGGCGGCCTTCGGCTACAGCACCTATGCCCTGTTCGCCATGACGGCGGCCCAGGTCCGGGGCGATGAAGCCGCCGTCATGACCTATATGATGGACTTCTATTTTGAGTCCGCCGCCATGATCCTGACCCTGATCACCGTGGGCAAGATGCTGGAGGCCCGGTCCAAGGGCAAGACCACCGACGCCCTGAAAAGCCTCATGAGCCTGGCCCCCAGAACCGCCTCTGTGCTCCGGGACGGCCGGGAGGTGGAGGTGCCGGTGGAGCAGGTGCAGCAGGGGGACGAGTTCGCCGTCCGGCCCGGGGAGAGCATCCCCGTGGACGGCGTGGTGCTGGAGGGCTCCAGCGCCGTCAATGAGTCCGCCCTGACCGGCGAGAGCATCCCCGTGGACAAGGCCCCCGGCGACGGCGTGTCCGCCGCCACGGTGAACCAGTCCGGCTATCTCCGCTGCCGGGCCACCCGGGTGGGCCAAGACACCACCCTGTCCCAGATCATCCGCATGGTCAGTGACGCCGCCGCCACCAAGGCCCCCATCGCCAAGATCGCCGATAAGGTCTCCGGCGTGTTCGTTCCGGCGGTGATTTCCGTTGCCGCCGTGACCACGGCGGTGTGGCTGCTGCTGGGCCACCCGGTAGGCTACGCCCTGGCCCGGGGTATCTCCGTGCTGGTGATCAGCTGCCCCTGTGCCCTGGGCCTGGCAACGCCGGTGGCCATTATGGTGGGCAGCGGCCTGGGGGCCAAAAACGGCATCCTGTTCAAAACCGCCGCCTCCCTGGAGGAAACGGGCCGGGTGCAGATCGTGGCTCTGGACAAAACCGGCACCATCACCAGCGGCCAGCCCCGGGTGACGGACATCCTTCCGGCGGAGGGCGTGACGGAGCAGGAGCTGCTGACCTATGCCCTGGCCCTGGAGCAGAAAAGCGAGCACCCCCTGGCCCGGGCGGTGCTGGACCGGGCGGCGGGGCTTATGGCTCCGGAGGTGTCGGACTTTCAGGCCCTGCCCGGCAACGGCCTGACGGCTGTGCTGGAGGGGAAGGCCCTCTGGGGCGGCAGCGCCGCCTTTACGGCCAAGCGCGCCGCCGTATCTCAGAATTTGCAGGCCAGAACCGAGGAGCTGTCCCGGCAGGGGAAAACGCCCCTGTTCTTCGGGGCGGAGGACCGGCTTCTGGGCGTCATTGCCGTGGCGGACGTCATCAAGGAGGACAGCCCCCGGGCGGTCCGGGAGCTGCAGAACATGGGCATCCGCGTGGTGATGCTCACCGGCGACAACCAGCGCACCGCTCAGGCCATCGGGGCCCAGGCCGGGGTGGATCAGGTCATCGCCGGGGTGCTGCCGGAGGGCAAGGAGGCCGCCATCCGCCGCCTGATGCAGCGGGGCAAGGTGGCCATGGTGGGCGACGGCATCAACGATGCACCGGCCCTGACCCGGGCCGACACCGGCATCGCCATCGGCGCGGGAGCCGACGTGGCCATCGACGCGGCGGACGTGGTACTGATGAACAGCAGTCTGCTGGACGTGCCCGCCGCCATCCGGCTCAGCCGGGCCACCCTGCGGAACATCCACGAAAATCTGTTCTGGGCGTTTTTCTACAACGCCATCGGCATTCCTCTGGCCGCCGGGGTGTTCATCCCCCTGGGCCTGACCCTGAACCCCATGTTCGGCGCCGCGGCCATGAGCCTTTCCAGCTTCTGCGTGGTGTCCAACGCCCTGCGGCTGAATCTGTTCAAGCTCCGGGATAACCGGCACGATCATAAGAGAACCAATCATCTGAACAACGAGATCAAGGAGGAACAAGCTATGGAAAAGACACTGGAGATCAAGGGCATGATGTGCCCCCACTGCGAGGCCACCGTTCGCACCGCCCTGGAGGCTCTGCCCCAGGTTCAGGAGGCTCAGGTGAGCCACCAGACCGGCACCGCTGTGGTGACCCTCACCGGCCCGGTGGAGGACGACATCCTGCGCCGCACCGTGGAGGACAAGGGCTACACCGTCACCGCCATCCGCTGACCCTACCGCCGTCCCTCTGTAGGGCGGGGCAAAAAAGCCTCGCAGACTGCAAGCCTTTTGTCAAAAATGGGCGAAGCCCATTTTTGACAGTATCAAGAAAAGCACGGCGCAAGCCGTGCTTTTCTCGTATAAATCTTCGACTGAAAGAGGGTCCCAACAGCCGGATTCATCTTCAGGCTCTCTCCATGGCCTCCCGGAAGTCTCTCTGGTCGGTGAAGATCTCCTGCTTGTAGGGGTTCTTCTTCTGTGCCTTGGCCCGCTTGATGATGCTGGCCAGGATCACCACGTTCACCACCAGCGCCACGATGGAGATCACGCCTTGGGCCGTGGGATTGGCCGCCGTGGGCCGGACGGCGGGATCCATGAAGCCGTTGGCATAGACGGAGGTGATGGTGCTGAACACGCTGTCATCCTGGAACAGGGGGAACACCTGGGCAAACATGCACCACAGAGCCAGGGTGTTGGCCCGGTTCTGGATCCAGCCGCCCTTGTTCCAGAAGTGGTTGGCAAAGGTGGGGGCCAGCAGCAGGGCCAGACCGCAGTACCAGGAGTGGGTGGGCAGGCAGTTATAGGTGTATTCGAAGTTCCACAGGTCATAGGCCAGGATATAGCACCAGGTCATATCGGGCCACAGCATGTCCTTCTGGTCCTTGGAGGAATAGATACCCCACCAGGCGGTCATGCAGAAGATGTTGACGATACCGGCAATGCCGTTGACCCAGTTCCACCAGCCGCCGTACAGCCACACGTTCTCGGAGGACAGCCACCAACGGTCGCCGAACTCCTTCAGGGCCATGGCGCCCCGGATGCCGGACTCGAAGTCGCTGGCCACGGCGATGAGAATATTGATGGCCACAATGGCGAAGGGGAACACCTTGAACCACTCCGTCTTGCCGATGCTCCACTTATACTTGAGCATCATGAAGCCGATGCACCCGGCGGTGGCGGCGTACAGCTTGGCATAGTGGAACCAGCTGTTCATGTTGGTGTAGGTCTGGTTGTTCAGGGCCCACTCCGCGCCGGCCTGTGCACCGATGGCGATGGCGATGAAATACACCGTCAGCACGGCGGGCAGCACCAGAAAGCAGATGATGCCGCCGGTTTTGGTGCGGCGGGCGAACTCGTTGGCCAGCACCAGCCCCGTAAACACCAGCACAAAGCCCAGCAGCTGGTACAGGGCGGTCTCGCCATAGATCTGGAATAACATGTCCATTCCTCCTAAAAAATTTTCTGTCTCCTAAGCTCAGCCGCCTGGTCCAGCCAGAGAAGCCCAGACCATCGGCTATGTCGCCAATATAGCACAGGTTTCCTTAAAAAGTCAACTGTCACACGGAAGAAAGTGTTGAAAAAGCCGGAAAAAGCGGATATAATGGAACCAAAATCAGCTGTGGTATGTGGCCATACCACAGCCAGAGGAGGAAGCGCGTATGGAGTTTGAAAAGCTGGTGTCCCCATCGCTGAAGGACCTGTTCATCACCCACATCGAGGCCATGATCCTCTCCGGGGAGCTGCCGGTGGGGCAGCAGCTGCCGCCGGAGCGCCAGCTGGCCCAGTCCATGGGCGTCAGCCGGGCGGTGGTCAACAGCGGCGTGGCGGAGCTGGAGCGCCGGGGGTTTTTAGAGGTCCGGCCCCGGGTGGGCACCTTCGTCACGGACTATCGCCGGGCCGGGACCCTGGACACCCTGAAATCCATCATGACCTATAACCGGGGCCACCTGCGCAACGAGGAGATCCGCTCCATTCTGGAGGTCCGGGACGCCCTGGACAAGCTGGCGGCGGCGGGGATCATCGCCTGCGCCTCGGAGGAGGACATCGCTGCCCTGTTCCGGGCGGCGGAGGCCATCCGGGAGGCCGGGGACAACCGCCATGCGGCGGAGGCGGCCTTTGCCTTCCAGCATGAGCTGGCCATGCAGTCGGGCAACACCCTGCTGCCCCTGATCTTCCGGTCCTTCTATTCCTCGGTGCTGGTGCTGTGGGAGCGGTTCTGCGCCCTCAACGGCGTTTCCATGCTCTATGAGACCAGCGTCCGCCTGTGCCGCCACATCCGGGACCGGGACCTTTCCGCCGCCGTGGCCTGGATCGACTACTGCACCCGGGAGACCGTCTCCGGCAGCCGCCGGATATACTACTGATCCGGGAGCGGCAAAACCAATGTCACAAAAAGAAATCACCATCCCTCAAGGATGGTGATTTCTTTTTGGAGCAGGGTACGGGAATCGAACCCGCCTCCTCGGCTTGGGAAGCCGATGTACTACCGATGTACTAACCCTGCGAACCGTTACCTGCTGATTATAACAGACTCCCGGCGGTTTTGCAACCGCTTTTTTTGTCGGAACCGGGAAAACTGCGCCGCCCGGCCGGGGATGGGCAGTCCCGGGCCGGGCGGCGCAGGTTCAGATGACGTAGTTGTCCCCCTGGGGCAGGGACATCAGGTCTGCCAGGGTCACGCCGGAGAAGTATTCCCGGGTCACCCGGTAATACCTGTCTCTTATACACATCTGACGCTGC
>ERZ1027047.1020-NODE-1020-length-12101-cov-5.741989_pt1 | contig 12101 bp, 10 predicted proteins | sample MGYA00519286_ERZ1027047 | MGnify/ENA primary metagenome ERZ1027047 (study PRJEB26926, sample SAMN06164592) | human gut metagenome | biome: ENVO:00009003; feature: ENVO:2100002; material: ENVO:00002003 | host: Homo sapiens | place: USA | collected 2012 ... | reverse complement strand
GAGATTCATGAGCGTCTCGTGGGCTCGGAGATGTGTATAAGAGACAGGGTGGATACTCTGCGCCAGAAGTTCGATTTTGTCATCCTTGATGCACCCCCGGTGTCCGTGGTCACCGATGCAGCCGTCATCGGCCGCTATGTGGACGGCGCGGTTTTCGTTGTGCGCTCGGACTACGCCCCCGCCGATGCGGTGCGCGGCGCAGTGAAAAAGCTGCAGGATGCCGGTGTCCGGGTGCTGGGCAGCGTGCTGACCCGCTACGACATGAAGAAGGCACTCAAGGGCTCCAGCTACGCATACAGCTATGCCTACAATTACAACTATGCCTACGAAAAACAGAAGGCTGATGTTACTGAATAAGGAAGCACTGCTATGACCGATCTGCATTGTCACATTCTGCCCGGCATGGATGACGGCGCAAAGGATACAGCAGTCTCGCTGGAGCTGCTGCGCAGGGAATACGAGGACGGTGTGCGCAACATCGCGTTCACCAGCCACTTCAACAGCGAGCGTACCACAGTGGAAGCCTTTACGGCAAAGCGGCAGGCTGCCTTTGAACAGCTGACCGCCGCGCTGGAGGGACAGCCCATGCAGTTTGATTTCAAACTGGGGGCGGAGGTGTTCTTCTCGCCCGGCCTGTGCGAGCTGGACACCCGGGCGCTGTGCATGGGGGACACCGCTTATCTGCTGCTGGAATTCCCCACCACCCACAAGCCGCATTTTATCCGGCAGACCCTGTACAATCTGCAGCAGCAGGGCATCGTGCCGCTGATCGCGCATATCGAGCGCTACCCCTATGTGCTGGAGGATCCCACCCTGCTGTACGACTGGGTAGCCGCCGGTGCCTATGCGCAGATCAACGCAGGAGCACTGCTGGAGCCTAAGCTCTGCAAAAAGTTGTGTAAGTTCATCCAGTGGGGATTGGTTCATGTCATCTCCACCGACACCCATTCCCCGGACAAGCGCCCGCCCCGCATGGCACAGGGAGTGCAGCAGCTGGAAAAGCTGCTGGGCAGGGAAACTGCTGCCCACATCGTGCGCAACGGCGATGAACTGTTCCACGATCAGGAACTGGACGCTGCGACCCTGCATCAGCCCAAAAAGTTTTTGGGCATGTGGGTCTGATCCTAAAGTAAGGAGAAAACTGCCCGGGCAGAGAATTACTCTGCCCGGGCAGCGGATTTTGGTATGAAGAAAAATAAGGTCCTGAAAATCGTGTTGATCGTGCTGGGCGCGCTGGTGGCTCTGCTGGCAGCAGCTGTTCTTGGCGTGCTGTTCTACCTCCACAGTATGGCAGCCGGTATTCCTGAAACCCTGCCGGATGCCCCGGCGGACAGCACACAGGTCACCCTGACGGATGATGAGATCGATAAGCTGCTCAGCGGTGAGATCACGCTGGAGGAACTGGCAGACGAAGCCGCCGCGTCCGGCAGCGGGGAACAGGAGGCATCCGCCAGCGCTCCGCAGCAGGAGACAGGTGCGGCTTCCTCCCCGGCAGGTTCTTCTGCTTCTTCGGGGAGCGCTGCCTCCCGGACGGAGAGCAGCAGTACAGCGTCCTCCAGCAAGCAGGAGACTGCCGGTACAGCCAATTCCGGTACAGAAAAACCGGCGTCCTCCTCCGGCAAACAGGAGGCCGGCTACGAGGCCGAGGTCAAGGCGTTGCTGCAGCAGCTGTACAGCGTTAAGGCGCGTGCCGAGGCAGAACTGAACAGCTGCATTGCCGGAGCAAAAGCAGAGTTCAAGTCGCTGCCTGAGTCTCAGCAAACACAGGCACGCAAGGTCTCCATCGTACTGGCAAGAAGCGGCAGACTGTACGCGATGCAGGCGTCCTACGATAAGGAAGTGGCGAGCATCGTCAGCCAGATGCGCGCCATTCTGACCGCCAACGGCCAGAGCACCGCATTGGCAGATCAGGCGATGGCCTCCTATAAAGCACAGAAGAGCGCCATGTACTCCCAGCTGACCGCAAAACTGTATTCCTGACCCGCAAAACGACCCATGACCACCCGCAACTGTTTCTCCGAGCACTGACTGTACCGGAAAAAGGCTGCGGGTGGCTTTGTTTTGCCGTTTTTGCTGCAATATGGAGAAAAATACTAACGGTATGGATGGATGGTTCCGGGGCAGAGACACTGCTTTTTGCACCGACAGGGGAGGGCAGATTGTACGCACCAACGGAACAATCAACCCAAAAGCCGAAGAAGTAGCACTTTTACCTACAAATATACAGAAAATTTGTATAAAGTATAATATTTCGCTCATGCTTTGCTGAAATGAAGTGAATTTTTTTCATGTAAATTGACAAAATCCGTGGTTATCCTTATAATATATAGAGTGTTTCTCGGGTATGGACGATGGTGTTTATGCGACCGCAAGATGCCATCGTTTTATTATTCGCTTTTTCTGTCCGTGTGCCAAGGACAGACGTCCGCTATGTGTGAGGCTGGCAGACTGCGGGAAAGTATGGCTCGGCCTGAGAGCAAAAATAGTAATTCATTGATAGGATTGGAGTGGCATCAAACGATGGCAAAGTACATCATCAAGCGTGTCGCAATGGGTATCTTCAGTATCTTCATTGTGGCTACGGTTACCTTTTTTGTCATGAACCTGGTCCCCGGTGGCCCGTTCGTGGCAGAAAAGTCCATCAGTGCCGCTGCTCAGCAGGCTCTGGCCGAAAAGTATGGCCTGGATAAGCCGCTGGGTGTGCAGTACGTCAACTACATGCAGAGCCTTCTGCACGGCGATCTGGGTCTGAGCCTGCGTCAGCGCGGCCGTACCGTGAACCAGATCATCGCCAGCAAGCTGCCGGTGTCCTGCCGTCTGGCGGGCATTGCAGTGGTTGTGGCTCTGTGCGTGGGCATCCCGCTGGGCTGCATTTCCGCTTACAACCGCGGCAAGTGGCTGGATAACGTTATTATCGTGTTTGCTACCTGCGGCATCGCGATCCCCAGCTTTATTTCCAGCGTGCTGCTATTGTACCAGTTTGGTATGAAAATGAAGGTGCTGCCCACCGTTGGTCTGAACAGTGCAGCTGCCTATATCATGCCGGTCACCGCACTGGCCATCTATCCCTCGGCTTATATCACCCGTCTGATGCGCTCCAGCCTGCTGGACGTTATGGGTCAGGACTATATGCGCACTGCCCGCGCAAAGGGCGTGTCCCAGTTCATGATCCTGTTCAAGCACGCACTGCGCAACGCCATTCTGCCTGTCATCACCTACGTCGGCCCCATGCTGGCCAGCCTGATGACCGGTTCTTTCGTGGTGGAAAAAATCTTCTCCGTGCCCGGTCTGGGCCGCGACTTCGTGTCTGCCATCACCAACCGTGACTACACCATGATCATGGGCACCACCATCCTGCTGTCCAGCATGGTCATCATTGCAAACGTGATCGTGGATATCCTTTATAAGATCATCGACCCGCGCATCAAGCTGCAGTAAGAGAAAGGAGCGATTTTCATGGAAAACATTAAAAAGAATCCGCTCAGCCTGCAGCTCAACGCGGAGGATTTTCTGCCCGCCAGCAATGAGGAAAAGCAGAGCTTGGTGGTCATGCGCGAAAGCGTCAACTTCTGGAAGGACGGTATCCGCCGCCTGAAGAAGAACAAGATCGCCATGGTCAGCTTTGTGTTCATCATTGCCATTGCCATCTTTGCCTACCTGCTGCCCGCCGTCTGGCCTTACAGCTACTCCGAGCAGATGAAGGGCAGCAACAACCTGAAGCCCTTTGAGTACTCTGCTTCCGAGCAGGCACGTATCGACGCAGGCGAAAAGGTGTTCCCGCACATTCTGGGCACCGACCGTATGGGTCGTGACTTCGCTGTGCGTATCATGATGGGTACTCGCGTCAGCCTGTCCGTCGGTCTGATCGCTTCTGTGCTGGTGCTGATCATCGGTGCCACCTACGGTGCGGTTGCGGCCTTTGCCGGCGGCTGGGTAGACAATATCATGATGCGTATTACAGATATTCTGTACACCATCCCCGATATTCTGCTGATCATCCTGCTGGGCATGGCCCTGAAGGATCCGCTGGATGCACTGGCTACCAAGCCCGGCTTCAAGTGGATGCAGACCCTTGGCCCCAACATGATCTCCATCTTCATCATCTTTGCTCTGCTGTACTGGGTCGGCATGGCGCGTATCGTCCGCAGCCAGATCCTGATCCTGAAGGAGAGCGAGTACGTTACCGCTGCCCGCGCACTGGGCGCATCCAGCGGCCGTATCATCAAAAAGCATCTGCTCACCAACTGCATCGGTACCCTGATCGTTACCACCACCCTGCAGATCCCGGCTTCCATCTTTACCGAGAGCTACCTGAGCTTCATCGGTCTGGGCGTTGCAGCCCCGCTGCCTTCTCTGGGTTCTCTGGCTACCGATGCCGTCAAGGGCATGAACACCTACCCCCATCTGCTGATCGCCCCTGCACTGATGATCAGCGTGATGATCCTTGTGTTCAACCTGTTCGGCGATGGCCTGCGCGATGCCTTTGACCCGAAGCTGAAGAATTGATGAGGTGAACAGAAATGAGCGAGAAAATTCTTGATATCAAAGATGAACGCCTTTCTTTCTTCACCCCTGCGGGCGAAGTAAAGGCACTGAATGGCGTTTCCTTTACCATGAATCAGGGCGATGTTCTGGGCGTTGTGGGTGAGTCCGGCTCCGGTAAGTCGGTCACCGCCTACTCTGTTATGGGTCTGACCGCTTACCCCGGCAAGCTGGTGGGCGGCAAGGTGTGGTTCAACGGCCACGAGATCGAGAACATGAAGGAGAAGGACTTCCGCAAGATCCGCGGCAACGAGGTCTCCATCATCTTCCAGGACCCCATGACCAGCCTGAACCCGGTGTACACCATCGGCAACCAGATCGTGGAGGTCATCCGCCTGCACACCGATAAGAACAAGGCTGATGCATGGGCACGCGCCAAGGAGCTGCTGGAGCTGGTTGGCATCAATGAGCCTGAGAAGCGTCTGAAGCAGTACCCCCACGAGCTGTCCGGCGGTATGCGCCAGCGCGTGATGATCGCCATTGCACTGGCCTGTGAGCCCAAGCTGCTGATCGCTGACGAGCCCACCACCGCACTGGACGTGACCATTCAGGCCCAGATCCTTGAGCTGATGCAGGATCTGCGCAAGAAGCTGGGCATGAGCATTATCATGATCACCCACGATCTGGGCGTTGTGGCTTCCATGTGCGAGAAGATCGCCGTCATGTACGCCGGCCACATCGTGGAGTACGGCACCACCGATGAGATCTTCTATCAGCCGGGTCACGAGTATACCAAGGGTCTGATCAACTCCATCCCCAAGCTGAACACCGCAGAGCACGAGCGCCTTGTGCCCATCGAGGGTACCCCTGTGGACCTGCTGAATCCGCCGGCCGGCTGCCCCTTTGCGCCCCGCTGCAAGAACTGCATGAAGATCTGTCTGAGCAAGATGCCCCCGCGCACCGAGCTCAGCGATACCCATTATACCTACTGCTGGCTGCAGCAGAAGGCTGCATTTGAGAAAGGGGAAAAGGCAGAATGAGTGAACACAAGACGCTGGTTGAAGTCCAGCACCTGCAGCAGTATTTCCCCGCCGGCGGTGTGGGCAAGAACCGCAAGTACGTTCAGGCTGTGGATGATGTAAGCTTTGCCATCCGCAAGGGCGAGACCCTTGGTCTGGTAGGTGAATCCGGCTGTGGCAAGACCACCACCGGCCGCACCCTGCTGCGCCTGTACGAGCCCACCGGCGGTAAGATCTATTATGACGGCAACCTGCTGTTCGATAAGGACAACAAGATCGCAGTGGATATGCTGCCCTACCGCCGCCGGATGCAGATCGTTTTTCAGGATCCCTACGCAAGTCTGGATCCCCGCATGACCATTGGCGACATCGTGGGTGAGGGCATTGATATCCATCATCTGGCCGAGAACGAAAAGGACCGCCACGATAAGATCATCGCTCTGCTGGAGCGCGTTGGCCTGAACAGCGAGCACGCAAACCGCTATTGCCACGAGTTCTCCGGCGGTCAGCGTCAGCGCGTGGGCATTGCCCGTGCACTGGCCGTGAACCCCGAGTTCATCGTTTGTGACGAGCCTGTCTCTGCACTGGACGTTTCCATTCAGGCACAGGTCGTCAATATGTTTGAGGATCTGCAGCAGGAGATGGGTCTGACCTACCTGTTCATCGCCCATGACCTGAGTGTTGTCAAGCACATCTCCAACCGCATCGGCGTGATGTATCTGGGCAAGATGGTGGAGCTGGCCGACAGCTACGAGCTGATCACCCACAGCATCCACCCCTACACCCGCAGCCTGATCTCCGCAATTCCGGTGGCAGACCCCATTACGGCCCGCCAGTCCAAGCGTATCGTGCTGCAGGGCGATGTGCCCAGCCCCCTGAACCCGCCGTCCGGCTGCCGTTTCCGCACCCGCTGCCCCTATGCAGACGAGCAGTGCGCCAACGAGGTGCCCGAGTTCAAGGAGGTCTCCACCGGCCACTGGGCAGCATGCCATCACCTTGACCGCGTGAAGTGAGAACACTTCGCACCAGTAAAAGGTGAAAACAATTCAACTTAGCGCTGAAATGTTGTCACAAAATGGTTACAGTCCAAGTTTTGGACTTGTAACCGGCGTGAGAACGCATTATAATCATTCGTGTTCCTCCGGTGTACATTTGCACCGGATCGAATATAGAGGCGGCTGGGGGAACCTGGCACACTCAAATTTGATATAAGGGAAGGATATTATTATGAAACGCATTTCTCGTCGTAATTTCCTCAAGGTTGCAGGCGTGGGTGTCGCTGCTCTGGGTCTGGCAGCCTGTGGCGGCAGCAAGTCCGGTTCTACCGCAACCTCCGGCACTGCTTCTTCCGCTGCTGGTTCTTCTACCGGCAGTGTCAACACCGCTGGCTTTACCGTCCAGTACGGCCCCAACCCCGAGACTCTGGATCCCTCTTTGAACAGCGCTGTTGATGGCGCCAACACCATCATCACCATCTTCGAGCCCCTGCTGATCATCAACGAGAACAACGAAGTTATTGGTGGCCAGGCTGAGAGCTGGGAAGAAAGCGAGGACGGCCTGACCTGGACCTTCACCATGCGTGACGGTTTGAAGTGGAGCGATGGCACCGACCTGACCGCTAAGGACTTCGAGTACAGCTTCAAGCGTATGGTCAACCCCGACACCGCTGCTCCCTACGCAGAGACCTGCCTGGGCATGATCGACGGCTTTGAAGAAGCTGCCGGCTTCCCCGATGCAGACGGCAACCCCACTGCAGAGCCCAACCCCGATGCTCTGAACGTCAAGGCAAGCGACGACGGCAAGACCCTGACCATCGTGCTGTCCTACCCCTGCTCCTACTTCGACAAGATGGCCGCATTCGCATCCATGAGCCCTGTGCAGCAGGCTACCGTTGAGGCCAACGGCGATGCATGGTGCACCTCCGCTGAGACCTTCGTCTCCAACGGTCCCTACATGATCACCGAGTGGACCCCCTCCGAGCGTATCGTCCTGACCAAGAACCCCAACTACGTTGGCGGCTGGGATAGCTCCAAGATCGTTTCCGACAGCATTACCCTGCTGCTGCTGGAGGACTCTTCCGCTTCCTTCGCTGCTTACAACAGCGGCGAGGCTGTCCTGATCAAGGACGTGCCCACCGACGAGATCCCCAGCCTGACCAAGGCAGAGGACGGCGGCGACTTCTATGTTGACACCATTCTGGGCACCTACTACGTCAGCCTGAACCTGCAGCGTGATGCCTTCAAGGATGCCAAGGTTCGCAAGGCTCTGGCTCTGGCTATCGACCGCGACTATGTTGGCAACACCATCATGCAGGGCACCTACTCTGCTGCTTCCAACTTGGTTGGCCCCGGCATCGTGGACGCGCAGGGCTACTTCTACGACAACGCGAACGGCGGTTCTCCCTACATTGCTGATGACTACGAGGCAAATATGGCCGAGGCTAAGAAGCTGCTGGAAGAGGCTGGCTACCCCAATGGCGAGGGCTTCCCCACCATCGAGTACAGCACCAACGATTCCGGCTACCATGTGCCTCTGGCAGAGTACCTGCAGCAGACTTGGGGCGATTTGGGCATCACTTTGACCATCAGCAAGATGGAGTGGTCTGCCTTCACCACTGCTCGCCGTGCCGGCGAGTACGATGTTGCCCGTAACGGCTGGGTCATGGACTACAACGATCCTTCCAACATGATCGAGCTGTTCTGCTCCGGCAACGGCAACAACGATGGTAAGTACTCCAACCCTGACTTCGATGCTGCTATGGAGGCTTCCAAGGTTGCTGATGTCGCCGAGCACTTTGCTCAGCTGCACAAGGCTGAGGACATCCTGATGGAGGATATGGGCTGCATCCCCGTTGCTTACTACAACGACTTCTGGCTGCAGAGCTCTTCTCTGAAGGGCATCTGGCACAGCCCCTACGGCTACTGGTACTTCCAGTACGGCTACATCGAGGAGTGATTTCCTCCCTGTGCTGTGCAGCGTAAGCTGAACCGTAAACTATAAGCACTAAGCACCCCGCTGACCGGAAACGGCTGGCGGGGTGCTTTTTTGCTATTACCCTGCAAAAAAGACGAGTGCTCGGTTTTGCCGAGCACTCGTCTTTTATATGTAAACCAGATTGAAAAGGTACCAGCTTACACCGCAGCCATAGCAGCCAGAACGCTCTGCCAGCTCTTGCTGCGTGCAGCAGGCACCGGGGCGGGACAGGTGCGCCGTGCAGCAGGGGCACTATGACCGGTTGCAGAGGATACCGTCAGGGCAGGGGAGGGGCAGAAGAACACAGCACTGTCCTTTGCCAGCCACTGCGCAGCCAGCGCGGCGGCCTGCGGATCAGATTGCAAAGCGCGGCGCTCGTTCCCAGCCAGAAAATCTGCCAGCCAGTATAAAATTGCGGCCAGCGGCAGGCAGGGGGAAGCATCCTGATTCCAGTAACTCCAGCGTGCACCGCGGCCGAGGTGACTTTCCACTGTGATCTGTGCGCCGGTGCGGGCATTCTGCGGGATGAAGCCAGCATAGTTGGTCCCGGCACGTTGCCCCAGCTCCTCAATAAGGCGCTGGGTGCGGGCAGCATCCAGCCGATCCTCCCGGCAGTAGGCGCGGAAGTCGGTCTGGCTGAGCAGGCTGTCGGCACTGGACGGAAAACGCCCGGTCAGCTGCCCATCCGCATTGTGGCACAGCTGCCAGCCCTTGCGGAACAGCTGGAAATTCAGGCAGCGCCGCCCCATGGTAGAGTAGCACACAAGGGCGCTTTGCTCCCCGGGTAGCTGTTTTACTTCAAGATAGGCATCGTTGCCGCAGGTATCCTGCAAACGGACGGTAAGCAGCAACTGTGCACCGACGTGCTGGGTGGACATGGCGTTGTGCATGGCGTCAAAATAACGGGAAGCGTCCATGATTGATCTCCTTCCTAAAAAGCGAACAGCGAAACGTTGTAAAAACACCAGCCGGGTGATCAGACCGACAGGTTGTATAAAACTTCTCTGAACGTAGTATAGCATACTTTTGAGGAAAAAACAACTGCAAGTTTCTTCAAAACGACAAAATTTTGCAAAAGCTTATGGCGTAGAGCAAACAGAAGTTCAAAGCATGGTTGTGCTTTATAATAATCGGTTGTGAAAAATGACCCCTGCGGGAGATGCCGGCTAAGGCCGGAACTGCTCCCACAGGGGTCGTTTTGTTTTTTCAGTCGCCAAGTTCCCGGATCTCGTTCTGGATCAGCCGTCCGGCAGCGCGGGCAAGCTGATCCATGCCGCGGATGCGTGCCATATTTTTGCCGTAGATCTGCGCGGCGGCACCGGCGCTGCTGTCCTCGCCCATAAAAACGGCAGACACCCGCACGCCCTGCCGCTGTAAGGTGCGCACCTGTGCGGCGGTATCGGCTACACCGGCGGCGTCCTCGTAGGCGCAGCCCAGCGGGTTCTCCGCTGTGGGTGGGATGCGGCGGCTGTCGTTGGGGCTGGCATCGGTCAGCAGGATCATCAGGTGGCGCGGGGCGGGGCCGGGGGCATACCGGATCAAATCACCTGCTGCCCGCAGCGCCAGACCGTCCCGGTTCCAGCCCGAGGCAAAATAGCGGAAAATGTTCTGCCGGTTTTTGTCCGTAAAACTTTTCAGCACCCGCAGCACCGTGTAGCCCCGCAGACTGCTGAAGGCGCTTACCCGCACCGGAATGCCGCAGTTGGCCAGACTTTCGGCCAGAATAACACCCTGCGCCGCGATCACTTCCTGACAGTGCAGGCGGGATGCGGAGGCATCCAGCAGCAGATCCACTGTAAAGGCGGGGCAGTTCTCCTCCTCCGGGCACAAAAACACCCGGTCATCGTTCAGGTAAGGGGCACGCCACACCCGCCCGGCGCACAGATCACCGCTGCGCGCTATCCGCTGGTCGGGCTGCTGATGCACCAGAATGCAGTTGCGGATCTGCTCGGTAAGGCGCAGCACCACGCTGCGGTGCAGCTCCTGATTTTTGGCATAGTAGGCGCGGTTGCGTTCGGCCTGCAATTCGGCCTGCTGTGCCAGCTGCCGCGCCTCCGGGGTGGGTGCCTGCGCCGGGCTGGGTACACCGGCGCTGAACCACAGATGACAGCCCAGATGCACCCCGGTGCACAACTCCTGCTCGGCCTTGCGCAGCTGCTCCGGCGGATAGAAGCAGCGCCCAAAGCAGCTTTCAATGTAGGCGCGATCCTGCGCGGCGCGCTGCTTCAGGGTAATGTTTGCCCGGCGCTTGTCCACCGCCAGCCCGCTGCCTGCGGCATCCACCGCGCCGGAATGCTCTACCGTCACCCGGTCGGTCTTGATCATCTGGGTGGGCATGGTTTTGGTGGCAAGTTTTGCCCAAAAGCCTTGCAGCCGCAGATGCAGCGCGGGCTTCTGGCGTACCTTGCCGTCAAACAGGGCAAATTTTGCAAACAGCGCCAGCAGGTCGTTTTTGAGCTGTGCTGGCTCCGGTATGTTCTCCGGTGCCAGCGCTGCGGCAAGGCTGCTCTCGTAAGGGGTCATGACCGGGGCGGTGCGTCCCAGCACCTTGCGCCAGCGCGCAGCCTGCATGGTGTACACCAGCTGGTTTTTCGCCATCCACTCCTGCCGCGAAAGCTTGTACTGGATGGCAAAAAAGTAGTCCGCGTGGGCAAACCGCAGCGCCTCCAGCACCGGGCGGCGGGGCAGCTCCAGCCGGTAGGCCGCGTTTTCTAAGTACAGCCACGCCATATCGTCCAGCATGGGCTGGCGCACATCGCCCTCCCAAGCGGAAAAAATGTCCCGGATCAGCGCGTCACCGTAGTATTTATGCACCAGCCCTACGATGCAGTTCATGTAAAAATCAATGGTGCCGTCTGTGTTATGGGCCAGAAACAGCGGCTCAAAGCCGTAGGCTCCGGCAGCGGCCCAGACCTGATTGGCCGCACGCCGCTCCTGCGCGGTGTAGCTTTGGGCGTCCATCAGGCAAACAGCTTTCCGGCATCCAGCTTGGCCGGGATGCGCGCGGCGATCACGTCCCGGATCAGCCCCTGCTCGTAGGAGTCAAAGGCCTTGTTGGTGATGCCCATATCCAGCGCCGCCCCGGCCGGGATGCCCCTGCGGATCAGCCGCAGCGCGTCCAGCATACCGCGCAGATCCAGCGCCTTGGTGGAGATCTCGGCACTGTCGCACTTTTTCTGCAGGTCCAGAAACAGCAGTGCGAACTGGTGCACATACTTTGCGGCAAGATCCGGGAACTGCGCCCGCAGCAGCTTTTCCAGATTATCCTGCGTAATGGTGGGCATCTGCACCACCGCAAAGCGGGAGGTGAGCGCTTCGTTCAGCTCCCGGGTGCCCGCGTAGCCGTAGTTCATGGTGGCGATAAAGCGGGTCTCCTCAGCCAGCGGAATGCGGTCGTACCCGGGCACGTCGATGGCGCGGCGGAAATCCAGTACCGCGTGCAGCACCGCCAGCGCCTCGTTTTTGGCCATGTTGATCTCGTCCAGCACGCCGAAGCCGCCGCACTGTGCGCAGCGGTACACCGGCCCGGGACGGAACACCACCTGCCCGCCCGCAAAGGTATCCATGCCGATGAGGGACTGTCTCTTATACACATCTCCGAGCCCACGAGACGCTCATGAATCTCGT
>ERZ1027047.1008-NODE-1008-length-12196-cov-12.407627_pt1 | contig 12196 bp, 14 predicted proteins | sample MGYA00519286_ERZ1027047 | MGnify/ENA primary metagenome ERZ1027047 (study PRJEB26926, sample SAMN06164592) | human gut metagenome | biome: ENVO:00009003; feature: ENVO:2100002; material: ENVO:00002003 | host: Homo sapiens | place: USA | collected 2012 ... | reverse complement strand
GATCTACACTCGACTAGTCGTCGGCAGCGTCAGATGTGTATAAGAGACAGAAGGAATATGTTATTTTCGCGTATTAAAATATTAAAACTAGCATTAATAAAAGGAACAATAAGATTACAAATGATAACATTGCTGCTTTAACGAATACTTCAACTACCATTTCTAATACTCTCCATAAGAATCTTAACATACTATTACCTCCTAAACATATTTAGTTTAATATAGCTAGTATCATGCAAAATACACAAAAGAATATATAACCTACGAATGCATATATTGCAAACACTAATAGAGATGCTAATAAAAGTTCAAATATAGTTCGCATACAATCAACTCCTAATCACATTTAGAATATCCACAATTCTTGCAAGTAACGCATCCGCCTTCATTAGTCATTTCCATACCACATTCAGGACAAGTGTTATTTGGAACTATCCAATTTTCTGGTTTCATCATAGCTTCTTTTCCTGCTTCGGAAAAATTTTTAGCCATCTCTTTTAAATATGATTTAGGTTTTTCATTTTCACATTTGTTGAATCTGTCGTATTCTTCTTGTATAGTTCTGGCTAAAATATCACCACAACTTAATCCATCAATAACTTTCTTACTACCTTTAGCTTGAGTACATGCTGAACATTTAACACCTTTAATAGAGTCGACTATACTTTCTATTGCCATTCCACCTCTAAGCATTGTAGATGCCATACGTCCTAATGATTCTGCATTAGCTACACAACCTCCTGATTTTCCTGGGTCAATAAATACTTCAACTAAGTTATCGTCATCATCTCTATTAATTGTTATATATAGTTTTCCGCATGCTGTTTTCTTAACATATGTTCCGCCGTTCAATCTTCCTCCTAACTCAGATCTTGTCATAGGTTTGATTTTGTCAAATATTTTTTCGTCTGGTAAAATATCTTTTTCTTCTATCTTAACTTCTGGTTCCTTTAACTCTTCTTTTGGTTCTTCTTTCTTTTCGCTTGTTAATACTCCAACTCTAGCACAGTTTTCTCTAAATATAGTTAAACCTTTAAGTTTATTTTTCCAAGCGTAAACATAAAGTTCACGAACATTATCTACAGTTGCTGATTCTGGTAGATTTATAGTAGAAGATATTGATGCATCAACATGTTTTTGCCAAATGCTTTGCATTTTTACTCTTTTCTTTGGATCAATTGTTTTGGCTGTTTTAAGTATTGAGGGCCATGGATCTGAAGTATCTTTTTCTATTCCTTTTTCGTCTAGTCTACCTATCTTTGTTAAATATTCTTTAACGATAGGAGTATAAACTTGATAATATTGGTCGTGCCCATGTAGGCTTTCTGTCTTTCTTGTGTAGCAAGTATCAAATATAGGTTCTATACCTCCAGATACTCCTAACATTGTGGATATACTTCCAGTTGGTGCTACAGTTAATAATTGTGAGTTTCTTAAACCAAATCGTTTTACTGCCATTTTAGTTTCTTCTCTTGTGTTTGCAATGAAATATAAATTCTTATCTAATGCTTCAGGTTTAAATTTATTATATGGACCAAAATCTTTAGCTAAATATGCAGAAGTTCTTATTGCCCCATCCGCCATAATAAATCCTATTTTATCACATAAATATATAGAGTCTTCACTACCATATTCTATTCCTAATTTTATAAGCATGTCCGCTAGACCAAATATACCAAGTCCTATTTGTCTCCAATCAGCTACTGATTTTCTTTGTTCTTCTAATGGATGTAATTCTAATCCTTCATCTAATACTTCATTTAAAGCTATAATCGCGTGTGTTACTGTATTTGAAAAATCATCAAAATCGAATTTACCATCTTTAGCAAATGTTGATAAATTTATAGCGCCTAGTAAGCAGCTACCACCAGCAGGAAGCGGCTCCTCTGCGCAAGGATTAACTCCTGCAAATTTAAATTCAGAGTCATCTGTAAGGAGATTCCATTTTTCTATAGCATCCCAATATAACATTCCTGGTTCACCATAATTCCAGTTATTCTTACAAAGTTTATCAAAAATATCCGGAGCAAATACAGTTTTAATTATTTCTTCTCCTGTTTCTTCTCTAACGAATGTTAAATCATAGTACTCTCCTAAAGCGACTGCTCTCATAAATTCATCTGTAACTCTTATAGATATATTAGCTTTAGTTATTTTATTTAAATCGGTTTTAATATCTATGAACTCTTCAAGGTCTGGATGATTACAGCTAAGAGATATCATTAAAGCTCCACGTCTTCCATTTTGTCCTATTAAACTTGTTGTTAAATTATATAAATCCATAAATGATACAGCTCCTGTTGTTTCTTTAGCAGCATTGTTTATAACTGCACCTCTAGGCGCAAGTTTTGAAATATCAATGCCGCATCCTCCACCGTAACTAAATGTTCTTGCTAATTTCTTAGCCACATCAAATATAGACTCCAAATTATCTTCAGGTGGTTCTATAACATAACAATTAGAATATGTTACTTTTCGTCCTTGTTTTTGTAGTCCTCTATTTGATAATATTCTTCCTCCGAATAAGAATTTTTTGTCTAAAATATCTTTCTTAATTACCTCGTTTCCACCAGAAACTCTATCTAACCATTCTAGAAAAGTTTCTCCTTCATGTTGATATTTTTTACGCCAAATATCACATCCTAATTTATTATCTTTACCTAACCAATCTTCAACCCACATTTCTCTAACTATTCCCATAATCATTCCCCTTTCTATAATCTCATTAATATATTATAATAAAATGTTCTTACACTTTTTTCAAACTCTTCTATAGTTCCATTATTTTCAATATAATAGTCATATTCAAAATCTTCAACATTTGCGTCAGCTTCATTCGAAGTTATCTCAGGTACATTATCGTTTTTTATAAATACCGTTATAGCGTCAAACACTTCAGCAGCTCTTTGTATTTCTTCAGGTTCGCGAATATCTATCAATAATAACTGTTCATGAATTTTATCATCGTAGAAATCCATAACCTTATCTAAAAGGTCGTTAAAAGCAACATCGCTATATTCCGTAGTTAGCATTTTTAAGTCTGATAAGAACTTTCTATCCTTCTCAGACTTTCCACCTTTCCAACCACAGCTTATAGCGATTTGTTTTATTTTATCTATTGCAGAATATTTATATACTCTTTCATATTTATTTAATAACATAGCAAATGTATCTTTACCAGCTCTCGGTTTTCCATTTACTATTAATACTAATTTATCAATCAAACATACCATCTCCTTTATTATTATTTTCTTAAATATCAGCAAAAGCTTTTTCGTTAAATTTCTTTTTACTTTTTATAGCTCTAGATATAGCTAAGTCAATTCCAGAGTGTGTTTTTAAATGATAATAATATAAATCTTTGAACGGAGTATTAAGTCTATCTATTCTTCCAGCTGATTGATGCATTATTTTATAACTGTAATTCTGACTAAAAAATACAATAGTATCTGTTTCTATACAGTTCCATCCTTCAGCTCCAGCTGTGTATTGAACTAAATATACCCATTTCTTAGATTTAGGTATAGGTTCATGTTTATGCCCATTCCATTCTGCAACTTTAACATCTCGTCCATAGTAAATATCTTTTAATATTTCAAGCTCATAATCGAAATTATAGAATACAATAATTTTATTATGTCGACTAAATATATCTAATAATGCATCTAGTCTGGACTGATGCGTATTTACAACTTTACGCAATGCATAACAAAGTCCACTGGCATTTGTAATAGGTTCATCTTTCCAAATATCCCAGCGTCTTTTCATAATGTCTTTATACATTTTTACATCATATTTGGCATAAATATCTTCATGATGTTGTACTGTTTCTCTTTTAAAATTCATGTCTATTAATATCTCCCTTCGTAATCTTAATAATCTTCCGGTATTAATATATCGGTCGACTTTTGGATATTTACAGAATCTAGAATATACAACATGTTCCCGCATAAATTCTGTCTTATTCTTGTAGAATCCATTTGCTAAGAAAACTGGAATATAATCCATCCAAGTGTCGCCAGGAGTAGCGGATAATAATATCCACTCATTAAATTTAGCTATCTTTAAGAAGGCCTTAACCCATGCTCCCGAACCAACAACCCTTTGTTCGTCAAATATAAAGAATGAATTTTTAACGTCCTTATACTTTTGAATATTATTCCATGAATCTATTACAACTTTATTAGAATATATATTCTTATCATCATGTACTGATAATAAAAATGGTGCTAATTCTCCTTCCCATTCAAGAGTGTCTCTTTTACGGGCAGTTGTTATAATATATAAGTCTTTAGGTGGATTACTCATTGGCACATATCGACCACCTTTTAGGAATTTTTCATCCCCGGAATTTTTTAGATAATAATATGAAAGAGAAGTGAGAGATTTTCCACTTCCCACTCCTCCATTTAGAATACATCCGTTTTTCATATTTTTTACGGCGTCTATTTGATAATCTCTAAGTTTCATTAGAAAGGTAGCTCTTCATCATCTAGGCAATCATATTTTCCGGCGAATACGTCTTGTTCAATTGTTACATACATAGTTTTTAAATATGCTTTAATACCCTCTTTACCGTTAACTTCCCAATGATAAGGTCTTATTATTAAGTCAACATTTGCTATCTCAGCATAATCCAAAGTGTTTATTGATTCTTCATCTAACACTGTTTTTGTTTTACCAGATATCATTATAACTTTAGGTGGGAAATTTCCAAATGCTACAGTTACTTGTAAGTAATATGTTGGTTCATCTTCGTCTTCTCTTGGTCTTAAAGCTTTAACATTCCATCCCATTTGTCTTAAATCCTCAGCTGAATCTCCGTCAAGTATTACACAGAAGTTTCTATTTCCTGCTCTATTAAATTTACTTTCTTCACCTGCAAAGTTTTTAAATATTAATCTCGCATTTTCCACTACTATATTATCTAATCTTTTATTCATATATACCAATCTCCTTTTTATAATCTATTTTTATAAATACCAATTAACATGGCTATAATCCAAATAATCTCTATAACTATTAAACACGATATAAACCAATACATAATATCACCTATTCATTCGGACCTATAAATGGCACATCTTCATCATAAAATGGATGCATACCATATTCACCTTCTATAAATATAGGTGGAGTATATGGCGCATCGGAAACAAACCATTCATAGTCTCCATATTTTTTAATAGTATCAATTGCGGCATCTGCCATTTCTTTAAAATGTCCTTCGTCAATATCATCTGTTCTATTAAGAGATGATACAATCTCTGCCTCAAGCCAACGATATCCTTTTGCTCCAGTAGCTGAATAATATTTACCGTCTTTTTCACGCATTAATAAACCGCCTCCACAACCTGGTTTAATAGGGCAGAAACGGCCAACCTTTCCTATGAATCTATAATTATGTCCTTTTGCTATTTCCTCTTTTAAATTGTTTATCAAATTTTCATCCCCTGGGGAATTTTTCAAAACTTTATTTAATTCTTTTTCTAAACTAGATACATCTGGTAAATTCTCGTTCATGTCTAAATATAAACTTGAAGTTACAGATTTTGTTTCGCATAAGTCGTCAAATAGTATTTCCTCTTTAGAGAATAACTTTTTAAATACATATGGTATTTGAAATTGAGTTCCCGTTGCAGTCCATTCACCATTGTCGTACTTAGCAATATATACAGCATCGTTTACTAAACACATTCTTTCATAAGTCGCCTCATGTTCAAATTCATATCCGTATTGTCTTCCGAAGTCCATTACAAATTCTATTATTTCAGGTGTTGCATCAGGAATTTTTATAGAGTCTGTTTTGATATGGGCTACTTTAAAACCTCTTTTTTGAACTTCGTCTTGAAGTGTTCTCATAAATAATGCTCCTCTTAGAGCAATTATATTGTTTTTATTTCTAATATCTCTAAAAGGATTATCAAAGTTCGCTGAGGTTAACCCATACACTGAATTTATAGCTATTTTTAATGCTTGTGTCAGATTCTTAGCTGTTGTTTCGTCATCTAAATAAGGAGCAAGTTTTCCGCCAAACATTTTTCTAGCTTTATCAAAGTCTTTTCTTTTAATAGCTATACGTGCGTCAACAAGATCCTTAAAATGTTGTGTGTATTCACCAAAGGCATTAAGATTTATAGCAGAATGGGGATGCATAGAGGCAACATCCAATAATGCAATATTGCCATACATTCCTGGTTCGGCATAAACATAACCGCCTTTTCCGACATCTGTTCCACGATATATATTTTTCCCGTCGACAAATTCATAACCGGGGAAAGCATTTATAACGTCCATTTAATCACTCCTTTCTTAAAGTTTAGACCAGTTATTTCTATTCTTAGATTTGTTCTCTGTGAATTTAACTCTACCCATTATATCTATATAATATCTATCACTAGGTTTTAATCTATTATATAAATGGAATCCTGTAGATCCATCAAAATCATAAAATGCATAACCGAATCTACTATCTTTTACAAAGTCACCACCTTCTTTATTGTATTCTTCTTGCAATATAACTAGTTGTCTACATATGCCGTCATAAAAAGAATCAGTTAATGGCGATTGGTCGTATACATAATATGCCACTGAATTTAATATTATCTTTCTTTGTAAAAAATCTATTTTAGTTAATGTGTTCCAATATTCTGGAAATGATTGACATTCAAATTGTTCACTCATAAAAATATCCTCTCCCTTTGAAAAATAAAAATAAAAGAAAAAGACACGGTTGGATTCGAACCAACGACACCCGCTGGGAATAGCGGTGCTCTACCATCTGAGCTACGTTATCTTTCTCTCATAATAGTGCTTGTAATTTTCGCGTGGAAATAAAAAAGCCTGAAAATATCAAGCTCTTTTATCTATACGTTTCACTATTTCGTCATATCTTATTTTATACATATGCTTAAAATATAAAGCTTTTATCGGATTATTATTTTTTGTAAATCCTTTAACGTATCTTCTTAATTTAGGATCTACTGTAAGTATTACAATCTTCCATAAACTTTTTAACATTTTAATCACTCCTTCATTAAAGACGATGTGATTTTTGCGTACTAAAAATTTAATATGATATTACATAATCCATAAGCTAATAAACCATATGTTGCGTATACAAATAATATTAAAAACCCAGCTAATATAACCTCAAATATTATTTTCATTTTTTATCACCTTTAATAATATTCATTTTACTAGGCGAATTAACTTTAAAAATATATCTTAAAAATCGCATGAATTTATTTCGCATAATTTAACCTCCTAATAATATTGCTTTCCTGTTGCTAAATCTGTATAAACTAGATTAGGATGTCGTTCTTTACCAAATATAATTCTTGTAGTTAACGTGTTAGTTGTGTCATTAACAGACATACCTGCTAAGTCTGCTAATATCTCTCTTGCTGTAAAGTCGCCTTTTAATTTATGAAATACCGCTTCAGTTGCAATAACATCATTATCACAATACTCTGCTACTTGTGTCCATTGTTCTTCAGGAACTGGTTGGTCCCATGGTAATCCTAATTCTTGATGATGTATACCTAATTCAATTTCCCATTTTTTAAGTGATTGTTTCTTAGCTGCAAAGTCATATACATCAGTATAAGATATGTTATATGCTTCACCAAAGAAACCTTTACCTTCATTTATTATTTTTTGTGATAAGTTGAATAACTGTTGATTATTATATCCCATAAGTCTTGCGTACAACATATGATTGTCATATCTTCTACAGTTAAAACCTACAAGTTTATACTTAATTAATTCTTCTATTTCAGCCGGTTTTGGATTTATCATTCTAACAACTGGTTTACCTTCTCCTTCGTACTTCCAATTGACTAAAAATAAGTTTGGAAATATCTCAATATCGTAAAATACTATTTGATCTTCTGGTCTAGAACCGACCGGTAATGATGGTTCTTCTGATTTGAACTGCATCTTATTGACTAACTTAATACAATAATCTGCTTGATGTGTACTAGATGCTGCAAATGACAATACAGCAGGTTTCATATCGCTTACATCGTATTTTAATTCACTTTTATAAGCGTCATCTAAAATCTTATATATAAAATCGATACTCGGTTTAGTTCCTGGATGTATTTCTTTTTTCAAATTTTTCTTAATTAGAGTCCTAATACCTTTCTCAGTTTTAATCGCTTCAAAATTAACCACTTTATCTTCTCCTTTCAATGGTAATCCTGAACTAATTGTTGCTATAGGTAAATTATTACATTTAGTTAATTTACGTCTTAATGAACTCTTTCCAGAATATACCTTAACCTCAATATGGTCTGCATATATAGCACTTAATTTTTTCGGATCTCCTGTGTAAATATAATGTAGATGAACCCCTTTTCCACTTTTACTGAACTCAGCATAAGTTGGAGGCCATTTACTTGCCTCTTCGACATTTCGTTCCAATGATTTTTCACCATTTTCATCTGGAATATCAAAATCTATAACTATATGGTTTTCGGGAACTTTTACATAATGTAGTTCTTTAGTGTTGATATCATCTAATGTTGTAGTAACATTGTCCCATTTCTTAGACGGAGTTCCTTTTGAGGTTGCGTATTGAGCTGGATATTTTCCACAATCTTTATCAAATATAGATTCTGTAGAATTAAATTCTATAAGTTTTATTTTAGGTGTTTGTACTTCTTCTTTTTCCTCGTCTTCAAATTTATCTGCTCTAAATCCAATATAAACACTTCTCATTCTAGTATCATTTTTAGTATATCTATCTTTATAATCTCTAAAATAGTTTTTAAGTTCTTCTTTAAATATCCTTTTGCTGAATGGATATGGTACATTCGCTTCATCGCAATAAGTTTTATATAACTCCCATGCGCTCTTAAGCGGTACATCTTCTTGCTCTTTGAAAGTAAAATAACTATCAAGAACAAAGTTATAGAAATCATTTGAAGCGCCTAACATTGATACTGGTATATAATCATCATAAGCTCCCGGGTCCTTACGATAAATATCTTCACAGTATTTTGCTATGGCGCCTAATTCGAAATCTATACGTTTTGTAACATCATCATATTCACGTTTAGATAATTTATTGCCAGACGGAGTTACATCTATAAGCCTTCTTATCAAACCTGATTTGGCGTCTGTGATTTTTACTGGTTTATTTGTACCCATATATAAGAAAGCATTGAATCTATTAGAATATGCGGCTTTGAATTTTTCATTTACAGTCATTAACTCATGCGAAACAAGACTGTTCAATCTTGTGTTGTCTTCTATCCTAGATAAATCGCCGTCATGTTGAATAGCTACAAGTGGGTTAGTTTTAAATGATTCCAAAGCAAATGAGTTACTACTTGATCCTAATGCTCTAGCATCAAATACAGAGTAATATCCTTCAAATAATTTTTGAATAACATTTAATATAGTAGATTTACCTGTACCTGCTGAACCATAAAACACCATAAATTTTTGAATATGTTTTGAATCGCCTGTGACTATAGCTCCTATAGACCATTCAATCTTATGACGTTCCTCTGGAGAATATAACGTTGATATAAGTTTATCCCATGCTGACACGTTACCTTTCTCCAAAGGATATGGTAATCTCTTACTAGAGTAATCTTTCTTTGATACTTTCGTATTTGAAAATATAAGTTTGTCATCAAGCTGATGAAATGAATCTCTCATTTGCTTTTGACAGTATTTATGCCATGTATCTATCATTCCTGATTCTGCGTCCCACATATGCATAATTCTGACGTGTCCTTCGAACTTACTTTTATTCTCTTCTGCGTATTTATCTAAATATTTATCTATTATAGATAAGGCATCTTGCTCATCTGTAGACCATAATCCGCGTTCTTCAACCCATATAGCATAGAAGTCTCCACCTCTTATCATTAAGTCAGAACTTTTCTTGATTATAAATTTAGGATATATTTCAATGACACCACGTTTTGTACTTCTTGTAGATATCATTAAAAAATCTAACATTACATAGTGTCTCCTTTCTAAGTAATACTATCTAAAAACCAACACATTTGCCACCAAATTTCAACATCTCTTAAATCAGATTTGCAATTTTCTATTCTTATGATGTTTCCTTTTCCGTCTGGTTCGTATTCTCTATTCATAAATCTAAATATAATGTCCTTAACTTTTGCTGTATTAAATTTACTATCATTCATTCCGTTTAGTTCTAGATTAGATATCATCATCCAGAACCAATAAGCTACTGAATATTCCTCATCGGAGTTTTCCATTATATTATTCATATGGAAGCATAAAGCTATCATCATTTCAAGAACTGTGCACGGTTCTTCCCATTCTAAAATATCTTTATCTCCTCCGCCTTCATATACATATCTCCATCTCAATTCTTCACCATCGGCCGCACGGTTAGAATCGAAATCATCTTCATATGTAAATGTCATGCTGTGTAATAATCGTAATAGCTTTTTGTATGAACGTTTTGTGAATCGTCTTTTGTTTACCAAAGAATATAACCAATCAAAGTAGTCGTTTAAAATATAATTGTCAATCATAATAACCTCCCTTCTGAACTATAATTGATGAGGCTTTTTATCAGGGAAATCGTCATATTCATCATATTGATATGGATCTCTTATTATTTCATAGTCAACCATGTAAATATCATCTCTGACATATATAGCTTTACAATCCGGATGTTCATCAAATATCTTTAAGTTTTCTTCCCCCGCAACACTATAATCTATTACGTCATCAAGATCGTTTGTTAATACTTTATCTTTGTAATATGTTAATGTTGCTGTGTCATAAGTAGGGTCTTCACCGAACTCTTCAGCATCTATGATAAAAGGCTCATAATTAGTTCTTTCTTCTTTTTCTTCTTTTTCATTTTCTTTAGTTTCAGTATCAAAATATTTAGCTGCAGCTTTAGAAAGATATTGTGTATAATTTGTGTAATTTTTCACTATTTCGTCATATTCGTTTTTATCATTTTCTTCTTTTTCTTCTTTGATATTTTCTTCTTCTACTATTGTATCTTCATTTGAAGCTTTAGCGTTTTTTCTAAGTTCTCTATAATAATCTCTCATTTCAGCTATTTCTTCTTCTGCTTCTTGTTGATATTTTTCTCTTACTACTCTTGCCGCAACTGCAGCGCCAGCTAAAGCGCCGGCTGCAAATATACATAAACCTTTAAATAGTTTCATAAATAACCTCTCCTTTACAAATATAATTTAATCACCGAATATAGCGTCAGTACCTAAGTTGTCTATTTCATCTCACCAAGCTAAATCCCATATAACTCCGTCAACATTGAAGTCTAATAATATGTTTGGTTCATATCCGTTTACAAACGCTCTAACTCTATCTCTTTGCATATTGTATATACCGAAATCTACAAAGTTGTCTCCTGTTGGATTATCAGGATTATATACCCAACCAACTACTTGCCCTGCTTTAGTTTCGTCAATACCTAACATTCTATAAACTTCATTTAAGAATAATCTACCTCTTGCTTTTAATAAATCATTTGCATATTGTTGTTGAGCTTTTAAGAATGTTAAATTGTATTCGGCATCGTTTTGCCAAGCGGCACAACTTTCATCAAAGAATCTTGCATAGTCACTATAGCTTTCTGGACTATTAGGGTCAACTTCTACTTCTTTGACAGTTTCTTTTACTTCATTTCCATCTTCATCAACTGTAGTAATTTCTTTAGCTTTGATGTTGTATCTTATTTCTTTTTCTACTTCTTCACCAAATCTTTCTGATACTCTTTTTCTGTATTCTTTGAATGATTTATCTATTGTAGCATAAGCGGCTGTTAAAGCTGCATTTCTTTTTCTTAATATATTATTTGATGCTAATAAACATCCTAATGAACCTGCACATAATATAACTGAAGGTGCATATAATTTTGCTACTTTTAGTCCTGTTTGTACGTATGTTATAGTTGTATCACTCTTAGCATCATGCTCGTCATATTTATCAGCATATGCTGGATCAGCTACTACTTCTTTTATTTTATCCAATTGTTCTTTTGATTCATCTAAAATATCATTTAATTTTGTTGTTGCTTTACAAGCCATTACGAAACTTCCTACTACACCAACAACTCCAACACCTGCTAATATTTCAGGTGAGTGTTTTCTAACTTTCATTTCAGATTTTCTATAAGTCACCATTAATTTATTTTTAATATTTTTCATATTATTTCATCTCC
>ERZ1027047.1004-NODE-1004-length-12226-cov-7.448197_pt1 | contig 12226 bp, 12 predicted proteins | sample MGYA00519286_ERZ1027047 | MGnify/ENA primary metagenome ERZ1027047 (study PRJEB26926, sample SAMN06164592) | human gut metagenome | biome: ENVO:00009003; feature: ENVO:2100002; material: ENVO:00002003 | host: Homo sapiens | place: USA | collected 2012 ... | reverse complement strand
GTCAAGCGAATTTATACAATTATTTTTAAAAATTAAAAAAACAATTGTAAATTTGTCATAATAGCCAATTACCATCTGTCGCTTTTGTGGATAATGGCAACGTTTCCGGTGAAACGTTGTTACAATCTATATAACACGTTTCACTGCAAACGAAACCAAAAAGAGAATCCGATACAAAACTCGGTGAATCACACCTTGCCGATATGCCATATATCCTTTGCATATTCAGCGATGGTGCGGTCTGAGCTGAACTTACCCGCAGAGCAGATATTCAGCCAGCACTTCTTTGCAAACGCAAGCTCGTTGCTGTAGTCACGGTTTACTGTCAGCTTTGCCTTAACATAGCTGTCAAGGTCGCCCAAAAGGTAGTAATGATCGGGAACGTGCCAGCTTGCGCCCTCCATAAGTGCGAAATAAAGCTCTCTGAACACGCCGCTTCCGCCGTCGGAAACGGTACCGTCAATAAGCGCAGATACCACACGCTTGATCTTCGGATCGCTCTCTGTAATGTCACGGGGAACGTAGTGCGGCATAATCTTCTCCAGCTCCTCTACAGTCGCACCGAAGATATATTCGTTCTCTGCACCGGCTTCCTCAGCAATCTCAACGTTAGCGCCGTCCAGTGTGCCGAGCGTTACTGCGCCGTTGAGCATAAACTTCATATTGCCTGTACCCGACGCTTCTGTACCCGCCGTGGAGATCTGCTCGGAAATATCAGCCGCAGCCACCAGCTTTTCCGCATAGGAAACACGGTAATTGCTCACAAATACCACTCTCAGCAGATTCTTTGTATCCGGGTCGGAGTTTACGAGCTTTGCTACCTCGTTAATAAACTTGATAATGCCTTTTGCACGGTAATATCCGGGTGCGGACTTTGCACCGAAAATAAATGTAGTGGGGGTGAAATCTCTGAGATTTCCGTCCTTGATTTCATAGTAAAGATACAGTATCGAGAATGCGTTCAAAAGCTGACGCTTGTATTCGTGCAGACGCTTGATCTGAATATCAAAAACGGATTTCGGGTCGATTTCAATTCCCTCCGATTTCTTGATAAAGTCGGCAAGCTGCCGCTTCTTAGCGTGCTTTATATCTATAAAGCGGCGAAGCACACTCTCATCGTCCGCATACTTCTTAAGGCCGCTTAGCTTGTCAAGGTCGGTTACCCAGCTGTCAAAGCCGAGCAGTTCGGTAATGAGTGCGGAAAGCTCACGGTTGCACAAAGCCAGCCATCTGCGCTGTGTGATGCCGTTAGTCTTGTTCTGAAATCTCTCGGGATACAGCTCGTACCAGTCCTTCAGCACGGTGGTCTTTAACAGCTCTGTGTGTATAGCCGCAACGCCGTTCACATAGGAAGAACCGAATACCGCAATATTTGCCATATGCACAGTGCCGTTCTTTATAAGACGCATAACCGCACGCTTATCCTGCGGAACATTCCTGCGGTGCATTTCGGATTCGAATGCCTCGTTGAGCATTATCATCACGCTGTACACTTCGGGGACTATTCGTTCGATAAGTCTGCTGTCCCACTTCTCAAGCGCTTCCTGCATAATGGTATGGTTGGTGTAGTTGAACACCTTCTTCGCCGCTTCGAAAGCCTTGTCAAACTTCCAGCCCTCGTCACGCATTACCACACGGATAAACTCAGGCAGAGCGATAACGGGATGAGTATCGTTCATCTGAATGCAATTGTAATCAGCAAAATTCTCCATTGTGCCGAAAATCGCCTTATGCTTTCTGATAAGATCGGCAACTGCGGCGGCACTGAAGAAATATTCCTGCTTCAGTCTGAGTATCTTTCCTGCTTCTGTTTCGTCATTGGGATAAAGTACACGGGAAATGTCCTCGGCGGCACGCTTCTTTTCGCCGGCTTCGGTGAACTTACTGCGGTTGAACAGATCAAAATCGAACTCATCGTCGGTTTCAGCCTGCCAGAGTCGCAGAGTGCCTACATTCTCAGTGCCGTATCCGATAACGGGATAGTCGTAGGGAACTGCGTTCACATCACCGTCAGCGAAGTGTATCACAACAGTTTCCTGCTCACGACGAACGCTCCACGGGTCGCCGTATCTCTGCCAATCGTCTGCGGTTTCGGTCTGGAATCCGTCATTGATGCCCTGCTTGAACAGGCCGTACTTATAGCGTATTCCGTAGCCGTCCAGCGGAAGATTAAGCGTTGCCGCACTGTCCAGGAAGCAAGCCGCAAGTCTGCCCAGACCGCCGTTACCGAGAGCGGCGTCCTCGACCTCCTCGAATTCTGAAATATCCACGCCGAGTGCTTTCAGCTCCTCAGCTGTGCTGTCAAGTATCCCAAGACACAGCAGGTTGTTGTATATTGCACGACCCACCAGGAACTCCATAGAGAGATAGCTTGCCTTGCGTGCTTTATCGTGAGCCGTACGGCTCTTGTCCCACACAGGAGAAAGCTCCTCCATAACGAGTTTTGAAACTGCGCAGTGCAGTTGATTTGCCGTCAGCTCCCTTGGCTGTGCGTGATATTTCTTCTCGCAGAGGGAAACGAGCTTCTCCTTGAAATTTTCAATCTTCATATTATGCTCCTTTCAATTATCGTTTTTTTCTTGATTTTTTAACGGGAGGTTTTCTGTTGCTTATTTCGGTCAGTCTGTCGAGGTACGCCGCACTCTGAGCGGTAAAGTCGCTCTCCAGCGTCCTCCAGCGCCAGTTATTTCCGATGGTGGAGGGTACGTTTATGCGTGCCTCAGTTCCGAATCCGCACAGTTCCTGCATTGTAGTCATAGCCATATCTGCGGTGCTTTTCCAGGCAATGTCGATAAATGCCTCGGGAAGTTCAGCCGCATGGCGCACCCCGAGATATTCCTTCACGAACTGCTTTGTTGTACGATCAAGGTTGTTGAACCAACCCAGTGCCGTATCGCTGTCGTGAGTGGAAGTATACACAACGCAGTTCTGCGATGTGTAGTTCTGCGGAAGATATTCGCTCTTTCCCGTAGGGTCGAAAGCAAACTGCAGTACCTTCATTCCGGGATATGCCGCCTGCTTGAGAAGTTTCTTTACAGACGGAGTGATTATTCCCAGATCCTCCGCTATGATACCGCCCTTTCCGGTTTCTCTCTTAATGACATTGAACAGATCGTATTTCGGACCATCGTGCCACTCGCCGCCGTGTGCGGTCTTGCTGCCGAACGGGATGGCATAGTAGCTGTTGAAACCGATGAAGTGATCTATACGGACAATATCATACAGCTTCTTTGCGAAGCTCATTCTGCCGACCCACCAGCGATAGTTTTCCTGCTTCATTCTGTCCCAGTCATAGATGGGATTTCCCCACAACTGCCCGTCCTCAGAGAATGCGTCCGGAGGGAATCCCGCAACGACGGTAGGCACTCTGTCACGGTCAAGCTGAAACAGCTGCGGTTCGCACCAGACATCCGCACTGTCAAGGGCGCAGTATATCGGAATATCGCCGATAATCTGTATCCCGTTGTCATTTGCATACTTCTTCAGCTTGTACCACTGACGGAAGAACTCGAACTGAAGGAATGCGTAGAATTCCATATCCTTTGCGTACTTCTTCTTTGCGGAATATACCGCCGTTACATCACGCAGGCGAAGCGGCGTTTCCCACTCGCACCAGCTTTTTCCTCCGTGTGCGTCCTTCAGCGCCATGAACAGCGTGTAATTCTCAAGCCACGGATTTTCGGCAACGAATGCCTTATATTCTTCGGAAACGTTACCATTCCTGTCCTTAGAAAAGCGCCCGAATGCGAGCCTCATCACTTTATAGAAGTTCTCGTACATCGTGGCGTAGTCGATATATCTCGGATCCTTGCACCAGTTTATATCCGCATATTCCTTATGCTTCAGAAGCCCCTCCTCCTCCAGCGTCTCAAGGCTGATGAAGTAAGGATTTCCGGCATATATGGAAAAGCTCTGGTACGGCGAATCGCCAAAGCTCGTCTGTGACAGCGGAAGTATCTGCCACAGACTCTGACCGGCGCTTCTGAGCCAGTCAACGAATTTATAGGCTTCCCTGCCCATCGTGCCGATGCCGTATTTGTTCGGCAGTGACGCAATGTGCAGTAAGATACCGCTTTTTCTCATGTTGACCTCCAACAAAATCTATATTCTGCCCATTGAGCCGCCCGATCTGAACTGCGCCCTGAGCGTTACATGGCTCGCCTCGGCGCCGTCTTCGATCATATTCACCAGCATACGCACAGACAGACTTGAAATCTGGTGGATCGGCTGAGCTAATGTTGCTATTCTGGGGTTGCTGTATTCAGACAGTTCGATTCCGTCGAAGCCAAGCACCGAAATATCCTCCGGCACACGCTTACCCATATCGAGAAATGCCCGTACAGCACCCACGGCGATAATATCCGACATAGCGAATACCGCCGTCATACCCTTGCACTTATGATAAAGAGCCACTGCCGCTTCATACGCAGAACTGAACGTATATGCACAAAGCTCGCTGTCGGGAATATCCGCACCCCGCTCAGAGCATACACTGCAAAAACCGCCGTAACGCAATCCCGAAGGACCGTAGGAGCTGAGGTCGCCGCCGAGTATCCCGACTTTTTTGTGACCACGGTCGAACAGCTGTTCTGCCGCCGCCCTGCCGCCGTCATAGTCGTCAACGCTGACGGAGGAAAGGTTTTCAAAGCCAAGCTCCTCAGCGTTTGCCGTACTCAGTATACAGGGCAGTTTTATCCGTGCAAAGCTCCTTTTGAAGTTTCGCATATCGCCGCCGAGAAATATCACCCCGGCAGGTCTTAACTCCGTGCAGAGCCTTGACGCAAACTGCACCTCGTCCTCCTGCTCGTCAATGTGATTCACTGCAATCTGAAATCCTGCGGAAGAAGCCGCTATCTGTATCTGCTCGATGAGCGGTGAAAAGAACAGGTTACTGCTGCCGTTAACGATGAGCAGTATGGTCTTTTCTGCGCTCCTGCGCATACGGCGTGCATTGCCGTTAGGCGTGTAGTTATACTTACGGATAACCTCGTTTATGCGTTCTTTGGTCTGTTCGCTTATCTCATTACTGCCGTTAAGCGCCCGTGAAACCGTGCTCACGCCGCAGCCGGCAAGTCTTGCAATATCCTTTATAGTCAATGGCTCACCTGTTGTCTGAATTAAATTACCGAAAACGTTTCCGGCAGTTTGATTGTAGCATAAATCCTACTGTTTTTCAAGAGATTCTGAAAATTTTCCGTTTTGCACAATTCTGCATCGTATTCTTCGGTAAATACGCACAATCGCTATTTCGAAAGCGCTTTCCGGTTTATCGTGAAATTTGCGTATGATAAACAGAGTTGTGATGTACCCGCCCTACTGTCAGATTAACCTAACCAATATGTATGCGTGCTTTAGATTAGGGTAGCCTAACTCTCACTTTACCGAAAAGCTGCATTTCTGCAGCCTTTGATTTATTCGGTTAACGCCTTGTTATTTGAAGCAGGACCTTGCAAAGCGGCTATGCACCTGAATGCATTACGCTGATTCTTCTTTTGTCATATTACATCACGCTGATTCTGATTTTTCAAGAGGTAATTTTCAGCCTGCATATCCCTGCCGTTCAGTGTCTGGGTTATTGTTGTGCCTGCTTGAAGGCAAAGTCTGTGTCTTACAGGCATGCCCGATGATACAGCCGTTTATTTTATATACGGAAGCATAATTTTTTTCAGCTCATCGATCGTTTCTTTCTTCTGATTTGTGCTGTAGCCTGTATCAGAAGAAAACAGCAGATCTACAATGGCTTTTATCAGCTCGGTCGAGCTTATGTTTTCGATAGTCTGGACAGGAGCCGCATTCTTATCTATCATTTCGGTTCTGAAAAGAGAATGGTTGTAAACCATATCGTCAATAATTTTTTCTGTATTTTTCTCTTTTTTGAGTTCCGTGTTCAGTCTGAGCAGCTCTCTGCTGAAAGCAGACATAGTTCTTGCAGGCGAGGAAAGCTCCGTTTCCGATGTAAGCACAAGCGTTACGCTGGATTCGTTAATTGCGTAAACACTGAACTTCTTGCCGTCTTTTCTGAACGTGATACCTGCATTGCACTTATCGACCGCAGTGGTGAAAATATGGTACTGCTTTTCTATCTCAGCCAGATTAATATTACAACTGCGATTGGCAGGAAACGATTTAAACATATATGTTGTCATAACAATATCCCTCTCTTATTACGAAACCGGATTTTTATTAATTATAACCTCTTTTTCGAATTATGTCAATCAATACCGTTTCGGTTAGCTTCACAAGCTTTTCACTTGACAACTTTAAGCATCCGTGTTATAATTATCACATGGCGGTCATAATCACTCTGCAAAGAGGTGTGCCATAGACAAAAAAGGAACTGTCAAGTTAATCGCCTGCTATATTTAATCACTAAAATCCGCCGCACCGAGCCAATTATACAAAAAGATAAGAAGCTCGAAAAATTTTCTGCCGAATTACTCTTGACAGCCGCATCTCCTTATGCTATAATACGTCTTAAGGACATAAGCATTCCACTTTAAGGAGGTACACTACTATGAACAAAGAAGAAGCCTTAGAGTTAATCTTAGATTACCTCGATACACTAAAGATCATGCACTCAGAGCCGGAAGAAGACGATGAGAACAATATAGAGATTCTGTTCGTCACAGAAGGCAAGGACAGCCCCGGAGGCTTTATTGAATCTGCTATCACATTTTCCGATAATTGTATTCTGGCAAGAGCCTACTATAATTCAGTAGGGCAAAAACTGGTAGCCGCAAATCTCGAACGCTTTCCTTCGCTTTTTAGACTAATGAATGTCATAAACGAAGAGAAAAATCATCTATCAATACAGCAGCATTCGACGTATTTCGATGACGATGAAGAACGATCCGCTATTTTCTGCCCGCAGCTCAGAATGACCGAGGACGGCAATTACGACATAAAGTATCAGCTAATCGTTGACTACTCTTATTTTGAATTATTCCCTAATGAAACAGCGCATATGCTTGTCGTATTCCTTCAGAATTGCTTAAATGCATTTGCGCCGGCAGTTTTCGGGGTCCTTACCTCCAAGATGAATCTCAAACAAGCAAAATCATACATAGTATCCAAGAAAATGGAGTTTACTGAGAATCCGGAAAATTATATACCCACTGAGGAGGACGAAAACAATGAATTATCTTGAAGAATTTTCCCGAGTAGAGATAGCCTTATTCGAAAAGTTATTTCGAGAGGGAGGAGAGTTTTATTCTCTGACCGAAATAAAAAACGAATTAGCTCAGTTCTCTGACGAAGAACTAATGCGAGGGCTGGAGGAAGCTGTAAGAAAAGATATTATTTGTGAATCACCGGGTGAAGCACACTTTGAGCCGACATATTTCAGATGAGGTGAATATGGAGCTTACAAGACTTATTCCGAGCTGTTACATAAGAGATGAACTCCGCAAAAACGGCTTTCAGCTAAGCGATGCAGAAAAAGCAACTATTCTCTGGAACTCCACGCTTTCCTATACCGAAAAGCTGGAGGAGCTACAAAAGCTGAGCGACAGCACAAGCGATGAAAATCTGCAAAAGCAGATCCGAGAGAGATTAAATTACGAGAACCAAAAGCTTGAACGGATCAAGGACAACTCATCCGGCAGTTATCTCTATGTTTTTGAGGATCAGTATAAACTCTGCCAAAACTATTTTTTAAGCTACGAAATAGCCGCACTCTTTACACAAAGATATCTTTCAAAAGGCAATTTTTCTTGTTCTATATACAAGAAAAAGATTATAAACAGCTGCGATGAGTTCACCAAAACAGTCCGCTTACGTTGGCACCCGCACACGACCGATGAACCCGCTGAAACAATAACAGTCTTTTCCTACGGCGAGTCGGTATCTGGGATACAATTTAACAACAAAGGAAATATTGATTACCTCTATTGCGGCGAAATGAGCCCGGAAGAAGAAAACGATACATATGAATACAGGAATGACAGATTTGAGCAAAAATGCTTTGCGCTTCCGATAAAGTTCTCTTGCGGTACTGTAGTAAAAGACGTAACCGACAACGCTATCGGCGTTATAGCCGCTGATGCGGACTTTAGCAATCCACCTTCCAATGATTTATATGTCAGCTTTTTCGGTGTCCCCGTGCTTAGGCTTGACGAGCACGGTATATGGGATCACACGCATATAAGACCGATATATCTCGAAAAGGCTGAACCGCTTATCTGCGATACGGATGACAAGAAAAACAAGGCATATATAAGAGCGATAAACAGCTTTTCCGAATGCCTGAAAGCAGGAACTTACGATAAAGAAACCGCCTGCCTTAAAGCTATAGCGGACGCACGGGAGTACAGAGATATCTACCTTGAATATAACGCAGAATCAGAAAAAGAGATATATGACCGTGTCGATAAGGCTGTCAGACTGGAAGATATAATGAACTGAATCAAGCAGAAATGACCTCCGTTTAAAAGCGGTGGTCATTTTTTACGTCCGTACATCAAAATTTTCAGCCTTTTCATTTTTTCCTTGACAAATACCCCCGGGGAGTATATAATAAAAATACCCCGTGAGGGTATATTAAAGCTACAGAAAAAATTCAGAGGTAACGCTATGAGTGAAAATAAAATGATTATCAAAAAAGTCTGTCCGTGTTGTGAAAAGCATACAGTAAGGGACGAAAAGCACAAAAAGGCGCTTCTTAACCGCCTTAAACGCATTGAAGGACAGGTGCGTGGCATCGAGGCTATGATTGAGAATGACGCATACTGCAACGATGTGCTTATTCAATCCGCCGCCGTCAATGCCGCAATGAATGCCTTTAATAAGGAACTGCTGGCAAGCCATATAAGAGGCTGCGTTGCAAGAGATATAAGAGAAGGCAGGGACGAGGTCATAGACGAGCTTGTCGCAACTCTGCAAAAGCTGATGAAATAACGTAAGACGGACATAATATAAAGATATACGGCAAAAGAAAGAGGGTTTTATTATGGAGCAGTACGATGTTACAGGCATGAGCTGTGCCGCCTGCAGTGCAAGAGTTGAAAAAGCGGTCGGCAAGGTAAAGGGCGTAACCTCGTGTTCGGTGAGCCTGCTTACAAATTCAATGGGTGTCGAGGGTACAGCGTCACCGCAGGAAATAATCTCAGCCGTTGAAAAGGCAGGCTACGGTGCAAGGCTGAAAGGCGCAAAAACGGAAAACACCGATACCGATGGCGGTTCACTGCGTGATACCGAAACGCCCAAACTTAGAAAAAGGCTGATAGCGTCAATCGTTTTTCTTGTAATTCTTATGTACTTCTCAATGGGTCATATGATGTGGGGATTTCCGCTTCCGTCCTGGTTTGACGGAAACCATGTCGCTATGGGTCTTGTACAGCTGTTGCTAAGCGCAATTATAATGGTTATAAACGGCAAGTTCTTTGTAAACGGCTTCAAGGGATTTATCAACCGCTCACCAAATATGGATACGCTTGTGGCGCTCGGCTCAGGTGCGTCATTTGTATGGAGCGTATATGCCCTGTTTATGATGACCGATGCACAGCTTCACCAAAATGCAGATGCCGTTATGATGTATATGGACGAGTTCTATTTTGAATCGGCGGCTATGATACTGACGCTCATCACGGTCGGAAAACTGCTCGAAGCCCGTTCAAAAGGCAAAACCACCGATGCGTTGAAAGGGCTTGTAAGCCTCGCCCCTAAGACCGCAAACGTAATAAGAAACGGCACGGAGCATACCGTTCCTGCCAAAGAAGTGATGAAAGGCGATATATTCGTTGTACGTCCGGGCGAAAGCATACCCGTTGACGCAGTAGTGACAGACGGCGAAAGCACGGTCAACGAATCCGCACTGACAGGCGAAAGCATACCGGTAGATAAGACGGTCGGAGATAATGTTTCGGCGGCTACCATAAATCAGACGGGCTTCATCACCTGCAGGGCTACCCGTGTAGGCGAGGATACCACCTTATCGCAGATAATAAAAATGGTGAGCGATGCGGCGGCAACAAAAGCGCCCGTTGCAAAGATTGCCGACAAGGTATCGGGAATATTTGTTCCGACCGTTATTGCAATTGCCGTTGTCACTACGATAGTGTGGCTCTTACTCGGACAGGATTTTGCTTATGCTCTGGCGAGAGGAATATCGGTGCTTGTAATAAGTTGTCCGTGTGCGCTCGGACTTGCCACTCCCGTTGCGATAATGGTAGGAAACGGTGTCGGCGCAAAGAACGGCATTCTTTTCAAGACCGCCGTTTCGCTTGAGCAGACGGGAAAAACTCAGATAGTCGTGCTTGATAAAACAGGCACCGTAACAGCAGGAGAACCGGTCGTAACGGATATAATCCCTGCGGAAGATGTTACCGAAAACGAGCTTCTTAGCCTTGCACTGTCGCTTGAAGCAAAGAGCGAACACCCGCTTGCAAAAGCGATAAACGTTTACGGAACTGAGCACGGAATCCCGTCAGTAGCGGTCGATAATTTCAAGGCGCTCAGCGGAAACGGACTTACAGCTGCCATCGGCAGTGATACGCTTTACGGCGGAAGTCTTAAGTTCATCGGTGAAAAAATTGCTGTCGGTGACAGAATTAAGTCTGAAGCGGACCGTCTTTCAGGCGAGGGCAAGACTCCCCTGCTTTTCTGCAAAAACAACCGTATGCTCGGTATGATAGCAGTAGCCGACACGATAAAGAGCGACAGCCCCGATGCAGTAAAACAGCTCAGAAATATGGGCATACGGGTAATAATGCTGACAGGCGATAATGAGCGTACCGCAAAGGCAGTAGCCAAAAAAGCAGGCATTGACGAGGTGATAGCAGGCGTTCTCCCCGACGGAAAAGAGGCGGTCATCCGCTCGCTCAAGCCACAGGGTAAGGTCGCTATGATAGGTGACGGCATAAACGACGCACCTGCGCTTACCGCCGCAGATACAGGCATCGCTATAGGCGCAGGAACAGACGTTGCGATAGATGCCGCCGATGTTGTGCTGATGAAAAGCAGGCTTACCGATGTTCCTGCGGCGATAAGGCTTTCCCGCTCTTCACTGCGTAATATACACGAAAATCTTTTCTGGGCATTCATCTATAACGTTATCGGCATTCCGCTTGCCGCAGGCGTATTTATTCCGCTCGGGCTTACGCTTAATCCTATGTTCGGTGCGGCGGCAATGAGCCTTTCCAGCTTCTGCGTCGTATCGAATGCATTAAGGCTCAATTTCTGCAGGCTGTACAGCACAAAGCACGACAGAAAAGCAAAGCCGATGAATAATATTGCAACACAGCCGTCCGACACGGCGAAAATAACAAAAACGATAAAAATAAAGGGTATGATGTGCGAAAAATGCGAGCATCATGTAAAAACTGCGCTTGAGGCTATTCCGCAGGTAGCAAGCGCTTCGGCAAGCCATACAGACGGTATCGCAGTGGCTGAGCTTTCAAGCAAAGTTCCCGACAAACAGCTTAAAAAAGCCGTTGAAAACAGCGGCTATAAAGTAATATCAATAAAGTAACGGAGGAATTTACAATGGTAAAGACAACACTTAAAATTGACGGAATGATGTGCGGAATGTGCGAATCACACGTCAACGACGCTATCAGAAATGCTTTTCCCGTAAAGAAGGTCGCTTCTTCTCATTCAAAGGGAGAAACCGTGATAATAAGCGTAGAGGCGCTTTCCGAAGACAAGATCAGAGAGGTTATGCAGCCAACGGGCTACGAGCTTAAAGACATTACAAGCGAGCCTTACGAGAAAAAGGGCTTATTCTCAAGAAAGTAAGCCGGAAAAGCAAAGATTATGTGCCACAGCATCCCACTGCGGCACATTCAGACTGTCGATAAACCTATATTTTTTTGAAAATGGGGTCGCAGGGGCGAAGCCCCCGTACAGGTCGTCAGCCATTTGTGCCACTGCATCGTGCCGTGGCTTTGTGTGGCTGACTGCAAGCATCCTTGCTTGGTCAGGGGCGGTAGCCCCACACTCAGCCCCGGCAAGGACGCCGGGCGTGTATGCCCAAAGGCTCTGCACGATGCAGAGCCAACAAAGCATACACAACCCTTCACCACGGGGAAGGGGTTTGGGGTTAGGGATATAGAATTTGCTCTATTTTTATAAAAAACAGACTTTTTCTACAACCCGATGTGCCACAGCATCTCACTGCGGCACATTTTTTATATGTATTTTACACAAAAAAACGAAAAACTCTTGCTTATTGAAAAGAAATGCACTATAATATTAACGATCTGTCTCTTATACACATCTCCGAGCCCAC
>ERZ1027047.990-NODE-990-length-12420-cov-3.932632_pt1 | contig 12420 bp, 7 predicted proteins | sample MGYA00519286_ERZ1027047 | MGnify/ENA primary metagenome ERZ1027047 (study PRJEB26926, sample SAMN06164592) | human gut metagenome | biome: ENVO:00009003; feature: ENVO:2100002; material: ENVO:00002003 | host: Homo sapiens | place: USA | collected 2012 ... | reverse complement strand
AACTACCTCGTCGTGGTTCTTGTTGAGGGCGGATTCCTTCTTGCTGTCCGGAACCACGATCCCGTGGGACTTCATGTGATCCCTGCTGCCCAGGAGTATTCTGCGGCTGCCTATCCAGCCGGAAACGCCCAGTCCGCTTTCATAGACGCAGTTGGACACTTTCTTCAGGAGCGCCGTCTTGTAGTTGAGCATATTGAACAGCGGGTCGGCGAGTATGCTGTCGGAGCTTACTGCCAGACTGGCTGCGTAGATTATTGCTTCGTCGATGGTGACGTGCTGCGCACCGTTGGTGCCGTTCTTGTTGTAGTCCCAGATGTTGCGGATAGAAACGGAGCCGGAGGGGAACAGCGTTTTTGCTTCAGCGAGAACGGAGTTCACTGCGCTGAAATCCTCCACTGCGCTGTAGCCGAGAATGGCTGCGCGGCGCTGACCGGTCTTTCTGGAGGCGCTGAGCATGGGTAGCATTACGATGAGCGCTCCGGTGAAGGAGGCACCCACGCAGAGTATCGCGGAGAAAACCGTCGCCGCAAAGGACCACTGGTTGGTGGCACTGCCGGTATTTATCGCGCCTGCGCTGAAATAGCCCACAGCGCCGCCGGCGATGGACAGCCCGAGTACTATCGGGGTGAGTATTCTGGAAATGCGGTCGGAAATATCCTCGCAGTAGGTGGATATGATGAAATCGCACAGCATTTCGGTCTTGCGCATTGAAGCCACCACCGGGAATCCTCTTACAGCGCCCCGGGCGAGCTGCTCTGCGTCCTCGCCGTCAGTGCATTCCACGAAGAACTTCTCGCTGTCCCCGGTGACGAAGCGGAAGTTGTTCTTTGCCGCCCGTACAGTACACAGCTTGGATACGGTGTTGAAGCACAGCGCCAGCATGGACACTATGAGATACACGAATGACTGCTTCATCAGCGTGTAGTTAGGATTTGCGAGGTAGAATATCATACTGCCGAGGGCGCCGAGATGTGCAAAGGCGCACAGTGTGTCGCCGTCCGGCTTTTTCTTCATCAGTCGTGAAAATCCGTTGGTGATAACGCTGGAGCATGCTCCGAAGCTCAGTATCCCGATGGTGAGGTTGGTGTATAGGAACACCTCCACGTCGTTGGAAAGCGACGACAGTATCGGAATGCCGTCGATACGGAATGTGAAGAAGATATCGGCAATGAACGCCGCGACAGTCAGCAGGGCAAGTATCACCAATCTTCCGGTGAGCCCCTTTCCGGCGCGGTTCAGACGTTCGGTGATGACGTTCTCGTCGTCGAGGTCGATAACTTCGTCCTCTTCTTCGTCGTCCTCCTCGTCGGAATCCGGCTCCTCTTCTTCGTCGATATCCTCCAGCATGAAGTTGGAGATACGGCGCTTCTTGCGCGCGGCGAGGGCTTCCGCCTCCTGCACTGCGGCAACGGGGTCGGTCTTGGGGAGAATGCTGGTGTCGATCACCTTGTCGTAATCCAGGTTAAGTCCCTTGGGCGGAAGCGCCTTCGGGTCGGAAATATCGCTGAGGGTCACGGTGCGCTCTTCGGCGATGCTCTTCTCGCGCTGTTCCTTCAGCTTCTGGTTGAGGGAGGCGATCAGCGCGTCCTCGGAGCGGCGCTCCTTTTCAGATATATCGGATTTCTTCTGCGCGCCTGGTGTGAAAAGCACGTCGTCCGCACTATGGGATTTCTTGCGTGATGTCACGGGGGCGTACTCCTTGACGTGCTCGGATTCCCCGTTGGACATCTTCTTGAGGTCGTTTCCGGATACCGCGAGGGTGTCGCCTATCTCCTGGGGAGCGGCGGCGTTCTTCAGCTCGTCCACCGCCTTCTCCCGGGATTCCATAGGGTTGAGGGAATCCACGAGATCGTCCGGTTCTTCGGCTGCGCGGTCGGCGGCGAGAAGGGCGCGGTTGATCTCCTCAATACGCTTCATCTTGCGGAGCTTCTGCGTTTCGGTGGGAACAAGGTCGCTCTTTGTGTGGAATATGATATCATCGTCCGCGCCGGATACCGCCGGCTTGACGAACGGCTGTACATGCTCGCTCTTCGGCTGGACTACCTCCGGCTCCTTGTCGGCGAACAGCTTTGCTGCCTCGCCGGGGGAGGAGAGCTCCGCGGTGAATCCGGAGTGCGCCGGCTCCTCCTGCTCAGGCTCCGGAGTGAACTGCATGCTCTTTTCTTCTGCGGCGCGCTCGGCTTCAATGCGCTTCTGCTCCTGCTTCTCAGCTTCCAGACGGAGCTTTTCAAGGCGGCGCTCTTCGGCAAGACGCTCTTTCTCAACGCGCTCCTGACGGCGCTTTTCCTCGGCTTCCGTCTTTTTGCGGAGCTGCTCTGATTTGCGCTCGGCGGCGCGGCGGATATTTTCCGCGCGTTCCCGTGCGGCGGCTTCCTCGGAATCATCAGAGAATCTCTCTCCGGTGCGGCGCTCGGCGTCACGGCGGATATTTTCCGCACGCTCCTGGGCAGCGGATTCCTCCGCGCGTTCCTGCTCGCGGATCTCGCTGTCGGACATACGGGTCTTTACTCCGGAGGTGCGCATGAGGTCGTCAAGCTCGTTGCCCCCGATTATTTCAGTAACGCTCTCGACGGGCTGCTGTTCGCTGTGTCCGCCGCGTTTTCTGTCTACTTCTGCAAGAATATCGTCAATGCTGTACTTATCAGACATCAATATCTCTCCTACTTGAACTTCCAGGGTCAGCCCCGGTGCTTTACTACCTCATACATGAGTATTCCGGCTGAAACAGACGCGTTCAGCGAATTTACCTTTCCGAACATCGGCAGGGAAAGTGTCATGTCGCAGTTCTCACGGACCAGCCTGCCGAGTCCGAATCCCTCGCTGCCGATAACCAGCGCCACCGCGCCGGAGAGGTCAGCCTTGTCAAAGGGAGTTCCGTCAGCCTCCATGCCGTATACCCACACGCCGTGTTCTTTCAGGCGTTTGATGGCGTCCACCAGGTTCGGCACTCTGGCAACTTTGAGCCATGCCGCCGCGCCGGCGGAGGTCTTGAATACCGTTGCGTTGAGGGAAGCGCTGCGGCGCTTAGGGATTATCAGCCCGTCCGCTCCGGCTGCTTCCGCAGTTCGGATTATTGCGCCCAGGTTGTGCGGATCCTCGATCTCGTCCGCGATGATGATGAACGGAGGCTTGCCCTTTTCCTCTGCTGCGGCGAGGATATCCTCCACCGTGGAGTAAGACGCGGACGCGAGTTCCGCCGCGGTTCCGCCGTGCTTGGGAGTTCCGCACATGGCGGTCAGCTTCTCATCGCTGACTTCCTTGACCACTGCGCCGGATTTCTTTGCCAGCGCCAGGATCTTCCCGAGGGAAGCGCCCTTCTGCACATAAACTGTGTCGATCTCCCTGCCGGAGGTCAGGGTTTCGGTGACGGCATTTTTGCCGTATATGATACTTGTTTCCTGCTTTTCCATAGTATTTCCTTTATATAATATAGTATAGACCTTGATTTGCGCATTAATATACAATTTACATTATAGCATAAATACACTCTTAATGCAAGCGCAAATCCCGTGGTTTAGGTGAAAATTTGGTTACATTTGAATCGGAATAAAAAAGCGCCCGGCGGTTTCGCCGAACGCTTGCTGCTTTCAGTACTGACTGCTGAATTTAGTCCTGTAGTAGTATATCCCCCAGAAAAGTCCGAAAAGCCCTCCGGTGATGTGACCGAACTGCGACACGCTATCCGGAGTGAACGCGCTCACGATTTCGCGTCCGAGGTATATTGCCGCCACAAGAATCAGCGAAAGCGGGATCTCCCCCTTGCGCATGTTGGTGAAAGCGCTGAGAATTATCATCATGAACACGATTCCGCTGGCGCCGATTATCCCGGAATCAAACAGCAGGCAGTTGAGTATTCCGGAGGCGATACCGGTTATCAGTATCATGAACGCCAGGTTTCCGCTGCCGTATTTCTCCTCCACCACAGGGCCCACGAGCAGCATTAGAAGCATGTTGCTTGCGTAGTGGCTCCAGCCGGAATGCCCGAAGAAATATGTAACGCAGCGGACATATGTCATGGGATTCAGCCAGGACGGGTGTCCGTAGCATACCATTATGTTTGCGTTGAACCAGCCCTGGGTGAGCATATCCACCAGGACGAACACCAGGCAGACCACCGCATATGTCAGCACAACGGGGCAGTTGTAGGTGAGCTTGAATTTCCTTTTAGTCGCCATATCTTCTCCTTTTCCGGAATCACTCCGCGCCGCGGAAGTACAGTCCCCGGGTCAGCGAGCCGGAGGGCTTCCTGTTGGAAAGGTACATGTCCAGGACGGGTTTGATTTCCTGTTCGGTGGTGAATTTCAGCACCGCAAAATCGAAAGGCTCCAGCGCGTTCATGCGGTCGCTCATTATCAGCATGTCGGGATTCAGTATTTCCACGCTGTTCCCTCCGCACAGCACCGGGAGCGGATTTCCGCGGCGGTCGCAGATGTGCTCGCCGCAGGGAGTTCCGCTGTCGTCGAAAGGGTGAACTCTGCCGCATGGCGCACCGCCGCTTACCGGACAGCGCCGCATTATCATCAGCGGAAGCCTGCCGTATGCTATGACACCCCGGGGCAGGGGAGAGCGTATTTCCGCAAGCTGCGCCGCGGTCCCCTCGAATGAAAGGGTGATGTCCTGGAATCCCAGGCGTCCGCAGACTTCGGCAGAGTAGCTGTTGATGATATTCATGCGGTGCCCGCCGTGAATGAGAAATCCCTCCTCCGACAGAATCTGCGCGTGCCCCAGTGTGTGCGCCATCGCCTTTTCAAATCCCATCGCACGGAGTTCACGCAGCCGCTTCCTGAGCTGCGGCTCGCAGTCCTGAAGGACGAGCGGGGGGATTATGACTATGCGTTCCTTGCCGGAAATATTTCCGTCCAGCAGGCGTATCGGCGCGTAGATGAGTTCAAACGGAAGCTCCATCGCCTGCCGCAGCTGGTCTGCGGAATACACCTCGCAGCGCCACTGGAATCCGCTCTTTTCGTGAGCTGGACTGCCCGGCGGCGAAAGGGGGAACGTCCGGTATTCCGGAGTGTTGCGGCGGAGAACCGCTTCGTCAAGATGCTCGGTCAGACTGCGCCGCAGCGCGTTCAGCGCAGACGCCGGGAGATTCAGACCCTCGTCCACCTCGGCGGTGACTTCGCCGGGGCGGAATTGCGTTCCGCCAAGCTTTGACATGCGCTCGCACACGCTTTCCGGAGTGAGCGGCGCGTTCTTTGCCGGCTGTGGGACTTCGCCCTGCACTGCCGCCGCGCAGCCCTCCGCAGTCCCGGACGCGAACGCCGGCTTGCCGGAGTGCAGCTCCACATGGATATCCGCCTGTATCCGTGGGTATTCCGCCTTGTATAGCGCCTTGATTCCGTTCAGCGCCTTTGCGGAGTTCTCCACGTCCTCGCGGCTGCGGATCCCCTGCATGTCGCGCATGCTGCCATTGTAGTAGCCGTCCGTGAGTCCGCCCCGGGAGAAAATCCCGGCAAGGCGGTCGTAGTCGTAATCCTCCCCGTCAAGGGACTTCCGGCAGGCATCCACGGCGCATGCGATGTATTCCGGGCGCTTCATTCTGCCCTCTATTTTCATGGAGGCTATCCCTATGCTGTCAAGTTCCCCGAGGTGCTTTACCAGGGAGCTGTCTTTCAGCGAGATGACGTTGTGCCGGTCGCCGCAGGTGAAATCCAGTCGGCAGGGCTGGGCGCACAGTCCGCGGCTGCCGCTTCTGCCGCCGAAAACGCTGCTCATGTAGCACTGACCGCTGATACACACGCACAGCGCACCGTGCACGAATACCTCAAGCTCTATTCCGGCGTTTTCTGCGATCTCACGGATCTGCTCCCGGGAAAGTTCACGGCCGATAACGGCGCGGGTGAATCCCAGCTGCTGAGCGGCCTTAATGCCGGAAACGCTGTTAAGCGTCATTTGCGTGGAGGCGTGCCGGGGAAGCTCCGGACATACCCGGCGGACTATATCAGCGGCGCCCAGGTCCTGGATTATCAGCCCGTCCACGCCGCATGCCGCCGCGCTTTTCACGCATTCCGTGAACCTTTCGATTTCGCTGTCGTATATCAGCGTGTTCAGCGCTGCATAGACCTTTACGCCCCGGCGGTGGCACTCGCCACAGGCGGTTTTAAGGTCCTCAATAGAAAAATTTTCGGCATTTTTGCGTGCCGAAAAATCAGACATTCCAAGATAGACTGCGTCGGCGCCGGAGTTCAGCGCCGCATGCAGATCATCAATCCCCCCCAGGGGTGCAAGAATTTCACTCATAATGTAAGCTGTCCGTCCTCAAGCATTTCATTAAGCTGGCGATTGAGGGAGGCGTTCGTCTTTTTCAGGTCGCGCGCTTCCGCAAGCGCCTCGTCAAGCCGCTTTTTCAGGGATTCCACTTCCCTGGCGAGTTCGCCGGGATCTCCGCCGTCGTCGGAGTTTGCGGCCTTGAGAGCGTTGTTTTCGCTCTCCATCTGGGAGAACTTCACGGAGAGCTCCTCCAGCTTGTCTGCCTTTTCGCGCAGGACTGCCAGTTCGTCCGCCGTATCTGCGGCGCTTGCCCTGGATTCCTCAGCGGCACGGCGCTCGGCTTCCAGTCGGTGCTCAAGCTCGGCACACTTGTTCTGTTCGGCGGTGAGGGCCTGCCTGGTTTCCTCAAGTTCCTTTGCGGATTTCTCAGCGGCGGAAAGCTTCTTCTCCAGGTCGGAGTTCCTGCCCTTTTCAGCGGCGAGGGACTGCTTTGTATCCTCAAGTTCCTTTGCGGATTTCTCAGCGGCGATAAGTCTGCGCTCCAGGTCGGCGGATTTTCCGAGTTCCGCTGCCAGGGACTTCTTCACGTTATCAAGCTCTGCGGCGCTTGCCTTGAGTTTCTCGCGGTCCTTTTCCAGCGCGGCGGCGCGCTCCTCGCTGCGGCGGAGGGCTTCTTCCGTGTTCGCGGATTTCTCCAGCTTTTCGGACAGCTTTTTGTTCTCGTCGGTGAGTGCGGCAAGTTTCTCGGTCTGCTTGCGCAGGTCGGTATTCTGCCGCTGCATTTCGGCGATGGATTTGTCCTGCTCGGCGGCTCTGTTCTCGCCTGCTTTCACGGATTGCGTCAGCTGGTCGTTCTTATCTTCCAGGGATTTTATCTTCTGGTTTGCGGCGTCCAGGTCGGATTTTGCATTGCGGTTTTCGTCGGCGCGCTCGTTCGCTTCCCGGAGGGTATCCGCAAGCTGTGCGTTCTTTCCCTCAAGCTCGGTGAAGCTTTTCTGGAGCGCTTCAAGCGCAACGCTGTCCTTGCGCAGCTCCTTTATTTCAGCAGTCAGGCGCTGATTTTCCTCGGTCGCCTTCGCACCGTTTTCCGCTGCGGCGGTCATCTCGGAATTACGCTTCGCAAGCGCGTCGCGCTCAGCGGAGGCAGTGTCAAGTTCGCCGAGTAAGTCCAGCACGGTGAACACGCATGCGTCCTCCTTAGGGGCAGGGTTGTTCGGCATAAGCTTGCAGTATTCGGTTATGCGCCGGTCGGATTCCTCAGCCTGACGCCTCAGCGCCGCCGCGTCGTTTGTGCGGAGATTATACGGCTTTCCGCAGATGGTTACCGTGACTTTTTCTTTAAGCATATCGTTTCCCTTTCTGACCCCACCTGGTCAAATGATATGATAACGCCCGTTCAGCCGGGCAGAAGTATACTATAATTCTATTATACAGTATACAAAAGTTTATTGCAAGTCCTTTTTTCAAAAATACCGCTGAGCCGGAAAAGTATTTTCCTTCCTGCGCAATAATGGATAAGCGGCTTAAACGTATTACCGAAAAATAGCCAAAAAAACCTGGCTATTTCGTGAATTTTTATGATAATAATGCATTGCGTACAGAGCACAATAATGCTATAATTATAATTGTACTATTATGTATAATTGCCCGTGCCGAAGCGCGGAAATCATTAATATATTCACGGAGGAACCACAATGTTTGGAATGACCAAGGATATCGGTATCGACTTAGGAACAGCAAATACGCTGGTATATATGAGAGGAAAGGGAATCATTATCCGCGAGCCGTCCGTCGTTGCAGTGGACAAGAAGCTCCAGTGCGTGCGCTACGTCGGTCAGGAGGCGAAGGACGTTATCGGACGTACCCCCGGCTCCATCGTTGCAGTGCGCCCCCTCAAGGACGGCGTTATTGCAGACTTCGACATGACGTCCAGCATGCTGGAGCAGTTCATCAAGAAGGCGCTTCGGGGCAGAGGAAAGGCACGCGTTATCATCTGCATTCCCTCCGGAGTTACCGAGGTAGAGCGCCGCGCCGTTAAGGAAGCAGCGCAGAACGCAGGTGCGAAGCGCGTTTCCATTATTGAGGAGCCTATGGCTGCGGCTATCGGCGCAGGACTCCCCGTGGCGGAACCTGTCGGCAGCATGATAGTCGATATCGGCGGCGGCACCAGCGAGGTTGCGATCATCTCCCTGGGCGGTATTGTAACCGCGCGCTCCGTAAGAGTTGCCGGTGACGAGTTTGATTCCGCGATAATAAACTACATCAAGAAGAAGTACAACCTGCTCATCGGTGAGCGCACCGCTGAGAACATCAAGGTCGGCATCGGTTCCGCATATAAGACCGGCGACACCGAGCCGGTAATGGACATCAAGGGACGTAACCTGCTCAACGGACTTCCCGAGAACATCACCGTCACCAGCGAGGAGATACGCGAGGCAATTTCCGAGCCGCTTTCCCACGTCATTGACGCCATCAAGACCACACTGGAAAAGACACCGCCTGAGCTTGCTGCGGATATTATCGAATCCGGTATCATGCTTGCCGGCGGCGGCGCGCTTCTGAAGGGGCTTGACCAGCTTATCCACGAGGAAACCGGAATGCCCGTCAAGATTGCGGAGCACCCCCTGGACTGCGTTGCGGACGGAACGGGTAAGGTTCTTGAGAACATCGACAAGCTTGAGGACGTTCTCAGCGAGGACGAGAATATCTACTGATATTACCCCTACAGAATTAAAGAGAATCAACAATATCTATGAAAGAGTTTTTTCACAGCGTCAAGTTCAAAATTCTAATATGCATTGCGGCGCTGCTGCTGGGACTCATGACCTATGTCGCGGTTGCAGCCGGTACACAGACCCTGCCCGAGCAGGTGATAAATACGGTGACATATCCGTTCGTTACCGCGGCAAACGCCATTTCCAACGGCGTTAACGGATTCATAGACAAGTGGGTGAATGCCGATACCTATAAGAAGCAGAACGACGAACTGCGCGAGCTTGTTTCCAAGATGTACGAGCGTTCTGCGGATTATGAGGAGCTTCAGCGTGAGAACGAGCAGCTCCGTGAAATGCTTGATCTCAGCAAGGAACACAAGGATTTCGTGTTCTCGGAGCCTTGCAGCATTATCGCAAGGAACGCCAACGATATCTACGGCGGCTTCACCATTAATCAGGGGAGCAATTCCGGGATCTCGCTCAACGACCCGGTGATCACCTCCGTGGGACTTATCGGAAGGGTCACCGAGATCGCCGGTAACTATTCCAGGGTGTCCACGATACTGTCGCCTCAGGTCAATGTCGGTGTCTATACGCTGCGCACCAAGGCGACCGGCGTTATTGAGAACGACCTTTCCACTGCGGAAAACAAGCAGTGCCTGATGAGCCAGATACTCAAGGACGCGGACATAGTTCCGGGGGACGTGATAGTCACCGCCGGTCAGAGCGGACTGTTCCCGGAGGGACTGATGGTCGGCACCGTCAAGGAGGTCTACAACGACTCCAACGGGCTTTCCAAGCACGCGATAATCGAGCCGATGGAGGATTGCTTCGCAGTCACCTCAGCGTATGCGGTCATTGACTTTGACGGCAAGGGATTATCCTTTGACACCGGGGATCAGGGGGCGGCATGGTAAAAAAAATATCCCGTATCAAGGCACGCACCAGAAGGGCGAGGCTGCGCGGCTTCCTGCGCTGGCTGTGCTATTCACTGGTGCTGCTTTTGTTCTATCTGTGGGAGGTTGCGCCGCTGATCAGAGGGTGGTGTCCGCTTCTCATTATACCGCTTGCAACGGCTGTCGCGATGTTTGAGGGAGAGTTTGCCGCAGGCGTATTCGGCGTATTCTGCGGATTTATGCTGGATATCGCCAGCGGCACGCTTATAGGATTCTCTTCCCTGTGGCTGCTGACGGCATGCCCTGCCATTTCGCTGCTGGGGCAGTTCTGGCTTAAGAGAAACTGGGTGACGCACCTGGTTATGAATACGATCACGGTTATCCTGATCTGCGGTCTGGATTTTCTGTTCCTTCACTGGGTGTGGGAGCGTGAGCTTTCCGGAATTTCGTTCATGCACTCCCTGCTGCCGGCGTATTTGTGGGCAATTGCGCTTTCGCTGCCGGTTTATCTGTTGGTTCGGTTTATATCGATGAGCTTCCGTCCGAAGGAGGAGCGCCGCCTTGAGGAGGCGGTCGCTGACAGTTCAGACGAAGAAGAATGAGCTTTTATGCTGAATTGCTTTTGGTGATATTATGTCTAAATTTTCAAACGTGTTCCGGTCGGCAGTACTTTCCTCCCTTGTGATCGCGGCTGCGTTCCTGTGCGGACTCCGCCTGCTGGAGATTCAGATAGCTGACGGCGGAAAATACCTTGCCATGACGCAGAATTCCTACACCGCACAGCAGGATATCGAGGCGGCACGGGGTAAGATCGCCGACAGCACCGGAAAGATACTCAACACCAATCAGCTGAATTGCAGCGTGAATCTCCAGAAAGCAAGCCTTATCGCAGGCACCGAGAACGAGGTTATTTACCGCATTCTGTCCGTGCTCACCGACAAGGGCGAGGAGTGGAATGAATCGCTGCCCATCACGCGCACGCAGCCATATCAGTTCCAGGCTGACCGCGAGAACGCAGTGGATTCCCTGAAAATGCGTCTGGGGCTTGGCGTTTACGCCACCGTTGACAACTGCGTGAATGCGCTGTACGAAAACTACGACATTTCCGATAAGTACGAGGAGCCCATGCGGCGGTACATCGCCGGAGTGCGCTACGAGATGGATCTGATGGATTTCAACTATCAGAACAAATACGAGATCGCTTCCGGGCTGTCCAGTGACACCGTGCTGGAGCTGAAGGAGCTTTCCGCGCTCATGCCGGGCATGGAGATATCTGAGGGCTGGGACCGTATCTACCTTGACGGAACCACTGCGCCTCACCTGAGAGGGACAGTCGGCGCGATATCTGCGGAAAAGTATGCTCAGCTGAAGAGCGCCGGCTACACCATGAACGACATCATCGGCACCTCCGGAATAGAATCCGCGCTGGAAAGCACGCTTCGCGGCGAGCGAGGCACCCGGGAGATAACCCGGGATTCCAACGGCGTGAAGATTTCCGACGAGATAATCAAGGAGCCGCAGGCAGGCAACTCCGTCATGCTTACCATTGATTCGGATTTCCAGAACATGGTGGTGGATATCCTGCAATACCACATGGACTTTCTGCGTTCGCCGTACTATACCACCGCGATGGACGCGAACCTCCGCGGAAAGGACACCGAGGTAGGCTCCGCGGTAGTGCTGGACGTCAAGGATGGCTCGGTGCTTGCGATGGCGACCATTCCTGGATACGACCTGAACGACCTTGTGGAGGATTACGGCTCGGTGCTCAACGCCAAGAATTCGCCGCTGCTGAACCGTGCGATAAACGGTGAATACCGTCCCGGCTCCACGTTTAAGACCATCACCGCCACCGCCGGACTTGCGGACGGTGTGATAGACGCCTCCACCACGATAACCTGCGGCGGACGATACCAGTATTACGCGCCGAGCTACACTCCGGGCTGTACGGGGGTTCACGGGGCAATCACGGTGCAGTTCGGTCTGAAGCATTCCTGCAATATATTCTTCTACGAAACCGCGCGCCGGCTCGGAATCGACCGGCTGGACTACTGGGCGGAGAAGTTCGGCATAGGGCAGGACCTCGGATTCGAGATACCGATGTCCACTGGGCGCATGACCTCGCCAGAGCTTTTTGAAAAGCTGGGGATAGAGTGGAATGCCAGTGATACCATACAGGCAGGAATCGGTCAGTCGGAAACGCTTCTGACGCCGCTGCACCTGGCGACCCAGGCAATGACCATCGCGAATAACGGCGTGAGATACCGTCCGCACATCGTGAAGGCAGTGTACAATTACGATTTCACCGAGCTTATCAGCGAAACGAAGCCGGAGGTCATGGAGGATTTCTCGGAAGGAATGGAATCCGTGTTCTATGAGGTGAAGGAGGGCATGAAGCGAGTAAGCGAGAATGCGAATTTCCTGCTGGACGGCGGCTGGTACAATATATATGACTATAAGGGAATAGGCAAGGAGAATGTCTGCACCAAGACGGGTACTCCGGAGGTCATCGCGATGACCAAGTTCAACTCCACCATTGTTGGATTCTACCCGGCGAACGACCCCGAGATCGCATTCGGAATATGCCTTGAGAACAG
>ERZ1027047.988-NODE-988-length-12456-cov-5.290380_pt1 | contig 12456 bp, 9 predicted proteins | sample MGYA00519286_ERZ1027047 | MGnify/ENA primary metagenome ERZ1027047 (study PRJEB26926, sample SAMN06164592) | human gut metagenome | biome: ENVO:00009003; feature: ENVO:2100002; material: ENVO:00002003 | host: Homo sapiens | place: USA | collected 2012 ... | reverse complement strand
CCGCCGTAACATTACCCTTTTTACTCTTGAAATTGGGGCGTAGGGTCGGCGGCGACTCGCCGCCCGCGAAAGGATATGATAATTATGATTACTGTTTCTAATGTTAGTCTGCAATTCGGCGGCGATACGCTGTTCAAAAATGTAGACCTGCAATTCAACCCCGGCAACTGCTACGGTGTTATCGGTGCAAACGGTGCCGGAAAATCCACATTTCTGAAAATTCTCTGCGGTCAGCTGAAACCTACTACCGGTGAAGTGACCATTCCGAAAAATCTCCGCATGAGTGTCCTCAAACAGGATCACTTCGCCTATGATGCCTATACCGTTCTGAATACCATTATTATGGGCAACCAGCGGCTGTACGACATCATGCAGCAGAAAGATGCCCTCTATGCCAAGGAGGATTTTACCGAGGAGGACGGCATTCTGGCTTCTGAACTGGAAGCGGAATTCGCTGAACTGGACGGCTGGGAGGCGGAATCCAACGCTTCCAAGCTGATTCAGGGGCTGGGTCTGCCGGAAGAACTGCTCTATCAGCAAATGGCAGACCTCTCCGGTAATGAAAAGGTGAAAGTCCTGCTGGCACAGGCTCTGTTCGGCAATCCGGATATTATCCTCATGGACGAGCCGACCAACCATCTGGATATTGATGCCATTGCGTGGCTGGAGGACTTTTTGTCCGAGTACTTCGGTACCGTTATCGTGGTTTCCCATGACCGCCACTTCCTCAATGATGTCTGCACCCATATCGTGGATATTGACTATACCAAAATCAAAATGTACGTGGGCAACTACGAATTCTGGTACGAATCCAGCCAGATGATGCAGCGGCTCATCAAACAGCAGAACAAAAAGGTTGAAGATAAAATCGCCGAACTGAAAACCTTTATTGCCCGCTTCTCCGCCAATAAGTCCAAGTCCAAACAGGCGACTTCCCGCCGGAAGCTGCTGGACAACCTGACTGTGGAAGAACTCCCTGCGTCCAGCCGCCGCTATCCCTTTATCGGTTTCGATATGGATCGGGAATTGGGCAAGGAAGTGTTGCAGGTCAGCGGTATCTCCAAGACTGTGGACGGCGTGAAGCTGCTGAACAACGTCAGCTTTACGCTGGGACGTACCGACAAGGTGGCGTTTATCGGCGAGAGCGAACAGGCGATCACCATGCTGTTCAAGATTCTCATGGAGGAAGAACAGCCGGACGAGGGTACGTTCAAATGGGGCGTGTCTGCTTCCACTTCCTATTTTCCGGTGGATAACTCCGCATACTTCAACGACAACGATGATTCCATTCTGGACTGGATCCGCCAGTATTCCACATCGGACGAAACCGAAACGTTCCTGCGGGGCTTCCTGGGCAGAATGCTGTTCTCCGGCGATGATATTTATAAGCCGGTCAAGGTGCTGTCCGGCGGCGAAAAGGTTCGCTGCATGTTTGCCCGCATGATGCTGTTCCACTCCAACGTACTGCTTCTGGACAGACCTACCAACCACCTCGATCTGGAGAGCATCACCGCTGTCAATAACGGTCTGGTGAACTTCAAGGGCGTAGTCATTCTGTCCTCTCACGACCACGAGATTCTGGAAACTGTGGCAAACCGCATTATCGAGATTACGCCGGAAGGCTGCATCGACCGGCAGGGCACTTATGAGGAATATCTGGAGTGGAAAAAGGAAAACGGGAAATAAGGCAACACCGCACAAAAAGCGTCTGGCGACTTTGCACGCAATTTGCCGAAAAATCTGACAACGCACCTTACGCACAAGCTTTGTGCGGTGTTGCCATAACTGTTCTTGCCCATGAAATCCAAGGAGAACCCTATGATCTACTACTGCATCAGCGATATACACGGCTGTCTGTTCGCATTTCAAAATGCTTTGGACATCATCACAAGCCACTTGAGCGAGGAGAACACTGCCCTGATTCTGCTGGGAGATTATATTCACGGCGGCAAAGAAAATGCTGCTGTGCTTGACAAAATCATGGAACTGCAAAACAGATATGGAAGCGGCAAAGTCATTGCCCTGCTGGGAAACCACGAGGAACTGGTTTGTGAGGGTATGGCATCGGTCGATGCATGCGGCACAGGCAGCGGTGACGATGACAGGTATGTCAGCTGGCTGCGTGGCCTGCCGAGATACCACGCTGCCGGAAAGACCATATTTGTCCATGCCGGCATTGATGAAGAAGCAGAAGATCTATGGAAATACGGCACCATGGATCATATCTTCACGGAAAAATATCCTGCCCAGACAGGACACTTCTTCGAGGATTACAAAATCGTTGCCGGACATATCAGCACTTCTGCGATCGCTGGAGATCCGCACTTTCACGGGATCTATTTTGACGGCAGTTCTCACTATTATATTGATGCGGATACGGTGGCGACTGGCTTCTTGAATATTTTGAAAGTGAATACAGAAACGCAGGAGTACTTTGCAGTTACAGATGCCGGAGAGTTTCCTGTTTTGCCCTATGATGAGGAGCATTAAGGCTTTTTACAAATCTTTCCTGCATAACTCCGCCCGCTTCGGGCATACTGAAAGTGTACCGTTCGCCGGAACCTGCGGCGGTAACTTCTTTCAGAACTGGAGCGATCATTATGGAGATCAAAAAGAAAAACAGCAACATTCACTGTTCCGTGACCCAGTGCAAGCACAACATGGTCAGCGAAAACTACTGCGGTCTGGACTGCATCTGTGTGGGCACTCACGAATCCAACCCCACTGTACCGGAATGCACCAACTGTGATTCCTTTGTCAAACGCTGCGGCACAGAGTGCTGAACACGCGTACCGGAGGATTTTTCCTCCGGCTACATAGGGAATCCTTTGGGGAATCGGCTGTTGATTCGTCATGTTGCACAAAAAACAAGGTGCATTCAAATGCAAAACGGCAAAAAAAGTGGGAATCCCTTGTACATTTACGAAAATTCGGGTATAATAAAAGAGTATCCAAGTTCCGAAGGAGGTAGAATTTTCATGTATGATAAAACAATGACGTTTTCCGTCAATGACGAAAAAGAGATCGAAATGAAGAAAACGCTGATGCTTGTATATGATGCACTCACGAAAAAGGGATATAATCCGGTGAATCAGATTGTAGGCTACATTCTCTCCGAGGATCCCACCTACATAACCACATACAACAATGCAAGAAGCCTGATCCGTCATATCGATCGGGACGAACTGTTACAGGCTCTGGTAAAGTCCTATCTGCACCAGTGAGCTGTCCTTTAAACAATTCGAAAAAAACCGCACCGCAGGTCTGCGTACAAGCAGAAAGCGGTGCGGTTTTTTTGTACGTTGCACTGGAAAATGTCAATATTGTATTCCACAAATCCGCATAAGAAATACACGAATCAGCGAGGTTCTTTTATCCATTCCGTCAATTGACAGAACATGCAGGGTATGGTAAACTAACTATAAAGAGGGAAATCCACCAAAAAGCACCAAATACACAAAAAGCGAATTCGGCATCTGTACATTCATACAAATAGACTTGAAATCCGTTGACAAAAATGTATAATAGTGCTATAATATTGGATAGAAGGTTCTGTGCGTTTTCCGATTTGGCAATGAGAGGAAGGATACACGATGAAACGCATTTGGCAAAAAATGATGGCGATTTTAATGGCAGTATTTCTGGTATGCACAACATTGGTGCTTGCGGGCGGAGCCGAAGCTGTTTCTGCACTGGCAGAGGCAGACGGGAATACACCGGAGGTAACGGACGGGGCAGATGCACAGCAGTCCGCCGACAATTCCGGCGATATTATTATAGGGAACATTTCGATCGAGCTGGATCAGCTGATCAAAAACCACTATATGGTCACCGTGCCGGTCACCATGCCCAATAACCCCGGCTTTACCGTTCTGCAATTTGGTGTAAAATGGGATGTGACACGCATGTCCGTGCAGGGTGCACGTTCTACCGGCAACATGAAGCTGCCGATTCTCACCATTGCCAATGACAAAAGGCAGATCTGGATGATGTTCATTGAGAACGACTGCAAGGAAACCAATATCAGTTCCCTGACAGCAGAGATCAATCCGGATGTCAAGGTGGGGGATACATTTGTGCTGGAAGGGGCTTATGCGGACTATGCCGACAACAAGGCTCTGTACAAAGACAAGACGATGAAATCACATGACCTGAATATTGTTTCCGGTACGATCACCATTGTGGACAGCGTTGTGCCGGAAGTAAAACTGCAGATCGGAGAAGTCAGACCTTCTATGCGGGATCTGGATGAGAACGACTATATGGTAGAAGTGCCGGTGACCGCAGAAGCGAACAATGGCTTTAGCGACATGGTGTTTGGCTTCCGCTGGGATGCCAGCAAGATGACGGCAGAACCGCCGTCCGGCAATATACCGGAAGGGCTTTCTCTGATCCCCACCATTGACAACCAAAGCGGTGTCGGGTGGATCCATGTCATTGCCGACAGCACCTATACCGGCAGCGACATCTGTACGCTGCGGTTCACAGTACCGGACAATACGAAGCCGGGGTCGATCTATGACATTACCGGTTGCAGCAGTGATGGAGATACAAAGGCATCGGTTGCCAACCACTTCGGCACTGCGGGTACGCTGACCATCAACAACGGCAGAATTTTTGCCACTTCCACCCAGGCGGCGAATTCTTTTGCATTCGGTAAGGTGACGATTCCGGACGTTTCCATTTCCATGGAAGATCTGGAGCAGAGCGATCACCTGATCTCCGTGCCGATTACGATCACGTCAAACAGCTGCTTTACCATGCTGGCGTTCGGTGTCAGCTGGGACACCAACGATTTGAGCATTGTCAGCTGCACTTGTGATGATACCAAGAATCTGGGCATGATCGAATCCTATTCCGATGACAACAACGGCATCTGGATGCAGTTTCTCTATCGCGGCCCCTATGATGCTTTTACAGGAACGGCACTGTGTACGCTGACGTTCCGTGTGCGGTCGGATATATCGCTGGGCGACAAGATCATGCTGAATCCGCAGGAACTGAGCCCCGACGGCGACAGCATGATCATCGTCAGCACCAAGGGCACCTTTGGTGACCTGAACATGCAAAAGGGCACCATCAGTCTGGTGTCGGCAAACGAGCTGACTGCGGCGGCAACCGTAAAGATCAGCGATGTGGAAATTGATACCTATCATTTGTGGCTCAAGAGCTATGTGGTAGATGTGCCCATTGTCCTGAAACGGAATACCGGTGTGTCCTATCTGTCTATGGGCGTTTTCTATGACGAAACCATTGCACAGGCGAAGGAACTGCAAAGTGTGAACATCGATCAGATCGGTGTAATGGACGACTTTAGCCAGCGGTCCAGTGCAGTGGTAAGCTCCGGCTGGCTGGAATTCCACAGCGTAGACCCCAGCAGCGGGTATGTCTACAGCGGCACCACGCTGGGCGTGCTAAAGATCAAGCTGGATGAAAGCGTCAAGGCAGGCGATGTGATCGACCTGTCTGCGGTATCGCTCTCGCCTACCGGTGCAGTAGCCACGGTAGAGATCGCCGACGGTTCCCGTTCTTCTCCGGCACTGGTTTCCGGCTCGATCCGCATCACGGAAGCCGCAACCACAACACCGGCGGAAACGACCACTTCGGCGGAACAGACTACCGAAACAGAAACCACTGTGACAACGACCGCCGCAACGGAAGAAACGACGATTTCGGAAACAGAAACCACCACTGTTACGGAAACGACTTCTGCCGAAACTACAACAGAAACGACTACGGAAACCACAGAAACTACCACCGAAGAAACCACCACGGAAACGGTGACAGAAACCACTGTGACTTCTACAGAAACTACAGCAGCGACTACCACAGGATATACCGCTGCAATCAAGACTGACCACCTGAACCGGACAACACTGCGGGTACGTGCCGGACAAACCAGCCGCCTGCAATTTTATCCGGCAGAGGGCAACGGGGACGACTGTGTCTGGATGAGTTCGGATACAGATATTGTCAAGCTTGCTCCTGGAAACACCTCCGCGGAAATCATGCTCACCTGCAACCGTGTGGGAACGGCAGAGGTGTCTGTGCTGTATGACGGGCAGGTGCATACCTGTAGCGTTCGTGTGGTATCCGGCGACAGCGAAGCTGCCGGCGATGTCAACGTCGACAATCAGACAGATCTGTCTGATCTGGTGATGCTGAATCACATGCTGCTGGGGCAGATTCCCACAGGAGATGCCGCATCTCAAAGTGCTGACATCAACGGTGACGGGTATCTGGACAACTGTGACGTTCTGCTGCTGATGCAGATGCTCCTGAATCAGGGGTTGCTACAGTAAGCTTTTTAAAGTTTAGAACAAGAAAAGCGGTACAGAATTTCTGTGCCGCTTTTTGGTTCTGTAAAGACAACACCGCACAAAGAGCGTCTGGCGACTTTGTGCGGTGTTGCCTATGCAATTTATGGGTGAGAAAAATGGGACTGGGCGTGCCCATTTTTGCGGCTGCATTGACTTCTGGTAAAAAATATGCTAAACTGAACAGGAGAACATTTGTGGCGGCACTGTCCGGAAAAGGAGGGACTTCTGTGGTACAATTCTGGGTTGGCATGCGGCGGCTGACAGCACACTGGAAACCGCTGATACTGTTTGAAATTCTTTGGAAACTGGTGACGCTGCTGGTGATTGCACCGGCATGTGCCGGTTTGATCCAGCTGGCGATCCATCTGGCGAAGCTGAAATATCTCACCACATCCAACCTGTTACAGTTTCTCCGTTCCCCGTGGACGATTCTGCTGCTGGCAGTGCTGTTGCTGTTGGCGGCGTTGTATACCCTGTTTGAAATTGCGGCAGTCTGTACCTGTTTCCGGCAGCCCCGCTTTCAGAAAGTCCGTACCACGCTGGGGCGAATGGTGCGTTCCGGTTTGCAGTCGGTGTTGCACTTCTTTCGGGGCGGCGGACCGTTTCTGGTGCTGCATCTGCTGGTGCTGATTCCGCTGATGCAGTTTTCGGCGACTTCCGGTATTTTTACCGCAATGGGCATTCCGGATTTTCTCGCCTATTATATGACGAAAAAGGAATTTCTGCTGCCGATTTATGTGGCAGCGATCATTCTGTGCTGTCTGCTTTCTGTTCGCTGGGTCTTTTCCAGCGTGCTGTTCACTCAGAACCAGTGCAGCTACCGCAGTGCCAGAGCCACCAGCGTACAGCTGGTGCGGGGGCGTTTCTGGCAGACGTTCTTCTCCGTGCTGGTGTGGAACTGCTGCTATTTCGCCGCTTTGCTGGTGTTCCTGTGTATGATTACAGTGGTCGTGCTGATGGTGATTCGTGCCACCGGCAGCAATGATCTCATTATGTCGCAGGCAATGCGGATCCTGAAACTGCTGATTCAGATCGTGCTGTGGAGTTTCTCGTTTTTTGCCACGCCGATCTGCATGGCACACCTGACGGCTCTGCTGGAGAAACGCTGTGTGCAGATGCCGGAGGTAGTGCTTCCGGAACCGGTTCCGTTGAGCCGGAGTGCCAAGCCGTTTCGCCGGAGCACGGCAGTTCTGACGGCATGCTGCTTTACGGTGGCGGCTCTGGGGCTGAACCTTTCGTATGTGTACAGCGTTTTCACCGGCAAGGCGAATTTCCGTCTGGCACTGTTCCAGAATCCCACCGTTATGGCACATCGGGGACTTTCTGCCGATGCACCGGAGAACACCCTCTACGCCTTTTCCGATGCCATTTCGGTGGGGGTGGATTTCATTGAACTGGACGTGCAGCAGACCAGGGACGGCGTGCTGGTGGTGATGCACGATTCCAATCTGAAACGCACTACCGGTGTGAACAAGGACATCTGGGACGTGGACTATGCGGACATTCAGAATCTGGACGCAGGCAGCTGGTTCGATCCGGCGTATGCCAACGCCAGAATCCCCACGCTGGAAGAAACGCTGCAATTCGTGGACAAGCGGGCGAAGCTGAACATCGAGATCAAGCCCACCAAGCACGGTTCCGATACGCTGGAGCAGGACGTGGCGGAGTTGATCACCCGGTATCAGTACACCGATGCCTGCTATGTGACATCGTTTTCCTACGGCTCGCTGAAAAAGGTCAAGGAAGCCAATCCGGAGATTCGTACCGGCTATCTCATGAGCGTGGCATACGGACAGTTCTACTCCCTGAAGTATGCGGACGCGTTCAGTCTGAACAAGGTGTTCGTCACCAGTCAGGTAGTCAACGCCGCCCATCAGCAGGGCAAGCAGATATTCGCATGGACGGTGAACGGCATGTCCGAGGTGCGGAGCCTGTGCAATCTCCACGTGGACAGCATCATCACGGACGATCCGGTCATGGTGCAGAATGTGATCTCGCGGGACAGCACCGGCGAAACGCTGCGGTCTGTGCTGGACTATTTTATCAATTGAGGGGTACGCAGAAAAAATTAGATGAATTAAGGTGGTATGATGAAAAACAAGGCATGGTATGAAAGATTTCACGATGAATTGTTCAATGAGTACAATTCATCTGGAGAAGCGGTTGCTGTTCATATTGTCAGAGATATTGTTGACAATATTGATACAAGGAGAAAATGGATTGACGTTGTTTCTATGGATACATACGGTGCATACAACCGTGACCATATCAAATTCAATTGGATTATCATAGAGTTGTTTCCCAGAATCACACACCCGAAATATAAACCATATGTAGAGATTTATCCGACCGATGATAAAGAAATAAAGCGAAAAAAGAAAGAGCAAAATCGCATGATTCGAGAAGATAACCGGTATATCACATGGCACGCTTCGCACGAAGATATTGAAGTGCATCGAAATAAAAATCATCATGGCGAAAAATTTATTGTTCTTTGTCATTTGTACAATAAAAACAGAGGAAAAACAAGGAAGTATGTGCAGACAATTGTACGTAAAGCGACAGATCCCATGGCAATTTGGTGCGGCGGCGAACCTGTTCCGGACGGATATATTCCGGAACAAGTGACAAAAACGGAACCATTAGCTCCGTCTTATGAATATAGAATCACAGCAATCAGCAAAATCACACAAGAGCAAATCAATTATATCACGCAGAATGAAATGGAATTAGTTGATAAAATTTGCAGGAACGGCAAGCCGACACTGGACATTCTACTAGCAGCTTCCAAACGGCATCAGGCAAAGAAAAAATAATAGAATTAGATGTTGTTGTGTATGAGAAAAAGCTGGAACACCCCACCTCACGAAAGGAGAATCCCCATGCACCTATTCGCCGCCCCCGTTCCCGCCGGCAAAAAGGCTCTGGAACACGAAACCGCTTACCGGCTGCTGGCGTATGCGGTGCAGGAGGTTTATGGGCTGCCCCTGCCGGAAATTGCCTGCGACTCCCGCGGCAAGCCCTTTTTTCCACAGCGGCAGGAGATCTGTTTCAACCTTAGCCACTGCCGCGGGCTGGCAGTCTGCGGCATCTCGACGTTTCCGCTGGGGGTAGACTGCGAAAGCATTCGCTCTCTGCGGGAGGGGGTGCTGCGGCGTTCCTTTGCACCGGAGGAGGTGCTTGCTGTCACGGAAAGTCCCCAGCCGGACGAAACTTTTTTCCGGTTCTGGACGCTGAAAGAAGCGTTCGTCAAGGCTCTGGGCGTGGGCATCTCCTACCCGCTGCACACGGCGGTGTTCGCGTTGGACGGGGAAGATGTCACTCGCCACCCTCAGGGCTGGCAGTTCCGGCAGTTCCGGCTGGACAGCGGGCATGTGGTGTCCTGCTGCGGAGCATCGGAGGACACGCTGCCGGAAGAACTTTACGTTGTGTCGTTCTAACCGAAAATGGAAAATTATTTTCCAGCATTTGTACATTTTGCAGGAAAGTCGCCTTTGGCGGCTTTTTTCTTTGTGGATTCCTCCAAAAATCTGGATTTTCTGCAAAGGTCGCGAAAAATTCACATTTCATTATTTGACTTGTGGTATAATAGACATAGAAGAATATGCCATATGTTCGAAAGGAGTTTGGTGAAAATGAAAACACGATCGCATGCCGCAAACACCAGCAGGAGTCTGCCGTCACGAGTTATGGCGGTGCTGCTCTCCGCGGTGCTGTTTTGTACAGGGCTGTCGCTGGGCAGCTTTGCTTCGGCGGAAGAACTGCCGGTATTGGAAACGGACGTATCGCAGGGGAGTTCCGGCAACCTGCTGATCGGCATTCAGGGCACGTATATTGACCAGATCAGCGAGGCACTGGACTTGATCAACAGCTACCGGCTGGAAGCCTGCCAGAACGGTTATCCCAACCCTGACGGCAGCGGCAGCCTGACTATGAGCGACTATGAGCCGATCCAGTGGTCGGACGGACTGGAGTATATCGCACGGATCCGTGCCGCAGAGGCTTCCCAGACAGAAGATCATGTGCGTACCAACGGAGAAAGCTGCTTTGCCATTCAGGCACCGGCGGGGACGTCTTCTCACGGAGAGTGTCTTGCATGGAACCGTGAGAAGAATATGCTGCATGGTATCGAGCAGTGGTACGGCGAGAAGGAGTCCTATCTGATCGACAGCAGCAGCAGTGCCGCCGGTCACTATAGAAGCATGATCTCTCCTGGCAGCCGCTATATCGGTATCGGTGCGTTCTACACCTCTACGGCAACCTATGCCAATACCACCTGTGCGGAATTCAGTTCCGGCAAGGGCTCGGACAGCCTCAGCTTCACCTATGGGGAGTGTATCCAGAAGCTGGAGGTTCCCGCAAGTGATGTGACTGTAATGGACGATTCTGTGCAGAGTGTCATGTCCTACGGCGATACCCAGACCTTGCAGCTGAATATCCGGTACAGCAACCGGAAAGGCTTTACGCTACAGGAACCGGTATCGTGGAGCAGTTCGGACACCGATGTGGTATCCGTCAGCGGTAACACTGCCACTGCTGTGGGCTATGGCACGGCAACGCTGACAGCTGTAGTCAACGGTCTTTCTTACACATTTTCTGTTACCGTGGACGACAATGTCACCGTGACCACCACCGAGCCCAACGAGTTGGAGGACACCATGTGTCTGAAATTCGCGGATCTGGAAATGTCGCTGGAGGAATTGCAGGCGAACAACTATCGGGTGGAGATGCCCCTTTATGTCAGCCAGAGTTTTAGCGATATGAACTTCAACGTCGTTGATAATCCCCGTCTGACGAATGTGAAGTGCGATTTCGGGGACAAGATCATCACGTCTTCTGCCAGCAGCGGCTATTCGACTTCGTATCTGCTGCGTGTGTATCTGTCGCATACCGAGCAGGAAGCCGGTTGGATCGGCACGATCACCTACCAGCTGCCGGAGAATACCAAGGCGGGGGATACGTTCTCGGTGGATTTCCGCATACTCAAAAGCAGCTACTGGATCAGCACTTCCGGAGAATCCAGCAAGATGCAGGGGGAGAGTGGCTCGATCACCATTATCGGTGCGGAGGAAACTACCACGACCACAGAAGAAACTACCACCACAGAAACAACGATGACCACCACGACCACTTCGACCACAACCACTTCTGCAACAACGACAACAACGACAACAACCACAACGACGACAACGATGACTACTACCACCACAGAGGAAACCACTGCGACCACCGCGGAAACGACTACAACTACTGCGACCAGCACTACAGCGGAGCCACTGCAAAAGAATCTGACGGTTTCGCTGGGAAGAGTGGAAGTGGGCGTAGATGAATACGAGCAGGATCACATTGTGAGCGTTCCGATCTATATTGATCGGGAGTGTTCCGCTTTGAACTTCGGCATCAGCTGGGACAGCCGTCTGACGTATCTGGACAGCAGTGCTGACTATGGTGCGTACTCCAGTGCGGAGGCGGACGGTTTTGTCTGGCTGGTAAATGCATCGATCAGCAATATTCCGGCAGGAAAGATCGGAACGCTTCGGTTCCGGCTGCCGGACGATGCAGAGGCAGGAGATGTCTATGTGGTCAACTTGTCTGCACGTGCCGCCAGTGGTGCCGATGCCATGTGGCTGGATAATGTGAACGGACAAAAAGGCACACCGTTGGTGCAGGGCAGTACGATCACAATTACAATTGCTCCGGCACCTACGACCACCGCACCGGATACCGGCAGCGTGCTCTATGGTGATGTCAATCTGGACGGCAAGGTGGATATATCCGATGCCGTGCTGACCAACAAGGCGGTTTCTGGTGTGGTAATGCTGAACAAGCAGCAGTATCAGAATGCCGACTGTGATGCCAGCGGCGAGGTCAATGCCGATGATGCCACCCTGCTGATGAAATTTCTGGTGCATATTGTGACTGTTTTGCCTGATGCGGCATAAAAATTGCCGCGTATTCCGGCAAAAAAACCCTTGACAAATGCGGCATTCTGGCGTATAATAAAAATAAAGAGAGAGCATACCAGTAGACGGTCTGCTCCCACTGCTTGAGTTAAGATTTAACCGCCGCGAGTTGGTAGCTGGGGCGGTTATTTCTTTTTCTTGCCGTGGTGATTCTGATTACTATTTTTATGATT
>ERZ1027047.987-NODE-987-length-12470-cov-4.844462_pt1 | contig 12470 bp, 9 predicted proteins | sample MGYA00519286_ERZ1027047 | MGnify/ENA primary metagenome ERZ1027047 (study PRJEB26926, sample SAMN06164592) | human gut metagenome | biome: ENVO:00009003; feature: ENVO:2100002; material: ENVO:00002003 | host: Homo sapiens | place: USA | collected 2012 ... | reverse complement strand
TATTATTATAGCACAAACGCTCCGATTTGTCAATGCATTCTTGTCATTTTAAAAAAAAGAAAGTTTTCATATGATGTATTTTGTTTTTTCTTGTAAAACAAAGCTTTCAATCTGATTGTACGAAAAAGCATCTGTAAAAATAAAGCTCTTTTTTGTAAACAACGACGTTTTCCACAATTCGAAACACAAAAAAACCGCTGCCAGTTTCACAAGAGAAACCAGCAACGGTCTTTCATTCGTTTTATTCGCAAGTCACGATATATCCGCTGATATTATCCCCGGAAGCGGTATAGGTGCCGCTGGGAATGGTGACCTGTACGTCCTTTGTGCCGCCAATGCCCACATAGAACACCTGATAGGTCTTGCCGTCAGCCGTGATCTCCAGCGGGTTGTCCGCACTGTAGCTGTGTACACGGTCGATGTATTCTTCCAGACAGAGGTTGTGTTCCTGCATATAGAGAGCGTGGGGTACGCCTACATAGCGGAATGTATATGTACGGCTGTCCTCACCGGTTTTTTCGTCCTTGCCGTCCGGATAGCGTACCACAAAGCCATATTCTGCGGCATGTTCTGCAATCCAGCTGTACTTCGGATACTTTTCTGCATTATAATAGTCCGAAGTGCCGTCCCCGAAATTGATTTTCAGGTTGAAGCTGCGGCCGCTGTGATAATCGGAATAGCCGCCACGGAATCCGGTGCTGCCGTCCTCATAGCGGGAATCCTGATCTGCCTTGTCCCGATAGCCGCTGAACACCTGCATGCCGCCAAGACCGGTTTCGGTTTCAAAAGCGGACATCATTTTGTTCAGCTGGGCAATGGTTTCTGCGTCCAGCTGTACTTCCATATCGCTGACGCTGTAGGAACTATTTCGTTTCTCGTAGACACTTTCCAGCTTGGGATCACCGTTGGGGAAGTCGTAGCTGTGTTCCTTGTTGATGAGAATCAGATTGCCCTGATCGACACCCTTTGCCGCCAGCGTGATCTGCTTCCCGTCTTTTCGGCTGGTTTCCTCGGTGCTGGTTGTGGTCTTGGTGGTATCGGTTGCCACGTCCGGCTCTGTGGTCTTTTTGGGCTTATCTGTTGCCTTTTCGGTCTGCTTCGTGGTTGCCGTTGCCACAGCCGTATTGCCGGAATCCTCAGGCTGCTTCCGGCGTTGGCAGCTGTGGAAGCAAAGTGCTCCGATCAGCAGCACGATCAGCAGCAGCGGCACGAATACTGCTGCGATCCGGTCGAACCGGAGTTTTCGCTTGCGGACATGACTGCCTCCTTTGGAAGAAGCTTTTTTATCCATATCCGGTTTTGGCTCCGGCTCTTTGGCATGACTGATCGGTTTTTTCGGTTCGCTCATGATTGCAATTCCTTTCTTGGTATCGGCAATCCGCACATGACATTCACGGGGATTCCCTATGATTTTTCGCAGACTCCGCAGGATCCTTGCCGCGGAAAATGCTGACTACACTAGTATAGCATATTTTCCGGCACTTTTCAAGTCGGAATTCAGGAGAAAATCCGAAAGCGATCACCGATACATACAAAAAGGCTGCACAGTCCGAAAACCGTACAGCCTTTCTAAAGAACCTTTGGTGCGGACGACAGGACTTGAACCTGCACGCCGAAGCAATAGAACCTAAATCTATCGTGTCTGCCAGTTTCACCACGTCCGCATGGAATGTTTTTAGTATACCACGATTTTCCGGATTTGTCAAGCACGTGCATCAATTTTTTTCCGAAACGACACCCCCAAGGCAAACAAGCCAACCAGACAAACGGACAAAAAGCCAACGAAATTACGTGCATTTCACCTTGTCTGTTGCAATTGCAGCCGCCAGACAAACAGGAACAAAACCAGACAAACAGGCTCTAAGCCTCCCTTTTCTGAGGAGGCTATCATGAAAATTAATTTCCATGTCCGAGAAACTCGCCGCCTTGACGATTTCCCAAATTCGTGTTACAATAGTACCATACTGAAAATTTGGAGGAACGTAACATGCGAATCTTAGTAGTTGGCATGGGACTGATCGGCGGCTCTATCTGCAAATCGATAAAAGCAGCCACTTCCCATGCCGTTTACGGCTGTGACGTACAACAGGCAGTTCTGGACGATGCCATTGCCGACGGAGCGATCGACGGCACCGGCACTATGACAGACGGCACTTATGATATGATCATTCTCTGCCTGCACCAGCGTATCGCCATTCAAATGGTACAGGAAGCCCTGCCTAAAATTCCGGCAGGCACGATTCTGGTAGACACCTGCGGTCTGAAAGGGCGTATGGTGCGGGATCTGACCTACCGCTGCCGGAAAACCGGTGTGCGGTATGTGGGCACACACCCTATGGCTGGACGGGAGAAAAACGGCTACTACGCCAGCATTCCCAACCTGTTCCAGAACGCCAACCTCATTGTCACACCAGTGGACGGCACCGATGAAGCGGCTCTGGACACCGTCAAGGAACTGGCAGACCAGATGGGCTTCGGCAAGATCGTCACCGCCACGCCAATGTGGCACGACAACATGATCGCCTATACTTCTCAGCTGGCTCACGTGGTTTCCAGCTCTTATGTCAAGGACTTCTGCATGGACGATGCCCTGTCTTTCTCCGGCGGCAGCTTTCAGGATATGACACGCGTGGCAACCATGGACGAATCTATGTGGGCTGCCCTGTTTCTGGACAATCGGGACAACCTGCTGTACCACCTCGATCTGCTGATCGAAAACCTTACGGACTACCGCGATGCCCTGAAACAGCGGGACGAGGAACGGCTGCAATATCTCATTGCCGAGGGACGGCAGATTCAGGAAGAAAATGTCCGTAAACGTCAGGAACAAAACGAACTGCAAAAAGGAGAAACCGCATGAACTGGACACAAGTTGATATTTACACCGCCACGCCCGCCATTGACCTGCTGAGCGTCCGGCTGCAGGATCTGGGGATCCGCGGCTGCATGGTACAGGACGCACAGGATTTTCAGGAGTTTCTGGAACAGAAAGACGGCAAGTGGGACTATCTGGAGGACGGGCTTATGGAACTGGCAAGCTGTGAAACCTGCGTCACGGTCTACCTGCCGGAAGATGCACAGGGTGCTGAAATGCTGGCAGCTCTGCGAACCATGCTGGCACAGATGAAAGCCGAGGACACCGAACACCAGTACGGCAGACTGGAAGCTGTCTGCTCCGGCATTCGGGAGGAGGACTGGGCGAACAACTGGAAACAGTATTTCAAGCCATTTCCGGTGGGAAACAAGCTGTACATCAAGCCCAGCTGGGAAGAACCCACCGCAGAAGCCGCCGGCAGAACCATTCTGGAGATCGATCCGGCAAGCAGCTTCGGCACCGGACAGCACCACACCACACGGCTCTGTCTGGAACTGATGGAAGATGAGATCACCCCTGCCACCCGCCTGCTGGACTTGGGCTGCGGCAGCGGCATTCTGTTTATCGGCGGCATGCTGCTGGGGGCAAAGGAAGCCTATGCCGTAGACATTGAGGAAAATGCCACCCGCATCGCCAAGGAAAACGCCGCAGAAAATCACCTGAATCCGGAAAACTATACCATTTCCTGCGGCAACATCATCACAGACACCGCCCTGCGGGAATCGATCGGCAGCGGCTATGATGTCATCACCGCCAACATTGTGGCAGATGTCATCAAGGGCATGGCTCCGCTGTTTCCGTCGTTCCTGAAAGACAACGGCATTCTGATCCTGTCCGGCATCATCACGGAACGGGCAGACGAAGTGCTGGACACTGTGACTGCCTATGACTTCGCCGTGCTGGAACGGCGGGAAGCATCCGGCTGGTGTGCTGTTAAGCTGCAAAAGCTTGCCGGAGCCGGCACCTGCTGCGACACTCTGCGGAAGTAACCATGGAACTGCTACAGCTGGAATACTTTTATGCAGTGGCACAGAACCAGCACATGACACGCACGGCGGAGCAGCTGCACATTGCACAGCCCTCGCTCACCCAGAGTATCCGCCGGCTGGAAAAGGAACTGGGCGTGCCTCTGTTTTACCGCAGCGGCAGGAACATTGCCCTGACCACATACGGTGAGGCACTGCAGAACGCTCTGACACCGGTGCTGAAAACTCTGCACCAGATTCCTACGCAACTACAGCAAATGGCTCTGGAACGGGAAAAGACCATTCGGCTGAATGTGCTGGCGGCTTCCACACTGGTGACACAGGCACTGATCTCCTATAAAAAAGACCATGACGGGCTGCATTTCCGGCTGATCCAGAACTCACAGTGCGAGGACGCAGACATCACGGTTTTCACGCGGGAAAATTTTCAGATCCCCACAGATACCAAGGAACGGTATGAGCTGTTTAAGGAACGCATTTTTCTGGCAGTTCCGCACAATTCGCCCTACGCCAGCGAAGAAAGCGTCCGCTTACAGGACTTTGCCCATGAGGATTTCATCAGCCTGTCCGGTTCCCGCAGTATCCGCACGATCTGTGACCGCTACTGCATGCAGGCGGGATTTGTCCCGCACATCATCTATGAGAGCGACAGTCCGGACACTGTCAAAAACCTGATCGCCAGCGGACTGGGAGTGGGCTTCTGGCCGCACTATACGTGGGGCATGGACAGCATGGAGCAGATTCGCCTGCTGCCTATTGCAGAACCTACCTGCCAGCGTGCCATTATCCTACAGCTGCACCGCCACGCCAGAGGGCAGGAGGCAGTGTGCAGCTTTTACGCCTTTCTGAGCCGCTATCTGCGGCAGCTGAAAGCCGCGGAACAGCATTAAGAAAACAAACCACCGCATCACTCCCTCGGATTCCTCCGGCAGGCGATGCGGTGGTTTTTGTTTGACATTTTTGTAGAATGAAGATTTGCAGTGTTCTGCTATCCTTGGCAAATTTGATCGTATACATTTACTATAATCATAAAAATAGTAACGACAATCACCGCAAGAACAAAAAGAAATAACCGCCCCACAGCTTCCAACTAAAGGCGGTTATTTTTTTACCAACTAGTGGGAGCAGACCGTCTACTGGTATGCTCTTTCTATTTCTATTATACGCCAGAACGCCGCATTTGTCAAGGGCTTTTTTTGTGGAAAATATAAGAGCCTGTTTGTCCGGCGGCTGAAATTACATTCGTTTCCAAAAAATCCGGTCTGCATTTCTACAGACCGGATTTTTGATAAATAGAATAAGTTGAAAAGCATTACTCATACCGCAGGGCATCGATCGGATTCAGATTCGAAGCTTTGATAGACGGGATCAGTCCAAAGACAATTCCCACCACCATAGAGAATACCACGGAAACCACAATGGACAGCGAACTGATCGCCACCGGCACCGAGGCAATCTTGGAGATCAGCTGTGCCAGAGCGATGCCGATTCCCACACCAATGATTCCGCCGATGCTGGTCAGCACAGAAGCTTCTGTCAGGAACTGTGCCAGAATGCTGCCCTTTTTCGCACCGATTGCCTTTTTCAGTCCGATCTCGCGGGTACGTTCTGTTACCGATACCAGCATGATGTTCATAACACCGATACCGCCCACCAGCAGAGAAATGCTGGCGATCCAGATCAGCATGGTGTTGGTGGAGGAACTCAGTTTTTGCAGGGACTTCGCCTGTTTCAGCAAGTCCTGACTGTCATATTTGATCTGATTGCTGTCCCCTTCTTTTCCGACGCTATTGGTGCGAATCGTGGCGTTCATCAGTTCCGCCACCTTTTTTCCCACTGCCGGCATGCTGTCAGTATCCACTGCCTTTGCCAGACAGTTTTCCGGTTCGTCATACCGATACGCGATCGGCCACGACTGACCGGGGATAAACATCTTGCCGCCGGAAGTGCCCATATACGTCCAGTAGTCCTCCTCGGAATTGATGACCGGCTCAAAGCTGCTGACCTCTGTCACGACGCCAACGACCGTAAAGGGTTCCCCGTTGATGTCGATGACGGAACCGATCGGGCTCTCGGAGGAGTACAGGCTCTTGACTGCGGTGCTGTCCAGAATCACTGCCTTGGCGTTATTGGTATATTCCTTGCTCAGGAATCCCCTGCCCTGCTGTACTTCATAGCCTGCCGTATCGAAATAGGCAGCATCAATGCCATACATGGAGCCACTGAACTGGGTGTTCTGATAATACACATTGTCGCAGTAGGAACGTGTGCGGTAAAACGAAGCAGATTCCACATTTTTCAGGCTGGTGATCTGGTCCCGCACTTCCGCGGAAACCACCTGTACCCCGTCCGGTGCCGCCTGATAGCTGAAATCATAGGGACTTTCCCCCTGATACAGCTGCACATTAACAGTGTTGTTGCCGGAACCAATCAGATTGTTTTTGATCTGCTCATTGGTGCCCTTAATGGTAGACACAATGGCAATGATCGCCGCAATACCGATGATAATGCCCAGCATAGTGAGAATGGAACGCACCTTATGGGACAAAATGCCCTGTAACGATAACCGAATATTTTCCAGCATAATATGTCCCCCTTAGTATTCTGATGAGCCGTTGGTTTCGTTGACCAACGCTCCCTCTACGGCATACTTGCCATAGGGGAAACAGATATAATCTTCCTGACTGACACCGGAGAGAATTTCAATGGCATAGCCGCCGTTGATGATCTTGCCGGTCTGGACATTCTGCCGTTCCAGCTTCTTGTCCTTGGATTCCCGCAGCACATAGTACTGTCCGTTTTCCTGCCGCACATAGCTGACTGGCAGATAAAACGTATCTCCGACATCATCCGCCGCACCGGAAAAGCTCAGGCTGACATAGCTGCCAACCGACAAACTGGTGGAGTCAGTTACTGCTGCCTTGAACGGATAAGCACTGTTGTTCGGGTTTCCACTGCCGTTCTGATTGGTGTAGGAGGTCGGTGTCTTGTCGATTTCCGTCACCTCGGCGGTGAGCATTTCACCGGTATCCCACGAGTTGACAGTCACCGTTGCACCGACAGTCAGCTTGTCCAGATTCATTTCGCTGACAGTGCCCTGCACCATAACGCCGCCGCTGCCCTGTACCACCAGATACGGTTCGTTTTTCTCCAGCGATTCCACTGAAGCCGCCACCTTGGTGACAACGCCGTCGATCTTCGCCAGTTCCTGTCCCTTTTCCTGCTTTTCTGCCGCAGCATCATATTCGATCTGTGCCTTCTTCTGGTCGATCTGTGCCGACTGAATGGCGATCTGCTGCTCTGCCACCTTCTGTTTCAGCTGGGCACGGGTATAGACATAGTTGTCATTGTCCGTACCGGAAGATGCCATTGGAGTGACTGCCGCCATTGGCATTGCCGCCGCCATAGGCTGCACTGCCGCAGTCGGATCTGCACTGGTGTCTGTATCTGCCGGCTGGGTGTCCGGCTGGGTATCCGGAGATGCTGTGCTGCTCTCCGGTACAGTACCAGTACTGCCGCCGGTAGTGCCGGAAGAAGCCGGTTCTGTTTCCGCGGGGGTGTTATTGGCAGGGTCATAGGAGAACGTACCGCCCACCTGCAATGTGCCGTACCACGTTCCGCCGCCGGAGATCTGCACACCGCCGTCCTCGGTCACCTTGATGTTCTGTCCCAGTGTCCAGTCACCGGTAGTGGTCAGCTGATCGCCGCGTACCAGCCAGCCGTAGAGCACGCTGCCGCTCTGGTCATACACCACGAAAACGGCACACTGCTTTGCTGCTTTCAGCTGCTCCAGAGCTGCCTGCGTCACAACGGTCTGACTGGTGCAGGCAAACTGATAGGGATCGTCCGGCGTGCCGGTACCGGCTGCCGCCTGTGTCAGAGCGATCACTGCTGCCAGTGTATCCTTGGGAGAATCCGGTGTATCCGGCGTGTCCGGTTCGTCTGGTTCGTCCGGCTCATCGGGGTAATCCGGATCGTCCGGCACCACCGGTGCTTCTTCTGATGGACGCAGCTTTTTCAGACGTTCCAGCTCTTTCTGAGCCTGCCGCACATTTTCCTGTGCCACCGCCAGTGCCGTCTGTTTCTGGGCAACTTCCAGCCCTACTGCTGTCATATCATAGTCCAGCAGCGGTGTACCCTTGGTCACATGGTCGCCCTCTTTTACCAGCACCTTTGCGATCATCTGGTCGTCGGAGGGCGTGACATTCTGCACATCACCGGAAACCACCTGCCCGTCCATAGAGAGATCATCTCCCCACCAGTACTGGGTCAGATTTGCCACTGGCAACACATCTACGCGGTTCTTTTTCGTCTGCTGTGTCCGGTAAATCACCGTACCGCCGACAGTGCCGCCGGCAACGACTGCCAGGCAAACCGCCACTGCAACGATCTTTTTTCCTTTTGTCATGAAGCATCGCCCTCCTGTTCTGTCCGGCGTTCTCCGAAGCCGCCCTGCTCCAGCATGCCGTCCCGAATGGTCACGATCCGCTGGGCATGCCGGGCGATCTCCGGTTCATGGGTAATCATGACGATCGTCACGCCCTCGCTGTGCAGCTGGGCAAACAATTCCATGACCTGTTCGCCGGAACGGGTGTCCAGTGCACCGGTCGGCTCATCTGCCAGCAGCAGACGGGGCTGGCTCACCATTGCCCGTGCAATTGCCACACGCTGTTTCTGTCCGCCGGAAAGCTGAGTCGGCTTGAACTGTATCCGTTCTTCCAGCCCCACACGTGCCAGCATTTCCTTTGCCCGTTCCAGCCGTTCCTTTTTCCGCACGCCGGCATACAACAGCGGCAGTGCCACGTTTTCCAGCACAGACTGGCGGGGCAGCAGGTTGAAGTTCTGGAACACGAAGCCGATCTTCTGGTTCCGTATCGTGGAAAGCTGGTTGTCGCTGCACTGTGCCATGTCCTGTCCGTCGAAGAAATAGTCCCCGCTGGTCTGCTTGTCCAGCAGCCCGATAATGTTCATCAGCGTGGATTTTCCCGAACCGGACGGTCCCATGATCGCCAGATATTCCCCTTCTTCCACCTGTAGCTGAATGTGGTGCAGAACGGGGACAGGTTCTTTTCCCTGCATATAGGATTTACAGATGTCCCGCAAATCAAGTACCATCTGCCGCACCGCCTTCCGCTGTATCTGCTCCGGCTTCGTCTGCCGGCATCTCGTCAACACCGTCGCCGGCATCTTCTCCTGCTCCGGAGATCACGCTGTCTGCGGTGTCGCCGTCTGCACCGTCGCCTGCCATGCCGGCTTCATCATCTGCTCCGCCGATCACGCCTTCGTCCACAGGGTTTCCGTTTTCGTCGTAGGAAATATCCTCATTGCTGTTGTCGTCCACGGTATCATCTGTGCCGTCATCTTCCGGTGTGGCTTCGTCAGGGTTGGTCGTGGTTTTCATACCCTCCTGATAGGAATCCGACGGAAATGCGATCATATCGTCCTCCGACAGACCGCTTTTGATCTCGCAGTCGCCCATGGTGTCGTCTGTCTGTCCTACTTCTACTTCCCGCTTTTCCAGACGGTCTTTCTTATCGGCAGCCCAGACGTAGGTCTTGCCGTTTTCATCAGTCTGTACGTAGTCGGAATACAGCCAGATGCCGGTTTTTTCAATGCTTTCATCGGCTCCGGTATCTGCCGAAACCAGCAGATGCTGCCCCAGCATCAGCCCGTCACTGGAATCCAGCGTCACATAAAAAGGATACTTGGAAGCGGTGGTCATCTCATCGCTGCCGCCGTAATACATGTTGTTGTTCTGGCTGTTGTCGGCTTCGGTAGAGATCTCCGAAATAGTGCCCGTCCAGCTGGAATCGTCTACGCGGGAGTGCAGCACCATGGCTTCATCTTTATAAATCGACTGTACATTCTGCTCGCTGATCGTGCACTTCACACGGAATTCTCCATCGGACATGATCTTCATCAGCACATCTGTGCCGTCCGACTGAAGCTGTTCGGTCGTTTTCAGGGACTGCACCGTTCCGGCGATCTCCGCAGTCACTGTGGCATTGTTAATGGTATTCTGTAATTTTTCCAGTTCGATCTTCTTGGTCTTGATGTCGTATTCCGACTTGGCAATATCGGTTTGCAGGGACTGGATCTGCGTGGTATAAGTCAGCTTATCGTCTGCACTGGCACTTTTCTTTTCCGTTTCCAGCTGGCTGATCTGCTGCTTGTTGGACTCGATCTCATTCTGCATGCGTTCGATCTCCACGTTGCCCTGCTGCAATTCCAGCTGCATGGATTCCACATCATAGGTGAACAGCGGGTCACCGGCGTTGACATGGTCGCCCTCCTGCACGACAATGCTGGAAACTTTCTTGGAGGTGTCCAGCTTGACTTCCTTGGTTTCCTGCGGTTCTACCACGCCGGAAAACTGCAAGTCGGAAATCGTTGTTGCCGCAGAATTCACATCTTTTATCGGCATCACGTATGCCACACCGTCCACATCACTGCCCCTGCTGTAGTGCCGCCACACCAGCACGCCGCTGACGCATACCGCCGCAGCTGTAACACCGGCAACTGTGCCGATTATGATTTTCTTGGATTTTCCCATATTCCTTCCTCCCAGTCCATGCTCCGCAGCAGTGCGTTCTGCCGGCGGAGTTTTTTGAAGCAGTCCTGCACAAATCCAGGGCAATACCGCACAAAGAGCGTCTGGCGACTTTGCACGCCATCTGCTTGCAGTGTTTCCCTAGATGCTGATTTCATCTTTTTGGCAGCTGTTTCAACTGTTGTATTCCTCATGCAACGGATTGCCTTTAGTATACCACACCTCTTGACGGTTGTCAAGAGGTTTTTCAAAATTTCTGCGGAAGATTTATTTGAGAAATTTGTGCAAAGGTGAGAGGCGGGAGAGGGTTGTGCGGCGTTCCCTTAGAACGGAGAAAAATCACCTCACAAAATTCGCATATCATTATCGTGTCACCCTCTCCTGAACAGATGCTCTCACGCCGAAATCCGACAATACCGTTCCCCTTCCAGCACCTGCTGCATGTACTTTTCCGGTGTTGTCATGCAGACAGCACTCTGAAACGTAAAAGGACTGCAGCCGGACACCAACACTGCACCGGTATCGTCTTTCTTCACCGGAAACTGCCGGTTTCTGCTGCACACGTTCCAGTAGACCACCGCAGGCAGCTGATACCCTGCCGCCTGATATTCCTGCTTCATCTGCTGGAATATCGTCACGCCGTTGCCGGACTGCTCATCGAATTCCATGTCCGAGATCACGTAGATCACTTTCGGCAGTTCCTCCGGCGGCACGTGGTGCTGAACTGCACTCTGAAGTATCAGACGAAATACTTTTTCCAGATCGGTATTGCTGACTTCATTATAAGACATACAGTGCTCCACCTTTTGAAAAATGTCCTCCCCTTTCAGAGCAATCAAGCGGGGGTTGTCGGAAAAGGTGATGAAGTGGTTGTGGAAGTATCCCTCATTTCGTTCGGCACAGTAAATGCCCAGCGAAACGGCAACATGAATCGGCATCACATCGCCGGAATAGTTCCAGTACATGGAACCGGAACCGTCTACCACGGCAATGGCATTTTGTTCCGGCATATAATCCGGCAGGGATTTCCATGTCACGTCCAGTATCCGCTGTTTTTGTGCAATGTCATCATAAAACATTGCGTTTTCCTCCAATTCGATGCAGTCCCGAACGATCTCATAGGGGAAAAGCTGACCTGCTTTCAGCAGTCCCTTTTCCTGCTCTGCCCGTTCCAGAAACTCGGAGTACCGCTGTCTGTCATGCTTGCAGAATGCTTTCTGATACTTGTACAAGGCTCTGGAGGGCAGTTTGGCATAATCAAAGGTGTAATCCTTCCGGCAAAGCCGCTTTTCCAGCACGTCTGCATAGGTGCGAAGCTGGGAGAGCATTTTCCGGTAAGCCTTTTCCGAAAGATGCAGCCGCTTACAGAGCAGCTTTGCCTGCCGGCACACGTTCTGATTGGAGGTGTGCACAGAGGGCAGCCACTTCGCCAGCAGAGAGATCGGCTTTTCTTCCAGCATGTCCTGTTGGTCTTGCTGTAGCTGCTTCTGGATCAGCTGTATCAGTTCCGGCTCACAGGGCGTGTTCAGCAATACCATACAATCGTCAAACCGCCCGTACTCCGGAATCCACTGCAAATTTTTCCGGACACTTTCGGGATAGATCGTTGCCGCATATTGCAGCATCTGCCGGAACACGCTCCGTTCACCCAATCCGCCGCGGGTATCCCGCAGGTAAAACAGGATCCGCATTGCGTATACCGGATTCTCTGCATATGCCGCCAAGAATATGTCTTTCAGGCGTTTTGCAGAAGCTTCCCGCAACGCACCGGCTGTGGAAAACAGGTTCAGGCACGCATCGCCGGTATCGTGATACGCCAGTGCTCCGTTTTCGGTGTTTGTCCAGTTCAGTTCCTCTGATAATGCATTCAGCATGAAAAACACGTCCTTTCTTGTTATGTACTGTACGATTGTTGAAAAAGCCCCACACGAAACCGGTTTCATGGCTTCGTATGGGGCTGCCTAAATGCTCCACGATGCTGTTTCGATGGAGAACCCATCTTATTCAATTTTAGGCAATACCGCACAAAGAGCGTCTGGCGACTTTGCACGCCATCTGC
>ERZ1027047.976-NODE-976-length-12588-cov-5.957313_pt1 | contig 12588 bp, 9 predicted proteins | sample MGYA00519286_ERZ1027047 | MGnify/ENA primary metagenome ERZ1027047 (study PRJEB26926, sample SAMN06164592) | human gut metagenome | biome: ENVO:00009003; feature: ENVO:2100002; material: ENVO:00002003 | host: Homo sapiens | place: USA | collected 2012 ... | reverse complement strand
AAAGAAACCCATCAGGGGTGTCTTTCGTTTGCAATCACAGGTTTTTCAGAACTTAGAAAGTTCTGAAAAACCGCACGCAGCTTGTCAAAATGACTTTTTTGACAAGCTGCATCAAAACCTCCGGCTAAGCCGGAGGTTTTGCTGCATTTATGACTGCTGCTCCGGTGGCTGGGACTCCCGGTCCCGGTTCACATAGCAATATGCCTCGGTGGGCATATTCCGGCGGCGCAGACGCCGGTCCACCAGATACTTTACCAGCACCTGCAAACAGGCAAACACCGGCACACCCAGGAACATACCCAGCACGCCGCCGAAGCCGCCGCCCACCAGAATGGCCACCACCACCCAGAAGCTGGAGATGCCCGTGGCATCGCCCAGGATCTTGGGGCCCAGGATGTTGCCGTCGAACTGCTGCAAAACGATGACGAAGATCACGAAGATCAGGCACTTCTTGGGGCTGACCAGCAAAATCAGGAAGGCGCTGGGCACCGCGCCCATGAAGGGGCCGAAGAAAGGAATCACGTTGGTAACGCCCACGATCAGGCTCACAAGCGGGGCATAGGGCATGCCCAGAATGGTGCAGCCGATGAGGCACAGAATGCCGATGATGAGAGAGTCCAGCAGCTTTCCGCGAACGAAGCCGCTGAAGATGCCGTCGGCCCGGCGAACGGCCCGGGCGATCCAGCGGGCGTGGGCCTCCTTGCACACGCCGTACAGCAGCTTGCAGCAGCGGGCCAGGCTCTGCTCCTTCATGGCCAGCATATACACCGACACGATGATGCCCACCAGGAAGTCCATGGCGAAGCTCACCAGCCCCCAGATGCCGGAGATCACGCCGCCGGTGATGGTGGTGAGCATCTGCTGGGCGCCGGGCAGCACCTTGTTGGTCAGCAGGTCCAGCAGATTCTGGTAATAGGTCTCCAGATTCTCGTTGACCCAGTCCTCCACCTTGGGGTTCTTATCCAGCAGGTTCGTGATCCAGCCGTAAATCTTGTTGTAATACGTTTCGGCGTTGTTGATGAGCATCACCACGCTGTCGATGAGCTGGGGGATCACCACGCTGAACATCAGATACAGCAGCAGCAGCACAATGGCCCAGGTCAGCAGAATGCTGACGGCCCGCAGCCACCCGGCGGCGTGGGGGATGGTCTTCCCTTCCAGCCCCTTGATCCGGTGCAGGCCCGAAAGAATGAGCTTTTCAAACCAGTTGACGATGGGGGCCAGCAGATAGGCCATCACCAGGCCCACCAGCACCGGCGACAGAATGGACGCCAGCTTGGACAGCAGCCGCTGCAGTGCGCCGCTCATATAGAACGTGTCGTAAAACACCAGAATGGCGCAGACGGTGAGAAAGATCGTCAGACCCCATTTCAGGTAGCCGCTCTTACCCTTCATATTGTTTTCTCCTTTGTTGGCCCGGTCGGGCCTGATTTACTGCTTTACATGATAGCGTAAAAGGCCGTGGTTTGCAATGCCGGGGACGTGAACGTTTTGTTAAAAATCGGCATCCCAGGGAAAAAGCGCCGGGACGGGGGTCCGCGTCCCGGCCTGTCCCGGGGAAAAATCGGGACAAAACCCGGCTTTTGCGGGATGTCCCGCCGGAAACCGGGACAATTTTGGCCAAATGCGGCGGAAATCCAAAATTTATTCTTTACAACCGGCGCATTTTGTGCTATCGTATCAGAGTACGCTGTGTGCGTGCCATGCCCCTTGCCTTAGTCCCGTGGATGCTCTGCCTGTCCCGGCACTCAGGATGCGGGCGCAATAAAAGAAAGGTGGAAACACAACTATGATGCTGAAAGATCAGAAGACCTCCATCATCGAGGCCAACCGCACCCACGAGACCGACACCGGTTCCCCCGAGGTCCAGGTCGCTATCCTCACCGAGCGCATCAACCAGCTCACCGCGCACCTGAAGGTTCATCCCCATGACTTTCACAGCCGCCGCGGCATGCAGATGATGATCGGTAAGCGCCGTCGTCTGCTGGACTATCTGGCCAAGAAGGACATCGAGCGTTATCGTGCCCTGATCGCCAAGCTGGGTCTGCGTAAGTAAGCTGAAAACAGGGTGGTGTGCCCCGTGCGCACCACCCTTCTTTCACACCATCCCTGCCCGTGTGCGGAGCCGATCAAAGCCTTTAGCAGTTGAAAAAACGCCGGAATTTCCGGATTTTCCGGCACTTTTTCAAGTGCTAAACGGCCCCGGCTCCCATGCGGAAAAATCCAAATGAAAAGGAGCCAAACCATGTCTACCATCATCACCCACCGGCAGTTCCCCCATTACCACAAGTACACCATGGACCTGGCGGGCCGCCCCCTGACCCTGGAGGTGGGCAAGCTGGCGGAGCTTGCCAACGCCGCCGTTATGGTCACCTATGGCGAGACCAGCGTGCTGTGCTGCGTCACCGCCGCGCCCCGTCCCCGGGACGGCATCGACTTCTTCCCCCTGAGCGTGGACTTTGAGGAGAAGCTGTATGCCGTGGGCCGCATTCCCGGCAGCTTCAACCGCCGGGAGGGCCGCCCCGGCGAGAAGGGCATCCTCACCAGCCGCGTCATCGACCGGCCCATCCGCCCCCTGTTCCCCCACGACTTCCGCAACGACGTGTCCGTGATGTGCACCGTTATGAGCGTGGACCACGACTGCTCCCCGGAGATCTGCGGCCTGATCGGCACCTCCGCCGCCCTGGCCATTTCCGACATTCCCTGGAACGGCCCCGTGGGCGCCCTGAAGGTGGGCCTGGTGGACGGCAAGCTGGTGTTCAATCCCACCAGCGAGCAGCGCAAGGTCAGCGATCTGGACGTGACCGTGGTGTCCACCGGCAAGAAGGTGGTCATGATCGAGGCCGGCGCCAACCAGGTGCCCAACGACGTGATGTTCGAGGCCATCCGCATGGCCCACGAGGAGAACCAGAAGCAGATCACCCTGATCGGCCAGATGGTGGCCGAGATCGGCAAGCCCAAGTTCGACTATCCCCACGCGGACTTCGACGAGGAGCTGTTCCAGAAGATCGTGGATGCCACCATGGACCAGGCCAAGGCCGCCATGGACACCGACGACAAGAACGTTCGCGAGGCCCGCTGGAACCAGCTCATCGAAAAGTGGCATGAGCTGTTCCTGGAGGACTATCCCGAGATGGACAAGTATCTGGACGAGATCACCTATAAGTTCCAGAAGAAGATCGTCAAGGCCTGGCTGCTGGAGGGCCACCGGGTGGATGGCCGCCAGAAGAACGAGATCCGGCCCCTGTCCGCTGAGGTGGGCGTGCTGCCCCGGGTCCACGGCTCCGGCCTGTTTACCCGCGGCCAGACCCAGGTGCTGAGCGTGGCCACCCTGGATACCCTGTCCGCCAACCAGAAGCTGGACACCATCTGGGAGGAGACCGAGAAGCGGTATATGCACCACTATAACTTCCCCGGCTACTCCGTGGGTGAGGCCAAGCCCGCCCGCAGCCCCGGCCGCCGCGAGATCGGCCACGGCGCTCTGGCCGAGCGGGCCCTGCTGCCGGTGATCCCCCCGGTGGAGGAGTTCCCCTATGCCATCCGCGTGGTGTCTGAGGTGGTGTCCTCCAACGGCTCCACCTCCCAGGGCTCCATCTGCGGCAGCACCCTGGCCCTGATGGACGCCGGTGTGCCCATTTCCGCCCCGGTGGCCGGTATCTCCTGCGGCCTGATCCAGGACGACGACGGCTCCTTCACCACCTTCATCGACATCCAGGGCGTGGAGGACTTCCACGGCGAGATGGACTTCAAGGTGGCCGGTACCAAGAAGGGCATCACCGCCATTCAGATGGACCTGAAGAACGACGGCCTGACCATGGAGATCATCAAGAACGCCCTGGACATCACCTATGACGCCCGGTGCCAGATCCTGGACCAGATCATGCTGCCCTGTATCGCCGAGCCCCGGCCCGAGGTCAGCAAGTACGCCCCCAAGATGATCACCATGCACATTGACCCCGACAAGATCCGCGAGGTCATCGGCAAGGGCGGCAGCGTCATCCAGAAGATCGTGGCCGAGTCCGGCGCCAAGATCGACATCGACGACGACGGCACCATCCACATTGCCTCCCCCGACGCCGAAAGCTGCGCCACCGCCAAGAAGTGCATCGACGACATCGTGTTTGTGCCCGAGGTGGGTCAGCTGTACTACGGCCGCGTGGTGCGCCTGATGACCTTCGGCGCCTTCGTGGAGCTGGCTCCCGGCAAGGACGGCCTGGTGCACATCTCCAAGCTGGCGGACAAGCGCATCGAGAAGGTGGAGGACGCCTGCAAGGTGGGCGACATGATGTGGGTCAAGGTCACCGAGATCGACGAGAAGGGCCGGGTGAACCTGAGCCATAAGGATGCCATGAAGGAGATCCGGGCCAAGGAAGCCGCCGGCGAGATCATCAAGTAAATAACCGCCGACAGACAGTAGATTCATATGTATATACACCCGCCGATTCCGCGCAACGGAATCGGCGGGTGCTGTCATATACTGGAAACAGACGACACAAGGAGAAAACCTGTCCGTATAGCACGGACAGCCGCATGGCATGCGTACCACAATATATGGTCATATCGGCAGAAATCTGCACCATATATCACAGAAAAACAATTTCTAAAATTTTTGTGTCGCCCATTGAAAAACAATAAAAGATATGTTAAAATACTAACTTAACAGGTAGGAAGCCCTAACCTTAATGTAGTATAGCTTTGTTGCTAATATACAATATTATACTCTGTCAGGATGGAAAAATCGTTCAAACGGTTGTAAAGGAGGACGCTATGCCGAGAGGAGCACAGCCCAAGGTCGCCGAAAGAGAGAATCGGATGACCTATGCAGCCATCAGGCTGTTTTTGGAAAACGGATATGAACGGACCACCACCGCCGCCATCGCGCAGGCAGCGGGTATGTCCCCGTCCGCGTTTTTTGCAGTATTTGCCAACAAGGAGGCGCTGCTGCTGAAGCTGACCAAGTGGATGTACGAAAAGCAGTTCGCCGTTACGCACGAGCTGCTGGGGAAGGACTATGACCCGGTGATGTTCTACGCCGTGGAGCCTGCCATCCAGCTGTATATTGCCGAAAAGACCGAGGGGCTGCGGGAGCTGTATGTCTCCTCGTACTCCTATGCGGCCACCGCCAACTATATACATCAGGTGGTGACGGACAAGCTGGTGGAGCTGTTCGGGAAGGAGCATCCCGGCTATACCCGGCAGGACTTTTATGAGCTGGAGCTGGCTACCTCCGGCATGCTGCGCAGCTTCATGGCCCGCAAGTGCGACCGGAGCTTCACCATGGAGCAGAAGCTGCGTCGGTTCCTGTCCTGCGGCATGACCATCTACGGCGTGGACCAGGAAAAGCAGCAGGAGGTCATTGACCGGGTGCTGAAGATGGACCTGAAGTCCGTGGCCGATCAGCTGCTGGCCCAGGCCATGGCCCAGTCCCAGGAGGAGTTCCAGGAGGCCGAGCGCAAGGGCAAGGCTCTGGAAGCTGCCAGACGTGGCTGATTTTTCCTATATCGTTCTGGACCTGGAGTGGAACCAGCCGTTGAATCCGGACAGCGCCATACGGGAGCCGTTTTTCTTCGACTCGGAGATCATCGAGATCGGGGCCCTGCGGCTGGATGAGCGGTTCCGGGAGACCGGCAGCTTCAAGACCTTCATCCGCCCCCGGTTTTATCCCCACATGAACGGTGATGTGGTGCAGCTGACGAAGATCCGGGCCCAGGACCTGGAAAAAGCCCCGGAATTTCCCCGGGCCTATGCCGATTTCATGGAATGGTGCGGGGAGAATTGCTGCCTGTGTACCTGGGGACCGGACGACATTCCGGTGCTGATGGACAACCTGCTGATGCACGGAATGGACGCGGAGATGCCCTGCTGCTATGATTTGCAGCGGATCTTCGGCCACGAGATCATGCGGGATGACCGGCAATGCTCCCTGGAGCGGGCGATGGAGCTGCTGAAGCTGACTCCGGACCGTGCCCACGACGCCCTGAACGATGCACGGAATACCGTGCAGATCTGCGGGCGGATGGACCTGGACGGGTGCATGGACGAATACGGCCTGCGGTATGTGCAGTATCCCCAGGACCGGGCGGCCGGACTGGTGCAGGGGCGGGTGTATGCCTCCCTGGCCCAGGGCCAGGAGGACCCGGCCATGAGGGAGGTGCAGTGCCCCTACTGCGGGGAGACGGTGACCCTGGGCCAGTGGGCCAGGAAGGACCCCCGGACCCTGCTGGCCTATGGCCGGTGCAGTCAGGAGGACGAGCTGTGCGGCATTTATCGCCACACCCGGACGGCGGCAGGCCTGCGCCTGGGCCGCATGGTGCTGGAGATGAACGACGACCTGTGGGACACCTATCAGGCCTGCCTGGAACGGCAGGGGTAATTGTTGGAATGTGAAAACCGGCTCCGGCGCGTCGCGCCGGAGCCGGTTTTGTTTACTTGCCCAGCCTGCGCTGGATGAGCTTCACCAGCTCCACAATGGGGATCACCAGCACCGCCAGGGCCAGGGCGATGCCGTACTCCGTCCAGCTGACGGGGGTGAAGCCGAAGGCGTTGGCGATGGGCGGCACCTCCAGCACCACGGTGGTCAGGAGCAGGGAGCCCAGCATAGCGGCCCAAAGGACCTTGTTGTGGCCCCGGAGGGTGAACACGCTGCGCCGCTGGGAGCGCATATTGAAGCTGTGGAAAATCTCGCACATGCTCATGGTCAGGAAGGCCATGGTCATGCCGTGGGGGGAGACGCCCCGGGGCATTTCGAAGCACCCCGCCTCCATGCAGTGGCCGATGATGTAGGAGGCCATGGTGATGACGGTGATAAGGATGCCCTGATAGGCGATGTCGAAGCCCAGGCCGCCGGAGAAGATGCCGTCCTTGGCGGAGCGGGGCGGGCGGCGCATGATGTCCGGCTCCGGGCGCTCCATGCCCAGGGCCAGGGCCGGGAAGCAGTCGGTGATGAGGTTGATGAACAGCAGGTGGACGGGGTTGAGGAGGGTGAAGCCCAGCAGGGCGGAGAAGAACACCCCCAGCACCTCGCTCATGTTGCTGGCCAGCAGGAAGCCGATGGCCTTGCGGATGTTGTCGTAAATCCGGCGGCCCTCGGCCACGGCGCCCACGATGGTGGCGAAGTTGTCGTCGGAGAGGACCATGTCCGCCACGTTTTTGGTGACGTCGGTGCCGGTGATGCCCATGCCGATGCCGATATCGGCGGACTTGATGGAGGGGGCGTCGTTGACGCCGTCGCCGGTCATGGCGGTGACGGCTCCCCGGCGGCGCCAGGCGCTGACGATGCGGACCTTGTGCTCCGGCTGGACCCGGGCATAGACGCTGTAGCGGTCCACGTTTTGAGTAAGCTCCTCATCGCTGAGGGCATCCAGCGCCGCGCCGGTGATGGCCTGGGATGGGTCGGAGAGAATGCCCAGCTGGCGGGCGATGGCCACGGCGGTGTCCTGGTGGTCGCCGGTGATCATCACCGGGCGGATGCCCGCCTGGCGGCACTCCTCAATGGCGGGCTTCACCTGGGGCCGCACCGGGTCGATCATGCCGGTAAGGCCGATGAAGCAGAGGGCCTGCTCTAAGTGCGCGGGGGACTGATCCTCCGGCGCGCCGTGGGGCCAGGGGCGGCTGGCGGCGGCCAGCACCCGCAGGGCCTGGGCGGCCATGCGGTGGTTATCCGCCAGAATTTCCCGGCGGCGGTCATCGGTCATGGGCAGGGCCTGTCCGCCCTCCCAATAGTGGGTGCAGCGGGCCAGCACCTGGTCCGGCGCGCCCTTGGTATACTGCACCACGCCCTGGGGGGTCCGGTGAATGGTGGACATCATCTTGCGGCCGGAGTCGAAGGGGGCCTCGCCGATGCGGGGGCGCTCCTGCTCCAATTGGGGCTTGGGCAGTTGATGCTCTGCGGCGAAGGACACCAGGGCCGCCTCCGTAGGCTCACCCTGGACGGAGCCGTCGGGGTTCAGGACGGCGTCACTGCACAGGGCCATGGCGGAGGCCAGCAGGGCGGTGTCCCCGGTGTGGTCCACCACGGTCATCTTGTTCTGGGTCAGGGTGCCGGTTTTGTCGGAACAGATCACCTGGGTACAGCCCAGGGTCTCCACCGCCGTCAGGCGGCGGATCACGGCATTGCGGCGGCTCATGCGGGTGACGCCGATGCTGAGCACCACCGTTACCACCGTGGCCAGGCCCTCGGGAATGGCGGCCACCGCCAGGGACACGGCCACCATGAAGGTCTCCAGGATGCCGGACAGGGAGAAGTCACCGGCCACGATCAGGTCAAACACGAAGATGAACACGCAGATGCCCAGCACCAGCCAGGACAGGGTCTTGCCCAGCTGGGTCAGCTTCTTTTGCAGGGGGGTCTCCTCCTGCTCCGTCCGGGCCAGGACACCGGCGATCTTGCCCATCTCCGTGTCCATGCCGGTGGCGGTGACCACCATGCGGCCCCGGCCGTAGGCCACGGTGGAGCCCATATAGGCCATGTTGCGGCGGTCGCCCAGGGTCACCTCGCCGGTAAGGGCCTCCGGGGACTTGGCGGAGGGGACGCTTTCGCCGGTGAGGGCGGCCTCCTCAATTTGCAGGGAGGCACAGGCCAGCAGCCGTCCGTCGGCGGGGACGGCGTCCCCGGCCTCCAGCAGGACGATGTCGCCGGGTACCAGGCGGCTGCTCTCCAGCTCCGTGACGGAGCCGTCCCGCAGGACCTTGCTGGTGGCGGCAGTCATGGACTGCAGAGCCTCGATGGCGGCCTCGGCCTTGCTCTCCTGGACCACGCCCAGAACGGCGTTCAGCAGCACCACCGCCAGGATGATCAGCACCTCGGTAAAGGGCTCGTGGGACAGATAGTTGGTGACGGCGGACACGGCGGCGGCGGCCATCAGGATCAGCAGCATGGGGTCCTTCAGCTGCTGGATGAACCGCTGGAACAGGGTGGCCTTGGGGGCCTCCCGCAGACGGTTGGGGCCGTACTGCCCCAGGCGGGTCTCCGCCTCCCGGCCGGAAAGGCCGGTCTCGGCGGCGTGCAGGTCCTCCAGGACCTGCCGGGGGGATTGGTTGTACTCCTTGTGCATACGCTTCACTCCTTATAGTAGGATCATACCCGCCGGAGGAAAATAAAAGACCCATGCACAGGCAAGGCCTATGCATGAGTCTCATTCTTTCAAAGCAGTCCGGGCGCAGAAGCGCCGTTCTGACGAAGCTGCCTAACCCCAGGACGGGGCGGAATTACTCCCTCACAGCGGTATTCAATTGGGAGTATTATACCAGACCCGGCCCCCTGCGTCAAGTAAAGGATTTGTAAAGTATGGGGGAGCACAGGGGTGGGGGACACCTTTTTGATAAAATCTTTGCGTCCTGGCTTGCCTTTTCGCCGGGAATATGATATGATGCATTGCCAATAGCCCTCCAAAAATGCACGGATGGCTTTTGAAAACGATAACAAAGGAGTATTTACCCATGAAAAAGTTTCTCACTATGCTGCTGGCTCTGGTGATGGTCCTGTCCCTGGCGGCCTGCTCCTCCCAGAAGGGCGGCGACGTCAACGGCGGCTTCCCCGTCAGCGCTGTGGACCTGCTGACCGCCGTGTGGAACGCCTATCCCGAAAGCGAGAAGTTCTCCGTGGTGGGCGGCAGCCTGGATAACCCCGTAGACAACGCCCCCGGCGCTTTCCCGGTGGACGATGCCGACAATCTGGACTATATGCTGCACTTCCCCGCCGACAAATCCGATCTCATTGACGACGCCGCGTCGCTGACCCACATGATGAACGCCAACAGCTTTACCTGCGGCGCGTTCCATGTGAAAAACAGCGGCGACGTCTCCGCTGTGGCCGACGCTCTGCGCCAGAACGTCCAGAACACCCAGTGGATGTGCGGCTTCCCTGACAAGCTGGTGGTCCTCACCTATGGCGAGTATGTAGTGGCGCTGTTCGGCGCCGACGACCTGGTGGACGACTTTGTCAACACCATGACCGCCACCTACACCGGCGTTCAGACCGCCTGCGACGAGCCCCTCCAGTAATCCGCCGCAGCCATGCTGTTTTCCAGTCTGCCGTTTCTCTTCTATTTTCTTCCCTGCACCCTGGGGCTTTACTTCCTGGTCCCCCGGCGGCTGAAAAACGCCGCGCTGCTGCTGTGCAGTCTGGTGTTCTACGCCTGGGGGGAGCCCCGGTTCGTGGGGTTCATGGCCCTGTCCATTCTCCAGGGCTATGCCGCCGCCCGGCTCATGGAGCGGTATTCCCGGCGGAAGCGGCTGGTGCTGACCCTGTCCGCCGTGCTGAGCCTGGGGATGCTGGCCTACTGCAAGTATGCCGACTTCCTGATTTCCGGCTTCAACGCCGTCACCGGCCTGTCGGTGCCTCTGCTGCGGATGGCCCTGCCCATCGGCATCAGCTTCTATACCTTCCAGATCCTCAGCTATGTCATCGACGTGTACCGGGGCCACGCCCCGGCCCAGCGGAACCTCATTGACCTGGCGGCGTATATCGCCATGTACCCCCAGCTGGTGGCGGGTCCCATCGTCCGCTACGCCGACGTGGCCCCCCAGCTGCGAAGCCGCACCCACACGGTGCAGGACGCGGCTCTGGGGGCCCGCCGCTTTGTGCTGGGCCTGGGGAAAAAGGTACTGCTTGCCAACGTCCTGTATGAGCTGGTGACGGTGTATCAGCAGAGCGGGCAGAAAACGGTGCTGCTGACCTGGCTGTACGCCGCGGCGTATATGCTCCATGTGTACTTCGACTTCTCCGGCTACAGCGACATGGCCATCGGCCTGGGCCGCATCATGGGCTTCCGCTTTGCCGAGAACTTCCGCTATCCCTTTGTGTCCGGCAGTCTCACGGAATTCTGGCGGCGCTGGCACATCTCCCTGGGCTCCTGGTTCCGGGACTATGTGTATATCCCCCTGGGCGGCAACCGGGTGGGTAAGGCCCGCTGGGTGCGGAACCTGGTGATCGTGTGGGGCCTGACGGGCCTGTGGCACGGGGCCGCCTGGAACTTCGTGGCCTGGGGCCTGTATTTTGCCGCGTTCCTGCTGCTGGAAAAGCTGTTTCTGGGCCGGTGGCTGAAGCGTGTCCCGGTGCTGGGCCATGTGTATGTGCTGCTGGCAGCGCTTTTCAGCTTCGTGCTGTTTGACGCCGCGTCTGTCCCCGCCGCCCTGGGGACCGCCGGGGGCCTGCTGGGCCTGGGGGGCCTGCCCCTGTGGGACAGCGGCGCCCTGTACTACCTGCACAGCTACGCTCCGGTGCTGCTGGCAGCTGCCGTGGGGTCCACGCCGCTGCCTGCCGCCCTGTGCCGCCGGATCGCCGCCGGACGGGCCGGGCGGGTGCTGGACGCGCTGGAGCCTGCGGCGCTGCTGGCCCTGCTGGCGGTGTGTACGGCGTTTCTGGTCAGCGGCTCCGCCAATCCCTTCCTGTATTTCCGGTTCTGAGGAGGTGCACATGAAGGCCAAGCAAATCATCACCGTGTGCCTGCTGGCGGGCTTTCTGGCGGGCTTCGGCCTGTGGGGCCTGCTGCGGACCCCGGGGGACGTGTCCCAGGCGGAGCGCCGCCCCCTGGCCCAGTGGCCGGAGCTTACCGTCTCCGGCTTCCTGTCCGGCCAGTATGCCGGCAAGCTGGAGCACGCCGCCGCCGACCAGTTCCCCCTGCGGGAGCAGTTCCGTACCCTGCGCTCTCTGGTGTCCTATGACGTGATGGGGCAGCGGGACGTAAACGGCGTGTACCTGTCTCAGGGCTACGCCGCCAAGCTGGATTTCCCCCTGAACACCGGTTCCGTGGACCGGGCCGCCCAGCGCTTCCGGTATGTGTACGACACCTATCTGGCCGGGACGGAGGCTAACGTCTATCTCTCCGTGATCCCGGACAAGGGGTATTTCCTGGCCCCGGCCTCCGGCCGCCCGGCCATGGACTATGACGCCCTGGTGTCCCGGCTGCGGGAGGGCACGCCGGAGATGACGTATATCGACCTGTTTGACCGGCTGACCCTGGAGGACTATTACCGCACCGACGCCCACTGGCGGCAGGAGCGGCTTCCTGCCGTAGCCCGGTATCTGGCCAGGGCCATGGGGGCGGACGCCGCCGCGGATTACACGGAGGTGACCCTGGACCGTCCCTTCTATGGGGTGTATTCCGGGTACGCGGCCCTGCCCCTGGCCGGGGAGACCCTGCGCTATCTCACCAACGACACCATCGCCGCCTGCCGGGTCACCAATTATGAGACCGGCGGGGAAGGCCCGGTGTATGACCTGGAAAAGGCCCGGGGCAGCGACCCGTATGAGCTGTTTCTGTCCGGGTCCGTGTCCCTGCTGACGGTGGAGAGTCCCAACGCCCGGACGGACCGGGAACTGGTGATCTTCCGGGATTCCTTCGCCTCCAGCCTGGCTCCTCTGCTGCTGGAGGGCTACAGCAGGGTCACTCTGGTGGATATCCGCTATCTGTCCCCGGCCCAGCTGGGCCGTTATCTGACCTTCACCGATCAGGACGTGCTGTTTCTGTACAGCACCGGCGTGCTGAACAACAGCAGCACCCTGAAATAATTCTCAGCTTGTCAAAAAAGCCTTTTTGACAAGCTGAGTGCGGTTTTTCAGAACTTAAAAAGTTCTGAAAAACCTGT
>ERZ1027047.973-NODE-973-length-12612-cov-5.811340_pt1 | contig 12612 bp, 12 predicted proteins | sample MGYA00519286_ERZ1027047 | MGnify/ENA primary metagenome ERZ1027047 (study PRJEB26926, sample SAMN06164592) | human gut metagenome | biome: ENVO:00009003; feature: ENVO:2100002; material: ENVO:00002003 | host: Homo sapiens | place: USA | collected 2012 ... | reverse complement strand
TAATTAATGATTCATTTAAATAGAAAGAGGTGTTTATATGTGTAGTATTGCAATAAAAATACCAGATGAAGTATTATACGATACCAAAATGACCAAAGATGAAGCTAATGCTTTTGCCAAGAAAGCTACTGCTCTAATGCTTTATTTAAAAAACCATATTTCTATTGGATATTGTGCACAGATAGCCGGAATGAGTGAGGAAGATTTCATCAAATATCTAGGCAATAATAATATATCTATCTTCAGTTTTGATGATGAAGCAGAATTTATAGAGGAGATGAATAATGCGTAGGGTAATTGTCAATTCAACACCATTAATTGCATTGTGCAATGCAGACTTACTTAACATTTTAAAAAAAATATATGGTTCAATCATTATTCCTAAAGCAGTATTCGACGAAGTTACAGCAAAAAAGGATTCTGCCTGTTTACAAATCAAACAAAATCTTGATTGGATTACAGTCGAAACAATCACTAACATTGAAGACCGCAAAATGTACAAAGCAAAGCTTCATGCCGGTGAAGTTGATGTTATGATATTGGCACAAGCTGACCCCAAAGCAGACTTAGTTATCATCGATGATAATGCAGCAAAAAAAACAGCAAAATATCTTGGATTAACAGTAACGGGCACCTTAGGTGTTCTTATAAAAGCTAAACAATCAGGGATTATTTCTTCTGTAAAAAATGCAATAACCAAAATTCAATCAAACGGATTCTATATAAATGAAAATATCATTAAACTAGCATTAAAACAGGCAGGTGAATTATGATTAAAATAGCATTCTTTGATGTGGATGGCACCCTGCTTCGGCTGGGACATAAAGAATTATCAGCAAACACTGCTGCTGCACTTAGGCAGCTCCACCAAAATGGCATCATCCTTTGTATGGCTACCGGAAGAAGCTACACAGGTGTGCCTCATTTTGATGGAATTGATTTTGATGTCCTGCTCACCTTTAACGGCTCATTCGTCACCGCAGGCAATGATATCATCTTCAAAAATCCTATTAATGAGCACGACAAATATCAGATAATTTCCAATCTAAAGCAGATGAACCGCGCCATTGCAATCAGCAACGAGCATATGATTGTCACAAACGGTACCGACCCTGATTTAGAGCAATACTTTGCCTTTGGCAGCGAAAAGCTTAAAATCGCTGACAATTTTGACGAGATAAGCAGGACTGATATATATCAGATTATGTGCTCCTGCAAAAAAGATGAGCACTCACAGATTCTATCCGGCGCGCCCCACTCACAGATAACTGCATGGTGGGATAAAGCCGCTGATATTATTCCGCTTAACAGCGGCAAAGGCAATGCTGTTGCTGCAGTGCTTAAGCATTATGGCTTCTCAAAGGATGAAGCAATTGCTTTCGGTGACGGACATAACGATATTGAAATGCTTGAGGCCGTAGGCATTGGTGTTGCCATGGGCAATGCAAAGGACGAAGTCAAGGCTAAGGCTGATTTTGTGTGCCAATCAGTTGAGAATGACGGAATATATCATTACTGTGTTGAAAACAAACTGATTTTTTAGAGAAATATACTTATGAACATAGACAACAATTTACGACAACTACTCGAAAACGAAACAAAAATACATCTCGCGGAAATCCGCTTTCTCTACCAGAAGCTCGACAGACAGCTTGGGCTTAACGGTGCAAGGGTTCCTATCACATTTGGCTTTGATACGGACAGGCTCGGTGCATACACTCCGGGCTTTGGGCAGGATGAAGAAGAATTTCATTTTTCGCTGCTTTTCATCGGCTACTGTGTGACAAAGCCCTTGTCAAAGGATGACAGGATGGATTTATATAAGCACGAATATGCCCACTATATGCAATATAATATGGATATACCGGACAAGTACAACTGGCAGCCCGGCATCCACGGAAGTGCGTGGAAATATTGCTGCTCACTTATCGGAGCAGCTCCCACTCCTTACTACAAAGCCGGTGAAGGACTTATTAAGCACGATTATGATAAGGTTCTCAAAAAGAAAATTACTGACAAGAGTATTCCTATCCGCGACACATATTCACGCGAGCAGGAATACCGCAAAAAGAAAAACAGTACTGTAAAATTTAATATCAATGACGATGTCAATCATCCAAAGTTTGGCAAGGGCACCATTGAACATCTCGAGCAGCTCGAAGGCTCAGTTCGGCTGCATGTCAGATTCGGTGAAGATCTTAAGAAAATTGATCAGAAATGGCTGCTTCAGGCAGGCATGAAAAAGGCAGGTGCACCAAGGCACATATAGCGTTATGCTATATATGCCGATGCACCTGCTTTTCAAATACATGTATAGTTAATTATTATCGCTTATTGTTCCTTCATCTGAACAAGTAATTTTAAATGTTCCATCAATTACATTATTTCAAGTTCGTGAAAAATCCTTACTATCTCATTCCAGGAAGCTATGTTTTCTTTTAAATATAATTCCCCCTTTTCTACTATTTTATAATATTTTCTCTGTGGTCCCAATGATTTTTCACTGTAATATACTTCCGTCAACCCTCCTTTATTCAGTCTTCTTAGAATGGCATAAATAGTGCTTTCATCTGTATCCGGGAAAAGTCCCTGCAATATTTTAATTATATCGTATCCATATCTGTCTTCTTGTTTTAAAAGCTGTAAAATACATATATTTAAGATTCCTCTTTTTAGCTGTGAATCCATTTATGATTTCCTCTCAAATTTTAATTTTAACAATAAAATTGTCCCAAAAATCAGCGTCTGAATATATAATAAACTACTATATGCTATTATTTTTTCAAGCCCAAGCATTCTTTCTATATAAAACATATGTAACTGATTTATAAAATACATTAAGCAGGTAATAATACCAAGTATATGAAATATCGTTATAAAACCCAATTCCCTGTTTATTATATATTTCTTTAAGATGATGTAAATAATAATACAACTCAGAATAATTATAGCTGTTGTAACTAATACCACATAATAACTCCCTAAGCCAGCCTCATTATTTTTCATTACCAGAAATACCTCTGTTAATAAAATAAAAAAGAATAATCCGATTAATAACAGATGGTTTTTAAATTGCATATCACATGTTAATTTTGATTTTTTAAGAATAAACAAACCTGCAACAAATACTAGAACATTAGCTATCAGAGCAACCGGATAAAAATTCCAGCCGTTTTTATCAAAGTATCTTAACAAACTGACGCATAGCACATAATATATAACCAGCGTGGCAATTGTCTGTAATAAAACACTACTCTTCAATGGAAACGTATGCTCTTTTCCTTCTTTTGAATCTTTGTATAAATTTCTCGCGATATCAAACGGTTTTCCTAAGCCGGAACATATTTCGTACTCGCTTTTTTCAGCCATTTCTTCATTTTCGAACCATTCTTCATAGTCTTTAATTAAACTATCACAGTCATCATCCCCAAAATAAAATGATAAGCTAATATAAAGTTTCTCCAAAAATTTCTTTTTTGAATTTTGCTTTTGCATTATAACACCCTCTCTACTGATTAACACTCTACTGTTTATTAGTCACTAGTTAAGTATAATATATTTCATATCTTGCATTTTGTCAATACAAAAATCATGGGACTACAATATATCGCAGTCCCATGATTCTAACTATATCTTATATTTTTGTTTGTAACTATTTAAGTCTTAAGTCACATTGAGAACAAGAAAATCTACAGCTCAATTGCAATCGTATATGACTTCTCAAATTTCTCACCATGTGCCAGCGAATTACCATACTCCCTGTCCTTTAATTCTCCGGCAAAGCCTGCTCTGTCGCATCGGCCGTACCACGGCTCAATACAGATAAACGGTGCTCCCATTCCTGCCGGTGACCACAGACCAAATAAAGGCGCATCAAATGACACCGTAAGGTATGGCCTCTTATCCGGTGTACACAGGCTCACCTTTGAAGCCTGTCTGTTTTCTATTATGAGCGCATCCTTATCAAACATATGCTCATCTATCTGACAGTATCCATCCACATCCACCTTAAGCAGATTGTCATCCTTGTCTAAAAGTCCTCCGTCACAGATAAGTCCGTAGGTGATTGCTTTGTCTGTGTCAAGCTTCAGATAATAGTCTGACTGCTTTCCCTGCTCTGCGACCGGACACATAAATGCCGGATGACCACCTATTGAGAAAAGTAAATCCTTTTTCGCAGGATTAGTCACCCTCCAGGTCACTTTTATCTCACTGCCTGAGAGCTTATAGCCGATTTCGAGCACAAACTCAAACGGATATTTTGCAAGAGTCTCATCATTTGATTTAAGTGAAAACCATGCCTCATCCTTTGTCTGTGACACAAGCTCAAACTCCATATCCCTTGCAAAGCCGTGCTGTCCCATCGGATAATCTGTCCCATCAACGGTAAACTTCTTGTCCTTTAAGCTGCCGACAAACGGGAAAAGCACCGGTGCGCTTCTCTTCCAGTATTTCTCATCGGCATCCCACAGATACTGTGTACCTGTTTCCTTGCCGGTGATGCTTTTAAGCTCTGCTCCGAAGCTGTTTATCGTGAGCTCAAGTGATTCATTTTCCAGTTTAATCTCCATCACATATCTCCTTTTATATTTTTTGTAACTATTCAGAACCACCTTGAGAACAAGAAAACCTGTTGCTTACATGCAAGCATGACACATCATCTTTTTGGTTCTCAGTGGTTCTGAATAGTCTGTTTTTAATTACATCACAAGCAGTCCAATAACTCTTACAATAAATGCTGCCACCCATGCAATCGCACACTGCAAAAGCACCACGCTGACTGCCCACTTTGCACCCAGCTCTCTCTTTATGGATGCCATAGCAGCCACGCATGGGCTGTAGAGCAGCGAGAACACCAGAAGAGATGCCGCTGAAAGTGTTGTGAGTGCTGTCGTAACCGTTCCGCCAAACAGTATCTCAAGTGTTGATACCACGCTCTCCTTTGCCATGAGTCCGCTGATAAGTGACGTGCATATACGCCAGTCGCCGAGTCCCAGAGGCTTAAAGACAGGCACGATAACACTTGAAATAGCGGCAAGCATGCTGTCCTTTGAGTCTGTTACCATGTTAAAGTGTATGTCAAAGCTCTGTAAGAACCATATAAGCATTGTAGCAATAAGTATTACTGTAAATGCCTTCTGCAAAAAGTCCTTTGCCTTCTCCCAGAGGAGCTGGCACACATTCTTGGCGCCCGGCATCCTGTAGTTTGGCAGTTCCATGACAAATGGCACTGCGTCACCCCTGAACAAAGTCTTTCTGTAGATAAATGCGAAAAGTATTCCGACAATTATTCCAAGGAAGTACAGTCCTCCCATGACAAGTCCGCCATGCTTCGGGAAAAATGCACTAACAAAGAATGCATAAATTGGCAATTTTGCCGAACAGCTCATAAACGGTGTGAGGAGTATAGTCATTCTACGGTCTCTCTCACTTGGCAGTGTACGTGTCGCCATGACAGCTGGCACCGTACAGCCGAAGCCTATGAGCATTGGTACTATGCTTCGTCCGGAAAGTCCTATCTTACGAAGGAGCTTGTCCATGAAGAATGCAACCCTCGCTATGTATCCGCTGTCCTCCATGAGGGATAAGAAAAAGAACAGTGTCACGATAATCGGCAAAAAGCTTAATACGCTTCCGACACCCTGAAAGATGCCGTCTATTACCAGTCCGTGCAGCACCTCATTCACACCTGCCGCTGTGAGTGCCTTATCCGTAAGCGCGGTCAGTGCTCCTATGCCCTGCTCCAAAAGCCACTGAAGGCCTGCTCCGATTACGTTGAATGTGAGATAAAATACAGCAAGCATTATCACTATAAAGCACGGTATTGCCGTGTATTTGCCTGTAAGAACACGGTCGATGCGCTCACTTCTGATACGCTCCCTGCTCTCCTTCGGCTTTACCACAGTGCTCTCGCATATTTTCTCAATAAATGTAAAGCGCATATCCGCAATTGCAGCGCTTCTGTCAAGGCCTCGCTCCTTCTCCATCTGGACAATCAGATGCTCTATTGCCTCTTTCTCATTCTCATCAAGATGAAGCTGCTCTAATATAAGTGCATCTCCCTCGATAATTTTGGTAGCAGCAAAGCGAATCGGAACTCCGGCGAGCTTTGCATGATCCTCAATCAGGTGGCTGACCGCGTGTATACATCTGTGCACGGCACCGCCAAAATCATTCTCATCACAGAAATCCTGTCTGCACGGGCGCTCCTGATACTTTGCAATGTGTATCGCATGGCGCACCAGCTCATCAACACCCTGATTCTTCGCGGCTGAAATCGGTACAACAGGCACTCCTAACAGTCCCTCGATTTTATTTACATCGATTGAGCCTGAGTTTGCCGTCACCTCATCCATCATATTTAGAGCGATAACCATCGGTATATCCATCTCAAGAAGCTGCATGGTCAGATACAGGTTTCTCTCGATATTTGTCGCATCTACGATATTTATTATGGCCTTTGGCTTGTTATCGAGCACAAAGTTTCTCGACACAATCTCCTCATTCGTATATGGGCTCATTGAGTAAATGCCCGGTAAATCTGTGATTGATGTATCCGGATGTTCTTTAATAGAGCCATCCTTTCTGTCCACCGTCACTCCCGGGAAATTGCCCACATGCTGGTTTGAGCCTGTAAGCTGGTTGAAAAGTGTTGTCTTGCCGCAGTTTTGGTTTCCCACAAGTGCGTATGTGAGCTTCTCACCATCCGGAAGGGGATTGCCACTGCCCTTCACATGGTATTTGCCCTCCTCGCCAAGTCCGGGATGGGCTGTGTTGCTTATCTTTTTAGGACCCTCATGCTTTCTTGAACGGCTGTCAATTAATTCTACCTCAATATGTGCCGCATCATCAAGCCTCAAGGTGAGCTCATAGCCATGCACCTGAAGCTCCATCGGGTCTCCCATCGGTGCAAATTTGATTACTGTCACTTCGGCCTTTGGGATTACTCCCATATCCAGGAAATGCTGGCGCAGTGCGCCCTCACCGCCTACTGTAAGTATTCTGGCACTCTGTCCTATGCCAAGTTCTTTTAGTGTCATTTTATCTCTTCCTAGTGTATTTATTGATAAATTTTCTCAACTTATCACAGATATCTTACCACAAAGCGTGTGCCACTGCATTCATTTTTTTCATTTAATACATCTTTTTTACAATCCTCCACAAGGATATATCCATTGTCATGACGCACAATTGCTTCCGCGAGCGAAAGTCCTATGCCGATGCTGTCCGCCGGCTGTCCGCTGCCGCTGTAAAAACGCGTAAAAATATGCTTTTTGTCCTCATCACTTATGGCTTCTCCATCGTTTTGCACTGTTATCTCTGCATACATCTCATACCTGTAAAAGCCTATCTTTACCTCACTCTCTGCGTGCTCTACTGCATTTTTTACTATGTTTGTAATGGCCTCACACTGCCAGTATGCATCAGCATGTATACAGGCATCCTTATCAGAGCCTTCATCTATGGACAGCCTTATGTCTCTCAAATCGCAAAGTGCCATAACATTGTCAGCTGCCTCAGACACAATTTCAGACAGCAGCGTATCCTTCTCATCAAACTCCACAACATCCGCTTCAAGCCTTGAAAGCTTTAAGATAGCCTGCACCATATGCGATATATTATCCACATCACGCTTTGCCCTGCGCATTATCCTGCTTCTGTTTTCAGGTGCCATATCAGGATTTCCTTCCAGATTTTCCAGATTTATCGAAAGTGATGTGAGCGGTGTCTTAAGCTGATGCGATATGTCAGAAAGCGCATCCTTTAGCAAAAGCTTGTCTGCCTTTGCATTTTCCGCAGACTCCCTCAAATAGATTGCTGTCTTGTAAAGCTCTCCCTTAAGTATAGAAATCTCTCCCTCTGTGCTATCTGCCATAACAAGTCTGTAGTCTCCCTGATTTATGCGGCGCAGATAATCCGCAGCCTGTCTGACCTGTCTTTTAAAGCTAAATCTTATAAGCACAATGTAAAGGCAAAAGCCCCCTGCAAAAAGCACAACAAGAAATATGTCTAGCCAAAGCGCCCCTTTAAGCGCTTTTTCATTTGACAAAACCGCAGAATCCTTTTCCATATCAATGCCGTATTTTTTTAAGAGCGTCTCTGCGCTTTTTAAATTTGTATAATCGCTGCCTAAGCTGCTGTCATTTAGAATCGCGGCTATACTGCCATCTGATACATCGGGATATTTTTCATGAATGAGTGCACATAGCTTAGCCACTGTGATGTTATAGTTTTTCGTATATGCCCTGTACTGAAAAAAGACGGTAAAAGCCATAACCATCACACATATACATGTATATATTATTGCAAAATACACAAAATGTTTTCTGTTCTCTAAATTATATTTCTTCTTTCTCATGCTTTCCCCCGGGAACTGTCTCTGTCAGCCGATACTGTTTAAAGAGCTTCATCTGAATCAACACGATACCCGATTCCCTTCACAGTCTTTATCACATCCTCACCAAGCTTTGCCCTGATGCGCTTCATATAGACAGTCACTGTATGGTCATAGACATCGTTGCCTGTCGCCTCCCAGATGCAGTCAAGCACGGCATTTCTGGACACAGCCTTGTCGTGATTGGTAAAAAGCAGATCAAGTATACGGTTTTCAAGACTTGAAAGAGCAATCACCTGTCCAGCCCTTCTTGCTTCCTTTTTGTCCAAATCATAGCTTATGCTTCCTGCGTGTATGACAGATGAGCTGTCATCACTTTTCCTTCGTAAAAATACGCGGTTTACTCTCGCCACAAGCTCTCTTACTGAAAAAGGCTTTGTGATGTAATCCTCCGCTCCAAGCTCAAGTCCCTTTACTATATCATTTTCCTCATCCCTTGCGGTAAGAAAAATCACCGGTGTTTTTTCTTTTTCCAGCCTTTCGCTGTAAAAATCAAAGCCGTTCCCATCCGGAAGCGACACATCAAGCAGCACAAGGCCGGGGTGCTCACTCAAAAGCGCCCCAGCCTCCTTTAAACTGCCTGCTGTCAAAAGCTCATATTCAGGTTCTGTAAAGGTATCACACAGTCCCTCTGTTATTCCTTTATTGTCCTCTATGAGAAGTATTTTTTTCATATCAGCTCCCGCATTTCCTACAGATTTTCATTCTTGATTGTCTCAATAATGTTATTGTGTCTAAGCTTCGTCATTGATAGTTTCATGATAGCATAAATCAGCATTATTACAACCACTATACACAATATAATTGCTTTATACGGCGGCTCATAAATGATTGCGTCATCCATCCTGTTCATCATAACACATAAGAGATAGCTTATTAAAATACCAAGCGGTACACCTATTACAAGTGCCTTTACAGATATAAACACACTCTCGAGCCTGACCATTCCGGCAAACTGCTTATCTGTCATTCCAATGCTTCTTAATGTGGCAAACTCGCGGCTTCTAAGCTCCATTCCGGTGCTTAAGGTATTGATGATATTTGTGATTCCTATTAAGGCAATAACCACAATAAGTCCGTATGCAAATACTCCAAGCAGTGTAAAGAGAGACTTTTCATCGCGCATCTCCTTATCCAGATTGCTGACATAAAAACTAATCTGCGAATACTCAGGATTTTCCTCCGTCTCCTTTTCGAATGTATCCTGATATTCATCTGCATTTTCTGCAACCACATATGCCGAATATGACGCATGTCCCGGTTTAATCTCATTACCGTTCTTGCCGTCACCCCATAGGCTTTCAAAGCCTTTTTGGTTCATAAACAAAAGCGTGGTATTGCTATTGCCATTATAACCGATCGGTACCTTGTCTGTGACACCTGCAATAGTTACATCCACAGTCTTTCTGACTCCGTTATTTATTGTTTCCTCGTCAACGTATCCACTGTTATCCTCTGTGCCGCTTTCAGTATCACCTTCCACTGCATTATTATCATCTGTGCTGCTTTCAGTATCGCCTTCTGCTGCATTGTCATCAGAAGAAGCATCATCATAAACATTATAGCCACACTCGATTGTATCTCCTGCTTTATATTTGTACAGCTCCATCTCTTCTTTGACGTATTTCGAGCTTTTCTCATTATACACATCAAATGTGCATTTATTTACAAGAATTGCTCCTGTATCTGCATTTTTTATGCCTGCGTCAGACGCATACTTATCATATGATTTGTCATTTAAAACCGTGATTAAAAACTCTTGTGAGACATCCTCACTGTCATCATAAAGCTGCCCGCAATACTCTCCATATTCCTTTGTATACTCCGGCTTATCTACATCAAAATCATAGCCGGCTCCAACCAGATAATCCTCAGCTCCTTCAATGCCACTCAAAAGCTCAGAGAGCTTTTCAATATCAAGGTCCTTTTTACATGACATATTTATTCCGATATTATAATCTACTGATGCATATGACATCCCAACCCTGCTAAAGGCCATAGACATAAAGTATGATATCACAATAAAGGTTACTGAGCAGATGACAATAGATGTCACTGTGGTTCTGTACTTTTTATTGTTCCTCTTTATATTCTTATATGAGATAACGCCTCCGATACCCCAGATTCTGCCTATAATCGCCGGGGTCTTAAGCTTTGCTGACTTTATTTTAATCTCCTTTGTGTTTCTTATTGCTTCAAGCGGTGTGACCTTTGCCGCCCTTCTTGCACTGCCTGTTGCTGAGAAATAAATGGTTGCTATACTCATTATCACAGCAAGAATAAGTGCAGGCAGTGATGTGTGAAAGCTCAAAGCAAAGTTAAGCCAGCCTGCTGACAGCACATTTACCACCTTGACAAGTATAAGCGATGCCAAAATACCACTCATGGTACCTACAGGAATACCAACCACTCCAAGCATTGCTGCCTCTGTCTTAACGCTGCTTTTTATCTGGCGCCTCGTAGCACCCACGCTTGCAAGCATGCCATACTGCCTGATTTTTTCAGTGATTGATATGTTGAAGCTGTTTTTGATACAGTACACTGATGTCAGTATGATTATCAAAGCCACAACAGCGGCCACTGTAAACAGTGCTTTAAATGAACCGTCAATCGGGAAAACGCACTCATAGCTTATAAGGTATCCATTCATATATATATCATATTTTGCATTTTCCATCTCTTTAAGAAACCTGTCACTCTCCTCAGCAGACATTTCAACAGATGAATTATTTGCTTTCTCAAACAGCTTTTCATCCACACCAATTATATCAGCAGTCACAGCATCCTTGTTTCTTAAAGCCTTTTTAGTGTATCTGCTGTACACTGTGAGTGTAGTGTCAGCTTCGCTTGCCTCACTCTTTGTGCCATTATCAATTGCTGCCAGTTCATCAGAGTATGTGACAAATGTATATCCGGCGGCACTATAGTCCTCCATTCCATAGCCCGGTCTTTCCATGATGCCTACCACCTTGTACTGCTTTGTCACAGTATCGGTAAGTGTCTCTGCCTCATTCTCATATGCGCTGTTTTCCGATATTACACCTTCGGTGTTTGAATCATATCGCTTTCCGACATCCAGTGTTATCTCATCTCCCACCTTTATGTCGATTCGTCCGTTTGTCTTTAAGTGCCTTGGAATGACTATCTCATCCTCATTTTTTGCCATGCGTCCCTCTATCAGTTTAAAGCAGCCTCTCTCAAAGCCGGCCTCATCTGTTGCCATGACATATGCATACGGCTTATCCTCATTCTTGCAGCCGTCTAGCTTTGCAAAGCCCATTCCCATTGTCTCAAATGTGCTTTCAATATTTCTGTTGTTTTTAAACTCCGAAAGCTCAGACATTTTCACATTCGAAAATTTCACATGAAAGTCGCCGCCCTTTTGCTTCTGGTATTCAATCATACTGTACTGAAAGCTTGACACAAGTGTGACAAGCGCCGACAAAAGCGCTGTTGCAAGAATTATTCCGACTATCGTGACAATAGTTCTTTTCCTGTTGAGCTTTAAGTTTTTTAATGTGAGTGTCTTCATCAAATTCATCTGATTTTACCATCCTCTATCATTATTGTGCGGTCAGCCGCCTTTGCAAGCTCCATATTGTGTGTAATCATAATGATTGTCTGGTTGAGCTCACGGTTTGAGGTCTTTAAGAGATGCATAATCTCGTTGCTGGCCTTGGTATCCAGGTTTCCGGTCGGCTCATCCGCGAGCACTATAGATGGTCTCGTAATCAGGGCTCTTCCTATAGATGTGCGCTGCTGCTGTCCTCCTGATAGCTCATTTGGCAGATGAGTGCGTCTCTCTGTAAGTCCAAGGCGCAAAAGCATGTCATCCATCTGTGCTTTTTCCACCTTTCTTCCGTCAAGCTCCATCGGGATTGCCATGTTTTCCTCCACATTTAATATAGGTATCAGATTATAAAACTGATAAATGATGCCTACCTGTCTTCTTCTGAATATAGCAAGCTCATCATCATTCATTGCAAAAATATCAGTGCCGTTTATATACACCTTTCCGCTTGTTGGCCTGTCAACACCTCCGAGCAGATGAAGCAGTGTGGATTTTCCGGAGCCGCTCGCCCCGACAATTGCCACAAACTCTCCCTTTTCCACGCTCAATGACACATCGTCCAAAGCCTTGACCTGATTTTCTCCGGCTCCGTATATTTTTGATAAGTGTTCTACTCCTGTCTCTTATACACATCTCCGAGCCCACG
>ERZ1027047.946-NODE-946-length-12984-cov-4.860082_pt1 | contig 12984 bp, 6 predicted proteins | sample MGYA00519286_ERZ1027047 | MGnify/ENA primary metagenome ERZ1027047 (study PRJEB26926, sample SAMN06164592) | human gut metagenome | biome: ENVO:00009003; feature: ENVO:2100002; material: ENVO:00002003 | host: Homo sapiens | place: USA | collected 2012 ... | reverse complement strand
CGAGATTCATGAGCGTCTCGTGGGCTCGGAGATGTGTATAAGAGACAGCTCCCAGTGATACAACTCGTACCGCGCGCCGTTAGACAGGGTCACAAAGCCCCAGCTCTCCCGGTCCCGGCCCCGGAACAGGGACTTGCAGCACCGCACCAGCAGCCACACCGCCAGCCCGGCGGTCACACCCCGGAACAGCCACAGGATCACCGGCAGCGCCGGGGAAATATATTGTTGCAGAAATGCCGTCATAGTTTACGCTCCACTTCGGTCCGTTGTCTTTCGCGTCATGTCTATCATACCATTTTTGTCCGGAAAAGCAACCTTGTTTAAGGATTATTTAACCACAGCCGCCGCATTCTGTGGTATAATCAGCCTGACTATAAGGGAGGAGTGGTTCTCATGACCATCCAAAAACGATTGGCCCGGTCCAACATCGCCATGCTGGCGATTCCCCTGATAACGGCGGCGGTTCTCGGCGTGGACATCGGTGAGCTGGTCTACCGCCCGGGCATGGGGGCATGGGACCGTCTGGCGGCACTCCGGCGCGCCAGACAGACGCGGCCCTGACCATGCTTCGGCTATCCGGCAAGCAAAAACCTCCGGCCAGGCCGGAGGTTTTTGCTTGCTCGTTTTATTTACTTACAGCAGGATGTCCGTCAGGTCGTCGAACACCTGGGACTTGGTGACCACCACCACATGATCCCCCTCCTGGATGGTGGTGAGACCGCCGGGGATGATGATCTTGTTTTCCCGGGCAATGGCCGCCAGCAGCACGCCCTTTTTCAGGGTCAGATCCTTCAGGGGCTTGTCCAGCACCGACCGGCTGGAGGCCGTGGCGGTAAATTCCAACGCCTCCACGGAGCCGTCCAGCATTTTGTAAAGGCTCTCCACGGTGCTGCCCTGGGAGTTGGCCAGGGCCCGGACATAGCGGGTGATCTGGTTGGAGGTCAGGTCCTTGGGGCTGATGATGCTGCCCAGCTTCGTCTCCTGCACCAGGTCCATGTAGTTGGGACGGGTCATCTTGGTCAGCACCTTGGGCACCCCGGCCCGCTGGGCCGTCAGCGCCATCAGCAGGTTCTCCTCGTCCCGGTCCGTCAGCGCCACAAATGCGTCGGTCTCGAAAATGTTCTCGCTTTCGATCAGGTCGGCGTCGGTGCCGTCCCCCTCGATGATCATGGCCCCGGGCAGCTCGGCGGACAGGCGCAGGCACTTGTCGTGCTTCATCTCCACGATCCGGACCTTGGTATTGCTGCGGGCCAGCTCCCATGTCAGGTACATGGTGATGCGGCTGCCGCCCAGGATGGACACGTTCTTCACCTTCTGCAGGGTGCGTCCGATGCCCCGCAGCATCTTCTGCAGCTCCGCCTTGGTGCCCACCATGTACAGCTTGTCCCCGCTGCGGGGCACAAAGGAGCCGTCGGGGATGATGATGTCGTCCCCCCGGTGGGCGGCGCAGATCAGCACCTCCGCCAGGCGGTTGCGATGGAAATCGTTCAGGGACACCCCCGCCAGGGAGTCCTCCTCCGTCACCCGGAAGCCGATCATGTCGATGCGCCCTCCGGCGAAGGGCTCCACCGAGAAGGCCGCCGGGAAGCTCAGGATCCGGGCGATCTCCTGGGCCGCTCCCAGGTCGGGATTGATCAGCATATCCAGGCCGATCTCCCGCTTCAGCATTCCGGCGTCCCGGCGGTACTCCGGGTTCCGGACCCGGGCGATGGTGTGCTGTGCCCCCAGCTTTTTGGCGATCAGGCAGCACACCAGGTTCGTCTCGTCCAGATTGGTGACGGCGATGACCAGGTCCGCGCCGCGGACCCCCGCCGCGTCCAGCACGCTGATGCTGGCGCCGTTGCCCTCCACGCACATCACGTCCAGGGTGCTGTCGGCCCGGTGCAGGGCCGCGGCGTCGTCGTCCACGATGGTGATGTCGTGATCCTCCACCGCCAGCTGCCGGGCAATGGCATAGCCCACCTTGCCGTTGCCCACAATGATGATCTTCATGCTTGCTCCTCTCCGCTGCTCTCCGGCAGCCGGCTGCGCCTGCGGCGCAGTATCACGGCGCTGTACTCCGCGCCCATAATCAGCACCGTGCCGCTCATATAGAGCCACAGCAGCACCACCACAACCGTGGCAATGGAGCCGTACAGCACGGAATAATTGGCAAAATTCTCCACATAATACGAAAAGGCCAGGGACAGGACCATCCACGCCGCCAGGGAGATGCCCACCCCGGGAGCCACTTCCTTCAAAGGCCGCCGCTGCCCCCGTGCCAGCATATACAGCACCGTCAGCATCAGGAACATCACCACGCCCAGAACGATAAACCGCAGATAGCTCCACAGGTCGATGAACCCCGCCGGCAGCTCGATGAGGCCGGAGAGAAACTCCAGCGCCCGGCGGCCCACCGTGACCAGCAGCAGCGTCAGTCCGATGGTCAGGATCAGCCACACGGTGAACAGCAGAATCCCCAGCTGATTGACCAGCATTTTCCGGGGCGGACCCAGGCCGAAGGCCTTGCGCAGGGAGTGCAGCAAACAGCTGGTGGCCCGCATGGGGAACCAGACGGAGAAAATCAGGCTGAACCACAGCAGCTGGCGGCTGGCGTTGGCGGACACATATTCAAGATACGACTCCAGCACCGACATCACGTCCGCCGGAACGATCTGGGACAGCACCTGGGTCACGCTGTCCACGTCCAGCTTCAGGATGCCCAGCAGGGTGCTGATGAACACCAGCAGCGGAAACAGCGCAAACAGCAGATAATAGGTCAGGGCCGCGCTGTCCCGGCCCACGTCATGCAGATAATACCGGCGCACCAGCTGCACCGTGATTTGCCCCGCAGCCGTCCGGGGCGACCACTTTTTCTTCACAGGAGCCCTCCCCCCTATCTTGTACAGTGTATCACACAGGTGCCCAAATGAAAAGAGGAAATTGCCCCCATACGGATTTATTTATAGCGGCAGATTGTAAAAAAATTATTATTTTTCACGTTTCCCTATTGCGATTTCTCGTACGGCTTGTTATAATTAGTTTATCCGGAAGCAAAGCTGCTTCTGGAATCTACAGTAAAGAGGGTCGAATTATGGACAAACTTACCAACATCGTACGGGACGAAATTTCCCGCCAGTACAAGAGCGTCCGGCAGTTTGCTTTTGCAGTTGGCATTCCTCTGTCCACCATCAACAGCGCACTGCACAACGGCATCGGCGGTTCTTCGTTTGACACGGTAGTCCAGATTTGCCGCACACTGGGCATCTGCGCCCTGGGCGAGGAGAACATCCACCTGACGGAGGACACCCAGCGGATCCTGGACCAGTACGCCAAGCTGGACGACTATGGCCGCCACACCATCGCCTCCGTGATACAGGTGGAGTATGACCGCTGCACCAAGACGTTTGAGGATGGCTCCGACCTGCGGGGCGGCTATTCCAGCGTCAATCTGTCTGCCCCCGTTGCCAACGACGAGCCCGTTTCCATGAACGTGCTGGCTAGCCGCGAGGACTGAGTGGATCCCCATAATTGCATAAAATGAGAGCTTCCGGCCGCGCCGGGAGCTCTTATTTTATACGTTTCATCCAAAAATTTACCTGATTTTTGGCGGGCACGCAGCAAAAAGCGGTTGATATTTCGCAGTGTACCTGTTATAATAGAGTGTAATTAGCGGAACAGCGGCGCTTTATCGTGTAAAATTGCCCGCAGCCGCTCTATCCTTTCAGATGGGAGAAAGATGCATGAAAGCAATCCAAAAATCCGGTGCCTGGCTGTGGGCGCTGCTGGCGGCCCTCCTGCTGACGGTGCTGCTGACGGCCACGGCCTTCGCCGGAGACAACGATTTCCGCTGCTGGACCGTGGATGCCCGGCAGTGGACCAACCAGGGCTGCCGGTCCGAGCAGGACGGGATGTGGTACCTGTTCCTGCCCCAGGACGAAAGCCCGGCGGACACGGTCCTGTCCTTCAGCGGCAGCGGGACGGCGGCCTCCGCCGGCGCCCTGGACCGGGAGGGCGGCACCCTGACCGGGGCCTTCGCCGACCGTGACCGGGTGACCCTGACCCTGGAGGGCGGCAGAACCGAGACGGTGTGCCTGCGGCAGAGCAGTCTGCCCAGCCTGCGGCTGACCCTCAACGGTACCACCCTGGACCAGATCCACCAGGACAAGGACGTGAAGTATCCCGGCAACGACCTGGTGCTGACAGACGGGGACGACGTCCTCACCGGCGCCGTGGAGATCAAGGGCCGGGGCAACTCCACCTGGCGGGAATACGCCAAAAAGCCCTACCAGATCAAGTTCAGCAAAAAGACCTCCGTGCTGGGCATGCCCGCCGCCAAGAAGTGGATTCTGCTGGCCAACGCCTCCGACGACAGCATGATCCGCACCCGGCTGGTGTATGACGCGGCGGAGCAGATGGGCTTCCCCTTCGTGACGGAATATCAATATGTGGACCTGTGGATAGACGGCCAGTACCTTGGCGTGTATCTGCTGGGCGAAAAGGCCGAGATCGGCAAGGGCCGCCTGAACCTGCAGGACCCCGCCGGGGCCATGTTCGAGCTGGACAACGGCTTCGCCACGGACGAGGACCACTATTTCTTCGAGGGGCGGCTGAACAGCTACTTCGCCCTGAAGGAGATCGTGGAGGAGGACGACGGACACATTCAGCAGGCCATGACCAATTTCCAGACGGCCATGACCCGCCTGACCACGGCGCTGGCCTCCCAGGGCTGGGAGAACCTGTCCCTTTCCCAGCTCAACGCCATGATCGACGTGGACTCCCTGGCCCGCTACTATCTGATGAACGAGTACGTTCTCAACGGCGAGTCCTTCTTCACCAGCTTCTTCTGGTATCAGGACGGCGCGTCCGACGTGCTCCATGTGGGCCCCCTGTGGGACTTTGATACCTGCATGGGCAACAAGAACGAAAAGGTCACCGACTACAACGCCAGCAGCACCTCTGTGCTGATGAAGAAGATGCTGAACATCCCGGCGTTTTATCAGCGGGTGCAGGAGCTGTACACCCGGTATAAGCCGGTGCTCACCGGCATGGCCGGTCAGGTGGACGGTCTGCGGGACGAGATCGGCGTCTCCGCCGACCTGAATTACCTGCGCTGGAGCACTCTGGGCACCGCCAATCCCAAGCCCGGCGGAACCCCCTTCGCCCCCACCTATGACGAGGCCCTCAGCCGGGTGCGCACCTGGCTCACCGGCCGGGCCAATGCCTTTACCCCCACCGTGCGTCCCCAGCAGCTGGGGTACTACTTCAACGCCAGCCGCACGGTGATGTACCTGACCTACTACGCTCCCAGCCAGACCTCCCTGCGCTTCGCCGTCTGGGGCCAGCAGGACGGCCAGAATGATCTGCACTGGTATCAGGCCAAGCAGCAGAATGGCCGCTGGGTGGCCGAGGTGCCCCTGATCAACCACCAGGAGACCGGCACCTATATGGTCCATGTCTACAATCAGAACGGCCTGCCCCAGGGTCTGCTGGACCACGGCACCGTGGTGGTGGACAACCTGGTGCAGCCGGAGAAGCCCGCCCTGAAGGCGGCTCTGTCCGCCGACGGACGGTATCTGAACCTGACCCTCACCGGCGGCAGCGACCTGACCCAGGTTTGGTTCCCCACCTGGAGCGAGAAGAACGGCCAGGATGACCTCCAGTGGTACGAGGCCAAGAAGCAGGCCGACGGCTCCTGGACCTATTCCGTGGCCCTGTCCCGCCACAACACCACCGGCACCTATTTCATCCACGCCTACGGCAACAACAAGAAGAACCTGGTGGCCCACACCACCGCCTATGTGGAGAAGATCCCCGGGCCGGAGATGAAGGCCGCCCTGTCCGCCGACGGGCGCTATCTGGACGTGACCCTGACGGGCCGCGGCGACCTGACCCAGGTCTGGTTCCCCACCTGGAGCCAGGTCAACGGCCAGGACGACCTGCGCTGGCATGAGGCCGCCAGGCAGACCGACGGCTCCTGGACCTGCCGCATCGCCCTGTCGGACCACTCCGGCACCGGCGTCTACTTCATCCACGCTTACGGCAATACCAAGAAGAATCTGGTGGCCCACACCACCGTTACCGTACCTCAGGCTTCCCAGCCTTCCCAGCCCGAACAGCCCCCCCAGCCGGTCCGCTCCGGCATGCAGGCGGTGCTGTCCGCCGATGGCCGGTATCTGGACGTGACCCTGGCGGGCCGCAGCGACCTGACGAAGGTCTGGTTCCCCACCTGGAGCTCCGTGAACGGCCAGGACGATCTGCGCTGGTACGAGGCCACCAAGCAGCCGGACGGCTCCTGGACCTGCCGGGTGCCTCTGGCCAACCATAAGAGCGCGGGAGGCTTCTTCCTCCACGCCTACGGCAACAACAAGAAGAACCTGGTGGCCCACACCACCGCCTCCGTGTCCCAGGTGGTGTCCCCCCAGGTATGGACCCGCCTCCACGACGGCGGCCGCTATATGACCGTGACCCTGACGGGCCGCAGCGATCTGACGAAGGTCTGGTTCCCCACCTGGGGCGCAGCCAACGGCCAGGACGACCTGCAGTGGTACCAGGCGGTCAGGCAGTCCAACGGCGACTGGTCCTATACCGTGAACCTGTCCCAGCACCGGGACAAGGGCACTTACTTCGTCCATGTCTACGGCAATACCAGACAGAACCTGGTGGCCCACACCACCGCCTATGTAAGCTGAAAGGAGGGACCGCACCCCGGAGAGATCACCCCGATCAAGTGTTGGAAATCAAACTGTAACGGAGGAAAAAGATGAAAAGAGCACTATCACTGCTTCTGGCGCTGCTGATGGCAGCCAGCCTGGTCATGCCCCAGGCCTGGGCCGCCGGGCTCCAGGAGCCGGAGCCGGACGCTGTCGTCCAGCAGACCCAGCCCGACACCGCCGAACCCGATGCCCAGCTGCCCCAGGCGGATACCCTGGCCGGCAACGCCGCGGGGCTCACCCCCATTACCCGCACCAAGAATGCCGTGGCCAGCGGCGTGACCCTGGAAAAGGTGGTCATGCGCAACGTCAACGGCAGCCAGGTGGTGGGCTACCTTTCGGAGATCGACCTGTCCAAGGACGTGACCCTGAAGGCCAGCTACACCGGATATTACTATGACGGCAGCACCGCCGCCCAGCGCAAGGCCATGGTGGACGGCGGAAAGCTGAAATGGGAGATGTCCCAGACCACCGCCCAGGCCGCTGCCTACGGACGGGCCTCGGATACCGAGGGCCGCGTGGTCCTGGCCACCAACGCCGACTACTACAATATGCAGACCGGCGCCCCCACCGGCTACCTCATTATGGAGGGCAACCTGGTGAAAACCGGCGCCGAGCCCTTCTTCGCCATTCTGAAGGACGGCTCCGCCGTCATCCGCCCCGCCGGCAGCGACACCTCCGACGTGGTGGAGGCCGTTTCCGGCCCCTATATGCTGGTGGAAAACGGCCAGATCGTCCCCGGCCTGGACCAGGGCGACCGCATGCCCCGCAACAGCGTGGGCATCCGTGCCGACGGCTCCGTGGTGTTCTTCGAGGCCGACGGCCGCCAGGAGCCCATGTCCATCGGCATGAGCATGTATGAGGTGGCCAGCTTCCTGAAGGACGCCGGCTGCGTCACCGCCATCTATCTGGACGGCGGCGGCTCCGCCACCGTGGCCGCCCGCTATGAGGGCACCGACGAGCTGCTGGTGCGCAACAGCCCCAGCGACGGCCTGGAGCGCACCGTGTCCGATGCCCTGCTGGTGGTGTCCACCGCCCGCTTTGACGGCGACTTCGACCACGCCTCCGTCAGCCCCCAGAATGAGCTTTATACCCCCGGCAGCCAGGTGGCCTTCACGGCCCTGGGTGCTGACTCCGCAGGCGGCGCGGCCGCCCTGCCGGAAAGCGGACTGACCTGGGTGCTGGACACCCCCGCCGCCGGGCGGATCGACGCCTCCACCGGCGTGTTCACCGCTGCCAAGGGCTATGTGGGCGAGGTCCGGGTCCGCCTGACCTATCAGGGCCAGGATGTGGGCTCCGCCTCCGTCACCATCGCCGAGCCCGACCAGGTGTATTTCGCCGGCAAGAGCCTGTCCCTGGACTATGAAAAGACCAGTGACCTGGGCCTGACCGTCAAGAGCAGCCTGCGGGATATCCACTATCACGACGGTGACTTCACCTGGAGCATCCGCTCCCTGACCGAGGGTGTCTCCGCCGACGGCATCGGCACCATCGTGGACAACCGGCTCCACACGGCGGCCAAGGCCAGCCAGACCCGCAAGGCGGAGATCACCGTCACCTACACCAAGGCCAACGGCCAGAAGCTCACCGACACCGTCACCGTGGAGATCGGCAAAATGCCCACCATCCTCCTGGATTTCGAGGATGAAAGCTCCAAGTCCGGCGTGAACGTGGGTGCCAACGCCGTGTGGGGCAACCTGAATAGCTTTTCCGGTCACAGCGCCCATGATCTGCCCGGCGTCAGCGACGCGGGCTTCGGCGTGGCCGGTCAGGTGTCCAAGGATCCCAACGGTCTGGACATCCCCTATGGCCCCATTACCGATTTCGGCCTGGCATGCCCCGACTTTATCAGCAGCAACGCGGAATGGGACTGCAACTCCGCCGGCGCACCCTACAGCTGGGACTGCGCCCAGGATCCCGCCACCCTGTTCCGCTCCATGGGCTATGAATACTATGTGGGTGCCATCGCCACCGCCCAGGAGGGCGCGTGGGATATGTACGCCCGCCGGGTAGGCTCCGATGAAGGCCCCGTGCGCTTCGGTCAGAAGTCCCTGGAGTATCATTACGACTATACCAAGATCTCCGGTACCAACAACACCAACGAGTATCTCCGCTACAGCGGCGAGGACGTGGTCATCGAGGGCAAGCCCACCGCCCTGGGTATGTGGGTCTACGCCCCCGAGGGCACGCCCAACTACTGGCTGTCCACCAGCGTGTCCTACTGGAACGGGGAAAAGTACGTCTCCACCAGCCTGCTGCACCTGAAGACCACCACTGTCAACGCCGCCGGCCAGACCGTGGAGACCACCACCCAGTATACCGGCATCAACTGGACCGGCTGGAAGTATGTGGAGGCCGACCTCAGCAGCGTGTATGACAAGGCCCAGGATGTGGAGAATCACCCCCTGAAGATCACCGCCGGTCAGGTGCTGCTGTGGACCATCATCATCGAGGGCGGCACCGGCGACGTGGACGGCAACAAGATCACCTGCGGCTCCCGGGCCGCCGGCAGCCTGTATGTGGACAACATCCGCGCGGTATACGGTACCACCGCCGACGACCTGGAGAACCCCGTCATCACCTCCGTCCGGGGCGGCAGCTCCTCCATCACCGGCTATTCCGACCTGACGGAGCTGGCCGAGGACGGTTCCACCGTCCTGACGGACAATGAGCTGCAATTCTTTACCGGGTATTATGATCCCCAGGGTGAGAACCGCACCGGCGTGTCCGCCGAGAACACCGTCATCACCATCGACGGCCAGGACATCCGGAACTTTGCCAACACCGACCAGGCCGTTACCGGCACCGTGACCCTGCCCAATGGCCGCCACAGCATCAAGGTGGAGATCATGGACGGCTTCGGCAACCGGGCCAGCGTCACCCGCTCCTTCACCGTGAAGGGTACCGCCAATATCCCCACCGTGACCCTGGACACCCCGTCCTATGCCCTGGTGGGCGAGAACTACGTGGTGTCCGTCACCTCCCCCAACGCCGGTAAGATTGACTCCGTCAACGCCCAGATCGTGTACGGCAGCGTGGACCTGTTTGACACCGACGAAAACGGCGGCAAGGGTGCCTTCAACACCTGCGCCTCCCTGGCCTACGGCTCCGGCTTCCAGGGCTCCAGCTCTGCCGCCCGCCGCACCACCACCGAAAAGACCGTCACCGTGAATATGACCCGCACGGGCTCTGCCGGGAAGGACCTGTTCACCTTCACCATGCCCATGCCCGCCGGGGCCACGGCGCTGGACAGCCTGCCCATCTCCGTCACCGTGACCTACACCTGTGACGGCGTCACCTACACCACCTCCACCGGCAGTCTGCGTCTGCCCATGCAGGGCTACTACACCGTCACCTCCGACATCATGGTGGAGGGCGCGGCAGCGGCCCGGCTGTATGTGAAGGACATCAACGGCAAGGCCGCCTCCGGCGTGGACCTGTATGTGGGCGACACCCGCATCGGAACCACCAACGCCTCCGGCCAGGTCAGCACCGACTACTTCAACAAGCTCTCCGCCGGCTCCCGTACCGGCGTCACCGCCCGGAAGGACAATCACCGCTCCTTTGAGACGGTCATCGTCACCCGCCGGGCCGGCGGCAGCACCGATGGTATGCCCAGCTTCGTGCAGCTCAACGCCACCCCCAATGCCCAGAGCTGCCAGAACATCACCTGGGTCACCAATCCCCTGACGGCCCAGGCCAAGGCCACCGTGCAGTACTGCCAGCAGAGCAGCTTCAAGGGCAGCTTCCCCTCCAGTGCCCAGGGTCAGGTGACCCTCCGGGAGTTCACCACCTCCGGCGACGCGGCCTATGTCAGCTCCGTGTCCCTGACCGGCCTGAAGCCCGGCACCACCTACGTCTATCGGGTGGGTGACGGCAGCAAGTGGTCTGAAAACATGACCTTCACCACCAGCCAGCCCGGCGCGGACACCACCCGCTTCTTCGTCATCGGCGATACCCAGCTCTCCGGCAATGTCGAAAGCGATCAGGATGAGATCCGGCTGATGAACGCCATTGCCGCCAATATCAACGGCCAGTCCATGAACTTCGGCATCCAGACCGGCGACTTTGTGGACAACGGCGGCAACCTGGGCCAGTGGAGCGAGATCCTGGACGTGTTCTCCCGGAACTACGCCGACCTCCCCGTGGTGCAGGTCATGGGCAACCATGAGTACTACGGCGACCTGTCCGGCGGCAACGCCGCCAGCCTGTGGACCCTGCCCGACCGGCTGTACTACTCCGTGGAATACGGCGACGTGTACGTGGCGGTCATCAACTTCGCCGCCAATCTGGAGGATGCCTGCCAGTGGCTGATCCAGGACGCCGCCAAGTCCGACTGCACCTGGAAGGTGCTGGCGGTCCACCAGCCCGCGTATTACACCAATCCCAACGGCAGCAGCGAGGCCTTCAACCGCTATATCCCCGCCGCCGCTGAGGCCGCCGGCATCAACGTGGTGTTCTCCGGCCATGACCACAGCTATGCCCGCACCATGGTCCTCAAGAACGGCCAGCCCGTGTCCGAGGCCACCCAGAACGGCCGCCTGCCCGCCACCTACGGCAAGGGCGTGCTGTACTACATCTGCGGCGACCTGGGCGAAAAGTCCCGCAGCACCGAGTACAAGGCCGTCAACAACCCCGACTTCCACTTTGCCCAGGTGTCCCAGGAGTATGACTCCCTGTACCTGGCCGTGGAGGCCACCGCCGACGCCATGACCGTCCGCACCTACTCCGTCAGCGCCGAGGGCGCCCAGTCCCTGCTGGATACCTACACCATGCGGGTGCCCGCCTCCGTGTGCCGCGACAAGGGCCACGACTTCTCCGGCGACACCGTGTACGTCCGTGACGGCAAGCTGGTCTGCTCCTTCTGCGGCCAGACCGTGGAGCTGAAGGACTCCGGCTACACCGGCTGGGCCCGGGACGAGGCCACCGGCCTGCGGATGTACAGCTATAACAACGCCTGGCACACCGGCTGGTTCATCATCGACCCCGAGGTGTATTGCTTCGACAGCAACGGCATCGCCTACGATGGCCGGGTCACCCTGTATGGCAAGCAGTTCGTCTTTGACGACGGCGTGGTGGTCAGCGGCCCCACGGGCTTCGTCAAGCGGGACGACGGCAAGACCCTGTACTTCGAGAATGGCCGCATCGCCTCCGGCTGGAAGGACATCGGCGACGCCACCTATTACTTCGAGACCTCCGACCTGGGCGATGACTTCGGCGTCATGTACACCGGCCGCCGCCTGATCGGCAAGACCTGGTACGAATTCGGCAGCGATGGCCGCCTGTATCAGCTGCTGCGGGGCCGCATGTCCGCCGATGAGAAAGAGATCGTGGTCACCATCACGCCTCCCGCCGGTCAGGGCAGGAACTACAGCAACATCATGGCCGCCGCCTGGAGCCAGCAGGACGGCCAGGACGACCTGGTCTGGTACAATGCCACCGCCAACGGCGACGGCACCTACACCATCCGGGTCCCCATGTGCAAATACAACGTGGTGGGCCGGTATCTGGTCCATGTGTATAACCACGGCATCCACGGCCAGCTGCTGGACGGTCTGACCTTCCAGAACACCCACGTGGTGGGCCACACCGACACCGTGGCCAGTGATTCCAGCACCTGCGTCAGCGCCGGTCAGGTGAAGTACGTCTGCCGCTACTGCGGCGCGTCCCACACCTCCAGCACCCCCGCCAAGCGCCACACCGTCTCCGCCGTGGTGGACAGCGAATGCCGCACCATGACGGTGACCATGGACGCCGGCAACGGCCATAACCACTCCAACGTCCGCTTCGCCGTGTGGAGCAGCGTAAACGGCCAGGATGACCTGACCTGGTACACCGCCAAAAAGAACGCCAGCGGCCAGTGGACTTACACCGTGCCTCTGGTGAACCACAACAGCACCGGCACCTACTTCATTCACGTCTACTCCTCCGACTCCGGCCAGAGCCGGCTCATCGGCAACACCACCGCCCAGGTGGCGAAGCTCCCGGCTCCCGACACCGTCACGGCCCAGGTGTCCGACAACTGCCGCACCATGTCCATCCGGCTGGATACCGCCCGCAGCTACAGCGGCATCCGCTTCGCCGTGTGGAGCAGCGCCGGCGGCCAGGACGACCTGGTCTGGTACACCGCCAAGAACGGCGGCAGCGGCAGCTGGACCTATAACGTGCCCCTGGTGAACCACAACACCACCGGCACCTACTTCATCCATGTGTACAGCGGCAGCAAGCTGGTGGCCCACACCACCGCCCAGGTGGCGAAGCTCCCGGCTCCCGACACCGTCACGGCCCAGGT
>ERZ1027047.911-NODE-911-length-13318-cov-4.335218_pt1 | contig 13318 bp, 10 predicted proteins | sample MGYA00519286_ERZ1027047 | MGnify/ENA primary metagenome ERZ1027047 (study PRJEB26926, sample SAMN06164592) | human gut metagenome | biome: ENVO:00009003; feature: ENVO:2100002; material: ENVO:00002003 | host: Homo sapiens | place: USA | collected 2012 ... | reverse complement strand
GACCACCAGCATGGTCATGCCCTCCTCGGCCAGTTTCCGCATGACCGAGAGCACCTCACCGGTCAACTCCGGGTCAAGGGCACTGGTGGGTTCGTCAAAGTAAATGATCTCCGGGTCGGTGGCGAGGGCGCGGGCAATGGCAACGCGCTGCTGCTGTCCGCCGGAAAGCTGGCGGGGATAGTAGTCGGCCCGGTCGGCCAGACCGACCTTTTCCAGCATCCGTCTGCCGATCTCATCCGCCTGCTCCTTTGGCATCCTGCGGGCAACGATCAGGCCCTCGGTCACATTCTGCAGGGCGGTCTTGTTCCGGAACAGGTTGTAGTTCTGGAACACAAAGGCCGTTTTTTTGCGCAGGCGGGCAATGTCGGCCCGGGAGATCCTGCCAAGATCGAAGGATTCGCCGTCGAACACCAGAGTGCCGCTGTCAGCGGTCTCTAGAAAGTTCAGGCAGCGCAGCAGGGTGGTCTTGCCGGAGCCGGAAGGGCCCAGAATGGCAACAACGTCTCCCTTTTCCACACTCAGGTCCACGCCGTTCAGGACGTGCAGCGCGCTGCGCACCCGGCGGGCAGTGCCGCGCGGGAAGGGCCCGATGTGGAAGCGGGGCTTGTCATCATAGGTGTAAAATGTTTTGTGGATGTCTTTGATCTCTAACATGGCCATACCGTCCACCCCTTTCTCACTGGAAACCGTGCGCGTTCAGCTGCCGCTCCACCAGCGCCTGCAGCTTGGTGATGATGGTGCAGAACAGCAGGTAGACCACAGCCACCTCGCAGTAGATGGGCAGGAAAATGTAGGTGCGGGCTGCCACACGCTGGCCTGCCATGAACAACTCTGCCACCGTGATGTTGGAGGCCAGAGAGGTGTCCTTGATCATGCTGATGAGGGAGTTGGACAAGGAGGGTACAGCGGTGCGCAGGGCCTGCGGCAGAACGATGCGGCGCATGATCTGCCACCAGGTCATGCCCACGCAGGAACCGGCCTCCAGCTGGCCCTGGGGCACGCTTTCCAGCGCGCCGCGCATGGTCTCGGCGCAGTAGGCACCCTCGTTGAAGGCAAAGGCAATGACGGCTGCCGGAAAAGCATCCAGCATGATGCCCAGGCTGGGCAGGCCGTAGAAGATGATGAACAGCTGCACCAGCAGCGGCGTGCCCCGGATGACCCAGATGTAGAACCGGGCGATCTGGCGCAGCACCGGAACATTGGCGTACTGCACCAGCGCAACAGCCACTGCAATGACCATGGCAAGGCTGAAGGAGATCAGGGTCAGGGGAATGGTCATGGTCAGGCCTGCCGTCAGGATGCGGGGCAGGGCCTCCCACAGCACGCTGACCGTGCGGTTGGTAAGAAGTGCTTCAAACATATTTTTCTTCCTTATTGACAAAAAAACGGTGGAATATCTTTAGGATACACCTTAAACTATGGTTCCGGTCAAGCGCATATCCTACAATTCCTACCAAAATACTATAGCATGAAATGGCGACAAGTGCAATCCATTGGCGAAAATCTTTCACTCTGGCCAAAAACAAAAGAAAACACAGGTTAACTTTGTGCAGACTGGCAAGGAGTTGACGCGGTACGATGTTTCGTGTAAAATGGAATCAGACAGGCCCCGTGCAGGAAGCGCGGGGAACAGGCCGGGCACACAAGCAGCCCGGCGCATACGGAGGACAAAACACAATGAAGCATAAAATTGGTATTCTGGGTGCAGGCACCTGGGGCATGGCTCTGGCGCGGATGCTGACGGTGAGCGGCAATGACGTGACCGTGTGGTCGGCGCTGGAACAGGAGATCGACAACCTTTCCACCACCCGGGTCCACCCCAATCTGCCCGGCATGACCATTCCGGCAGAGATGAAGTTCACCAAGAGCGTGGAAGAGGTGTGCACGGACAAGGAGATCCTGCTGTTCGCGGTGCCGTCGGTGTTCGTGCGCTCCACCGCCGCTAAGGCTCGACCCTTTGTGCCGGACGGTCAGATCATTGTGGACGTTGCCAAGGGCATTGAAAAGGATACCCTGTTCACCATGACGGAGATTCTGGCCGATGAGCTGGGCAAAGAGGGCGGCCCCAAGGGGGTGCGTCTGGTGGCCCTGAGCGGCCCCACCCACGCTGAGGAGGTGGCGATCGACCTGCCCACCACCATCGTTTCGGCCAGCAAGGATATGGAAGCGGCCAGATTCGTGCAGACGGTGTTCACCAACAACGTCATGCGTGTGTATACCAATGAGGACATCAAGGGCGTGGAACTCAGCGGTGCCATGAAAAACGTCATTGCGCTGGGCGTGGGCATCTCCACCGGCCTGGGCTATGGCGACAACGCCCGCGCCGCACTCATCACCCGCGGCATTGCCGAGCTTGCCCGGCTGGGCGTGGCCATGGGCTGCAATGTCCACACCTTTGCGGGCCTGGCCGGCATCGGAGACCTCATTGTTACTGCCACCAGTATGCACAGCCGGAACAACCGGGCGGGCATCCTCATTGGCAAGGGCAAGAGCCCGGCGGAGGCCGTGAAAGAAGTCGGCATGGTGGTGGAGGGCATGAACGCCCTGCCCGCTGCGCTGGAACTTGCCGCCAAGTATCAGGTGGAAATGCCCATCGTTCAGACCGTGAACGCTGTTGTGAACAAGGGCATGAGCGCCGCCGAGGCGGTGCGTTCCCTGATGGACCGGGACCCCAAGAACGAGCTGCCCCAGAGTTACGAAAAGTAATATTTTTTTCATCGAGAGGGACGACCCTCTCCGTCATTGCTTCGCAATGCCACCTCTCCCGAGGGGAGAGGTTTGGTGCTGTACTTTACGGCATCAAAAAAGCTCCCCCTTTCGGGGGAGCTGGCAAAGCCGCAGGCTTTGACGGAGAGGGTTGTTCCTCTTTCATTTTACTGCTGGGCCTCGATTGCCTTGACGATCTTGTCGGCGATGTACTTGTGGCCGGAGACGGTGGGGTGGCCATCCAGCTCAGTCTGAGCAAAGGGGATGGAAACGTAGGTGGCACCGTAAACATCGGCCAGCTGCTTTTCGTAGTTGTTCAGCTTGCTGAAGTAGTCGCTCCAGCTGGGCAGCAGGGGCACGGGGTTGGTGGCACCGATGATCAGGATCTGGGCATCAGGGTTCAGTTCCTTGACGGTTGCCACGATCTGGCGCAGGTTGCTGCTGCTTTCGGGATAAGCGTTCTCGCAGATCTTGTTCATGCCGGAGAAGAACAGGTTCCAGACGGCATCTTTCTCGCTGCGGGTCAGGCTGAGCTTTTTCAGGCTCTCGTTCAGTGCAGCCTCAGTGTCCTGGTCACGGTCGCGCAGGTTGCCGCTGAGCACGATGGAAGCCAGGTCGGCGCTCTTCCAGTTGGTGGCCTCGCCAAAGGAGACCACGGTGGGCACAAAGGCATCGTTGGAGCCCAGCTGGATGGAGATGACATCGGCGCTCTTGATGTAGTCGATGAACTCAGGGTAATTGTACTGGCAGCCGGAGAGGGTGTTCATCTCGGCCATGGTGCCGGTCTTGACCAGCTCCAGCATATCCTTGCTCATCACGCCGGGCAGGCCCAGATTGATGGCATGATCCCGGTCGAGGTTCAGGCTTTTGGCCACTTGACCCACATAGCAGGCCTCGGGGTAGCCCTTGAAGTTGAAGGAAACATCCACACCGATGAGGTTGGTGGCGTACTGCACCTTCGTCAGGCCGATGCCGGCGCAGATGCTGTCGCCCAGGGCAACATAGGTGATGGAGTTGGGCTCCTTCTCTTCTTCGGTGCTGCTGGAAGTGAAGAAACAGTTCTCCTCCTCTGCAGCGGTCTGTTCAGTGGTCAGAGCGGGGTCTGCGCTCTCTTCCGGGGCGGCTGCAAAGGCCGGAACGCTCAGGACAGAGAACAGCATGGCGGCCGAAAGGGCCAGGCCAATCAGTTTCTTTTTCATGGTGTCGTCACGAATCCTTTCCAATGTGTATTATTCTGCTTAATAATCGCGGGGAGTGATCTCTTCTTCCAGCTTGCGATAATCAAATTTAGCGGCCAGTGTCAGGGGCATTTCGGGGATGATCTTGTACCCCACGGGCTGGACATATTCGGGCAGCTCCTCGATGCAGAGCTGGCGCAGTTCCTTGATGATCTGCTTGCGCTTGGCGGCGGGAACCGCAGGGTCAAGCACCAGATAGACAAAAGGCAGGCGGCCCTGCACATGATCCTTGTCGGCGCAGCCCACCACAGAGCACTGATGCACGGCGGGATGCTGGCTGACCACATTTTCGATCATGGAGGGGAACACCTTGAAGCCATCGTGACGGATGATGAGCCGCTTGATCCGGCTGTCCAGATAGACAAAGCCGTCCTCGTCCAGATAGCCGATGTCACCGGTATGCACCCAGACCCGGCCATCTGCATGGGTGCGCAGGATGGCGGCGGTCTCGGCAGGCTTGTTGTAGTAACCCTTCATAACGCCGGGGCCGGAGATGCACAGCTCGCCCCGCTGGCCGATGGGCAGCTCCGTGTCGGTGCCCGGCTCAAAGGCGGACACCAGCGTGTTGACCAGTGGCAGGCCCACGCTGCCGGGCTTGTTGTTCCGACCAGCAGCAGCGGTGGCAGCAGAGGATGCCTCGGTCATGCCGTAGCCCTTGGCGATGGGGAATTCCACGTTGTGAGCGGCCAGGAAGTCGTTGACCGTCTGCTCGGCACCCCGGGCGATGGCATCGCCGCCCGCGGCATAGTTGCGGATGAAGGAGAGATCCTTGTTCTGCAGCTTGGGGTCAACAGCCAACTGCTGGTAGTGGGAGGGCACGCCGAACATGTGTTCGGGCTTGTACTTCCAGATCAGGCTGCCCAGCTTATTGGAGTCGAGGTTGGGGATGATGATGACCGTGAAGCCCAGCACCAGCGGCAGATGGACGCCGCAGGCGTAGCCGTAGGCGATGAAGGGGGGCATGATGTTCATGAGCTTCTGGCCCCGGTGGAACAGCTTGTCGTAGGCGCGGAACTGCTGCGCCAGAGCGTTGAAGCAGTTGTCGGTGAGCATGACGCCTTTAGGGGAGCCGGTGGTGCCGCCGGTGTGGACGACGACGCAGGCGTGGTCGGGGTCATAGGGCTCCGCAGCGGTGCTCTGGCCCTCGCCGCCCTTGATGAACTGCTTCCAGCGGATGACGTTGGAGGCATATTTGTTCTTGTCGGGGGTGGTCAGCTTGTAGCCTACGGCCATCACCGGGGGCAGAGAGTCGGCCGGAGAGAGGACGATGACCTTTTCCACGTTGGTGCGCTTTGCGGCCTGACGGCAGCGCTCGTACACGACGTTCAGGCAGACGAGAAGGTGGGAATCCACCTCTTCGATATACTCATGGATGCCCTCGACGCTGTAGCGGGGGTCCACAAGGTTCAGGGTAGCGCCGATCATGTCGGCGGCGTAGAACAGGGCGATGACCTCAGGGGTCATGACGCTGACCACCGTCACGATGTCGCCCTTTTTGACCCCGACGCCCCGCAGGGCGGCAGCAGTCTTTTTGACATTGACGATGAGGTCGGCGTAGGTGAACTTCCGGCCATAGTAGTCCAGTGCCGTATCGTTCAGATGGTTCCGGTTCCGGTGGCAGACATAATCGAATGCTGAAAGGGTGGGCAGGGTCTGGTCGATGTACTTCTGAGCGTAGTATTTGAGCCAGGGTTTGGCCTGGGATGCGTAAACAGGATTCTGCGTCGTCATCAATTTCTCATTCCTTTATGTTTGTAGACCCGCGCGGGGGCCAATGTTTTGTTTCGTTTTGTTACAAAGCCACTCCTGCTATTGTAGTAGAGCAGAGAACAAAAGTCAATAAACAGAGAGGCCACAATGAGAAAAACGCAAGAAAAAGTTTACAATTCCCGGCACCAGTCTTCGGCCTCGGAGGCGCTGCAGAGCACCCAGTGACGGGGCCGAAGCTCCCGCCACTGGGGAGCCTCCGTGGAGTAGTCGTGCATGGAGGGGTCATAGACCAGCAGCTTTTTCTGCCGCTCGCGGCGGGGGCTGGGCATGGGGATGGCCGACAGCAGGCTGCGGGTATAGGGGTGGATGGCGTGGGTCACCAGCTCTTCGGCGTCGGCCAGCTCCACGATGTCGCCCTTGTGGATGACGGCGATGCGGTCGGAGATGTAGCGCATGACGGAGAGGTCATGGGCGATGAAGAGGTAGGTGATGCCGCGCTCTTTCTGCAGATGGCGCAGAAGGTTCAGGACCTGGGCGCGGATGGACATATCCAGTGCCGAGATGGGCTCGTCGGCGATGATGAATTCCGGCTCCACGATGAGAGCCCGGGCGATGCCGATGCGCTGGCGCTGGCCGCCCGAGAACTCGTGGGGGAAGCGGGAGGCGAACTCCGGCAGCAGGCCGACCTCGTGCAGAGCGTTCATGACCTTTTCGTGCAGGTCATTCTGGTCCTTGTACAGGTGGTGGTTCAACAGACCCTCAGCCACGATGTACTCGACCTTGGCGCGCTCGTTCAGAGAGGCCATGGGGTCCTGGAAGATCATCTGCACCTTGCGGATGACCTCACGGTCCAGCTCCTTGGAGATCTTGCCGTTGATCTTCTGGCCCTTGAAGAAGATGTCGCCGCCGGAGGTCGGGTTGATGCGGCAGATGGCACGGCCAATGGTGGTCTTGCCGGAGCCGGACTCGCCGACCAGCGAGAAGGTCTCGCCCTTATAGATGTCAAAGTTGACATGATCGACAGCAACAAATTTCTTCTTACCGGAGCCAAAGGTGATCTGAAGGTCTTTCAGCTCAATCAGCTTTTCGCGCTCAGCCATTGAAGTTGGAACCTCCCATCTTTCCCATTTTCTCACGCAGGTTCTGGATGGAGTGCGGGCGCTCCATCTTGGGAGCCCGGGGGTCCAGATACCAGGTCTTTGCGGCGTGGGTCTCGGACACCTGGAAGAACGGAGGCTCTTGCACAAAGTCGATTGCCAGCGCATGCTTGTTGCGGGGCGCAAATGCGTCACCCTTGATCTCGTTGAACAGGTTCGGGGGAGTACCGTCCACGCTGGGCAGGGCCTCACCCTTGGTGCCCAGCTGCGGCAGAGCCTGCAGCAGAGCCCAGGTGTAGGGGTGCCATGCGTCGTAGAAGATCTCCTCCACGGTGCCGTATTCCACGATCTGGCCGGCATACATCACGGCCACACGGTCTGCCACGTTTGCCACAACGCCCAGGTCATGGGTGATGTAGATCACGGACATGCCCAGCTCCTTCTGCAGGTCGCGGATCAGCTGCAGGATCTGTGCCTGAATGGTCACGTCCAGTGCGGTGGTGGGCTCGTCGCAGATCAGGATCTGCGGGCGGCAGGCCGCTGCAATGGCAATGACGACACGCTGACGCATACCGCCGGAGAACTCGTGGGGGTACTGCTCGTACCGACGCTCGGGGTCGGGGATACCCACCTTGCCCAGCATCTCGATGGCAGCCTTTTTGGCTTCCTCACCCTTCAGACCCTGGTGATGCTCAATGCTCTCCTGGATCTGCTTGCCGATCTTCTTCAGCGGATTCAGGCTGGTCATGGGGTCCTGCATGACCATGGCGATCTTCTTGCCGCGGACACCCAGCCAATCCTTCTCGGTGAACTTGGTCATATCGCGGCCTTCGAACATGATGGAGCCGCCGGTGATCTTACCGTTGGCATCCAGCATACCCACAAAGGTCTTGGTGAATACGGACTTGCCCGAGCCGGACTCGCCCACAATGGCAAGGGTCTCGCCTTCGTACAGGTCCAGCGAGCACTTGCGGATGGCGTTCAGCTTGCGGCCGCGCAGGCTGAAAGTGATCTCCACGTCTTTGGCAGAGATAATCGGTTGTCTATCCATTTACGTCTCTCTCTCCAATCTATCAAACGTGGTTGCGCGGATCAGCCGCATCCGACAAAGCGTTGCCCATGATATAGAAGGAAATGGAAATGATGGACACGATGGATGCAGGGAAAACCAGCAGGTACGGATAATCCAGGAAGAAGCCGCGCACCTTACTCAGGATCAGGCCCAGAGAAGGCGTGTCGATGCCCAGGCCCAGGCCCAGGTAGGACAGCGTGGATTCCAGATTGATGGTGCCCGGGATGGACAGTGCCATACGCAGGATGATAACGGAGACCAGATACGGCAGGATGTTCTTGGTCAGCACGCGCCACAGCGGGGTGCCCAGGCAGCGGGACGCGAGGTTGTACTCGCGGTCACGGAACATGAACACCATGTTGCGGACACGGCGTGCCATAGAAAGCCAGTTGATGGCGATCATGGAGATGGCCATGATCCAGAAGCTCTGGCCCACCATCAGGGCGATCAGGGTCATATAAATGATATAGGGCACGTTGTCGATCAGGTTGTACAGCTCCGTGAAGAAGCGGTCCAGGCTGCGCACATAGCCCCAGATCAGGCCGAAGATCACACCCACGATGCTCTCGCCCACGGCGACCACCAGAGCCAGACGGATGGACACCTGGGTGGCGTACCACACCTGGCACCAGTAGTCACGGCCCAGGTTGTCGGTACCGAACCAGTACTCACTGTTGGGCCTGATGAAAGCCTTGCTGGAATCAGAGACCAGGCTGGTGAAGTGATACTTGCCAACGCTCAGCGCAATGAAGGAGAACACCGTCAGCGCCAGGAACAGGATCAGGCAGAAGACAGCGACCTTCTGCTTGAAGAAGTTCTGGATGACAGAACCCCAGTAGGAATAGTTGGAGTAGCCGATGCGTTCAGCTTCTTCCGGGGAATAATCCACAAAGTAGAACAGTTCTTCGGGCTTCTTGCCCTCAAAATCCGATGCCTTAGCCATCAGCGAGCCTCCTCCTTTCCGGTCAGAGTAATACGGGGGTCAACCACCATCATCAGCACATCGCCCAGGAACACGCCCACGATGCCCAGCACAGCGTAGAGAATGACCAGGGTCTGAACGACATTCAGGTCATAGCGCTGGATGGCATCCGTCAGCAGGGGGCCCATGCCGGGAACGGAGAAGAACCGTTCCATCAGCAGGGAGCCGCCCACCGTCAGCAGGATGGACTGGGGGATATACTGCACCATGGGAACCATGGCGTTGCGCAGAACATGCTTGAACATGATCTCGCGGGAACTCAGGCCCTTGACACGGGCCAGCTTGATATAGTCGCGGGTCAGCTCATCCACCATGTAGCGGCGAGTCCACAGGGCATAGCCTGCAATGGATGCCAGCGAAAGGCAGGTGATGGGCAGCACGCTGGAAGCACTCACATTGCGGGTGGAATACAGCGTGGGGAATCCCAGGTACTTGGAACCAAAGACCAGCACCAGAGAATACGACACCAGCGACGGGACCGCGTTGACGAACACGGTGTAGGCCGTGCCGATCCAGTCGAATACCTTGTCCTTGAATGCCGCCTGCAGGATGCCCATCAGCACACCGATCACCAGAGAGATGGCGGAGGCGGTGAGGCCCAGACGCATGGAGACACCAAACTTTTTACCAATGACCTTGACCACCGGGGCACCGTTCTGGATGCGGCGGGAAGTGCCGAAGTCCAAATGCAGCAGGTTGTTGTAGAACTTGACCAGCTGGGTGGGGATGGGATCGGTCAGGCCAGCAGCCTCCAGAGCGGCGGTCTTCTGCTGATCGGTAAACTTCATGAGCTGTTCCTCAGTGAAGTAGTAGTCCGTCGGCAGGCAGCGCATCATCAGGAAAACTGCTGTTGCGATCAGAAAGATTGTGACAAGCGACTGGAGCAGCCGCTTAACCGTGTATTTTAACATGTTATCGAACCCTTAACTTTTATTTCTACCCTTTCGGGCGGGGAAACGGGGAACTTAAGCCTTGGTAGCTGCATCGAATGCAGCGGCGAACTCCTCGTACTGTGCGGTGGTGTAAGGCTCTTCGCTGGTCTCCCAGTTCACAGCCTTGTAGTTGCAGGGACCATACATAGCGTTGATCTTGCTGTACTCGTTGACGTGAGTCAGGCACCAGGTGATATCGTAGACGGTGGGGAAGATCAGGTTCTCGTCCAGGAAGTAAGCCTCGGCCTTGGCAAATGCGGCGTAGCGCGCATCGGTGTCGTCAACGATGGCACGGCCCTCGTTCACCAGATCGGTGAACTTCTCGTAGGCGGCAACCAGATCCTTCTGGTAGCTGGCGGGGCCATTGTTCACAATGCCTGCGATGTTGGTCATGTTGCAGCTGTAGTAAGCATTGTCGTCGTGAACGATGATCTGGGTCAGGAAGTTGATGGGATCGCCGAAGTCAGCGCCCCAGCCCATGTGGACGAAGCTCTGCAGCTTGGGCGCCACGACTTCCTTCATGGTGGAGGACACGAAGGTGTTGATATCCAGCACGATGAAGTCATCGCCGAAGCTGTCGGTGAAGCACTGCTTCAGCACGGTTGCGCTGTCCAGAGCGGAGGTGGAGCCAGCCAGAATATAGTAGGAGCAGTGAACAGGGAAGGTGACACCAATGGCGCTCAGCTCTTCCATGGCCTGCTTCTTCAGCTCGGTGATGTCGCCGTTGTTGGCGCGCAGGCGCTTCATGGTCTTGCCATCGTAAGCTTCGCCGTCCAGACCCATCTCCTTGGCCACCAGGTTGGTGTAGTCAGTGCCGTCAGAGGTGTAGCACAGGCCCTTCATGGTGAAGAAGTCGTTCTCGCACTTCAGGGGATTGATGGGGTTGTAACGGGCGAAGAACTTGTTCAGCACCATGCCCTTGGAGAAGCACTGACGGAACGCCTTATTGGCAATGGCCTTGTTCCAGTTCTCATCGGGGGTGCCATCGGTGTTCTTCTTGTCGTAGTTGAAGATGAAGCAGTAGCTGAACTTCTTGGCACGCTTCTCGCACAGCTGCTGATTGTACTCGTTGGAAGGATCGGACTGAATGGTGGTGATGTTGCTCTCGCCCAGGTCCACCTCGTCCAGCTCGCGGCTCTGATACAGCTGCAGGCTGATGGAACCGTCGCTGATCATGGTGACAGTGAAGCGCTCAAAGCGGCTGACGTTGGCAGCATCGTAGTAGTTGGGGTTGGGGATGTAGCTCTTGGTGTTGCCCTGGATGTACTCCTCCACCACATAGGGGCCGTTGTACCACATGGTGGTGTTGTCGCAGCTCCGGAAGCCATCGACACCCAGCTCCTCGATCAGAGCAGGGGCCACGGGGTAGAAGCTGTTGTAGGCGGCAACGGTATCAAAGTAGGGGCAGGCGCTGGGGCAGGTGAACACCAGAGTGTAATCATCCGGAGCCTCAATGCCCACACCGGCAGCCAGCATGTCCTCGTAGGTCATGTCAGCAGCAGCGTCACCGGCTTCTTTGGTCAGCTCGTAGTACTCGTAAGCGCCCACAATGGTATCGTTGGGCATGGAGGTGTTGTTGGCCTCGTTCTTGATGGCGTTCATCACCCATTCAAAACCAACCAGGAAGTCTTTGCTGGTCAGGTGAGCCTTCACCTCACCGTTGCAATCCACCCAGTCCACGTCGTCCCGCAGGTGGAAGGTCCAGACAGTGGCATCCTCATTGTGCTCCCAGCTAGAAGCGATGGCGGGCACCACCTTGCCGTAGCGGTCAAAGCTCAGCAGGCCGTCCCACAGGTTGGTGACCACGTTGGCATCTTCAGCCTTCTGGGTGTACAGCATGTTCCAGCTTTCCAGCTCACGATTGCCGCTCTCAAAGGAGATGAACTCCTTCAGGGGGGTAGCGCCGGTGGAGTTGGGGGCAGCAGCGCCGCTGGCGGCAGCACCATTGCCGGTGTTGTTGGACTTTTCGCCGCAGGCTGCCAGCAGGCTGGCGGCACCCACAGCACCTGCACCCTTCAGGAAGGTGCGGCGATCAAAATTGAAGCTCATTGGATGATCCTCCCAGATCTTGCGCGGACAGAGCCGCGCGTTTTTCCTTTTCCTAAACGCAGTGAGGCTGTCTGCCTTTCCAAAAAGTGCACAGGAAAGACAAAAGTCGCACCACTGTATATTTTAGCACTTTACTGAAAAGAAGTCAATCCGCCACAGCATAGAATTGGAAACAAAACGGTGACAAACACTTTCATAGGAAAAGAATATGAAAAAATTACTATAAAATGGAAAGAACTGTATATCTGCGAAGAACAGGCAAAAGAGAGAAACTGTTCACACTGTGCGCACAGAACAGCTATCTTTTTTCACAAAAACATGATACAATAAAATGTATCTGTATCAATAAGGAGCGCACCATGAAGAAACTGACCTCGATGTACAAACGCTACATGTTCCACCCCATTTTATATAAGACCGTGACCCGCACCTCCATTGTGGCCGTGCTGATGCTGCTGTGGCAGCGCTATGTCAGCGATGGCACGTTTACCATCTGGGAGGCCCCGGGCTTTCTGTGCGGCGTGGTGCTGCTCATCTGGGCCTGGGTGGACTACCTGCGGCTGGATGGCGTGACCATCCACCATCTGTTGGAGGAATTCAAGGGGATGGGCAAGCGGCAGAAAAAGATCCACTCCACCCGCTCCATCATCGACTATGCGGATGAGAAGATCGTCTCCTTTGAGGAGCTGGAACCCGAGGAGCGCACCTATTGCAGCCTGCTCTCCAATCTGGTGCTGGGCCTGCCGCTGGTCGCTGCTGCGCTGATCGCCAGCGTGCTGTAAGGGGGCCGCGGCATGGAACAAGAGCACAAGCAGCTGGTCATCGGCATTCTGGCCCATGTGGACAGCGGCAAAACCACCCTTTCCGAGGCCCTGCTCTACGGCACTGGCACCATCCGCAAGCTGGGCCGGGTGGACCATAAGGATGCCTTTCTGGACACCGATGCGCTGGAAAAGGCGCGCGGCATTACCATTTTCTCCAAGCAGGCCCTCTTCACGGCGGGCAATACCGATTTTACCCTGCTGGACACCCCGGGCCATGTGGATTTTTCCACGGAGACCGAGCGGACACTGCAGGTGCTGGATTATGCGGTGCTGGTCATCAGCGGCACCGACGGCGTGCAGAGCCATACCGAGACGCTCTGGCGGCTGCTGCGGCGGTACCACATCCCCACCTTTGTGTTCGTGAACAAGATGGACCTGCCCGGCCCGGGCAGGGAAGCGCTTCTGACCCAGCTGAACCGTCGGCTGGGGGATGGCTTTGTGGATTTTGGGGCAGAGCAGGCCGACCGGGACGAGGCGCTGGCTCTCTGCGATGAGCGGCTGATGGAGACGATGCTGGACCGGGGAAGCCTGACCGATACCGACCTCATCCCCGCCATTGCCCGGCGGCATGTGTTTCCCTGCTGGTTTGGCTCAGCCCTGAAGCTGCAGGGTGTGGATGCGCTGGTGGAGGGCCTGGACCGCTATACCCGCCCGGCCCCTGCGCTGGAAGCCTTCGGGGCCAAGGCGTTCAAGGGGAGCCAGGATGAG
>ERZ1027047.896-NODE-896-length-13494-cov-4.286405_pt1 | contig 13494 bp, 9 predicted proteins | sample MGYA00519286_ERZ1027047 | MGnify/ENA primary metagenome ERZ1027047 (study PRJEB26926, sample SAMN06164592) | human gut metagenome | biome: ENVO:00009003; feature: ENVO:2100002; material: ENVO:00002003 | host: Homo sapiens | place: USA | collected 2012 ... | reverse complement strand
GATTCATGAGCGTCTCGTGGGCTCGGAGATGTGTATAAGAGACAGGGTCAGCACCTTGCCCTTGTTGGTCACTTTATTTTTCAGGATCACATCAAATGCAGAGATACGATCGGTGGCAACCATAATGAGGCTGTCGCCATTGTCATAGATCTCGCGGACTTTGCCTTCCTTGATGGGCTTGAATTCAGTCATAGCAAACACTCCATTTTTCCTGATAGCTCTTTCATCAACGTCCTCGCCCGCTCCGGCATTGCAAAGCAATGAAGGGCAGGGTGAGCCGTTTTCCGTTTACCTATTCAGTCTATCACACTTACTGTCCGTTTGGAAGAAACAGATTCCAAGGAAAATCGCTCGCAATTTTCGATTTCTTCGTGAAAAGTGTCAAAAATCAGCAACATTTTTCGTCGAATTGACGGCTAAAGTCGTACTTTCCCGGTTGACAGCGGCTCAGAACATGGTATCATTGAAGTATCAGAATTCAACTGCATCAGGAGGTAAGACCTATGGGCAAATTCCCGAAAGACTTTTTGTGGGGCGGTGCCACTGCCGCCAACCAGTGCGAGGGCGCTTACAACGAGGGCGGGCGCGGCCTGTCCAGTGTGGACGTGGTACCCTTTGGCCCCGACCGCTTCCCCGTGGCGCTGGGCCAGCTGAAGATGCTGGACTGCGATGCCGAGCACTTCTACCCCTCCCACGAAGCCATTGACATGTACCACCACTTCAAGGAGGACATCAAGCTCTTTGCCGAGATGGGCTTCCGCTGCTACCGCCTGTCCATTGCCTGGACCCGCATCCTGCCCAACGGCGATGACGCGCAGCCCAACGAAGAGGGCCTGCGCTTCTATGAGGAGCTCTTTGATGAGTGCCACAAGTACGGCATTGAGCCGCTGGTGACCCTGTGCCACTTTGATACCCCCATTGCCCTGATCAAAAAATATGGCGGCTGGAAAGACCGCCGGATGGTAGATGCCTACGCTCACTACTGTGAGGTGCTGTTCCAGCGCTTCCGGGGCAAGGTCAAGTACTGGCTGACCTTCAACGAGATCAACATGCTACTCCACATGCCCTTTATGGGAGCCGGTCTGCTCTTTGCGCCCGGCGAGAATGTGCAGCAGGTCAAGTATCAGGCCGCTCACCACGAGCTGGTGGCCAGCGCAAAGGCCGTCAAGCTGGCCCATGCCATCATGCCCGATGCCATGGTGGGCTGTATGCTGGCCGCCGGTCAGTTCTACCCCCGCACCTGCGCCCCTGCCGATGTGCAGGCCGCTGCCGAGGCTGACCGCGACAACTACTTCTTCATTGATGTCCAGTCCCGCGGCGAATACCCTGTCTGGGCCAAAAAACGGATGGAACGTGCAGGCATCACCCTGCAGGTGGAGCCGGGCGACGAGCAGCTGCTGAAAGAGGGTACTGTGGACTTCATCTCCTTCAGCTACTATTCCAGCCGCTGCACCACTGTGGACCCCGAACTGATGAACAAGGCCAGCGGCAATGCCATCATGGATGCCGTCAAGAACCCCTACCTCAAGGCCAGCGATTGGGGCTGGGCCATCGACCCGGTGGGTCTGCGCATCACCATGAACAGCCTGTATGACCGCTACCAGAAACCGCTCTTCATCGTGGAGAACGGTCTGGGTGCGGTGGACAAGGTGGAAGCAGATGGTTCCATCCACGACACCTACCGCATCGACTACCTGCGGGCCCACATTGAGCAGATGAAAAAGGCCATCAACGAGGACGGTCTGCCCCTGCTGGGCTACACCACCTGGGGCCCCATCGACCTGGTCAGTGCTTCCACCGGCGAGATGAAGAAGCGGTACGGCTTCATCTATGTGGACAAGGACAACGAGGGCAAGGGCACGCTGGCCCGCAGCCGGAAGGATAGTTTCTACTGGTATAAAAAGGTCATCGCCTCCGACGGCGAAGATCTGGCCTGAGCCAACTGTGAGGAAAGGAATCATAGCACAAGATGACGACACCCCAAATCATTGCGCACCGCGGTGCATCCTATCTGGCCCCTGAGAACACGCTGGTCGCCTTCCGCAAGGCGATGGAGATCGGCGCGGACGGCGTGGAAATGGATGTACAGAAGACCTACGACAACGAGCTGGTCATCCACCACGACTACATGGTGGACATGCACACCGACATCTCCGGCCAGATCTACGACCTGACCATGGGCGAGCTGAAGGCTCTGGATTTCGGCAGCTGGAAAGATGCCATCTACGCCAACGAGAGGATCGCCACGCTGCAGGAAGCGCTGGAGCTCTGCGCCGGCATGGAGGGCACGCAGGTGCAGCTGGAACTGAAAAGCCCACTGGAGGACGACCCCGACTTTGTGCCCCGGGTGCTGGATGCAGTCCGCGCCGCCGGGCTCACCGACCGACTCACCCTCATCTCCTTCCACCACTCCCAGCTGCGGCAGGCAAAGCAGCTGATGCCTGAGCTGAAGGTAGGTGCGCTGACCTACGGCGCTTTCCTCAGCATGGTGCTGCCTCCGCCGGTGGTGTGGAAGGATCTGGGCCTTGTGAACAGCATGGACGAGCCCTTCAGCGAGGAAAACTGCATCGACCTGCGGAACAATCTCATCTACCGCACTGTGGCCGACAAGGTCGATATGCTCCGCGCCAACTTCCCCGGCGAGACCGTGGAGCAGGTCATCGGCCATCTGGAGGAGCAGGCGGATGTGGCTACCTACATCAAAACGCTGGATTTCCCTGTGGACATCGTCAGCTGCGAGTACCACACCGCCTACTCCAACCCCGAGCTTGTGAACCAGCTCCACGCCATGGGCATCCAGGCCGCGTTCTGGACCGTGGACACCCAGGACGCAGTCCGTTCCCTGCTGCCCCTTGGCCCTGACTGCATCGTCACCAACCGGCCTGACCGCGTGCGGGAATGGGTGAATGCGGAAATGAGAAAATAAAAAGATCACAAAACGTCCCCGTGCAGGATATCAAAACTGCACGGGGACGTTTTCTATGTCAACACCGCATTATCTGATGTCTGGCATCGTTATGACGGCGCTCTCCTTGCGAGCACGCTCTGCGCAGAAGACCCCCAGATGTCCATTGATCGAATCTTTGATCGTTGTGCAGGAGATGGAAGGCTCCTCACCCTGAAGCACATGAACAAAGTCCTCCACCAGCCGCAGGTCGCCGCCGCCATGAGAGCCTGTCATGCCGCTCTTATCTCCACCGATCTTCAGATCTACCACTTCCTCGTTCCAGCCCTTCTCGCTGGCGGTATCTATGGTGCGCACAGTGAAAACCGAATCGTCAAACACGCCCTTGATCTCACCCTTTGTACCAATGATGTGGATATTGCGCTCCGGCTTCGCTGTGCCGCCGATCATGTTCAGGGTCGCAGTTGCACCATCCGCAAAATTCATCAGCACCGATTGATGATCCACCACCGTATGTTCACAATCCCACACACAGCGTCCATGGATATTGTCTGTCATCAGCGACTTACGCTTGTCCTCCAGCGTCGGATTCTCAATATTCTCCAGGCAGTCCCATACATAAAACGCCCACCGATCCGGGTGATCCAGATAATGCTTTTTGGCAGAGTAGAGACAAGTCTCCTCGCACTGGCAATCCACCAGGCAGCGCTTGCCCGCCCCTGCGGGCTTTTTGGCAGGATCAAACTGGAAGTCACTTCCAAAGCTAGCGATCTGTTTGGGCGAAACGCCGCTCTTCAGCCACATAATGAGATCCATGTCATGGCAGCACTTTGCCAGCAGCATCGGAGCCCCGCATTTTTCCTCGTTGCCCCATTTGCCGCGCACAAAGGAGACGGCCAGATGATGGTAGCTGACATGTTCTGTGGCCTGAATATTGATAATGTCACCGATCTCCCCGCTCAGCAGTCTCTGCTTGATTGCGACATAGAAGGGCGCATACCGCAGAACGTGGCAGATCATCACCTTCCGCCCGGTCTCTTTTACAACCTTATATAAATAGTTTACTTCCTCCTCGCTGATCGCGAAGGGCTTTTCCAGCAGCATATCATATCCTGCACGCAGGAGCGGAACCGCAGTGGGCACATGCTGGCGGTCCATGGTTCCATTGATCACCGCGTCTGCCAGCTTGGGTCTTGCTGCCAGCTCCTCAGCGTTCTTGAAGCACATCTCCTCCCCGAAGCCATGCATCTCCGCAACCTTTTTCCGCCGGATCGGATCCGGATCTGCTACGCCTACGATCTTCAGCTCGTCCGGGTGTTCCAGCGCATACAGGCTGTACAGAATCGCCCGATGGCCCGCGCCCACGATGATGGCCGTGATTTGCTTCCTCATAGTTTCTCTCTTCCTTTCTTTTGAATGGATCTCCGATTCCAATTTTGTTTCCAGCATATCTTTTTGTGCCGAAATCGTCAAGGTGAAGGAGCATGACATTTCATCCCGCACCATGACAAAAGGAAGAATAATCGCATCTTTGTGGATATTATGCAGTAATCACACTCAAAAATGAGAAAATCTTTTGTGCGTTTTGTATCGAAAAATGTTGCAATTTCAAAAAGAACATGATATGCTTCTGAGTAAGGAAAAACCACTGGTCGGCAGCGTACGAGCTGAGCGGAGGTTATGGAAGCACGGGGATCTTCCCCGTCCCATTCCATAAATCAAGGAGGAAAAGATTTTATGAAAGAAAGAAAAATCAGCAGACGCGCCGTATGCAGCGCTATGGTCGCTTCCCTGGCATTGGGTGTCCTGGAGGGCTGTGGCAGCTCTTCCTCTACGGCTGCTTCTTCTGCTGCCGGTTCCGGAGCAGCTGCTTCCAACGAGCGCATCACCGTGCGCATCCTGAAATCCAAGGCCGCAAACGAGGTTGCTGCCGAGCAGATGGATGTCTGGAAGGTCCTGGGCGAAAAATTCAATATGGATTTTGAATTTGATAACCCCCCGCAGGACAATTACAACGAGCGCCTGAATCTCGTGATGATGGATGCTCAGCTGCCGGATATCATTATGGATATGCCCACCACCGAGGTGCTGAAATACGGCGAGTCCGGCGTGATCCTGTCCCTGAACGATTACATCGAGAACGACATGCCCAACCTGAAGAAGGAGATCGACAAGCGGGACGGTGTCGAAAAAGCACTGACTTACAGCGACGGCAATATTTATTATATGCCCATGCTGGATGAGAAGGTCTCCGGCAATATGCCCTACATCGTCCGCACCGACTGGCTGGAAAAGCTGGGCATCGAAAGCCCCGTGACCCTGGAGGACTGGGAGAACTACTGGCATCTGGTCAAGACCACCGACCTGAACGGCAACGGCACCAACGATGAGATTCCCTTCAGCTCCTACGATATGACCGGCCTGCGGAACTTCTGCACCGCATTCGGCTGCCTGGATGACTTCTACACCGACCCGGACGATGGCGGCAAGGTCCACTACGGCCCCATTGATCCCAAGTATAAAAAGGCCGTGACCTGGATGCATGACATGTATGAGAAGGGCTATATTGATCCCGAGATCATCACCATGGACTACGCTTCCTTCGTGCCGAAGCTGGCCCAGAACACGGTGGCTTCCTTCTACGGCCCGCTGGGCGGTATGCTGGCTGCACAGAACGCCACCATGCCTGCCTCCTTCCCCGGCTTCCATGTTGAGGCCACCGTCCCCCCCAAGGGCGATGCACAGATCCACTCCTATATTGATCAGGAGCCGCGTGCCATTGCAGCCGCCACCATCACCGCAAGCTGCAAGAACGTTGACCGCGTGGTCGCTCTGCTGGATTACATGTACAGCGAAGAGGGCACCCGGCTGATCAACATGGGTATTGAGGGCACTCACTACACCATGCAGGACGGCAAGCCAATCTTCACCGATTATGTAATGAAGAACCCTGACGGCCTGTCTCCCAAGAATGCGATCGGCACCTTCACCTTTGCACAGAGCTCCGGCCCGTTCATTCTGAGCCAGGATGAGGTCACACAGCTGGATGATGAGTCTGTCAACCGTGCAAAGCAGGATTGCATCATCCCCTTCCTGGAGGAATCCAAGAAGTACGTCATTCCCGGCTCCACCTCCTTCTCCTCTGAGGATGATGCCGTCCGTCGTGCAGTGATGGCAGACGTGGATACTTACGTTGATGAGATGATCATCAAGTTTGTTTCCGGCCGTGAGCCGCTGTCCAACTGGGACACCTACGTTGAAAAGGTCAATGGCATGGGCATTGCAGAGGTCATCGATATCTACCAGAAGACTCTGAATGGCTGATGCCTCAGCAGGCACCTATTTTTTGATCCAGTAAAATAACGGCCGGGGCAGGAACACCCTGTTCCCGGCCTATTTTTTCCTGGGTTCTTCAGAACGAAAACAGGAGAATACCACCATGAAAACTGCCACCGCAGCAAAACCGATCACACTGCCAACAGCGAATCGCCTTGATCATGCCTGCAAAAAGTTCTGGCGCAGCCGCTATCTGCTTTTGATGCTGCTGCCCGCCCTGATCTGGTATATCGTGTTCATGTACGCGCCCATGTACGGCGCGCAGATCGCCTTCCGTGATTTCTCTCCCGTACTGGGCATCACGGGCAGCAAGTGGGTCGGCTTCAAATATTTCACCCAGTTCTTTAAATCCGAGTATTTTGGCCGTCTGATCAAAAACACACTTGGCATCAGCCTGTATTCAATTATTGTGGGCTTTCCCATTCCCATCATTCTGGCTCTGCTGATCAACGAAGTCCGCGGTAAATTCTTCAAACGCAGCGTACAGACCGTGGTGTATCTGCCCCACTTCATCTCCGCTGTGGTCGTTGTCAGTATTCTGAGCGCCCTGCTTTCTCCTTCCAGCGGCCTGATCAACCAGCTGATCACCGCCTTTGGCGGTACGCCGATCCACTTTATGGCCGAGCCCAAGTACTTCAAGACGATCTATGTTCTTTCTGACATCTGGCAAAGCGCCGGCTACGGTTCCATTGTGTACATGGCGGCACTGACCGGCATCGACCCCTCTCTCTACGAGGCCGCCACCGTTGACGGTGCTTCCAAATGGGACAAGCTGATCCACATCACGCTGCCCGGCCTGCTGCCCACGATCATCATCATGCTGATCCTCCGCATGGGCTCTATTTTCTCGGTCGGCTATGAAAAGATCATGCTGATGTACAACCCCGCAACCTATGAGACTGCCGATGTGATCTCCACTTACGTTTACCGCCGTGCCTTTGAGAGCGGCGATTACAGCTTCTCCGCGGCTGTGGGCCTGTTCAATTCTGTGATCAATTTTACCATTATCATGCTGTTCAACAAGTTCAGCAAAAAGATCAGTGAGGTGAGCCTGTGGTGATGAAAAAGAATATTGATGCGATGAATCACCCCACGAAAGTGAAGGAAACCATCGGGGAACGAATCTATACCATTGTTGTGTATCTGCTGCTGATCCTGATCAGCGCAACCATCATTCTGCCGCTTCTGCACATCATCAGCGGCTCGTTCAGTGATCCCATGCAGCTGCTGACAGGCAATGTTTCCTTCTGGCCCAAAGGCTTTACGACCTCCATGTATGAGAAGGTTCTGAAGGATGCCAGCATCTGGAGGGGTTATCTGAACACGATCCTGTATACCGTGCTGGGCACCCTGATCAGCGTAACCCTTACCGCCTGCGCCGCCTACCCCCTGTCCCGCAAGGATCTGTTCGGGCGCAATGTCTTTATCAGCCTTTTCATCTTTACCATGTTTTTCAACGGCGGCATGATCCCCACTTATCTGATCATTCAGAAGCTGGGTATGCTGAATAAGATCTGGGCGCTGGTGCTGCCTTCCGCCATCAGTACCTATAACATGATCATCATGCGCACCTTCTTTGAAAACACCATCCCGAATGAGCTGATCGAGGCCGCAGCCCTGGACGGCTGCAACGATATCACGACCTTCTTCCGCATTGTTCTTCCGCTCTCCGGTGCAGTGTTCGCCGTTATGGCGCTGTTCTACGGCGTTGCGCAGTGGAACAGCTGGTTCCCGGCATTGCTGTACATTCGGGATCGTTCTCTGTACCCTTTGCAGATGATCCTGCGTGAGGTCCTGATCCAGAGCGACATCGGCAACATGGCCGGTTCCACCGGTGATGTCGAGGTCATCGGCGATGGTCTGAAATATGCCACCATGGTGGTTTCCACCCTGCCGATCATGTGCCTGTATCCGTTCCTGCAGAAGTACTTTGTTGCCGGTGTTACCATTGGCGCGGTCAAGGGCTGATGGGAGGATATCACACCATGCAATCACATGACCTTTCCTTGCCTGCGTGGGGCCCCTACACCAAACGATACAGCGGCATTTCCCATGTTCCTGCGGCCAACGATGGTGTTCGATTTGACCTGTCCGTTTTTCCGGGAATGTATCGCCGCCGGGTCGATGTGCCCAATGTACGGTTTGAAAGCGGCTTTCACCCCTGGGCTGCGGCTCCGGATCTGAGCTGCTACATGTTCCGCCACGAGCTCCTGTGGAAGGATCAGCTGTATGCAGACATCTCTTTTGCTCCCTTGGGGGAGGATGCCCGGCTGATCCGTGCTGAACTCCACAACAATACAGATGCTCCGCAGAATCTGGTGCTTCATTATATGGCATCCGCCTGGGATCCCGTTCCGTCCTACCGCGGTTTCTCCCTGCCGGGCTGTGAGGTGTCCCTGCCGGAAAACGCCGCCTTTGTCTGGGCAAAGGATTATGACACCCTGGATTTTTCCATCCATCGTCCCAACGAATGTCTGACCTGGGATGGTCTGCGCCGGGGCGAAGAAGCCGTTCCCGGCTTTGGTCAGGGATACGGCATTGGCACGGGGTTCGGCTGTTCCGAAGGCAAAGGACCTTTTGGGCAGGTCATGCCCAGCGGAAAAGGGGACACCGTTACCTTTACGCTTTCCCTTACCGCGCCCCTGCGTGCCCCCTGTCTCTGTGTACGGTATTGGAATCCGGCAGATGAAAGTTCCGAGTACGATGTCAATGGTCAGGATACGTTACAGCTGCCACTCTGTCAGAAGCCTTCTATTGCCATCCTGCCGCTGAACGCTTCCATTCCCGCCGGAAAATTCACTCTGACCCTGACTGCTGCCGGTGTTGGAGGGGCGAAGCTGGATTGTCTCGCTCTGTGCGAGCAGGCGGACGCAGGCAGCTTTACCGTTACACTGCGTGGAGATGGCTCCCGGCCTCAGGCTGAACCCGCCGCAGATGAGAACTATCTGACCCTGCAGTATCCCCACATTCAGGAGTGCTACGGGATCCTGTGGGATGATATCACCACCCATATTCGCACGATCGAAAACGATGAACTGGATATCTTTCTGCGTGACACCGTACACGACCATGTAAACGCCACGCTGCGCGGCAACGGAAAAGGGCATTACGTCAATCTCTTTATGGGGCCGATCCCCTTGGAGGCAGGACAGACAAAAGTGATCTATGGAGCGGTCTGTGCTGCGCCGGATGCTTCTGCCGCCGCGCTGCGCTGCCATGAGCTGCTGACGCAGCGCAGTGATTGGGAGCATTTATGGCAGCAGGCTTCTGCCTCCCTTGCAGCACCGCCCGCTTTACCGGCTGCCGAATCGCTTGCCTTGGGCCAACAGTTGATGAATGCCGTTCTCTGCACCAACGTTGTGTATCCGGTGTACACGCGGGGACAGTATATCCGCCACTACACTCCCGGACGCTGGTGGGACTGTGTCTACACATGGGATTCCGGATTCATTGGAATGGGCCTGGCTCAGACCAGCCTGCGCAATGCCTTTGACTGCCTGAACACCTACCTGATGCCCCCGGATTCTGTGGATGCTGCTTTCTTACACCATGGCTCCATGGTGCCAACGCAGTTTTATCTGTACGCTGAGCTGTTGAATCGCACCAGCAGCAGAGAACTTGCCGCCTACTGCTATCCACGCCTAAAGCTGTACTACCGCTTCTTCACCGGACAGGAAGGCGGCTCCACTACCGCCAACCTGCACAGCGGCTTGCTGCGCCCCTGGGATTATTTCTACAATTCCGGTGGATGGGACGATTATCCCCCACAGCAGGAGGTCCATCGCCGCCGTTTGCAGGCCAGCTGCGCGCCCGTGGTCACAACTGCCCATGCGATACGCTGCGCAAAGATCCTGGCTTACACCGCCCGCCTGCTGGGTGAGACAGCCGATGCAGATGCATTTGATGCCGATGCGCTTCGCTTGGGGCGTTCCCTGCAGACTGCATGGGACGAGGAAAGCGGTTACTTCGGGTACCTCCTGCACGATCCTTCCGGTGATGCTGCAGATATTCTGCGCACCGAGCAGGGTCTGAACTACGATATGGGCATGGATGGCGCTTCGCCGCTGTTTGCAGGTGTCTGTACAGAACCGCAGAAGGAACTTCTGTGGCAGAAGCTGCAAAGCCCGGAACACCTGTGGTGTGCCTGCGGCCTTTCCACCGTAGATCAGAGTGCGCCGTACTATCGGCGTGACGGCTACTGGAACGGTGCTGTATGGATGCCTTATCAGTGGATGTTCTTCAAATCTGCACTGGATGCGGGCCTTGCCGATTTTGCTTACCGCATTGCCGACACCGCTCTTACCCTGTGGCAGAACGAGTGTGCCGAAAGCTACTGTTGTTTTGAACACTTTATGATCGAGAGCCGCCGTGGTGCCGGCTGGCATCAGTTCAGCGGGCTTTCTTCTCCCATTGTACAGTGGTTTTCCGCTTACTACCGCCCCGGCACCCTCACGACCGGTTTTGATGCCTTTGTCCGGCATACGGATTGGGCACCGGACAACAGCGCCTTAGATGCCACACTGGATTTTACCGCAGCGGGCCGCAGCACTGTTCTGGCTGTTCTGCAGCCGGGTCCCAAAGCTGTTACAGCCTCTGTGCCCTGCACCGTGGTCACACGCCATGATGGGCTGCTTGAGCTGACCTTTGCATTGGATGCTCCCTGCACCGTGACCATAAGCATCCATTCCTGAACCCACCTGTAAAAAGAAACGAACGATGTCTGTCCGAATGGGCTGACATCGTTCGTTTTTTCTGCGCTGAAATCAGTTGTCTCCCTTGCGAACAGCAGAAGGCGAGAGCTGATACTTCCGCCGGAATGCCTTATAGAATGTATTCGCTGTGGAGAAGCCGCACTGTTCTGCAATATCCGTAATATTCAGATCTGTCGTTCTCAGCAGCTGCATCGCATGATCCAGACGCAATTCTTCCACATACTCTGTATAGCTCTTTCCGGTTTGCTCCTTCAGGAATTGCGAAAGATACTTTTTAGAGATCTTGAACTGCTCTGCCGTCATCGCCGCATTGATCTCCGGATTCTGGAAATTCTGTGCCAGCCAGTCCAGAATATTCTTTTGAAGCGCATCATTGTGGCTATGCTTCAGGAATTGCACATGGCTGCAGATCTCCACACAGCAGTCCTGCAGCCGGCTCAGCATCTGGCGGGCAGTCAGTTTAGAGTCATAACTGCACAGATAGGCGATATCCGGACAGCATACCCTTTCCGCCGTGTTCAGCAGAATGCCGCCTGCCGTGTAAAAATCCTGCTTGAAGTTTTCCGGGTCCAGATTATCCACCGAGAACAACTCACTCAGAAGCGAAACCGCTTCTTCCGTGCATCCGGAAAGCAGATACTCCCGAAGCCGCGCTGCATTGGTTGCATTGACCGTGGTACCGCGCTGCGCACTGCTGTTCCCCAAATAGCAGATCTTCTGTGTTGGATCCGCATAGGCCGCCACATTGCGGGCCTTCCAATAAATATCTGACAGCTGCTCCATTTTCTCAAAAGGATCGCTCAATATCAGGGGAGTTGTCAGATGCAGTGCATCATACAGCTGCTCTGTGCGGAAACACATTTCCCGCAGTTCCTCTGCCTCATCCGTTTCCTGCGTCAGGATCACCAGGATCAGGTCATCTGCCGTTGCCTGTACATAAAATCTCTGCCCGTAAATTTGACGTATCTGCTCTGACACCACCACAGTACGCAGCTCTTCTTTCAGTGAGCACTCGGCGTTTTCCTGAAGAGATGGGATCAGCAGCAGGAAGTTATAGGCTTTCAGCTGCACCGCATCCGTCAGCTGCTGAAGGGTTTCCTGACTCACAGACCCGGTGCGCAGCAAAATTTCCATTTTCCCGTGTTCCAGCTCGCTGCGTGAATGCTCCAGTTCCCGCGCCAGTTCATGCTGGCTGTTCACATTACGGAGAAAGATCTCATTCAGCACTTTCCGTGATGCCAGATCCGACTCGTCCAGCGTATCCAGCATCGGACGCAGGCTGTTCATATCCTCCAGTGTCATGCAGACGCTGATCAATACACAGCCCAGAACGCCCACGATCAGATACAGACAAATTGCACGCTGTACTGCCAACAGACCCGCTTCGTAGAGCGACGGCGGCATTCCAATGACCGCCGTTGCATTCAGAGATGCCACATATCGCGTTGCCATCAGATAGCGCTTTCCCTGATAGGTCTCCCAACCCGTATCATCACTCGTCAGGGAAAGTGTCGTTCCGTCATAGTTGTTTCCCGCCAGGACAGTTCCGTCATCGGAAATCAGGCAAAAAAGGCCTTCCTCACGCCATTGCTGCTGCGAAAGAAACATCGAAACGACATCTTTTTCCTTGATCAGCACCGTCATTGCGCCGCAAAGGCGGCCCGCCGTGTTCACATAGGGCTGATATACTGTGACATACGAATTGCCATAGCTGGAATGCATCAGTTTGACAACATGGGCGGGCTTTATCGTCATTACGTCGATCTGATTCTGTGCATCCCATTCCTCCTGAGACACATCCTCATACTCAAGTGCTCCCGGGTAAAAATTGCTATGGCTTTCATACGCGCTCCGGTCATCCAATATGATGCCATTCCGCTCAAATGTAATATAGCTGTATGTGATCACAGAGGAATCGTAGGTCTTATCCTGTAACGATTTGCTGGCTCTCGCCAGTGTCTGATAATCTCCCAGAATACTGTTATCATAACTGCTGGCAAGCAGAGTATACTCCGTTTCGCTGAACAATTTGTTCGTTGTACTGCGGATGTTGCTCAGGCATCGCTCCAACTGGGTGGTGCCGATCGCCAGCATTTCCATCGTGCTGGAGGACTGCGCTTGGATCGTCTGGCGGATCATCAGGCTATACAGAGGAACCACGACCAGGAAGAACCCAACCGGAATACAAAGGTACCTTAGAAGCCTTCGGATCCAGTTTCTAACAAACAGTCTCTTACGCATCTGCAAAACTCCAAGCAATGATGATTTCTATGGAACTGTTGGCTGCACCTGTAAGGCGTTTATGGAGCCGGTGCATACAGCACAGATCCTCCCTCCGCAATTTCGCAGCATCTTTTTAATTATTTTACCACAGAAGAATTTTTTCCTCAACGTTTTTATTGATTTGTAACAAAAATCCACTTTATCACCATGATTTTCAATGCTTGAAAATCTCTGTCAGATGGTCTATCACTTTGCTCTGCAAACCGTATTGTCGTTCAAAGCCACCACCCGGGGCCTGATCTGTCTCTTATACACATC
>ERZ1027047.883-NODE-883-length-13586-cov-5.953736_pt1 | contig 13586 bp, 17 predicted proteins | sample MGYA00519286_ERZ1027047 | MGnify/ENA primary metagenome ERZ1027047 (study PRJEB26926, sample SAMN06164592) | human gut metagenome | biome: ENVO:00009003; feature: ENVO:2100002; material: ENVO:00002003 | host: Homo sapiens | place: USA | collected 2012 ... | reverse complement strand
GGCAGCGTCAGATGTGTATAAGAGACAGGTATGTGTATTCTTTTGCCCAATTGAGGGCCGGCGAACCGCCGGCCCCCTATCTGAAAAGCGGCGGCCGGCGTCTCCTGCGGGGCGGGAGGGCTGCGCCGGACTGGCCGGAGAGCTTCCGGTCCCGGGCCGCTTGAGCCATCCTATGCCGTCTGCCGCCGCCCCGTCACCCTGCTGATTGAAAGGACCGATTCTCATGATCAAAATTTCCCCCTCTATCCTGTCTGCGGACTTTGCGTATCTGGCCCGGGACATTCAGGCCATCTCCACCGCGGATTACGTCCACGTGGACGTGATGGACGGCCTGTTCGTGCCCAACATCTCCATCGGCATCCCGGTGGTGAAGTGCATCCGTCCGGTGACGGACCTGCCCCTGGACGTGCATCTGATGATTCAGGAGCCGGTGCGCTATGTGGACCAGTTCTGCGACGCCGGGGCGGACATCGTCACCTGCCATGTGGAGGCCGACACCCAGGAGAACATCCTGGCCGCCATCGACAAAATCCACGCCAAGGGCAAGAAGGCCGGCGTGGTGGTGAAGCCCAGGACCCCTGCCAGTGCCGTGCTGCCCTTTATTGACCGGGTGGAGATGATCCTGGTGATGACGGTGGAGCCGGGCTTCGGCGGCCAGAAGTTCATGGCCGACATGATGCCCAAGGTGCAGGAGATCCGCCGGTATATCGACGCCATGAACCCCGGCTGCGAGCTGGAGGTGGACGGCGGCGTGGACCCCAGTACCTGCAAGATCTGCGTGGCCAGCGGCGCAAACGTCCTGGTGGCCGGGTCCGCCGTGTACAAGGCGGTGGACATTCCCGCCCGCATCCGGGAGCTTCGGGGCTGATGCGGCCCGATTTCACTTGAAAAGGAAGATACTATGGAATTTTTTCCCGCCCCTCTTGAAAATCTGGTGGAGCAGTTCGCCCGGCTGCCGGGCATCGGCTCCAAGTCCGCTCAGCGGCTGGCCTTTCATGTGCTGAACCTGCCCCAGGACCAGGCCCGGGCCTTTGCCGACGCCATTCTGGAGGCCAAGCGCAGCGTGACCCTGTGTCCCGTGTGCCAGAACCTCACCAGCGGGGGCCTGTGCCCCATCTGCGCCTCGCCCAAGCGGGACGAGAGCACCATCTGCGTGGTGGCGGACCCCCGGGACGTGGTGGCCATCGAGCGCAGCCGGGAGTATAACGGCCGGTACCATGTGCTGCACGGGGTGCTGTCCCCCATGAACCATGTGGGCCCCGACGATCTGCAGATCAAGTCCCTGGTGGACCGGGTGGCCCAGGGCGGCATTCAGGAGGTCATCATGGCTACCAATCCCGACACCGAGGGGGAGACCACCGCCATGTACCTGGCAAGGCTCTTAAAGCCCTTCGGGGTAAAGGTCACCCGCCTGGCCTACGGCATCCCCGTGGGGGGGCACCTGGAATTTGCCGACGACGCCACGCTGATGCGTGCCCTGGAAGGCAGGCGGGAGCTATGAAGCGTGTATGCTGCGCCGTGCTGGCGGCGCTTCTGCTGTGCCTTTCCGGCTGCGGCGTCCAATCGGAGCCGGAACAGCTGAGCCTGTTCGCCATGGACACCTATATGACCCTGGCCGCCTACGGAGACAAGGCTTCGGAGGCCCTGGCCGCCTGCGGTCAGGAGCTGAACCGCCTGGACGGGGCCCTGTCCCGGACCCGGGAGGGAAGCGAGATCTATACCCTGAACGCCCGGGACAGAGCCGATGTGTCCCAGGAGACGGCGGACCTGATCTCCGCCGCCCTGACCCTGAGCAAGGCCACCGGCGGGGCCTTTGACCCCACCGTTGCCCCGCTTGTGACCCTTTGGGGCATCACCACCGACAGCCCCCGGGTGCCGCAGCAGACGGAGATCGACGCCCTGCTCCCCCTGGTGGGGACGGAGCACGTGACCCTGGAGGGTACCCGCGTCACCCTGGATGAGGGCTGCGCCATGGACCTGGGCGGCATCGCCAAGGGCTACGCCTCCGACCGGCTGGCGGACATCTTCGCCCAATACGGGGTAGACAGTGCCCTGGTGAGCCTGGGGGGCAACGTGTACGCCCGAGGAACAAAGCCCGGGGGCGCTGCCTGGAGCGTGGCGGTGCAGCACCCGGAGCAGGACGGCTATGCCGCAATGCTCGCCCTGACCGACGCCTTCGCCGTCACCTCCGGCGGCTATCAGCGGTATTTCACCGGCCCGGACGGAACGGTGTATCAGCACATTCTGGACCCCAAGACCGGCTGGCCGGTGCAGGGGGACCTGCTGTCCGTCACCATTGTGGCGGATAACGGCACCATGGCCGACGCCTATTCCACGGCTCTTTATGTGATGGGCTGGGAGGCCGCCCAGGATTTCTGGCGGCAGAACGGCGGCTTTGATATGGTGCTCATCACAAAGGACGGGCAGGTCCTGTATACCCCGGGCCTGGCGGATAAACTGACGGAAACCGAGGGCAGCGGCTATGCGTATGCGTGCATCGAAGCCTGAGCTCCGGCCCACCTGGTGGGACGGGGCGGTGGCCGCCTTAGTGGCGGCTCTGGCGGTGCTCTCCGCGGTGTGGTACTATGGCGGCCTGGAGTCCTCCGGCCCCCTGACCGCCACCATTCTCCACCGGGGGCAGGTGGTGCAGACCGTGGAGCTGGACCGCCTTACAGAGGAGATGACCGTCACCGTGGAGGGGGACTATCACCTGACCGTCACCCTGGACAAAACCGGCGTCCGGGTGGCGGAAAGCGACTGCCCGGGCCGGGACTGCGTCCACACCGGCGTCATCACCCGGGCGGGACAGAGCATTGTCTGCCTGCCGGAGCAGGTGGTGGTGCAGCTGTCCGGCGGCAGCAGCGGCCCCGACGCGGTGCTGGGATAGGAGGGACGCCATGAAGATAACCACCCGCCAATTGGCGCTGTGCGCGGTGCTGACGGCCCTGGCCCTGGGCCTGAGCACCCTGGAAAACCTGTTTCCCGTGACGCTGGTGATCCCCCTGCCGGGGGTGAAGCTGGGCCTGGCCAACATCGTCACGGTGTTCGCCCTGTATCAGCTGGGGCCGCTTCCGGCCCTGTGCATCCTGGCGGCCCGGTGCCTGCTGGGCAGTCTCTTTGCCGGAAATGCCTCGGCTCTGCTGTTTTCCCTGCTGGGGGGAACACTGGCCATGCTGGTGATGCTGGCGCTGTCCCGGCTGCCGGGTTTGTCGGTATACGGCGTGTCCATCGGCGGCGCGGCGGGCCACAACATCGGCCAGATGGCGGCGGCCCTAATTACCCTGGGCAACACCGCCGTGCTGGGATATCTGCCGTTTCTGCTGGTGGTGTCCCTGTTCACCGGGGCCCTGACGGGCTTCGTGTCGGCCCTGCTGCTGCGGGCCATCAGCCATGTGAAGCTATCACATTGAAGGAGAGCGGATAAATGGATAAGAAAGACGAGATCATCCTCCAGCAGCTGGACGTGATCCGCTCCATGACGGAGCGGAATCTGCGCAGCGTCAACAGCGATTTCTGGGGCACGCCCCTGTCCCCGGCGGAAAAGCCCGGGGAGAAGGCGGTCCCCAAGACCCCTGATAAGACCCCCGACAAGGCCCCGGAGAAGAAGTCCGGCGGCCCGGAGCAGCCGTCGGAGGCCCCGGAGCCGCTGCCCAAGGAGGACATGAAGGACCTGCTGGCGGAGCTGGACGGCTACATCGGTCTGCAAACCGTCAAGGAGGAGGTCCACAACCTCATCAACATGGCCTCGGTGTATCAGCTGCGGCGGCAGCACGACCTGCCCACCACGGATATGTCCCTGCACCTGGTGTTCACCGGCAACCCCGGCACCGGCAAGACCATGATGGCCCGGATGATGGCCCGGATCTACCGCAGTCTGGACATTCTGTCCCGGGGCCAGCTGGTGGAGGTGGACCGCAGCGGCCTGGTGGCGGGCTATGTGGGCCAGACGGCTATCAAGACCCAGAAGGTCATCGAAAAGGCCATGGGCGGCGTGCTGTTCATCGACGAGGCCTACGCCCTGAACGGCCGGTCGGAAAACGACTTCGGCCAGGAGGCCATCGACACCATCCTCAAGGCCATGGAGGACCACCGGGACGACCTGGTGGTGATCGTGGCGGGGTACACGGACCTGATGGACCGGTTCATCCACTCCAACCCCGGCCTGGAATCCCGGTTCAACCGCTTCCTGCTGTTTGACGATTACACCACCGACGAGATGGTGGAGATCTTCCGGATGCAGTGCAAAAAGGGCTGCTATCAGCTGACGGAGGAGGCCCGGCCCCTGATCCGGGACTATATCGCCGAGGAATCGGCGGACGACAGCTTCGGCAACGCCCGGGGCGTCCGCAACCTGTTTGAGCACGTTCTGGTGGCCCAGAACAACCGCCTGGCCGCCATGGAAAAGATCACCCGGGAGGACCTGATGACCATCACCGCCGACGACGTCCTCCGGGCCCGGGGAAAGGTGGACTGACATGAAACGACTGACTGCGGGGCTTCTGGCCCTGATGCTGCTGGCGACCCTGCTGCCCGGCTGCGGGAAGAAGGAGCAGTGGAATGTGGATAACTTCTTCCTGTCCGACGACGGAACCACCTATTCCGTCAGCTATCGCCACGACGACGGCACGGAGGAGGTGGTGGCGGAGATGGGCAGCTATCCCCAGCCCCTGACCATCATCGCCGGGAAGCTGTACTATGTCCATGGCGGCAGCATGGTGGCCGTGGACCTGAAGGACCCCACCCAGCGCCAGACCCTCACGGAGCCGGGGCTGTCGGGGCTTTCCATCGGGTTTATCGACGACGGGGCGGTGTACTGCCCACTGGCCACCGACACGGAGAAGTGCTATCGGGTGGCCCTGGACCTGTCCGAGTGCACCCGGGTGGCCATCCCCCGGGAGCAGCGGCCCACGGACTATGACGCCCTGCTGGACCAGATCTATGCCGCCGTGGGAGCCATCGACAACCGCATGGCCCTGCGGACCCTCCGGGCCCGGTACTCCGAAACCGGCAGCCTGACCTCCCTGGAGATGACGGTCTGGTCCCTCCAGGAGGAGACGTATTCTCTGAACAGTTGGGCCGATGTACATGTATCCGTCCAGCGCAGCGGCAGCGGCTTCACCGTCACCGCCCAGGACCAGCACCGGCCCCTGCCTATGGATTCGGAAACCGTGGCGGCCATGCTGTCGGTGCAGCGGTTTGTCGAGACCGTGAAGGCCGTGGACAGCGCGGACCTGTGGACCAGCCAGAAAACCGGCCAGCCCCTGTACTATCAGCTGACCTATCACGCCTCGGAGTATGAGGCCGCCGTGGCGGCAGACGGAGGCGTACCCTGCCTGAACCCCGACGGCTCGGCGGCCCAGATGCCCCAGGGGAGCCTGCTGGTGCTGGCCCAGTGCTATGACCGGGGCGACGCCAACATCGCCCTTACCGACAGCCAGGGCCTGACCACCGGCACCCTGCGGGTCATCGTCCCGGCGGCGTAAATATGGATCCTCACGCCTATACACCGATGCCGGAGGGCGGCATTCTTCTGGACCTGACGTCCTGCCGGGACTGGGGGACGGTGCAGGACGCCATCCGGCGGGCCTTCGGTTTCCCGGCCCACTACGGGGAAAACTGGGATGCCATGTGGGACTGTCTGACGGACCTGTTCTGGGTGACGGATGACCGTCACATCGTGGTTCGGGGCCTGGATGCCTTGCCGCCGGACCTGCGGGCATATGCCGAACCCCTGCGCCAGGTGCTGGAGGACCTGCGGACCCGCTGTCCCCGTCTGCGGGTGACCTACTGCTGAAAAATGCCCCGGGGCCTGTTATGGGTCCCGGGGCATTTCCCTCTTCCCATTTTCAACGATATGTGGTATACTTTCTGGCGACAGGGACCCGACCTGTCCAAGCGCCGCAAGGCGTTCGTTCGGCCCGGCGGGGCCGTTCTCTAAACAAAACATGGGAGGTACCACATGAAACACAAAAACACGCAAAAGCTGACCCTGGCCGCCATGACGGCGGCCGCCTACGCCGCGCTGTCCCTGCTGGGGGCGGTGTTCGGCCTGACCTTCGGCCCCATCCAGGTGCGATTCTCCGAGGCGCTGTGCCTGCTGCCGTTCCTGTTCCCGGAAACCGCCTGGGGCCTGGGGGTGGGGTGCCTGATCGCCAACCTGTTCAGCCCCTATGGGGCCCTGGACATCGTGGTGGGATCACTGTCCACCCTGATCGCCGCCCTGCTGACCGCCCGGTGCCGCAGTCCCTGGACCGCGGCCCTGCCGCCGGTGGTGTGCAACATGGTGCTGGTGGGGGCCGTGCTGGCCTATGAGACGGCAGGCACTTCCGCCGCCTTCTGGCCGGCCTATGGGCTCAACGCCCTGACCGTGGGCCTGGGGGAGGCCATCGCCTGCCTGGTGCTGGGGGTGCTGCTGGTGAAGCAGCTGCCGAAAATTCCCTATTTCCGGAACCGGCTTGCGTCATGATTTCAGCTTCTGTAATAAAATAAATGCTGGGGCCAGGCATCCGCCTGGCCCCAGCATTTATTATGAACCCAGCCTGCACGGGCTATCCGGCGGCGCAGTTGGTTGACGGAAAACCGGGGGTGTGGTACACTGAGGAGACTACTATAAAGCGAGGGATCATCATGGAAGAAACCAGGAGCTTCGGCTATATCTGCCCCAAATGCGGACGGGCGGTCATGGCCCGGCGCAGCGCCTTTTCCCTGGCGGCGGCCGCCGCCCATATCGAGTGCCCCTGCGGCCAGTCCGACATGCTCATCGAGACCGACGGCTCCCGCTTCCGCCTGTGGGTGCCCTGCGGCCTGTGCGGCGAAACGCACCAGGCCGAGTGCAGCGCCGACGCAGTGCTGCGGGGCCGGGGCATCGGCCTGGCCTGCCCCAAGACCAGGCAGATCTGCTGCTATGTGGGCCAGGAGGACCAGGTGTCCGCCCAGATGGAGCAGCTGGCCGTCCGGGCCGCCAAGGAGAAGGCGGAGGACCCGGAGGCCTTCACCGACAACATTATTATGTATGAGGTGCTGTCGGAGCTGAAGGACATCGCCGCCCGGGGCGGCATCCGCTGCCGCTGCGGCAGCACCCGCTACGGCATCCAGGTCCACCGGGACTCCGTGGACCTGTGCTGCCAGGACTGCGGCGGCAAGCTGCGTCTGCCCGCCGCCACCGACGAGGATCTGGACCGCCTGTGCTGCCAGATGACCCTGACCATTCCGGGGAGGGCGTGACATGATGGAGCTTCTCTCCCGCTGGTTCATCCGGGACCGGGATAACGTCACGGACCCCCGGGTCCGCCGGGCCTATGGCCAGCTGTGCGGCTTTGTGGGCATCGGGCTGAACATCCTGCTGTTTGCCGGGAAGTTCTTCGCCGGTACCCTCAGCGGCTCCGTGGCCATCACCGCCGACGCCTTCAACAACCTGTCCGACGCCGGGTCCTCGGTGGTGACCCTGCTGGGCTTCCGCTTGGCCGGGAAAAAGCCGGACCCCCAGCACCCCTTCGGCCACGGGCGGCTGGAATATGTCTCGGGCCTGATCGTGGCGGGGCTGATTCTGCTGATGGGCGTGGAGCTGGCCAAGTCCTCGGTGGAGAAAATCCTCCACCCGGCGGCGGTGGATTTCAGCGTCATCGCCCTGGTGATCCTGGCGGTGTCCATCTGCGTGAAGCTGTATATGTGCCTGTATAACCGGCGGATCGGCAAAAAAATCCGTTCCGCCGCCATGGAGGCCACCGCCGCCGACAGCCTGTCCGACACGGCGGCCACCGCCGCCGTGCTGCTGGCCATGCTCATCGCCAAGTGGACCGGCCTGGACATCGACGGCTGGGTGGGCCTGGTGGTGGCGGGCTTCATCCTGTTCTCCGGGGTCAAATCCGCCCGGGAGACCATCAGCCCTCTGCTGGGCCAGCCGCCGGAAAAGGAATTTGTGGACCGGATTCAGGCCATTGTCCTGTCCCATCCGGAGATTCTGGGCCTGCACGACCTGGTGGTCCACGACTACGGCCCCGGCCGGGTGATGGTGTCCCTCCATGCGGAGGTCCCGGCCCACGGGGACCTGCTGGAGCTCCACGACGTGGTGGACAACATCGAAATGGACCTGTCCCGCCAACTGAACTGCCAGGCGGTGATCCATATGGACCCGGTGGTCACCGACGACGGCCTGACCGGCCCCCTGCGGAGCCGGGTGGCGGAGCTGGTGAAGCAGGTGGACCCCGCCATCACCATCCACGACTTCCGGGTGGTGGCCGGTCCCACCCACACCAATCTGGTGTTTGACGCGGTGGTGCCCTTTGACGAAAAGCTCACCGCCGCCCAGGCGGCGGAGAAAATCCGCGCTCTGGTCCGCACCATGGACGACGGTCGCTACTTCGCCGTGGTGACGGTGGAGAATTCGTACATCTGACCCGGGAAGCGGCTTGCGCAGCCTAAGACATTTCTCTATCACAAAGAAACTGGCGATTAACGGGCATGACTATGTAAGTTTGGCAAAGGATACCGCCCACCGTCAGTTGGGGACAATACAGGACTATTACGAAACGCCGGAGGACAGCGTAAGAATTGATACGGCAAAAGCGATTGGAAAATTCCTTATCCGCTCGGATGAATCGGATTCTGAATCTAAAGTGACAATCTCACTGGAAGATGAATATTTTGCAAAAAAACTTGAGGAAGTGGCTTCTGATTCAGCCGGAAAACAGATGCTTGAGTTTGCTATTGCTATGTACGAAAAAAATAATTCGGGCTAACAGCGGTCATTCTACACCAACCGTACGGAACACCGCTAATCACCCAAAAATTCGGCTACTGTACAAAACCACTGATTTTACTGTATAATATAGGCGATACGAAAAACCCGAACCATGATTCCCTTGCAGCAATAAAAGAGAAAAACCTCTCCAAGCGAAGCTTGATTATTTTTTCTTTTGCTGCTCAATAAAAAAACCGAAAACCCTTGGCTTAACAGTGATAAGGAACTAAATCACTTATCAACTGTTAGCTGACGGTTTTCGGGTGCATACGAAACTCCCGTCTGATTCCTAACAGGAACTAGTCGGGAGTTTTTCTTGTTAACAGAGCCTATATTGGAGGATAGCATTATGAAAACATTACTTTCCTGTGAATTTAACATGGACACAGGCTGCGTTGAACTAAGATATTCTGACGACAGCATGATTTCCATTAATTGCACCGCTGTAGAGGACGAAGTTGCGAATAGCCGTTTCCAGCGGTCTGAACTGGACTGGCTCATTTACAACGATCCGCTATCTTATGCGGCATTGATTTTGAATGGTGATCCAGAAAAATACTTGCGAACCGTAACGGAGATCCCGCAGTTAGATTCTGATTGATAACTCTATAGATTTTGACGTGCAAAGGGCATCCATACGAAAGCATGGATGCCCTTTGTCTTAACTTAGCCTTATGGTCGGCAAGCAGTTTACCCACTTTTCTCCTTATAGACTCCATGGAGCCTTTGGAGACCAGTGTTTTATCCAAATCAGCCTTTCGGCGGATGAGGGTCCCCTCCATGGCTATCCGCCGACTGAATACGACCATCCAGCCCATGAATGACAAACTCGGTGCCTTGGTTTCGGCTGATTTGTCTTCCGGCATTTACTGCCTGCTCCTTAGTGGAATAGTGGCCACTGGAGCGTTGAGCTCCGCCACGTTTTACATCCTAGCCACCATTGGGATTGTGAACGACATGATGAGAAGAACGAGCCATACGATTACCCCCTGTGTGCCTTAGGACAGCAGATTGCACAACCGTCCGCATCGAGATAGATTTTCTTCGCATGAGCCACTGCCTCAACCTCGCTTTCAAAGTAGCCCACATACTGTGCGCTACGGATGCCAAGCTGTTCAGCATGCTCTTTTGTATGGACTTCATGATGAAGGCCAGGATTTAACGTCTGATTGTTGTTGACATAGTAATAATGATACATATAATTTTCCTTCCTGCTTGACCAAACAAGCGATACATGATATTTTGATAGCGTACATATTGCAAATGAGCGGTTAATCTGTGCCAGCAGATTGCCGCTCTTTTTGTATATCTGAAAACCACTCGTTAAACGAGTGGTTCCAAAAAGCCTATGGCGATGAGTAAAAATCCCTGTTAAGATTATAGATGCGGTCCGCCAACTGCATCAACAATCAAAACAGGGAGGCACTCATATGAGTATGAATGACATCAATAGATTATCACATACGTCGTGGAATTGCAAATACCATATTGTGTTTGCACCAAAATATCGCCGGAAAGTATTCTACAAAGAGAAACGAGCAATGATAGGAAAAATTCTGCGGCAGTTATGTGAATGGAAAGGCGTGAAGATAATCGAAGCAGAAGCATGCCCAGACCATATCCACCTATTCGTAGAAATACCGCCAAAGATTTCGGTTTCAGGGTTTATGGGGTACCTCAAGGGAAAAAGTGCTGCAATGATGTATGAGCAATTCGGCGACTTAAAGTATAAGTACCGGAATAAAGAATTCTGGTGCAGGGGGTATTATGTAGATACGGTAGGAAAAAATGAGAGCCGAATTGCGGAGTATAACAAGAACCAGCTTAAAGAAGATGAGATGGGAGAACAATTAAGAATACCTTACCCCGACCCGTTAACGGGTAGCAAGTAACAGTCCCCAGCGCGGCTGGCGGGCCGTTTTACACGTTCACATGTCACGCGAGGAACAGAGGGCTATGCCCGCATATGAAGAACCCCCGGTTTTACCGGGGGGTTCCTTTTATTTGTACATAAGACACCACCTCCTTAAAAGCTTCGGAAATTCACCTGTCCATGGCTTCCGTGGGGCCGGTGAATTTCTCTTTTTTTGATGGTCCCATTATACAGCTATTTCTGCTATTTAAAAAACTCATATGTTCTGTATTTGGTGGCAAAATTAAAAAAATATAAGATAATAATTGAAATTGTTTGATTTTTGGTGGCAAATATTGTATAATGAAATAAGATGGGAGGAGTGTGCCTTGGGAAAAAAGCTATACACAAAAGAAAACATCTCCAAAGCCGAAACCGAATGGCTGGGCATACCCGAACTTGTGGTATTAAAAACAAATAGTGATGATGTTGGTTTAGAAGTGGTACATCGTAGATACTTTGAGGATGAGAAATTGCTCTGCCCTGCTTGTCGTTCCTCGAAAACACGCTGCTCTAAAATTGTGGATCGAAAACTCAAGGATTTATTGTGGCTTGACGAGGACCACAAGACATTTCAAATTATCAGCCTACTTTATCATCAGCGTTATATGCGCTGTGATAACTGCGGGCAAAGCGTTTTCCCTGAGCCTACAGAATTTGGAGAAAAAGGATGCAAATTCACAAACCGGCTATCAGATGCCTTGGCAGATGGAACCTTTCAATTCTCATATAAAAAAGTATGCCAGCATTACGGTGTTACAGCTTCTACTGCTTCAGTGGGTGAAGTAATGCGACGCAGAATCCAATGTAGGGAGTCATTGTTGCCGCCAGTCAGGACACCACATATCATTAGCATTGTCGAGGTGGTGTTTTTTGGGGAGTTCTATCCCGCTGTTTTAGGAATTTGGGATGATGAGGTTTATTGCCTGGATATTTTGCGAGATTCATCCGAGGAAACCTGTGGTGCATTTCTGAAAACATTGGATGCTAACCAAGTTGAAACCATATATGTAGACCCAGTCGATAGCTTATTTAGTGCTGTGAATCAGTACTTTCCAATGGCTTCAATTGTGGTGACTGATGAGGCGATTAAGCGATATGCCAGAAACGCTATGCTTGATATTATCCATTCCGACGGAAAGCGATTTCCGGTGGTTCATAAAGACCGGCGATTGACGGTACTCCACAAAGACCTGGATGATAGAACTGTAGTTCCCAGAATCAAGGAAGGGATGAAGAGTAGGCCGAGGTTACAACAGGCTTACAATCACCATCAGAGATTGTTGGAGCTTATGGAAACCAAGTGGTCGATGGAAGATCTCCGAACATGGGCAGACCAAATTCCGACAGAGGTAGATGAGTTTTTGGCAGTTGGTGATATTATTGATATCTTTGGCGAGCAATTAAGCGGATTTTTGACACTGGGCGAGAAGCCACCCAACAATTATCAGTTTGCGGTGCAAGGCATCTGTGACGCTATCAAGGATATGCCGCACTGCATTTTCGATGTAATGCGTGGTCGCTGCATCTTCTCTATAACTCACGACACCATGGAGGAAAACGGAGTACTGTGGCGATACGGCATTAAGTCAAGTCGTTTAACCGAGAAAATCAATGAGATCTCAGCCAATATTAGGGAGGAACGAGATTATGGATACCAATGAAAAGATCAAAATAGTCGGTACAAACATTCAAGAAAAAGCAAATCTGATATGGAATGTGGCGAACAGTCTATTTGGAGCATATAAGCCTCATGAATATGGTCTGGTTATTTTGCCCATGGTCGTGATTAAGCGTTTTCATGACTGCTTACTCCCGACCAGAGAGAAAGTGCTGGCCACTTATGAAAAGGTGAAACAGTTAGCCGTCAAAGATGGTTTTCTGCGTACTGCATCTGGCTATCGTTTTTACAATACCAGCCAGTACACCTTCGAGCGACTGAAAGCTGACCCAGAGAATATTAAGACCAATTTCGAGGCGTACATCAACGGCTTCTCCGATAATGTTATTGACATTCTGGCGAATATGGGCTTCTTTACGCAAATCGAGCGTATGGCGGATGCGGGGGTTCTGTATCAGGTTATCAGCGACTTTACTGCTGACAATGCAGATATGAATCCGGAGAAAATTTCCGCAATTGATATGGGCTATGTCTTCGAAAACCTTGTTCAGCGTTTTTCTGAGAGTTATGATGAAGAAGCAGGTGCGCACTTCACCAGCCGTGACATTATTTATTTGATGTGTGACTTGCTTACCATGAATGCGGATTTTTCCGGCGAGGATGCCCCTGCCAAGACTGTATACGATATGGCGATGGGCACCAGTCAGATGCTTACCTGTATGGAAGAGCGCATCCACGCCCTTGACAAAGAGGCTGAAATCATCTGTTATGGCCAAGAAATCAACCCTTTTACTTTTGGTATCGCCAAAGCGGACATGCTGATCCGTGGTGGCGATCCTGAAAACATGCAGTTCGGCGACACCTTGAATGCGGATAAATTCAAGGGCTATACCTTCGACTACATTATCTCTAATCCTCCATTTGGTATCGATTGGAAGCGTGAAGCAGCTGATGTGGAGAAAGAACATAAACTGGGCGATGCCGGTCGGTTTGGCGTTGGCTTACCTCAAAAATCCGATGGGCAGATGCTGTTCTTGCTGAATGGCATTGCTAAATTGAAGGACACCGGCAGAATGGCTATTATTCAAAATGGTTCCTCTCTCTTCACAGGAGATGCAGGAAGTGGCTCCAGTGAAATCCGTCGCTATATTATTGAGAATGACTGGTTGGATGCCATTGTTCAGCTCCCCAATGACAGCTTTTATAACACCGGAATTGCAACCTATGTCTGGATAGTATCCAAAAATAAACCCGAAACACATAGAGCTGTCTCTTATACACATCTCCGAGCCCACGAGACGCTCATGAATCTC
>ERZ1027047.861-NODE-861-length-13820-cov-4.578932_pt1 | contig 13820 bp, 16 predicted proteins | sample MGYA00519286_ERZ1027047 | MGnify/ENA primary metagenome ERZ1027047 (study PRJEB26926, sample SAMN06164592) | human gut metagenome | biome: ENVO:00009003; feature: ENVO:2100002; material: ENVO:00002003 | host: Homo sapiens | place: USA | collected 2012 ... | reverse complement strand
TCATGAGCGTCTCGTGGGCTCGGAGATGTGTATAAGAGACAGATATGATCTTCGGTACCCTTGCAACGGCTATCGCGGTCATTCCCATGTTCTATATCAGGAACATCTGGGTGGCGTCCCTGCTGCCGGTGGTAAGCAACGGAATCATCATTCCGATCGAGCTTTACATCTGCTATGGCAGCGAACCTCCGGTATGGTTCAACATGATAACCGTAGCCGCCGGCGAACTGGTGGTAGTGACTATAATCGGCTGCGTGCTGTTCAAGCTCGTGTTTGAGCGCAGCGGCAAGCTGATGGAAGTTATCGGCGCGAACAAGCCGAACTACTTCAAGGTCAAGAAGGCTGAGCAGATCTGACACGGGAATTCCTCTCCGCACTATACGGAGGGGAATTTTATTGCGCTTCTGTAATACTGGCAGTTATTTCAGCAGCGAATTCCACTTGCGGTATTCCGGGTAGTGCTTCCCGAGAAACGCGTAGAATCTCGCGGAGTGGTCGTGGTGCCAGTAGTGCGCGTATTCATGCCAGAACACTGACAGAACGGTTTCCCTGGGATACGCGGCAAGCCGGAAGTTGATGGAGATGTGCCCCTTCGCCCAGGTGCAGCTGCCCCATCTGGACTTCATATCCTTGATTGCAATACGAGTCGGAGGAGGGACGATACCGCTTGAAATAAGGCTGCTGCGCACTTCATCGTCAAGCTCCCGGCACAGCAGGGTGAAATTCTCAGCCAGCCAGTTCCGGAGCAGCAGCCGGACGTGTTCCGGCTCCGGGATACGCGTGAACACCCGGAATTCCTCCTGCTCCAGCACGGCGCATTCACGGCTGTTTGCGATGACCCGGACGGGATATTCCCTGCCGAGCCAGCGCACCCGGTCGCCGATATCATTCTCGGCGGAGCGCGCGTTTATGCGTTCCGCCGCCCGGATTATGAACGCCTGCTGGGATATGATGAATTCCTCGATATGCCGGACGCTGACGCGGCTGTTGGCGGAAATGCGCAGCGTGCCGTCCTCCTTTACCCGGAGATTCACGTTCTTTACGGGCTTCCTGGTCAGCTCGTAGGATATCTCGCTGCCGTCCGGGAATTTCAGGGTTTTCATTGGATAACACCGTCCATGTTCAACACTCCATATGCTGCTTTAAAATAATTATATCATCTGCAAAATCAAAAGTCAATCCAGTATTGCGTGTCATCACACAATAATCAGTCCTTGCTTTTGTAATAGAGCATGCAGTGGCAGTAGCCCTCGAAATCCGGGTCGGCGATCTGGCGGCGGAATTCCTCGCACATGCACTTGTTTTCCGGAGTGCGCTGCATTCTGCACGGGCAGTATCCGCCGGTTTTCTTGAGTCCTTCCCGGACCATTTGCACGATTTCCTTGTTTTCGTTTTCAGTGATCTTCATTGGAGCCTCCATAAAAATAAAAAGGGGCTGTCGTTTACAGCCCCTCCAGCTTGTCGAAAAAGTGAAATTTGCCTGCGAAGCAGGCATTTAAAATACGTTTTTTGTCACGGGTCTCCCGGGGCAAAAAACACTTCTATCTCAGCAAGTGTGCGGTTTTGCGGCAAAGCCGCTAAACCGTGCGCGCAGCTGAGATGTTTCGGCGGAAAAGTCACTTTAGTGACTTTTTCGACGGTCTCAAGGGGCTGTCGTTTACAGCCCCTCAGCCTGTTGTTCAGTCTATCTCGACGGAGATCTTCTCATCCGCTCTGACAGCACCGGCGCGCATCACGGTGCGGATCGCCTTTGCGATCCTGCCCTGCTTGCCGATGACCCTGCCCATATCGTCCTGGGCAACGTGAAGGTGGTAAACCACTACTCCCTCGGCGTCCGGCTCGTCAACGGTGACCTGAACTGCGTCCTTGTCCTCAACGAGGGCAGAAGCGATAGTGATCAGAAGTTCTTTCATATATCGTCCCTCCTGTGGGAATAAAGGGGCGGTGAAACATCGCCCCGATCATCTTCTTGACGGGCAGAAATGCCCGCGTACCTTCTGTCAGGATTACTTCTTGAGAAGTCTCTTAACAGTATCGGTGGGCTGTGCGCCCTTCTTGATCCACTCGTCAGCCTTAGCTGTGTCGATATTTACGAGAGCCGGCTCCTTGGTGGGATCATAGGTGCCGATCTCCTCGATGAAACGACCATCTCTGGGGTAACGGGAATCAGCGACAACTACACGGTAGAAGGGAGCCTTCTTTGCGCCCATTCTTCTGAGTCTGATCTTAACTGCCATTTTATTTTTCTCCTTTCAGCCTTGATATATTCATGTGTATTACACAGTGAAATCATATCAGTTCGCGCCCTTTCGGGCTGTTTTTTATTATTGCTTCCAAAAAACTTCCGGGATAACAGGAAAACACCGCCGATCAACGGCTGTCGGTCAAAATCGGTGTTCTTAAGTCAAATCCCATGAGGATTGAATTGGCTGGCAATATACAATGCGGTCGCCCGCAATGATGACATTATTCAAGTATGTTCAGGGCAACACCAAGTCCTATAACAATCATAACTATGCCGAGAACTATATAATATATCCTCATGCCCTTTCTGCCAACGAGATCGTAGAACCATCGTGTGGTGCGCCTTTTCGGAACGATGAACCATTCGCAGTCGCGAATACTCATCAGAATGCTGAACGTGCCTAATAGTATACTGACAATTCCTATTAAGATTGCCATACAGCCTCCTGTTACATCGGGAATCCGCCAGGACCGCCCATGTTGCCCATCTGCCTCATCATGTTCATGGGAATTCGCATTTTCTTGCCCTTACCCTTGCCGCCGAATCCCATCTGCTTCATCATTTTCTGCATCTGTTCAAACTGACGCAGCAGCTGGTTGACATCCTCTACTCTCGTGCCGCTTCCGGCTGCGATGCGGCGCTTGCGCTTCGCGTCGATTATGGAGGGCTTCTCGCGCTCCTTCGCGGTCATGGAGGAGATTATCGCCTTGGTGCGCGGCATCTTCTTTTCGTCGATGTCCGCTTCCTTTATCTTTCCGGAAACCCCGGGGATCATCTTCAGCAGGGACTGAATGCTGCCCATCTTTTCGATCTGCTCGAACTGCGCGTACAGGTCGTTGAGGTCGAACTTGTTCTCCTGCATTTTCTGCATGGTCTTGGCTGCCGCCTTCTCATCGATGGAGGATTTCGCCTTGTCGATGAGAGTGAGCACATCGCCCATGCCGAGGATACGGCTTGCCATTCTGTCCGGGTGGAACGGCTCGAGGTCGTCCAGCTTTTCGCCTATTCCGGCAAACTTTATCGGCTTTCCGGTTATGGCGAGGACTGTCAGCGCGGCGCCGCCGCGGGTATCGCCGTCGAGCTTAGTGAGGATAACGCCGGTGATGTCGAGCGCTTCATTGAAGCTCTGCGCAACGTTCACCGCGTCCTGACCGGTCATGGAATCCACCACCAGGAGTATCTCGTCCGGGTTGACCTCGCTCTTGATGTTCTTTAACTCGCCCATCAGCGTTTCGTCTATGTGGAGTCTGCCGGCGGTATCCAGCATCACAACGTCGAATCCGTTGTCCTTGGCGTACTTTATGCCCTCTTTCGCGATCCTGACGGGGTCGGTCTGACCCATCTCGAAAACGTGGGCGCCCGCCTTTTCGCCGACGATCTTCAGCTGGTCGATAGCGGCAGGTCTGTAAATATCGCAGGCAACCAGCAGCGGACGGCGGTTCTGCGCGATGAGGTGCTTTGCAAGTTTCGCACAGTGGGTGGTCTTGCCGGCGCCCTGTAAGCCGCACATCATTATCACGCAGGGGGGCTTTGACGGGAAGTTCAGCTTCGCCGTGGTGTTGCCCATCAGTTCAATGAGTTCGCGGTGAACTATGTCGATGACCTGCTGCGCCGGAGTAAGGCTTTCCATGACCTTTTCGCCGACTGCCTTTTCGCTGACCCTGGCAACAAAGTCCTTCGCAACCTTGTAGTTTACGTCTGCGTCCAGGAGTGCCATGCGCACCTCGCGCATAGCGTCCTTGATGTCCTTTTCGTTAAGCTTGCCGCGTCCCTTGAGTTTGCCGAAAACGCTGTTGAGCTTGCCAGAAAGTCCCTCGAAAGCCATGTACTCACCGCCTTTATATCACATGAATGGTAATCCGTCTGAATGCGCCTATATCCCTCCGCGGATCTCTGCGAGGAGATCGCCGAGCGTTTGCAGGCGCGCGTCGCCGTCGACCTTTTTCATATCCTCGACAAGCCGTCTTGCCTGGTCGATCTCTCCGGAAAGCTCCCTCAGGCGTCCGAGGAACCCCAGTTTGCTCTCAAACTCCGCCAGCTTCTGTTCGCCCTTGCGAATGGAGCAGAGCACGCTCTGCCGGGATATCCCGCCCATTTCCTGGGCGATCTCCGCCAGGGAAAGATCATCGTTGTACCGCATGTCGAGCGCGTCGCGCTGGGAGTTTGCCAGCAACTCTCCGTAAATATCAAGAAGTATTACGATATCTGTGCGTTCCATGTGATCTCCGTTCGGGTGTCAAGTAAAAATGCTTTACAGCAACGATACTATTATATCACGCATATTCCGCTTTGTCAAGGGGGTAAAACGGATTTTTTCGTCGGCTCTGTGGCACAATTATAAGGCAGCCTCTAAAAAAATCATCAAATTTAAAAAATCTCATTGACAATACGGGCATTTTATTATAAACTGTTATTTGGCGTGTGTACCATACTTTATAAACAAAAGGAAGGTCTGCAATGGAAAATATTATAAGCCTGCGGAACATCGTCGTTGAATTTGACGGCGACCGGATACTCAAGAACATCAACCTGGACATAAAGGACAAGGAGTTTGTCACTCTGCTGGGACCCTCCGGCTGCGGAAAGACAACAACGCTGCGTATCATCGGCGGATTCCTCACACCTACCTCCGGCGACGTAATGCTGGACGGGAAGCGCATAAACGACCTTCCTCCCCATAAGCGCGACGTAAACACCGTGTTCCAGAAATACGCGCTGTTCCCACATCTTAATGTATACGAGAACATCGCTTTCGGGCTGCGCATAAAGAAGGTCGGTGAGAAGGAAATAGTCCGCCGCGTCGGCGAAATGCTGGAGCTCGTCAATCTGACCGGATTCGAGAAGCGCTCCGTGCAGCGGCTCTCCGGCGGACAGCAGCAGCGTGTGGCGATCGCCCGGGCACTGGTGAACCGCCCGAAGATACTCCTGCTGGACGAGCCTCTGGGCGCGCTGGACCTGAAGCTCCGCAAGGACATGCAGACGGAGCTGCGCAAGATACAGCAGGCGCTGGAGCTTACTTTCGTGTACGTCACCCACGACCAGGAGGAAGCCCTCACCATGAGCGACACCGTTGTCGTCATGAACGCCGGACATATCCAGCAGATAGGCTCCCCTACAGATATATACAACGAGCCGAAGAACGCATTCGTGGCGGACTTCATCGGCGAAAGCAACATAGTTAACGGCTGCATGCTCCGGGACTGCCTGGTGGAATTCTCCGGGAAGCGCTTTGAATGCGTTGACAAGGGATTCGGCAAGAACGAGATGGTGGACGTGGTTATCCGCCCGGAGGACGTCAAGGTTATTCCGGCGGATCAGGCGCAGCTCACCGGAATGGTAGAATCCGTGGTGTTCAAGGGCGTTCATTACGAGATGACCGTGGACTGCATAGAGCACAAATGGCTGATACACTCCACCAAGGCGGAGCCGGTGGGCACCACCATAGGCATGTCGGTTGATCCCTTTGATATCCACATCATGAAGAAGTCCAAGGAGGAGGGCGCTTACCCTGCGCTCATGGGGGTGCAGAACAATGAAGAAGCTTAAAGTGTTCGCCACGCCCTATCTTATATGGATGGCGGTGTTCATCGTGGTGCCGCTGCTGATGGTGGCTTACTTTGCGTTCACCGACGAGGAGGGGCGCTTCACGCTGGATTACATCGCCAATGTGGGACAGTACACGAACATTTTCGTGCGCTCCATCTGGCTTGCGGTCATAGCGACCGTGATATGCCTGATACTCGCATATCCTGTGTCGTTCATGCTTTCCAGAATGAAAAAGCACCATCAGGGCACAATGCTGATGATAGTCATGCTTCCGATGTGGATGAACTTCCTGCTGCGCACCTACGCCTGGATGACACTGTTGGGAAACAACGGCATAATCAACCATATCCTCGGTCTGGTGGGACTTGGTCCGTTCAAGCTCATCAATACTGAGGGCGCAGTCGTACTGGGCATGGTGTATAATTACCTGCCGTTCATGATACTGCCGCTGTATTCCGTCATGGTGAAGATAGACAAGAGCCTTATTGAGGCAGCCTCCGACCTGGGGTGCAATCCGGTGTCGATCCTGTTCCGGGTGGTGGTTCCGCTTTCCGTGCCGGGTATCATGTCCGGAGTCACAATGGTGTTCGTCCCTGCCATCAGTACGTTCATCATTTCCAGAATGCTGGGCGGCGGCTCCAACCTGCTTATCGGCGACCTTATTGAAATGCAGTTCCTCGGCAATGCCTACAATCCTCACCTCGGCGCCGGAATTTCCCTCGTCCTGATGGTGATTATCCTGGTTATCATGACGATAATGAACCAGTTCAATCCGGACGATCAGGTGCTGATATAATTCGGAATGCGTAATGCGTAATTCGGAATTAAGGTTGCGGCTTCGCCGCTATTAAAATTATGAAGCAGAATTTAATTGTTGACAAGTCAAAGGCATTTGCGCTGCGGATCATACGAATGTATAAATTCCTGTCGATCGAGAAACATGAGAACATTTTGTCGAAGCAGGTGTTACGAAGCGGTACAAGTATTGGCGCAAATGTCAAGGAAGCTATTCGTGGTCAATCCGACGCGGATTTTTATGCAAGAATGAACATAGCTTTGAAAGAAGCCAGCGAAACGGAATACTGGCTGGAATTGCTATATGAAAGCGACTATATTGAAGCTTCTTCATTCGACAGCATTTACAGTGATTGTCAGGAACTGATAAAGATCCTTGTTGCAATAACTAAACATGCATCTAAATAAATCGTCGGCGGAGCCGACACAATGATTCAGAATTCCGAATTACGAATTCCGAATTGATCAAGAGGTGTTATTATGAAAACCCTGTCTAAAATCTACATGGCGCTTGTGCTCATGTTCCTTTATGTACCGATATTCGTGCTTATCGTGTTTTCCTTTAATGAAACGAAGAGCCGTTCGGTGTTCAGCGGATTCACCCTGGACTGGTACATCAAGCTGTTCCGCAACGAGGTCATTATTTCCTCGCTGATGAACACGATCATCATTGCGGTCATCGCAAGCATTGCGGCAACAGTACTCGGCACCCTTGCCGCAATCGGCATAAATTCCATGCGAAAAGTCCCGAAAGCCGTCGTAATGAACATCACCAACATGCCTATCGTGAACCCGGAAATAGTCACCGGCGTGTCCCTTATGCTGCTGTTCGTGTTCTTCGCTGCAAGAATGAACCTTGAGTTCGGATTCGTTACCCTGGTAATTGCGCACATCACCTTTGACGTGCCGTACGTTATCCTGAATGTAATGCCGAAATTCCGCCAGATGGATCCCAACCTGTTCGAGGCGGCGCAGGATCTGGGCTGCGGTCCGTTCACCGCGCTCCGTAAGGTCATACTCCCGGAGATCATGCCCGGCGTTGTGAGCGGATTCCTGATGTCGTTCACGTTCTCCCTGGACGATTTCGTCATAAGCTACTTCACCAGCGGCTCCACATCGCAGACGCTGCCAATCACCATCTATTCCATGACGCGCCGCAAGATCTCCCCGGAGATAAACGCGCTGTCTACCATAATATTCATCGTTGTGGTCATCGTCCTGGTCGTGAAGCACATAATCGAAACCAGGCAGGAGCAGAAGCTCAGAGCGAACGGAGGCGACGAGGGTTGAAAAAATATATAAGACCTGTATGTGCAGCGCTGTGCGGACTTCTGCTTGCCGGCTGCGCGGGCACCGGCGGCGCGGATCATTCCGACAGCACCGCGGAATCCACCGAGGAGAGCGAAGCCCAGACACTTACCGTTGACGACCTGGAATATTACACCAGGTTCAGGGGGCAGGATATCTCCATCAACGTATATAACTGGGGCGAGTATATCTCCACCGGCGCGGACGAGGGTACACTTAACGTCAATGCGGAGTTCACGAAGCTCACCGGTATCAAGGTGAACTACACTAATTACGCCACCAACGAGGAGCTTTACGCTAAGCTGAAGGGCGGCGGAGCCTACTACGACGTCATAATCCCGTCGGATTACATGATCTCCAAGATGATAAAGGAGAACATGCTCCAGCCGCTGGATATGGACAATATCCCGAACTTCAGGTATATCATGCCGACATTTGTCGATCCGGCGTACGACCCGGATAACGCGTATTCCGTGCCCTACACCTGGGGAACTGTCGGGATAATCTACAACACCTCCATGATAGACATTCCCAAGGAGGACATCGACTGGGATATACTCTGGAACCCGGATTACGCCGACCAGATACTGATGTTCGACAACCCCCGGGACGCATTCGCCATAGCCGAAATTATGATGGGGTATTCCCTCAACACCGAGGACCCGGTGGAGCTGAACGCCGCAGCCAACAAGCTCAAGGAGCAGAAGAGCGTCGTCCAGGCCTATGTCATGGACGAAATATTCGACAAGATGGCGGCGAACGACGCGTGGCTCGCGCCGTATTACGCCGGGGACGCCCTGACGATCCTGGAGGATAACGAGGACCTGGATTTCGCAGTCCCGAAGAGCGGCACGAACCTGTTCGTGGACGCAATGTGCATTCCCGTGGGCGCAAAGCAGAAGGAGGCCGCCGAAATGTACATCAACTTCATGTGCGAGCCGGATATCGCCTATGCGAACATCGACTACATCTGCTATTCCACGCCGCACAGCGCAGCGTACGAAATGCTGGACGAGGAAACGCGGAACAATCCCGTATCATATCCCGGCGACGACTACCTGGACGAGAATACGGCGATCTTCGTCAACCTCTCGGACGAGGCGAACCTACAGATGCAGACCCTCTGGACCGAGATGAAATCCGCGGAAACGGAATCCCCCAACCGGTGGATAGTTCCGGTGTTCCTGCTTCTCTGCCTGGGGCTGATAATCTTCACGCTTATCCGGCGCCACATCAAGAATAAGAAGGATATTTACTGATATCAGCGGGGAACGTTTCGCGGCGTTCCCCGTTTTTTTCCGGCATGAAGAAAAAATCCACAAAAAAATTAAAAAACATCTAGCTTTTTTTCGGATTATCTGCTATAATAAAAGATGTGGTAGAGTGCGCTGTGTTAAATGGTGCAATTTGCCATGAAAAAATCAAAAACGCTGGACCTGCTCGTGCACGGGCAATTCAGCGATCAAAATTTCAGGAGGTATATACCAATGGCAAACAAGTGGGTCTACATGTTCAGCGAAGGCGACATGACCATGCGTAATCTGCTCGGCGGTAAGGGCGCAAACCTTGCCGAGATGACCAGCATCGGTCTGCCGGTTCCCCAGGGCTTCACCATCACTACTGAGGCTTGCACCCAGTACTACGAAGATGGCAGAAAGATCAACGACGAGATCATGGCTCAGGCTATGGAAGGCGTAAAGAAGATGGAGGAGATCAACGGCAAGAAGTTCGGCGATCTCAAGAATCCGCTCCTCGTTTCCGTACGTTCCGGCGCACGCGCATCCATGCCCGGTATGATGGATACCATTCTTAACCTCGGTCTTAACGACGACGTTGTTAACGCTATGATCGCAGGCAACCCCGATCCTAAGTTTGAGAGATTCGTTTACGACTCCTACAGACGCTTCATCCAGATGTTCTCTGATGTAGTTATGGAAGTAGGTAAGAAGTACTTCGAGCAGCTCATCGACAAGATGAAGGCTGAGAAGGGCGTTCAGTACGATATCGACCTGACCGCTGCTGACCTCAAGACTCTGGCAGAGCAGTTCAAGGCTGAGTACAAGAAGCAGCTCGGCGAGGACTTCCCGTCCGACCCCGTACAGCAGCTCAAGCTCGCTATCGAGGCTGTATTCCGTTCATGGGACAACCCCCGTGCAAACGTATACCGCCGCGACAACGATATCCCGTACAGCTGGGGTACCGCAGTAAACGTAATGCCGATGGTATTCGGTAACCTGAACAACGAGTCCGGTACTGGCGTTGCGTTCACCCGTGACCCTGCTACTGGCGAAAAGAAGCTCATGGGCGAGTTCCTTATCAACGCTCAGGGCGAGGACGTTGTTGCCGGTGTTCGTACCCCTATGCCCATCGCTCAGATGGAGAAGGAGTTCCCCGAGGCATACGCAGAGTTCATCAAGGTTTGCGACACCCTCGAGAACCACTATCACGACATGCAGGATATGGAGTTCACCGTTGAGAACAAGAAGCTCTACATGCTCCAGTGCCGTAACGGTAAGAGAACCGCTCAGGCTGCTCTGAAGATCGCTTGCGACCTCGTTGACGAAGGCCACAAGACCGAGCAGGAAGCTGTTCTGATGATCGACCCCAGAAACCTCGACACACTGCTCCACCCGCAGTTCGACTCCAAGGCTCTGAAGGCTGCTACTCCGGTAGGCAAGGGTCTGGGCGCTTCCCCTGGAGCTGCCTGCGGTAAGATCGTGTTCACAGCTGACGACGCTGAGACATGGGCTGCAAAGGGCGAGAAGGTAGTTCTGGTTCGTCTGGAGACTTCTCCTGAGGATATCACAGGTATGAAGGTTGCTCAGGGTATCCTGACCGTTCGCGGCGGTATGACCTCTCACGCAGCCGTTGTTGCTCGTGGTATGGGTACCTGCTGCGTATCCGGCTGCGGTGACATCAAGATGGACGAGGAGAACAAGAAGTTCGAGCTGGCAGGCAAGACCTACCACGAGGGCGACTTCATCTCCATCGACGGTACAACTGGTAACATCTACGATGGTATCATTCCGACCGTTGACGCTTCCATCGCCGGCGAGTTCGGCAGAGTTATGGCTTGGGCTGACAAGTACAGAAAGCTCAAGGTAAGAACCAACGCTGATACTCCTGCTGACGCTAAGAAGGCAAGAGAGCTGGGCGCTGAGGGTATCGGTCTGTGCCGTACCGAGCACATGTTCTTCGAGGCAGACAGAATCGCTGCATTCCGCGAGATGATCTGCTCCGATACCGTTGAAGAGAGAGAAGCTGCTCTGGCTAAGATCGAGCCGATGCAGCAGGGCGACTTCGAGAAGCTGTACGAAGCACTTGAGGGCAATCCTGTAACCATCAGATTCCTCGATCCTCCTCTCCACGAATTCGTTCCTACTGAGGAAGCTGACATCGAGGCTCTTGCTAAGTCTCAGGGCAAGTCCGTTGAGACCATCAAGAACATCATTGCTTCCCTGCACGAGTTCAACCCGATGATGGGTCACCGTGGCTGCCGTCTGGCTGTTACCTACCCTGAGATCGCCAAGATGCAGACAGCTGCCGTAATCAAGGCTGCCATCAACGTAAAGAAGGCTCACGCTGACTGGAACATCGTTCCCGAGATCATGATCCCGCTGGTTGGCGAGGTTAAGGAGCTTAAGTACGTTAAGGACATCGTTGTAAAGACCGCTGACGAGATCATCGCTGCTTCCGGCACCGATCTGAAGTACTCCGTTGGTACCATGATCGAGATCCCGAGAGCTGCCCTGACTGCTGACGACATCGCTAAGGAAGCTGAGTTCTTCTGCTTCGGTACAAACGACCTGACCCAGATGACATACGGCTTCTCCAGAGATGACGCTGGTAAGTTCCTCGGTGCTTACTATGACGCTAAGATCTTCGAGAACGATCCGTTCGCAAAGCTCGACCAGGTTGGCGTTGGCAAGCTCATGAAGATGGCTATCGAGCTTGGTAAGAAGACCCGTCCCGAGATGCACTGCGGTATCTGCGGCGAGCACGGCGGCGACCCGACATCTGTTGAGTTCTGCCACGAGATTGGTCTGGATTATGTATCCTGCTCACCGTTCCGTGTTCCGATCGCTAGACTGGCTGCTGCTCAGGCTGCGCTCAGATAATCACGATCTGAAAGCAATCTCTTAATAAGAATCCCACTCCGGAAACGGGGTGGGATTTTTTTTGCATGCCTGGCTACCTGCACGCAATGTCATGAGCCGTGCCATGCTGTCGGGCGTGCCCGACCTATTCGTTGATTTTGGAGCCGCTTTTGAAGCATAGAGCGGCAATGAGTCCGAAGAATACAGCGGCAGTAATTCCGGCAGCGGCGGAGGTGAATCCGCCGGTGAATGCGCCGAGGAGTCCCTTTTCGTCAACGGCTTCCCGGACGCCCTTTGCGAGAAGATTGCCGAATCCCGTCAGCGGAACCGTTGCTCCGCCTCCGGCGAACTCCACCAGTGGGTCGTAAACGCCCACCGCACCGAGGATCACTCCGGCGACGACGTAGCTCACCAGTATTCTCGCCGGAGTAAGCTTCGTCAGGTCTATCAGCAGCTGTCCCACCGCGCAGAATGCTCCGCCGATGAGGAAAGCCCACACATATTCAAGCAGCATATCCATATTAACCTCCCGCTTCCGATGAAATTTCCACGCAGTGCGCGATCCCCGGGATACTTCCGCCCTGCTGCACCATTGTCGGGGACATCAGCGCCCCGGTGGCGCAGTAGAGAATACGCTTCAGCTCCCCGGACTGTACGCGCCCGAGGAAATGTCCGCACATCATTGAGGCAGAGCAGCCGCAGCCGGAACCTCCGGCGTGTACGTCCTGCATGGTACGGTCGTACAGCATAAGTCCGCAGTCCCTGTGGTGGGACTTCATGTCCACCCCGTCGCGCTGGAACAGGTCGTAGAGCAGATCGCTGCCCACCTGCCCGAGGTCGCCGGTGATTATCAGGTCATAGTCCTGGGGGTGAGTTCCGCGGTGCTTCATGTGGCGAGTCAGCGTGTCGTAGGCGGCGCCTGCCATAGCCGCGCCCATGTTGTTCATGTCGGTTATTCCCATGTCCTCTATCTTGCCGATGGTCGCCGCGCGAATAAAGGGCGGCTTTCCGCTGGAGCCAACGAGCGCGGCTCCGGCGGCGGTGGCAGTCCATTGAGAGGTGGGAGTACGCACTCCGCCGTAGTTCAGCGGAAACCGGAACTGCCGCTCCGCCGTGCTGTAGTGCGATGATGTGCTTGCAATCACGGTATCCATATACCCGGCGTTCACCAGCGCCGCAGACAGCAGCAGCCCCTCGGCGAAAGTGGAGCAGGCGCCGTAAATACCCAGGTATGGCATGAAGTAGTCCTTCAGCCCGTAGGAGCTTCCCACGCACTGATTGAGCAGGTCGCCGGCGATAACCAGGTCTATACGGTCCGGAGTCAGCTCTGCCTTGCGCAGGACGTGATTCACCGCTCGCCGCTGGAACAGCGCTTCCGCCTGCTCCCATGTGTCCGCGCCGCCCTTGTTGTCGCCGATCACTTCATCGAATTCCCCACCGTATGGTCCATCGTTCTCCGCCTTGCCAACTACCGCGGCAAAGGAAAGCACGGAGGGTTTCCGGAAGCACATTGTTCTTCCCTCGCAGTATTTCATAATATCCCTCACTTCATAAATAATCCCACGATATAGTAAATTATGCCGTAAATCACCGAAGCGCTGATTCCGTAGACGATTACCGGACCGGCGATGACGAACATCTTGGCGCCCAGCCCGAGGACGTAGCCCTCGCTTTTGAAGTCCAGTGCAGGGGAGGCGACGGCGTTTGCGAATCCGGTGATGGGCACCAGGGTACCTGCGCCGGCGTGCTGTGCGATACGGTCGTACCATTCCAGACCCGTGAAGAGGCTGTCTCTTATACACATCTGACGCTGCCGACGACTAGTCGAG
>ERZ1027047.777-NODE-777-length-14928-cov-5.772272_pt1 | contig 14928 bp, 8 predicted proteins | sample MGYA00519286_ERZ1027047 | MGnify/ENA primary metagenome ERZ1027047 (study PRJEB26926, sample SAMN06164592) | human gut metagenome | biome: ENVO:00009003; feature: ENVO:2100002; material: ENVO:00002003 | host: Homo sapiens | place: USA | collected 2012 ... | reverse complement strand
GATTCATGAGCGTCTCGTGGGCTCGGAGATGTGTATAAGAGACAGATTTATTACAGTGGCTATTGCCCTGCCCTTTCCTGCCTGTAAATCAAATGAGATATGGGTAAATATATCGACAAACATATATGTATCCTTGCCGGACAGCTCTACAGGCTCACCGTTTACAATTACTGTAACTGTATTTTTTGATGAGTCTTCTTCGTGTATTTCTTCCTGTATATCATTTTTTGGCAATTCATTTTCCGGCAATTCGTTTTCCGGCACAGCAGATGCTTCAGCTTCTTTAGCAAAATCATCATGCAGCTCATCGAGCACCTGATTCATCATCTGCTCTGATGTTCTGGTCACTGTGTTGTCTGACTCTGTGCTGTTTGCATCCCGCTCTGCTAAGACCGAAGCCTCATCTGAATCAGACTCTTGTGTGTCATTATAAGTGTTATTGTCGATTCTTGCAACACCATATTCATCTGTTTTCCACTCAACAGAGAAATTTTCGTATACAAGAGTGTCGAGACCTGCCTCTTCATTGTTTACAAATATCATCTGGTCTGTGTCAATAACGAGGTCCATAAACTGCGCAATCTGGCGCACTGTATAGTAATTTCTTGTCTCAATCACATCATTTTCCCTGATGCTGTAATCCTCCGGCTCAAGTTCTCCGTTTACCTGGACAAACCTAGGACATGAAACCCTTCTGCCGTTTATGATAAAAGTAATGACAGAATGATTGTACTCATCAAGCTGCGATATCTTATACACTGCTGCCTCTCCTGCTGTGGACGGCTCGATGACTATCTCACTGTTTGGCTCAAGCGGTGTGTTGATGCTTGCTGGCTTTCCGTTCATGGTCACCACTGCACCATCTCCGGCCTCGCCTCTTACAAGCCTTGCCACACCGTTTACCGTAAAGTTTATCGGGGTGCCGCGCTTTGGAAACAGCTCATCGTTTGGAAATCCCGCCTGAAGCGCCGCATCGACTATTGTAAGCCTGTTATTGTCATAGAGCTTTATTCTCTCACCGTTGAATCTGACCATAATAAAATTATTTCTCTGGTCATAATAATTCAGACATATACCAATTGGAGTGACAAGAAGTGGATCCTTCTTAATATCCTCCTGCTCAAAGGTCACATCGCCAAGCACTTCCTCACCTCTTAGAGCTACTCTTTCCTCCGGCAGGTCAAGATCTTCCGCAAGCTTTTCCGTGAAGCCGTGTATCTTGCCTCCACCTCCGACTACAAAGCAGGCACTCACTGTTTTGTCACCGTTTAGCTCTCTGATTTTAGTCGATACCTCTTGTGCAATATTATCAACAACAGGTGCTGCCACATCCCAGACATCCTGTGCAGGAATTGTGTGCTCGATGCTCATGATATCCTTGTATGTAACCGTATCACTTGTCGTAGACTGAAGCTTGATGCTCTCCGCCATATTGAAATCCACGAGGAAATGCTGCACGATAACTTCTGTCAGCTCATCTCCTGCATGCGGTATCATGCCATAGGCTATGATACTTCCGTCTCTTGTGATTGAGATATCACTCGTTCCGGCTCCCACATCGACAAGTGCGATATTAAGCATACGATAGTTCTCCGGAATTGCCACATTGATAGCGGCGATAGGCTCCAATGTCATATTGGCTACACTAAGCCCGGCCTGTCCCACTGCCGCATACAGTCCGTCTACCACATCCTCCGGCAGAAATGTAACTATGATATCCTCGCCTATTTTGTTTGCCTTATGCCCCTCAAGGCTGATAAACACCTCATCATTCAAAAAGAATTTGACTGTAGAATATCCCACACAGTAAAACTTATAGCTTGTATCGTTAACCTCCTTGAGTGCCTCCTGTGCTTTTTCTATGCCAAGCAGGTCAAGCGTATGGACATCCTCGCCGGTCACCACAGACTCCTGCGCATACTCATACTCCACATGCGTCGTGACAGTCTTTAATACTCGTCCTGCGGCTGCTATACACACCTCTTCAAGTGGCTGTCCTGTCTGTTTTTCAAGCTCGTCCTTTACTTCCTTAATGGTTTTTGCCACCCTGCCTATATCATGTATCTGACCGTCAAGCATCGCTCTGGTCTCATGCTCCCTGACATACTGTGCTGTAACCACAAATTCCTTGTCATCAGTCTGATAGCCGACAGTTCCTACAACATTTCTTGTACCAATATCCAAACCGAATACATTATTCATTTCCACTACTCCTTGTATTTGCTAAGCGCTTTATTTATTGAAGCTATCGTGTTTTCGATATCTCCATCATTATCGATAACCTCCTTGCAGTGCCTTCTGTACTCAGCTTCTTTAAGCTGGCTTGCAAAGATACTATCTATCTTCTCATCTGAATATCCGCGTGATGACTTAAGTCTTTTTCTTCTGACTTCTTCACTTGCATAAATATACCACAGCTCGTCGCAGATTTCACCATATCCCTCCTCTATAAGGAGTGCTGCTTCAAGCACAAGCATGAAAAGACCTTCTTTTTTTGCCTCTTTAACTGCATTAAGCACATATTCCTTTACTGCAGGATGCACTACTTCGTTTAGAAGCTCTCTTTTTTTATCATCCGAAAAAATCACTCCGGCAAGTGCCGGTCTGTCAAAATGCCCGTCCTCAAGCCATATCGGTTCGCCCGCAAACAATTCCTTTAATCTGTTGTAGCAGTCGCTTCCCGGCTCCATCAGCTCATGTGCTATCTCATCGGAGAGCATGACCCTTACGCCATCAAGTTCCCTAAGATAGCTAAGCACTGCCGATTTTCCGGCACCTACACCACCTGTTATTCCTATAAAAATCATACTATTTCCTTTTCTGTCATCAATGCGCATCATACCAGTCATAGCCACACTCGGTGCCCACCTCCATGGATACCTTCATATCCACCGCACCACGCATCTCCTTCTCCAGAAGCTTAATCACTTTATCCTTCTCAGCTTCCTTTGTCTCAATTAAAAGCTCATCATGCACCTGAAGGATAAGTCTTGACTTTAAGCCCTCGTCAAGAAGCCTGTCATGCACACGTATCATGGCAATCTTTATGATATCGGCTGCTGTACCCTGAATAGGTGAGTTCATCGCAACTCTCTCTCCAAACTGTCTTTGCATGAAATTGCTCGAATTCAGCTCGGGAATCGGTCTGATACGCCCAAACATGGTCTTTGTATAGCCATTTTTCCTGGCATCCAAAACCGTCTGATCCAAAAACTCCTTAATCTTTGGATATTTAACAAAATAGCTGTCTATATAGCCCTGTGCCTCTTTCCTTGAAATCCCAAGGTCGTTAGACAGACCAAACGCGCTGATACCATATACGATACCAAAATTTACAGCCTTTGCATTTCGTCTTTGAAGGTCTGTGACCTCATCAAACGGTGTGTCAAACACAAGGGATGCTGTACTTCTGTGGATATCCTGACCATTCTTAAAGGCCTCTATCATCCTTTCATCTCCTGAAAGCGCCGCAAGCACCCGAAGCTCGATCTGCGAGTAGTCTGAGTCAACAAACAGATCTCCATCCTCAGGCAGAAATACCTTTCTGATAAGCTTGCCCAGCTCAATCCTTATCGGGATATTCTGCAGATTAGGCTCTGTGCTTGAAAGACGGCCTGTCGCAGTGATTGTCTGATTTAAGGTAGTATGGATTTTGCCATCGGATGCAATATATCCCGAAAGTCCGTCAGCATATGTGCTCTTTAGCTTTGTGAGCTGTCTGTATTCCAATATATCCGCGACAATCGGATACTCCGGTGCCAGCTTTTCAAGCACATCTGCCGCAGTAGAATAACCGGTCTTTGTCTTCTTTTCATTTGGCAGTCCAAGCTTTTCAAAGAGAATGACTCCAAGCTGCTTTGGCGAATTTATATTAAACTCTTCACCTGCTGCCTCATATATTTTCTTTTCAAGCTCAGTTATCGAAACAGCAAGCTTGTCTCCATACTCCTTAAGCTTTATTCCATCAGCCCTTATCCCCTCATTTTCCATATCATACAGCACGAAAACGAGCGGGAGCTCGATATCTTTATAAAGCGTGAGCATATCCATTTCCTTTAGCTTCTGCAAAAGAACCGGCTTTGATTTCCAGGCAGTATAAACCTCGTAGCAGGCACAGTCCACTGCCTTTTTCTCATCCTCCTTCATCATCCGGGTGAAATCAAGCTTTCCCAGATAATCCTTTTTAGATGAGATCATAAGCCCCAGATAGTCCTTTGCAACCGCATCATAGGGATACTCCCCGACAAGAGGATTGATAAGGTATGCAGCCACCATCATGTCAAAATATCTGCCTCTGTCATCTGCCTTTATCTCTTTGCTCTTAAATCTGTGCAGATTGGTCTTTAAATCCGGTGATATCCATGACTTTACTTCCAGGGTATTTAATTTTTCATCCAGGAAGCTGCTTGAAATCTCATCACCTGTACAGATAAAATAAATGTCCTCCTCTGAAAAACAAATCGAAACAGCAAGATAATCGTTAGAAACCGGCTCCGAAAACAGACTTAGCTGTCCATCACTTTCGCTGTTTTCCAAAGACTCTCCCGGTACTACCGCAAAAGCGACCTCCCTGCCCTTTGCCTTCTCAAACACACTCTCTGCAGTCTTTAAGTCCCTTACTATCACAAAATGCTCCTCGGCATTGTTTTTAGGAGCCTCCACGTTAAACCGTGACAGCATGTTTTTGAATTCGTATCTTTTGCACAGTAAAAAGGCTTCCTCAGTGTAGAGTGACTCTACTCCGCCACTAAGCTTTGCATCAGAAAATTCATAGTCAACCGGCGCATCAAGTATGATTGTCGCAAGCTCCTTGCTCATAAGCGCCTGCTCCCAATACTCCACTATATTCTTTGAAGCCCTTGGCGGCTTTACATTCTCAGCGTCCTCATGTACTGCCTCTATACAGTGATATTTTGCTATAAGTGCGCCTGCTGTCTTTTCGCCGATACCGGGTACCCCGGGAATATTATCAGACGTATCTCCCTGCAGAGCCTTTACATCGATAAACTCCTTTGGAGTGACGCCGTACTTTTCGATAACATCTGCTGTATTGTAGTTTTCTATCTCGGTTCCTGTTTTCTTTGTCTTTGGAATCCTTACCATGACATGGTCTGTCGCAAGCTGTAAGAGGTCTCTGTCTCCGGAGATTATGGCGACATCCATACCGGCCTTTTCTGCCCTGACAGATAAGGTTCCAAGTATATCGTCGGCCTCATAGCCTTCCTTTTCCACGATTTTTATGCCCATAGCGGTAAGCATTTCCTTTATCATAGGCACCTGCTGCCTGAGTTCCTCGTCCATAGGCTTTCTCGTGCCCTTGTACGCATCAAACATCCTGTGGCGAAATGTCGGCGCATGCACATCAAATGCCACCGTCAGATAGTCAGGCTTTTCCTCGTCAAGAATCTTGAACATGATATTCAAAAATCCATAGACTGCATTTGTGTGAAGCCCCTCTGAATTGGTCAGATCAGGAAGTCCGTGATATGCCCTGTTTAAAATACTGTGTCCGTCTATAAGTACAAGCTTTTCACTCATTTTATACTTTCCTTATTACTTAATATTGTTGTAATCGCTGCCGGTCACACTGCAGTGCAGGCAGTAACGTTAAATAGCTCTTGTATATTTCTTAAGCCACTGGGCCTCCTCATCATTCAAAAATGGTGAAACAAGCTCATAAACTCTCGCATGATAAGCATTCAGGTATCCTTTTTCCCTGTCTGTCATCTGATTTGGATCAATCGCATCGAGATCTATCGGTACATAGGTCAGATTCTCAAAATACATGAACTGGCCATACTCATTTTTCTCACCCTTCCGGCAGATAAGCTCATTCTCTGTACGAATACCGAATTTACCCTCTAAATAGATGCCCGGCTCGTCTGTAGTGACCATGCCCTCTTCTATCACACGCTCTGCAGTCCTGCCCGGGTACTGCTTCCAGTGAAAGCTGTTTGGTCCCTCATGAACATTGAGCACATAGCCCACACCGTGTCCGGTACCGTGATTGTAGTCCATGCCAATCTCCCAGAAAGGCTCTCTTGCCAGAATATCAAAGTTAAGGCCCGAGCAGCCCTCCTTAAACCTTGCATTTGCCAGGTTCATATTTGAGCGGCAAACTCTCGTAAACATATCCTTCATCTCGTCAGTCACCGGTCCTAACGCAAAGGTTCTCGTGATATCTGTGGTTCCCTCCAGATAATGCCCGCCTGAATCAACCAAAAGAAGACTCTCAGGCTTAAGCTGCCTGTCAGACTCCTCTGTTGCAGAGTAATGCACAATAGCACCATGATCAGCATATCCGCATATTGTGGCAAAACTCAAATCAAGAAAGCCCTCCTGCTCAGCTCTAAGCGATGCAAGATAATCTGAAGCCGAAATCTCTGTCATAGGTATCTTACCTATATTTGTCTTAAGCCAGTACATGAACTTGCACATCGCAACTGCATCCTTCAAATGCGCCTTGCGCAGATTTTCAAGCTGTACTTCATTCTTTACGGCCTTCATGACAACTGTAGGATCCTCCGCATCAATCACCTTAACACCATCCGGCAGGCTGTCGCAGATGCGGTAATTTACAATCGATGTATTTAAAAGCACTGTCTCTTTTTCATCAATATGCTTCACATATTCATAAAAATCATCGTAAGGTCTTGTCTGTATACCATTCTTATCGAGGTATGCCTTAAGAGTCTCTGTCACAACCTCTTCCTGCAAAAACCATATGCAGCTGTCCTGTGACAGTGCCAGATATGAAAGCACTACAGGCACATAGCTTATGTCGCCTCCCCTGACATTTAAAAGCCAGGCGATATCGTAAAGTGATGACATCAGATGAAGGGTTGCACCCTTTTGTGCCATCTGCTCTCTGACTCTTTTAAGCTTTGAGCTTATATCCTCACCGGTATATTTATTGTCAAAAATCATGACAGGTGCCTTTGACATAGGTGGTCTGTCAGTCCATATGAGGTCAATCAGATCCTCATTTACGTACATGCTGCCGTGCTTTTCTTTTGCGATTTCAGAAAGCCTTTTGCCCCATGCGGCATTTACCACTCTGCCGTCAAAACCTATTACACCGCCATCCGAAAGAGTATCCTTTATATACTCATCAACTGTCGGTACGCCCTCCTCGCCAATCTTAAAGAGCTTTACAGTGGTATCCTTAAGCTGCGCAGCCGCCTGCACAAAATACCTGCCGTCTGTCCATAGTCCAGCCTCATCCATAGTGATGACTGCGGTACCTGCTGAGCCCGTGAACCCTGTAATATATTTGCGTGCCTTAAAATGCTCTCCTACATACTCTGACTCATGAAAATCAGCAGTAGGTACCACATATAGCGAGATGCCCCTCTTTGCCATCTCGCTTCTCAATGCTTTTAATCTATCCTGTATCATTTTATTATGCCTCTTTAAATTCAAAAAATTTTGTATCTAATTCCGGATACATTCTCTTTAATGAGATTGGTTTGCCGGATTTGTTCAAAAAGCAATGGCTGCTTTTTGCAGTGGTGCGAAGCTCGCCTGTCTCTTTGTCCTTCATGACATACTCAAGCTCCATCTTTATTCCGTTATACTTAAGCAGCTTTGTGTAGATGACGACCGTGTCATCGAAATGTACCATACTGTGATACTCTACCGATATCGACAGCACCGGACTTATGATTTCCATATCCTCCATCTGCCTGTAGTTGAGTCCTATCTGATCCATCAAATCAAGTCTTGCTTCTTCCATCCACTTGACATAGTTTGAATGGTGGATTATACCCATCTGATCTGTTTCATAATACTTTGCGTGGTGCTCGTAAGGACGGATTCTAAGTTCCCCTTGTGAGCCGGCAATCTGTAATTCATTGTTTGCCATAAAAACTTCCTCCATTCATATTTTGGTCTTATTTCTATTATGCCACATTGGACAGCTAAATTCAACGACTTGACCGTAAAATATAAACCGGCTGCTACCTGCGTATCATACTGTAGCAGTCTCTGCATATATTGCGTGAATTTCCAATCGGAAGTATTCTGCCGCAATACCGGCATCTGATAATATACTCATCCTTGCTCTTTGACAGAAGCTGCATAATCTTTGCCTGTGTTTTGTCGCGCTCGTTTTCAAGCCAGTCCTCATCCACAATTTTGCCCATGCGGACTGAAAACTGATAGTACAAATCAAGCTTTTTGTAATAGGATTCGTATTTCATGAGCCCCTGATACTTTGAATGCTTATCAGGCTTGTCGAGAGATATATCAGATGTATACGACATGCAGTAGCGCAGCCATTGTCTGACAAGCTCCCTGTCCTTTATATCTATAGGACATGTAATCATCTTATAAAGCAGATATTTGTCATCAAAATCTGCGATAAAGTATCGCTCCTTATACGCATATCCATACAAAAACAATATCTCATCGACATTGATTTTCCTAAACGGTGCTGATGGCTCTGCCTCATGCCAGAGCTTAATTATCGCATCAAGCGGCGCATCCATTGTAAGGAGCACCTGCGGGAAGCCAAGACTTACTATATCAATATCCTGCTCCGGTATATTTAGCGTATTCTTCAGATAATTCAGATTCTTTTGTCCCAAAGCTGTCACATAGCCTGTATCATACAGACCAAATCTGCCTGCACGGCCCGCTATCTGTTTTATCTCAGAGATGACAAGCGGACGTCTTGATACTCCATCAAACTTTTCCACCTCCAGAAATACAATTCTTCTGACCGGCAGATTGAGTCCCATTCCTATCGCATCTGTTGACACGACAACCTGTGTCTTTTTCTCATTAAAAAGCGTCATCTGCCTGCGCCTTATTTCCGGTGGCAGACTTCCGTATATGACACTTGGCTTTATGCCGTTTTCCTCCAGACGCCCTGCTATATTGAGTACCGATTTCTTTGAAAAGACGATAAAGGCATCGCCCTCTCTTACATCCTGTGGAAATGAAAAAGGCTTATCCTCCAGCTTTAGCGCAGTCTTTCTCTCATACTCCCTTATCTCATACTCGTCATGGCACAGATTAATCAGATGAATGACTACATCCTTTGCCACCGGACTCATGCATATATGAATCTCTCCTGCAAGTGTACCAAGAATTGCTCTGGTCCATGAATGTCCCCTGTCATCATCTGCAACCATCTGTGCCTCATCAATCACTGCGATATCATATTCCTTGTCACAGTCAAGCATCTCCACTGTCGATGCTGTAATTCTGCTGTCTGATACCTCAAGACACTCCTGGCCTGTAAGCATGGTGCATGGTATGCCTGCATCATTCATCTTCTCATATACCTCAAGTGCCAGAAGTCTAAGAGGTCCCAGATAAACTCCGTTTTGCGCCAGCTTAAGCCTCTCAAGCGCCTGATATGTCTTACCGCTGTTAGTCGGACCTATATGGAGTATGAAGTGCCTTTTCATGCTCTGTGCTTTTGGAAACTCAAGCTCCGGCCGTGCCGGAACCAGCGTGACAATCTCTCTTCTAAGCTCCTTGCTGCGGTACTCATTGTAAAGCGCCTTCATGCTCCTTGTACATATCGCACCTATATACTCCTTGCGCAAAAGCTTTAGAAAATCCTCTGTGAGATACTCTGCCTCATTCTCATCAAACTGCTCCATATCTACCCTGACGAGCTGCGGAAGGATTTCTCTATTTAAAATCTGCCTTGCATTCTTATTGTTGGAATAGTAGGTGATCAATGCAAGCCTTTTTATTTCCTGATGCAGCTTGTCGAGTGCTATTGTCTCGTTTTTTGAAAATCGCGCATATTTAATTGATTTTGCTTTACTATTGAGCCTGTGAATATAGTGTGCCAGCTTTACAGGCTTACCTGTACTTCTCTTCGCATTCTCCCTGTACTGGTCAACATAAAACTGTACCAGTACCTCTTCAAACGATTTTTCCATATATGTGTGTTATCCTCTTTATTTATATACACCGTTAAGAGTCACCTCAAACGTAACATCCTTTCCAGCAAGTTCTGTATTTACCTTATAATCATCCGGGAACTTCAGGTTTAAATCAAAGGTTTCTCCCACCTTGTGACCTACCACTCCGTCCTCAAAGCCATCTATATAGCTGCCTGAGCCAAGCACCAGGTCTGTGCCCTGTCCATCAGTGCTTCCACCCTCGAATTTTTCACCGTCCATATATCCGGTGTAGTCAATATTTACCTTATCTCCATTTTCTGCAACCGTGTCAACCTCTGTATTAAGTGTTGCTGCCTCTGTCTGTGAATCACTGCTTTGTGTCTCGGATGCCTGAGATTCCGTGGTCTGTGATGCAGCTTGCGTACCGTCAGTGCCCTTTGACGATGAACCGCCCGATGTCGCAACTGCCCAGATTAGCACTATGACTACCACAACGACTGCCACTACCGGCACCCAGAATTTCAGCAGATTCACAACCTTTGCCTTCTTTTCTGCCTTCTCTCTCTCGATTCTTCTTTTTTCCTGTGCGATTTTTTTGTTTTGTTTGTTCATTTTGTTAATCTCCTGTTTTATTTTTATTATTGAATTATACTATTACAATTTGAACATTCTGTGTTTCGCATAAATGAACTATATGCGTTGTCTGTCAGTGCATTCGCTATCTGTCACTGTTCGCTTTAAACTTTAAACGGCTGCGTCTCTTAACTATTTGACGCAACAATAAAAGCAGTAGAAAGACACCCACACAGCCTGCGCTTATAGCTGCACCTGCCTTAAGCCCCGGTGTCTCATAATAAAGCTCTATCTCATGCTCTCCCTCATCCAGATGAATGCTCACAAATGTATCGGAAAAATCCTCATACTCAGCATCCTTTCCATCCACTTTCATAGTCCATCCCTTTTCACTCGGAATAGAAAGTACAAGCTGTCCTGCCTGCTTCACATCAATGTGTCCGCTTATGTGTGTATCTGAAAAATCATCCACCGAGAGTGTCTGCTCATTGAGTGTATTGTAAGCACTCTCAACTGCAGCAATGGAAAGCTCGTATACATTAAATCGTACAGCATCGGCATCAGTGTTTGTGACGGAAACTGTCTCCCCCGCCTTCACATATCCCAGGTCAAACAGATACCTGTGAGTGGTCTTCGAATATGTGGTCTCATACTCTCCGTGGCTGAAGGTCAGACTGTCAGTGCTGCACGAATCGTATGCCGCATAATAATATCCGTCATGGTCAAAGGTGAGAGTCGTAGTTCCCGGATTTTCGTCCTGAGTGCACTCTGTCATGGTCAGCATATCATCTGCTGCGCCAAGGAGCCTGCCAAGGGAATTAATCGAATAGATTTTCGATGACGAGGATGGCTTCCACGCATCAATCACTCCCTCATCCATCATAAAACCAAGCGGAAGTGTGTAGTTATTCCGATACAGATAGTGATTTCCGCATTTTCCAACAAGTGTAGTCAGCTCATTCTGTGGCTGTATTGATTTTGTAACCATATATCTGACCGAAAGCATGGCTGACGTGACAGGTGTGGCACCGTTATAACAGTAGAAATTCTTGCCTCCCTCCATATAAAGAGCCTGATAAAAATGGCTCACATTTATATTCATCAGGGAAGAAAACTGTGTTCCAGAAGCATAGCCGTATCGTGTGTCATCATTTTTAGTTAGTCGGCCTGTATCCTCAACCCTGTAAAATGGTACATCGTTGTCAGCTGCATCCTCTTTTGCCAGCTCCAGTGCCTTTTGCATATCGTCCACATTGGCATTGTAGCTGCTTCTGCCGGTACATCCAAGTCCTGTCACAGCCATATTGACAGCCAGCTCCACAATCGCAATACCGCATGTTATGACCATCAAAAGCTCCCTGTTTTTTCTTGCTGCAAGCTTTAAAAGTACTGTCATAATGCCGTACAGCGCAACAAACAATATACTTATGATAACTGCATAATACTCTGTCACATCCTCACCGGCAAACATCGTGCTTACTGCCATAAGCGCCGATGCAAATACCACTGCCACACCAATATGCCACAGTCTTATGCCACGCCACTTTCTTACTGTAGCATAGCCTATGGTCAATACAAGAAATGCATACAGATACGACTGTCTGCCAGGCAGCGAATCCGGAAAATGCAGTCCGTGCCATATAAAGTCAAGCTGTTTATTGGCAAAGCTTGCCATGAAAAACAACACAAACAATACTGGAGCTATTTTTTTCTTCCAATTAATCCTTTTATTAAGCACAAACAGTATCAAAAGCATCACACTAAAGGCTCCGGCATACAGATTCGGCCAGTTCTCTGCACCCTCATAGACGCTTGCTGTCGTGCACATCCTGCCGACCTCTGATAAGAGATTAAAATACCACTCTATCTGCTTTGGAAACTCGATGCCCGACGAACCGCTGTAGCTTAAAATGATAAGCTCCGGGATGATTAGCACCATCGCAGTGCCTCCAGCCAAAAGCGAGTAAACGGCAAATCTCACAATTGCAGCCATTTTACCGCCATTTTGCGTAAAGAAAAGCCATGCAAACCAGAATACCAAAAAGATGCAAAGCATGATGCTCAGATAATAGTTTGACAATATACAAAGTGCCAGTGATACATAGTAAAGCACCGGCTTTTTGTCCCGCACAAGCTTCTCAAGTCCTACTATCGCTAGCGGTGCAACCGCCACAACATCCATCCACATAACATCCCAGCTATACGCAGCTACAAAGCCGGAAAGCGCATATGCCGTTGAGAAAACAAATGCCGGCACAAATGTATTATCGTGATATCTGTTATCCTTTCCAAGAAGTACAAAGTGTTCCTTCAGAAAATAAAAAAATGTTGCTCCGCTTAGCGAAATCTTAAAAATGATTAGCAGCTCGATAAACTCAATAATATGGCTCTTTGGAAAAAGCACCACAAGCCAGTTTAACGGACTCGCCAGATAATAGGCAAATACCGATACAAAATCACTGCCAAGCCCGATATTCCATGTATACATGAGGCTCGCACCATTTCTTAGCTTCTCCCACAGCTCATTAAAGAAAGGCAGATACTGGTGATACAAATCCATATGCAAAAGGCAGTAATCGCCAAATGGATATACACCATTTCCTATACAGATGATTATACATATGAAAAACGGAATTAAAAACGCTGTCAAAAGTGGATGCTTTTTAACAAAATTCATCACTTATCCTCCCAGTCAAACAGTCTGTAATATTGCAAAAGCTTATAATCATTTAGCATATCCGAATCGGCTTGCTTCTTTTTGCTGCCGGTTGCTTTGTCTGATTTATTTGATGCTTTATCTAATGTCTTATCTGTAGTTTTATCCGTGCGTACCGCTGATATAATTGGATACTCCTCCTGCAGCTTTAGCAGAAAGCTCTGATAGTCATTTGTCGGCACACCTGCCGCTTTAAGTACGTTTGCAGCCAGATAATTAACGCTCGTGTCTTTTCCTGCCGCCTCATCAATATCATAATTTGCCCAGATAACATACGGCACCTGATAGCGCAGCTTAAGTTCTTCATTTGATAAATTATTATAGTCCAAGCCGTTTGCTGCAAGAACAGAGCTCGCCACAGTATCATTTGGCTGATGATCACCGAAAAATACCACTATAGTTTTCTCATCCACATTTGAGAAATATTCAATGAGGTTCTTTAAATCCTCGTCTGTCATCTTAATCAAAGAAAGATACTGGTCAAGTGCAGAATTATTGAGCTTATCCGCTGTCACCGTATTGTCAAAGCCGTAGTAGGTATCCGTGTATCCACCATGGTTTTGCATAGTGACATTGAATATAAATGCCGGCTGACCATCCTGTTTGTTCTCATAGGTCTCAATAATCCTGTCAAATGATGTCTCATCACTTATATATTTGCGCACAAACCTCTGATTAGAATAATCCTGCATAAACGAAAGATTGTCAAATCCCAAAAGAGGATAGACCGTATCCCGGTTCCATCCACTGCCATAGTACGGATGCTGTGCATACGTTGCGTAGCCTATGCTTTTTAAATAGCTTGCAAGGGAAGGTGTCGTGCTCTTTATATACTGCTGATAAGGAATACTTCCTACCGGAAGAAAAGCCATCGTATTGCCTGTCAGAAACTCAAACTCAGTATCGGCGGTATTTCCACCGCATACAGACGTATTCAGATATCCTGTTATGGTGTTTTCATTGCCCTTTTCAAGACTGTGCACAAACGGCATATAGTCTGTATTTGTATCAAAATCACCGAGCACTGACAGGTCTGAAAATGCCTCATCCATCACAACTATAATATTCGGATAATCACTTTTATCTGTAATTGAAGTATTATTAGCTGCATCTGAATTATCATCTGTACCGGCATAGCTGTCAAGCAGCGCCTTAGCCTTCTGTCTGCTATACCCGTCAGGCTTATCAACCGCCACAAACTTAAGATCCATCGCAAAGGTCACCGCCATTCCATTCACCTTTGTCATATATGCAGGTGTAAATAGAAACGGATACAGGTAATTGTCCGTCTGGAAATCCTCATCCTGCAGGGCATTCACAAACAGGCACATCACAAGTAATCCAAGCACTGTCGGAATTAGTCTGAACCTGAATTTCCACTTAATTCTGAAATCAACAAAATGCATCAGCATAATAAGAGCTATAAATATAACTGTAACAACAACTACTCCTGCAGTCGGTGCGAAATCATAATTGGATGCAACACTTGTCGCCGTACCAATTGAAAAAATATCCCATGGAACAAAAGGAGTCGAGCGGAAAAGCATAACATAATGATTAATCAGTCCAAAAACCATGGCCACGATAAAAACTGCACGAAGTGCCCATTTCGCCCTGCCCGTAACAAAATAAAGAATCCAGGCAATCAGCTCAAACAAAATAATATTAAAAAATCCCGCCATAAATCTGACTTCTTCAAAAGGATTATGTTCGTAGAACTCCATAAGATAAAAAGCCGTAATCGGGAAAATCGAGAAAAATACAACATTGAAT
>ERZ1027047.774-NODE-774-length-14952-cov-9.167282_pt1 | contig 14952 bp, 9 predicted proteins | sample MGYA00519286_ERZ1027047 | MGnify/ENA primary metagenome ERZ1027047 (study PRJEB26926, sample SAMN06164592) | human gut metagenome | biome: ENVO:00009003; feature: ENVO:2100002; material: ENVO:00002003 | host: Homo sapiens | place: USA | collected 2012 ... | reverse complement strand
GTGGGCTCGGAGATGTGTATAAGAGACAGACACATCCCCGCAAATGTAAAGCACTGGCATGGCGCCGCTGCCGACAGCTGGTTCGCTCACCTTGCCTTCAGTGTCCCGGGCGAGAACACCGAGAACGTATGGCTTGAACCTGTCAGCGACGCTGAATACGACAAACTGCCTTAAGGCAATTTGTCGGAGTTGAACTATCCGCAACAATTACAATAGGACCCTTTCATAACTTGAAACACCCCGCTGCCGACCGGCAGCGGGGTGTTTCAATTATGCTTAATGTTTGCGTTATTTCTCCTTGCGGAATGGCCACGTCACGAGGATGTACAGCTCGCGTACCCAAACCACCGACGACGACGCCAGGATTATGATGCCCAAGTCCTCGGCACCTGAGGGATTCCACTTCCAATCGGAAGTCCGCAGCATCGGTTCCACGTTGAAGAAGTTCGGCACCAGTTCGGTGATGAACAGCTGTCCGATCACGATAATCAACACTATGGTCCAGAATCCCTGGCTCATCTTGAGACTGAACAGACTCTTGGAGGTTTCGAACGCACGTGCGTCGAACATATACCAGAAATGTGTCCATACGAATATCGAGAACAGCAGTGTCATGTCGTAAACCGACATCGGAACCTCAGGACCCCACGTAAAATGCTGCAGATCCCTCAGCGACTTGATGTCAACGTGGTTGAACAGGATATAGAATCCGAACGTCAACGCGAAGAATATCACTCCGACGCCAATCAGCTCGAACATCATCGGACGGTTGATGATGAAGGCGTTGCGGTTGCGCGGTTTGTTCTTCATCACACCGGGCGACGGCGGCAGCGAGGCGAGGGCCATCGCACCGAAGGTGTCCATAATAAGGTTTACCCACAGCATTTGCGTCACGGTCAACGGCGACTCCTTGCCGAAGAACGAACCGAACATCACCAACAGACATGCCGCCACGTTCACCGTGAGCTGGAACAGCAGGAAACGCTGTATGTTCTGATACAGCGAACGTCCCCACATCACGGCGCGTCCTATTGACGAGAACGAATTGTCGATGATGGTTATGTCGCTTGCCTCCTTGGCCACCGACGTGCCGTCACCCATCGAGAGGCCTACGTGCGCGGCACGCAGAGCCGGAGCGTCGTTGGTGCCGTCGCCGGTTACGGCCACGACTTCGTTGTTGGCCTGCAGGGCTTCCACCAGGCGCTTCTTATCCAAGGGCCGCGCGCGTGCTATTATCTTTAGTTCACCCACGCGGTTGCGCAATTCCTCGTCGCTCATATCGGCCACTTCAGGCCCGGTGATGATGTTGACGTCGGAATCCACGGCATCGTCCCACAGGCCGACCTGACGGCCTATCTCCTTGGCAGTGCCGGGAGTGTCGCCGGTCACTATCTTGACCTTGATGCCTGCGTTCAGCACCTCACGCACTGCATCGGGCACATCGGCACGAACCGGATCGGAGATAGCCACGATGCCGAGGAATGTCAGGCTGCCCGATTCTATCTGGCCGTTATTCAGCACTTCATTGCCATCGGCTGGAAGCTCGCAATAGGCGAAGCCTAACGTGCGCATGGCCATGCCCTGATATTCCAGCAGCCGTGCGTCTATTTCCTCCTTGGTCACGCCTGCAGTGTCGCTGCACATGCCGAATACAATCTCAGGCGCACCCTTCACGTACAGTATACGTTTGCCATCTGTTGACCTCACAACCGTGGCCATGTATTTGCGTTCGGTGCTGAAGGGCAGTTCCTCAAGGTGCTCGGCGTTCTCGCGCAGCGTGGTGTAGTCCACTCCCCTTTCGCGCAGCCAAAGCAGGAGGGCGCCTTCCGTCGGATTACCGAGAACCACCGGCTTCTCTTTGGAGACATCGAGTTGAGCGGTGGAGTTTGCGGCTATTCCCTCATATATCACCTGATCCGATGGGTTGCCGAAAAAGTCGGCCTTATATACCTGCATCTGGTTCTGGGTCAGCGTACCGGTCTTGTCGGTGCATATCACGGTGGTTGCGCCCATCGTCTCGCAGGCGTGCATCTTGCGCACCAGGTTGTTGGTCTTGAGCATGCGACGCATGGAGTAAGCCAACGACAATGTCACCGCCATAGGCAGGCCTTCGGGCACCGCCACGACTATTAGCGTCACGGCAATCATAAGTGTCTTCAACACGTGTGCAAGTATCTGCGGCAGGCTCATGTCGCCCATCTGAGGCGCAAGATGTATGATTTGCCCCACAATCACCAGGCCCGCAACTATATAGCTGACATTCGAAATCCATTTGGCCAGACGGTCCAGCTGCTCGTTTAGGGGCGTCTTCACCGATTTGTCAATCTGTGCTTCCTGGAATACGCCGCCCATCTCGGTGTCGTCGCCCACCTTCAGAACGCGCATCACCCCGTGCCCTTCCATTACCTTGGTGCCTCGCATCACGTGGTTGGACGGGTATGTGGCATCCTTGTCGAACTGCTCGGGGTCGGTGGTCTTGCGCGCCGACGGCTCGCCGGTCAGCGACGACTCGTCCACGCTCAGCGTGATGCAGTCCAGCAACTCGCCGTCGGCCGGGATCTCGTCGCCGGTATTCAGCAACACGATGTCACCCACCACAACGTCCTTACGCGGTATGGTGGTCACCATCTTGTTGCGCACCACCTCCACAGGCTCGTCATCGTTCACCTGGTTCAGAATCTTGAACGCCTTGTTGGCGCGGGCCTCGAATATATACGACAGTCCCGTGGCCAGCGCAATGGCCATAAAGATGCCTACCGGCTCGAAGAATACCTCCGGACCTTGACCCAGCTGCATGTATTCGTATACCGCTATGCCGATGGACAGAGCGCCCGCTATCAGCAGGATGATGATGAGAGGATCTGAAAATTTCTCGAGTAACAACTTCCACCACTTGGCCTGGGCCGGTGGTGTCAGGATGTTGTTGCCGTGTATCTTACGGCTCTCGGCTACCTGCGAGTCCGTCAGTCCGGCATAATGTCTGTTTGGTGTCATATAGCCACGTTACCTGTTTCGTACTTGATTATTATCTTGTGGTTGTTGATTCACTTTCTGTATAACAACCCAACACCCCCATTCTACCTAAACTCAAAAAATAATATTTTATTGACTCCGGGTCATAAGAATAATGATGTGAGCGCTCCGAGCCGCACATAAACATAAATATAATATTATTATAATAATAGCCGATTTTTTGCAGTAAATGATTTATTTATTAATTTTGCGCCACGATGAGTATCGACCATTGTGGCGCGACTCGTTTTCATACAGTTTATACAGCTATGAAGCAACTACATCTCGACAACAGCAAGTTCGGTGGTGTCGCCCCTCCCGGCGACGCGGAGATGTGGCGCGCATAGTGAAATTCACCCTACGTTTTCCAACCGCAGAAATGCCCTGACAGCCCGTGGTGCGTCCGTACGTATCATCAGGCCATCGGGACAGATAGTACCATGACGTATTGGGAACGGCACCGGAGGAAGGCCTCCGGATTTTTCGCAAGGATTTACTTGCGAAAATAGTGGAGAAAATATTGTAGTTTAAAAAGTTAAGATAATAGTCAGTCTTTAGCAAGTCTTGGTGTTCTCTTAACTTTATCAGCTTTATAACTATCTAAACTAAAAAAACTGTATGAACAAAAAATCACCGATTTATGTAGGTCAGATTCAGTTCTACACCTACAATCAGGACCAGGTCGACGATCTGGCTCTTATCAATCAGTTTCCTTTCGACGACCGCAGCGATTTTATCGCTGATCCTTCGTTGGCCGGCATCGCGGTCAAGATCTGTGCCACCAACGAGCGCTTCGACAGCGGCGTGCGCCGCAACGTCACGCTGACACTGGTGGATGTCACCTCACGCTGCGAGGTGGCCTCCCGATCCCTGAAAATAATCCTGCGCCGGCAGGAATGCTTCAAGGAATTCTACGCCCACTTCGACGCCGACGGCATAATATCGGGCCATACCTTCAAACTCGTTGTAGACGACCCGATTGCTTCGCATACCATAGACCGGCGTGTATTCCGGCTGATTGACACCAACCCCCTGCCCCATCCGGCGGAATGGTATGGCGTCTGCGACGGAGGTGTCCGTCCGGCTTGGGAAGACAATCTGTATAAGTCCCTCACTACCGATGACGGCCAGACGTATTATGTCCGGTTCAGCATGGGGCAGAAACTTGGATACAGGCTGCCGTCGGTATTGCCTGAACTTGAGCTGCGGCTGTACGTGCCTGACGAGGAGCAGCCTCTGGTCATGTTCGCCGAACCGCGTTGCATGAGCAGTGACGATTACAAGGACAACATCTGGTATGTGGAATATCCCTTCACCACTGCATACGACCGTAACGGCACGTTCTACGCCGAGTTGCTGTGCATGGAATATCCCATCGCCGGCTTTGTATTCGCCACGGATGTGGAACCCGAAACCGGGAAATGGTATGGCACCGACATTGAGCCGCTGGACGAATATTCGCCCGATGCGGTCATAGACAGATGGCTTGCTATCCATCATCAGGACTCGCCGGCCACGACATCCGAGACTCTGGACTTCGACCAACTGCTTGACGACTTCATAGCCGGGCAGAAGGAGAAATCCGGCTCCGAAGCCGACGAATCACAGGAAGTAGAATCGTATTCAGAAGATGAATCGGAACATAACGAGTCATTGCTGTCGTCGCTTGACCATCTGACCGGCCTGCGTTCGGTGAAGGATAAACTTACTGTCTACGAGCGTGTGGTGCGCTTCAACAAAATGCGCTCGGAACGAGGACTTCCATCTACCGCTTCCCCGCTTCACGCCATGTTCCTCGGCTCACCGGGAACCGGCAAGACCACCGTCGCCAAGATGATGGGTGTGATGCTGCATCGAGCAGGCGTACTGTCCAAGGGGCATGTGGTTGTACGCGAGCGCGCCACGCTGCTCGGACAGAACTACAACTCCGAGGCCGAGAAGACACTTGATGCCATCGAGAAAGCCCAGGGCGGCATACTGTTCATAGACGAAGCATACCAGCTTTGTCAGCCAAACGACCCGCGCGATCCCGGCAAGTTCGTGATCGAGACATTACTCACGGCATTGGCCGATGACTCCAACCGTGACTGGATGTTGGTGCTGGCCGGGTATTCCGAGCAGATGAAGCGGATGTTCGACATGAATCCGGGCTTCAAGTCACGCATTCCCGATTCAAACATCTACGTCTTCGATGATTTCACGGAATCGGAGTTGATGGAAATTGCTGAAAAATACCTGGAACGCAACAATTACGTCCTCTCCGACGATGCGCGCCTGGCATTGGGCCGTAGGCTCAGCGCCGATTATGTGCGGCGAGACAAGACCTTTGGCAACGCCCGTCATGTCATCAACATGATCCAGACCGAAATCCTCCCCTCCATGGCAGTCCGTGTCATCACCGCCGGCCTCTCCGACGAGACTGCTCTCACCGAGATCCAGGCCGCCGACATCCCGGCCCCTGTGCCGTCGCTTTCCCTCGCCACCACGCGTCCCCGCATCGGTTTTGTCGCCTGACAATCTGCGAGTAACTAATGCAACAGAGGTTACTGTAACCACTGTTGCATTAGTTACATTGGCTTAAGGTTCAATGAATCATATAGATTTAATGCTTCGGATTTAATGGATAAGGAAGTGATGGAATTTGGAGATAGTATTTTTGCCAAAAACTTCGCTAAATGACATCAATCAAAGTAAAATTCAGGCCCTCGACTGTCGTCGGTCACGAGGGCTCAATCTATTATCAGATTATCCACGAGCGGAAGGTGCGACAGCTTCCTGCCTGTTACAAGATATTTCCGGAAGAATGGGACGATAAACGTTCAACGGTAGCCACTACCCATAACAGCGACCGCAAACTGCTGATTCTATCCATTCGCGAGCGTATCAAATGGGATATGGAACGGTTGGCAAAGATAGACCGCAAACTGAATGCCACAGGCCTCCCCTATACCATTGATGACGTGATAGACGAATTCAACCGCTACGCCAGTGAATACAGTCTGTTCAACTATATGGAAAGCGTCATTGCAAAACTGAAACAGAAAGAGAAAGTCGGGACTGCCGGAACTTACCGGTCGACACTCAATAGTTTCAAAAAATACATGAAAGACCAGGACATTATGCTGGACTGCATCACCTCTGAAACAATGGAGGGTTATGAGGCGTGGCTACGGAACCGGGGAATCATCCCTAACACCATATCGTTCTACACCCGAATCCTCCGGGCCGTCTACAACCGTGCGGTAGAGGAAGACATAATCGAGAACCGCAATCCCTTCCGCCACGTCTATACAGGCGTGGACAAGACCGTGAAACGTGCTCTTCCGTTGGCCATTATCAAGAAAATCAAGGCTTTGGACTTATCTCTGACTCCCTCGCTTGATTACGCCCGCGATATGTTCATGATGAGTTTCTGCTTGCGCGGGATGAGCTTCATCGATATGGCCTTTCTGAAAAAGTCAGACCTTAAAAACGGATACCTCACCTATCGTCGTCACAAAACCGGCCAGCAACTTGTCATCGCATGGACCAAAGAAATGCAGATGCTTGTTGACAAATATCCGGAAAACCGCAGTGACTATCTGCTTCCGATTATCCGCAATCCCGGAACCAACGAACGATGCACCTACCGGAACGTCGGCTACAACATCAACCACAACCTGAAACGCATCGCCGGCATGGTTGGAATCGTCATTCCTCTGACTCTGTATGTAGCGCGCCACAGCTGGGCCTCGGCGGCTAAAGCCAAAGGCATCCCAATTTCCGTCATATCCGAAGGCATGGGCCACGACAGCGAAGCCACAACCCAGATATACCTTGCCAGTCTCGACACCTCGGTCGTAGACCGCGCCAACTCCCTGATCCTGTCCTCGCTTTAACACTTAGAGCTTAGAGCGTTACTCCCCGCAAAAACGGATCATATATCCGATTCTCAATAAAATTCCCTTAAAATAACTACAGCCTCAGCACCACTCGGTTCTGAGGCTTCTTTTGTTTAGCGACCATCCAACACTCTTCATTAGAGAGACTTCCAATACTGCAAATTTACGAAATATTATTGAAAATACAATAATCTCAGCCTAAAAATATCATCTATCGATAATCATTCATATATTCATTGATGAAGAATAATAATATTGTTTAGCGAATTTATCAATCTTAAACGAATTAACGCTAATAGCTACATAGTTAGAGACTAATATCACTCTAATGAAGAGATGATTGACTTCCATTGCAGAAAAACAACAATACAAAATCTGACACTAGTCCGATGACTGCCCCACAAGTCGACATAAAAGAAAATGAAATATTCGAGCTTTCGCACGCCTTGCTCAACACGTTGCTTAAGGACCATACATTAAGCACCGATACCGAGCAAGTCAACATTTTCTGGGCAACAGACAATTATGCCGATCGCGGTGAAGGTTATCAATACAATGACCAAATCAAAATTGAATCCATTACAGGTTCCAATAAAAATCTCATAGTGCCACGAGCCGTCAAATCCCGCGAGAAACAACAACAACGTAGTCGCGAAATGGCCGAAGTATTCACTCCGTCTTGGATATGCAACAAGCAAAACAATCTTGTTGATAATGCCTGGTTTGGACGAGAAAATGTCTTCAATACTGAAATTGTCAATCCCGATGGCACCCATACATGGATTGTCAATACAGCTCCAATCAATTTTCCTGAAGGAAAAACTTGGCGCGACTACGTTAATGAAAATCGCCTCGAAATTACTTGTGGCGAGGCTCCCTACCTCGTAAGCAGATACGATGCCGTGACAGGAGAACCAATCCCTGTGGAACGTCGCATCGGACTTCTTGATCGTAAACTCCGAGTTGTTGGCGAAAACACCCATACATCCGTCGAATGGCTTAAAGCAGCACAATCTGCCTATATGAGCATTTATGGTTTTGAATGGCAGGGTGACAACCTCGTCCTTGCTCGCGAAGCTTTGCTATATACCTTCATTGACTATTATTATGCCAAGTTCGGCAAGAAACCGCTACTCAAATCACTGCAATATATCGCTTACATCATATCATGGAACATCTGGCAAATGGATGGCCTCAAAGGAGTGATTCCCAATAGCTGTACGGAACAAAAGATTCTAGAAGGTGGTATGTTTGATGAGCCGAAAATAAACATAGTCCCGTGCAGCGGTTGCAAGAACGGCGATATACACACCCATAACGGAAAATACGCCATAATCAAGGATTGGAGTGCTCCAAAGGCTAAACAAAAAATCCGATTCATCGACCTAATGAAATAACCTGCCATGGAATATTTCTATAACAGTAAATATAAGGTTATTTATCTGATGCGCATACCTTACAGCACTCATAAAGGGCTGATTAAGGTAGGCGACACAACTATTGACCTGTCAATTCCAAATCTGTCTCCTAACAGCAGCAAATTGAACGAAGCTGCCAATAAGCGTATCAGAGAATACACTCAGACTGCCGGCATTGATTTTGATTTACTCCACACTGAACTTGCCTTTTATGTTGACGAGGAGGGAGCCAAAGGTTTTGACGATCATGCTGTGCATAGTGTTTTGGAGCGTTCGGGCATTAAGCATAAATACTTCAATAAGGAAGCAAAAGCTGACGAATGGTTTTATTGCGACCTTGAAACTGCCAAACGAGCAATAACAGCTGTTAAAGAAGGCCGTAAAGCACTCCATGGTTCTGAAATTTCTATTGGTCAGTCACCAATAGTGTTCCGACCGGAACAACGAGAGGCAATCGATAAGACTCTTAAACAGTTCAAGAAAGGTAATCAGATGCTTTGGAACGCCAAGATGCGTTTTGGTAAGACTCTTTCGGCTTTAGAGGTAGTCAAAGAACGTGGAGATTTCCATCGCGTTCTTATACTTACTCATCGCCCGGTGGTTGATTCTGGTTGGTTCGAAGATTTTCAGAAGATATTTTACGACAATGTCAAATACGCATACGGTTCCAAAACCAAAGGAGATACCTTCTCGAATCTTGAACGCCGCGCCAGTCGTAATGAATGTCATTACGTATACTTCGCCTCTATGCAGGATCTCCGGGGTTCGGAACTTGTAGGTGGCAACTTTGACAAGAACAATGATGTTTTCTCCACTCCATGGGATCTCATAATAGTTGATGAAGCTCACGAGGGTACGCAAACCGAACTTGGCAAAGCTGTTATGGCTGAGCTTACTAAGGATAATACTAAAATATTACGTCTTAGTGGCACACCCTTCAATTTGCTTGATGATTTCAAGGAAGAAGAAATTTACACCTGGGATTATGTAATGGAGCAACGCGCCAAGGCTGACTGGGACTTGACACATCCAGGAGATTATAATCCATACTCTGGTCTGCCGCGACTAAATATTTATACTTACGACCTCGGACGGCTGATGAATGAGTTTGCCGATGAAGACATCGCATTCAACTTCCGTGAATTCTTCCGTACAAATGACGAAGGCAATTTCATTCATAAGAATCACGTCGAGAGTTTCCTTAATCTTCTCACAAAGACAGATGAGGAAAGTATGTATCCTTTTGCCAACAAACGATACCGCAATATCTTTCGTCATACTCTTTGGATGGTGCCCAGCGTGAAAGCCGCCAAGGCTCTATCGGCTATGCTACGTAACCACCCTGTGTTTGGGTTGTTTGAAATCGTCAATGTGGCCGGCGATGGCGATGAGGAAGAAGCCAACGAGGAAGCTTTACGAAAAGTAAATAAAGCCATTGGACCTGACCCTGACAAAACAAGGACTATCACGTTATCCTGCGGTAGGCTTACAACTGGTGTCAGCATCAAGCCTTGGACCGGGGTACTGATGCTGTCGGGTAGCTTCAACACTGCGGCCTCGGCATATATGCAGACCATTTTCCGCGTTCAGACTCCGGCGACTATCAATGGACGTGTCAAAGAAGACTGCTATGTGTTTGACTTCGCTCCAGACCGCACTCTGAAAGTATTAGCGGAAACAGCCAAGATTTCCACGAAAGCCGGCAAGCAATCCGGTTCCGACCGTCAGCAACTTGAAGAGTTCCTGAACTTCTGTCCTATCATCTCGATTAAAGGCAGTAAGATGAAGCAGCTCAACACAGAAAATATGCTTCAGCAACTGAAACGTGTTTATGTCGAGCGCGTGGTCCGGCATGGCTTCGAGGATGGCTATCTCTACAATGACGAGCTGATGCAGCTCTCTGACGTTGAAATCAGCAAATTCGAGAAACTCAAAGGCATCATAGGGCAGACTAAGGCCATGGGCAAAACTAACGACATAACTGTCAACGACCAGGGCCTGACCAACGAGGAATACGAGGAAAAGGGAAAACTCGAAAAGAAAAAGAAACGTGAGCTGACCGAAGAAGAAAAGGCTCGTCTCGCTGAACTGAAAGCCAAGAAAGAGGGTCGCGACAAAGCTATCTCCATATTACGCGGTATATCCATCCGTATGCCCCTACTTATTTATGGTGCTAACATCACAGATGAGGATATGGAGCTAAGCATTGACAACTTTACTTCTCTGGTAGACGACCTGTCATGGGAAGAATTTATGCCAAGGGGTGTAACCAAAGAGATATTTGGCGAATTCAAACAATATTACGATCCTGATATCTTTACAGCCGCCGCCAAACGCATCCGTCAGATGGCGCGGGCTGCCGATCACTTGAGCATTGAGGAGCGTATCGAACGCATTGCAGCTATCTTCGCCACTTTCCGCAACCCTGACAAGGAAACAGTCTTGACTCCGTGGCGTGTTGTTAACATGCACATGAGCGACTGTCTGGGTGGATATACTTTCTTCAACGAAGATTTCACAGAAACAATAGAGGAACCTCGCTTTGTTGATCGTGGTGATGTTACAGCCGATGTGTTCTCCCCTGACAGCCCACTTCTTGAGATAAACTCAAAGTCGGGTCTCTATCCTCTTTACCTCGCTTATAACATCTACCGTGTACGCCTGCGCAACGAGATGTTGTCCCCGGAATCCCTCGAAGAACATCAGACCATTTGGGATAAAACCGTTGCAGAAAACATCTTTGTTATCTGCAAGACGCGAATGGCCAAATCCATCACTCGTCGCACACTTCTCGGCTTCCGTAACGGCAAGACCAATATGTGGGCGCCCGAGGACTTAATCAACAAAATCAAAAACCAGCCTGACCTTTTCATCAAGAAAGTGGGCGACTTAGTCGGAAATAACGTGAAAATCAATGCAATAGTCGGCAACCCTCCATATCAAGAAATTGATGGAGGAGGTGGCTCAAGTGCAAAACCTATATACGATAAGTTTGTCGGGATTGCTACTTTAGTAAAGCCATCTTATATATCCATGATTATGCCATCTCGATGGATGACAGGAGGTAAAGGATTAGATGATTTCCGTGCAACTATGTTATGTAATCATCATATTAAAGTATTACATGATTACTTGAATGCATCGGATTGTTTTTCCAATGTTGCGATTGAAGGAGGTATCTGTTATTTCCTTATTGATAGTTACAATGAGGGTAAATGTAAGTTTTTCTCACATACATCTAATGGTATTTCATCAGTGACACGTTATCTTGATGATAATGATTCTGATGTTATTATTCGAGAAGCGGGTGCATTGTCAATTCTATCCAAAGTAATTGACAAATCCAAGCATTATTTATCTGAAAAGGTCCTTGCCCGAAATCCATTCGGTGTATCCAACTCTGAACCAGAAATCTCTACAACTCCATTTGCTAATAGTTTAAAGGTCTTAGGGCGTTTCGATGGAAGTCGTGATATTCGTTACCTTCCAGACAACTTCATTCCCCACAAAGGGGCCGAGATAATGAACTCTTGGAAAGTATTCCTTTCTAAAGCTGACGGAGCTGCGGGTCAGTTAGGAAATCCGATTCCAGCTCGAATAATTGGTCAAGGTGTCATAGGCGATCAGTGTACTCTTTGTACTGAGACATTCCTTGCTATTGCACCATTCTCATCTGAGGAAGAAGCTAACAACGTTGTTACTTATTGTCGTACAAAGTTTTTCCGATTTATGGTTGGTATAAGGAAACTAAAAAATATGACCAGGGACACTTATAAATTTGTACCAATGCAATACTTTTCTAAAAGAAGTGACATTGATTGGAACAAGAGCATTCAGGAGATTGATGCACAGCTCTATAAAAAATATCATTTATCCGATGCTGAAATATCATTCATCGAGTCTATGATAAAACCAATGTAATGTAGTAGAGCAATCTGCCAGCCTGATTTTTATCATAGGAATCAGAGCTATTAGAGGAATCGGCGAGCCTTACTCTTATCACGAGCCTTACTCTTATCAGAGGAATCAGAGCGATTAGAGGTATCGGTGAGCCTGCTTTCAGGAGTTGTAATAAGATGGTAATAAAATTGGACTGAATATTACACTTTTATCCTCAAAAATTTGCTGAGGCGGGATATTATCTGTAATTTCGCTACGAGGCAATACACACAATGAAGTGATAGTAAATTATACTGTATTGCCAAGTCTAACCCAAACGATATTGCGAATTATGGCTAATATGGATTTCATCGCGCCGACGGATAAGTATGAGAATTGGAATGTCTATAAGCTATCCCTTATAATCGTTGATATTACCGACCTATTTGTCAAGACGTATCTTCCCAAATTCGGCGACAGGACAGTTGACCAGATGGTTCAGGCAGCCAGAAGCTGCAAACAGAATATCGTTGAGGGTTCGGTGGATGCAGCGACCTCGCGCGAGATGGAACTAAAGCTGACAAATGTGGCCAAAGGCAGTCTCGCTGAGCTAATGCAGGATTATGAGGATTACATGAGGCATCATGATCTCACTATATGGTCAGTCAAGGATCCCCGCGTATCGCAGATACGGCGGTTCTCAAGAATGCATGATAAACCGGAGATCTATCTGACAAAACTACGAGAACGGGACGCCGAAGCATTCTGTAATATAACCTTGACACTATGCCATCAGTTGGACTATATGCTGTATTGCGTCATGGAACGAGCCAAAGCCATATTCCTTCAGAAAGGCGGCATCCGCGAGGAAATGTACCGCGCACGAATAGCCGCCCGCAATGGCAATCAGAATCAGAGTCATCAGAGCAATCAAAGAAATCAGAGTCATCTCAAAGACGGCTCTAATCAAAATAATCTAAGTCGTAGGCCGGCAAATAGCTCTGATTCCTCTAATTCCTCTGATAAGAATCAGGCTGACAGATAACTCTAATAACTCTAATTCCTCTGATTAGAATCAGGCTGACAGATAACTCTAATAACTCTAATTCCTCTGATTAGAATCTTAATTGAACAGCGTGAAGCGGAGGTCGGTGTCGAACGTGTCGAGGGATTCAAGGCGCTTGAGGCGGCGCACAGTGTAGATAGTGACGGGGAGCACAAGAATCTCGTAGACTGTTTTCAGCAGGGTCTGGGCCACTATCAGGCCGATCACGACGCTCCATGGCAACACGCCGCCGAAGGCTATCGGGAAGAATATCAGAGAGTCCAGACCCTCTCCCACTATCGTACTTACGATGGCTCGCAACGAGAAGCGTTTGCCGCCGGAGGCGAGTTTCATGCGGCTCATCACCCAGGCATTGGCCAACGAGCCGGTCACGAATGCCACAAATGACGCGAACAATATGCGTGGAACACCGCCGTAAACGGCCTCCATCGCATCCTGCGACGTCCAATCTGCTGAGCCGGGCAATATTATGGCTAACTGCAACGCCAACGTGACGAACAGGTTCATGGCGAAGCCAAGCCATATCACGATGCGCGCCTTGCGGAAGCCATAGACCTCCACCAGACAGTCGTTGATGATGTAACTAAGCGGGAAGATAATCATGCCTGCCGTCAGCGTTATGCCTGCCACGTCGATGGTCTTGATTTCTATCAGATTGGCCACGATAATGCAGACGCAGAAAGTTACGGACAGCAGGAGAAAGGAAAGGGTAAACTGGGGTTTGCCTTTACGAGGCGTTGATTGGTTGTCTGTCATGTTTCTTGTTTTTAACGAGGTAGCAAGCACTCGGGGTTATCGAATATCTTAACGCGGCAACTATCATGATTATTATATCAGAGGAATCAGAGCGATCAGATGAATCCTCAAAGAGAACAAGTCAGAGTTATGAGTTTTCCATATTTGGGAATTTTATAGTAATTTTGCAGACAAATCGCATATTCCGCGATAACAGCAAATCAAACTATGGGAAGAAAGAAGAAACCGCTGCCACTGCTGGAGGGCATCGAGATAACAGGTATCGCTGCCGAAGGGAAGTCCGTCGCCAAGGTGAAATGGCGTCCCGAGGACGAGGGCAACATCGTGGTGTTCATACCCTACGGTGCGCCGGGCGACATAGCCGACATACAGATAGACCGCAAGAAACACAGCTATGCCGAGGGACATATCGCAAACATGATACGTCCGTCGGAATCACGCGTCGAGCCGAAGTGCGCGCATTTCGGACTGTGCGGCGGATGCAAATGGCAGCATCTCCCCTACACCGAACAGTTGCGCTGGAAGCAGCAGCAGGTGGAGGACTGCCTTCTGCGCATCGCCAAAGTGGAGATTCCGCTCGTCTCGCCCATCCTCGGCTCGGAAAACATCTGGTGCTACCGCAACAAGATGGAATACACCTTCAGCGCCAAGAAATGGCGCAGCTGGGAGGACATCAAGTCAGGCCGGGAGTTTACCGACCGTCCCGATGCATTGGGCTTCCATATACCCGGAGCATTCGACAAAGTGCTGCACATAGACGCATGCCACCTGCATGAGGATTTCGGCAACGAAGTGCGCAATTTCATCTATGACGAGGCCGGCAAGCGAGGCTGGTGCTTCTACAACATCCGCGAGAATCACGGTCTGCTCCGCACGCTGATGATCCGCACCGCCTCCACCGGCGAGAAGATGATAGTCGCTGTCTCTTATACACATCTCC
>ERZ1027047.737-NODE-737-length-15517-cov-27.856228_pt1 | contig 15517 bp, 10 predicted proteins | sample MGYA00519286_ERZ1027047 | MGnify/ENA primary metagenome ERZ1027047 (study PRJEB26926, sample SAMN06164592) | human gut metagenome | biome: ENVO:00009003; feature: ENVO:2100002; material: ENVO:00002003 | host: Homo sapiens | place: USA | collected 2012 ... | reverse complement strand
GAAGCATCTCTGCTTTTTTTATATTCAGTTGTAACACATGTATTGTAATCCTACACCGAATGTGCAATATTTTTGTATAACTTCGTTGACAGTTGTTTATAAATATTTTATACTTTTTTTATTATGAAAGAGATGCGAAAGGCGCGTCGGCAAGGAGGAAAGTATGAAACAAAGAAGTATTGGCATGTGTATCTTATTGTCAATTGTCACCTGTGGTATCTATGGGCTTTATTGGTTTGTATGTATTACAGATGATACAAATGAGATGTCAGGCGAGAATGACTTGGCAGGTGGTGGAATGGCACTGCTGCTTACGATTGTTACCTGTAATATCTACGGATGGTACTGGGCGTATAAGATGGGTGAAAAGGTCGATATCATCAAGAACAGAAACGGCATGCCATCAAGCAACAGCGGTATCCTGTTTGTAGTTCTTCAGTTCCTTGGACTTGGAATCATCAACTATGCATTAGCGCAGGATGCGGTTAACAAGTACAGCGGAACAACAGGATATAATCAGCCGTATAATGGTGGATATCAGAACCAGCAGTATGGAGCTTATAACCAGAATCAGCAGCCATATAACGGCGGTTACAACCAGAATCAGCAGCCATATAACGGCGGTTACAACCAGAATCAGCAGTATGGTGGTTACAATCAGGGCGGCAATAATCCATACAGCAATGGAAATGATAATAACAACCTATATAACGGACAGTAAGAAACATATATGAAAGAAAAGAAAAATCGTGTCCGAAAGATTATATATCGGGATGTCATTATCCTTTTAGCAGGAATCCTGTATGCGGCATTTGTCAGACTGACCGGTTTGGCGGTTCCCTGCATATTTCGAGTTCTGACCGGTTGGCAGTGCCCCGGTTGTGGGATAACCAGAGCGTGCCTGTCTTTATTAAAAGGAGAGATACGGACATCCTTTTCCTATAATCCGTTTTTGTACATTGCAGGACCATGTATCATATATCTGATAGTCAGGGGAGATTTGAACTATATAAAAAGAGATACATATCGGCTTGGTACAGTGGATACGGTTCTGATCTATATACTGATCGTAGCAGCGCTGATATTCGGCGTTGTGAGAAATCTATAAAAATAAAATGCCATATATCATCAGGCGAATTTGATGATATATGGCATTTTTTACTTGGCTTTTTCTTTATTTGCAAGGATAATGCCTACGCAGACAAGAACAAGTGCGACCAGACAGCGGATATTTAAGGCAGATGTTTCATGCAGAAGCAGAGCTGATAACAGTACGCCAAAGACCGGATTCGAGAAACCAAAGACGGCAATTCTTGATACCGGATTGTGCGCTAACAGCAGACTCCATAATGTATAGGCGCAGGCCGAGATGAACGCCATATAGAGCAGAAGTAGGACAGCAGGAGCAGAGCTTCCCGCGATATGTCCGCCTCCGGCCAGACCGCAGAGGATCATCACGAAGCCGCCGACAAAGAATTGCCAGCCACTGAGCAGAACAGGATTCTCCTTATCGGAAAAATATTTGATGATAACTGAAGAGAAAGCATAAGCCACTGTTGATAACAAGATGAAGCCTTCTCCGGTGAGAGAGAAATGCGCGTCTACACCATTTCCCAGATTGATGATAACAACTCCGATAAATCCGATCAGACATCCAAGCATCTTTTTGGATGTAACCTTTTCCATTTTAAATAACAGACCCGATACAAGGATCGCCAGAAAGACGTTTGCCGCTTCAATGATCGCTGCCTTGCTTCCGGTCGTATTTGCCAGACCGACGTAAAAGAAGACATATTGCAGGATAGTCTGGAACAATGACAGGATAAAGATACGTTTGATCGTTGCCCCGCTATGTGGGATCAAAGGCTTTTTATATATGAAGCTGCAGATAAGGATAACCATAAGTCCGGCGAGCAGAAAACGGATGCCGGCGAACAGGATCTGGGATGCGGTATCATTTCCGCCGATCGCAAACATACGGTAGCCTATCTTGATGCAGGGAAATGCACTTCCCCATAAGGCACAGCAGATGAGCGCAAATGTGATAACAACAGGTGTTTTCGTTAAAAAAATTTTCATGACAGAATGACCTCAATAATAAAAGTATAATTTTAAACAGTAACAGATGACGGAAGATCCGCAGATGTGTCGTGCGGTATTACATGATCGCACTGTTCGGACATACTATAGCACAAAAGAAATCCGAAAAAAAAGACATAATTTTATTTAGAGATGAAGGTTGCAAAAACTGTATAAAAACAAATGGAATCTGTTGACAATTTGCACAAAAAAGGCATATAATTTTTGTTATCTGGCCACATAAGATTGCCAGAAAAAATAGCGCAGACATTTCATTCGTGTTTGTAGTTTTATCAAGGAGGGTTTTTGAAATGGCAAAAAAACCGTATTATATTACAACCGCCATTGCATATGCATCAGGTAAACCTCATATAGGCAACACCTACGAGATCGTGTTGGCTGACAGCATTGCAAGGTACAAGAGATTCGCAGGATATGATGTAAGATTCCAGACCGGAACCGATGAGCATGGTCAGAAGATCGAGAACAAGGCTTTTGAGAACATGCAGACTCCAAAGGAATTCGTTGACGAGATTTCAGGCGAGATTAAGGATATCTGGGATCTGATGAACACATCTTACGACAAATTTATCAGAACAACAGATGCAGATCATGAGAGACAGGTTCAGAAGATTTTTAGGAAGCTGTACGATCAGGGTGACATATATAAGGGAGAATATGTAGGAAAATACTGTACTCCATGTGAATCCTTCTTTACAGATTCACAGCTTGTAGACGGCAAATGTCCGGACTGCGGAAGACCGGTACAGGAAGCAAAAGAGGAAGCATATTTCTTCAAACTCAGCAAATATCAGGACAGACTGATGAAGCACATTGAGCAGAATCCTGATTTTATTCAGCCGGAGTCCAGAAAGAACGAGATGATCAACAACTTCATCAAGCCGGGACTTCAGGATCTGTGTGTATCCAGAACATCCTTCAAGTGGGGCATCCCGGTTGATTTCGATGACAAGCATGTAATCTATGTATGGATCGATGCATTATCAAACTACATCACAGGTCTTGGATATGATGTAGACGGTAATAATGATGAATTATATAAGAAATACTGGCCGGCGGACTTACACCTGATCGGAAAGGATATCTTAAGATTCCATACGATCTACTGGCCAATCATGCTGATGGCACTTGGAGTACCGCTTCCAAAGCAGATCTTCGGACATCCATGGCTGATCCAGAATGACGGTAAGATGAGTAAGTCCAAGGGAAATGTAATGTATGCGGATGATATGGTTCGTCTGTTTGGTGTGGATGCAGTCCGTTTCTTCGTTCTGCATGAGATGCCATTTGAGAATGACGGAATCATTTCATGGGAGTTGGTTGTAGAAAGAATTAATTCCGAGCTTGCAAATACACTCGGAAATCTGGTAAATCGTACGATCTCCATGTCAAATAAATATTTTGGCGGCGTAGTTACGAATACCGGAGTAACAGAAGAAGTAGATGAAGACCTGAAGAACGTCGTATTAAACTGCCGTATTAAGGTCGCAGAATGTATGGATAAGTTAAAGGTTGCAGATGCGATCTCAGAGATTTTCACCTTATTCAAGAGATGCAACAAATATATCGACGAGACGATGCCTTGGGCACTTGCAAAAGATGAAACAAAGCAGGATCGTCTGAATACCGTATTATATAATCTGGTTGAGAGCATCGTGATCGGTGCGTCCCTTCTGGAGCCATATATGCCGGATACCTCTGTTAAGATCCTGAACCAGTTAAATGCTGCAAAGAGAAAGGTAACAGAGCTTGGAAGATTCGGACTTTACCCATCCGGAAACAAGGTAACAGAAACTCCTGAGATCCTGTTCGCAAGACTGGACGTAAAGGAAGTTATGGCAGAAGTTGCCAAGTTTGCACCTCCGGTAGAAGAAACTATCTACGAGAAAGCAAAGAAGCAGAAGGAAGAAAAAGAGAATTCCGAAGAAAAGAAGAAAATGAAACAGGCAGAAGCTAAGGTCGCTGCTTTGAATGCAGATCCTTCTGTATTAAATAAACAGCAGATCACCATTGAAGAATTCGAGAAAATGCAGCTGATGATCGGAGAGATCATTGCCTGCGAAGAAGTTCAGAATTCCAGAAAACTGTTATGCTCACAGGTAAAATTCGGTGAGAACAATGTAAAACAGATCGTTTCGGGAATCAAAGGCTTCTATACACCGGAGGAAATGGTTGGAAAGCGTGTTGTTGCGATCGTGAATCTGAAGCCATGTAAGCTTGCCGGAGTTGTATCGGAAGGTATGCTTTTATGCGCGGAAGATGCAGAAGGTAACCTGTCTCTGCTTACAACTGAGAAGGGCTTGCCGGGTGGTTCATTTATCAGCTAGTTTATAAAAGAAAGTCATAACGGATCACAGATGATATAGCAGAAGGTCAGCAGAATTTCCTGTTCCGCTTAGAGTAAAGCGTATGGAGCAAAAAAACGCTGTTCTGTGGGATATCGGCTGTGATCCGGTATGTGTTGCATAAAAAAATAAATCATAGGCTTACAGGTATGAAGTCGTTGATTTATTGGTAGGTCTATGATAGAATTTTAATGTCTGCTTATACAAGGAGACAGCAGATTTGGAAAGATTTAGAAATCTTAGCGCCATGTCCCTTTTATCCTGGCATTGAAGGACTGACAGATGCGGTGTAAACGTGGTTGGTCGGTACAGCCTGTTGAGAAGGGTAACGAGGATGGAGGTTATCGAAAATTCGGCGGATGCCTCTACGTAGAGTCCGGATGCGCACATGTATGTCAAATATGGGAGAAATCTCAAAACAAAACAGCATGACCGGATAATTGAATGATGCATTATAAGATAAGACTGTCGCGTTAAGAACGTGATACAGTTACTTAAAGAACAAACTGCATCATATGCCGAAAGGAGTTAATTGAATATATGTGTGGAATCATAGGTTTTACAGGAAGAAAGCCGGCGAAGGACATCCTGATCGATGGACTGGAACGGCTGGAGTACCGAGGCTATGATAGTGCGGGTATTGCACTTTTGAATGATGATGACACTTTGACGATCAGAAAAAAGGCAGGAAGGGTAAGCGAACTCAGAGAGTTATGCAAAGACGGAGAATATTCTTCAACCTGCGGTATCGGACACACGAGATGGGCAACACATGGTGGTGTTACAGATGCAAATGCGCATCCACATAGATGTGGAAATGTTGCATTGATCCATAATGGTATCATTGAGAATTACAGTGATATTATAAGAGAGTATGGTTTAGCAGATAAGCTTGTATCAGAGACCGACTCAGAAGTTGTGGCAGCCTTACTTGATACGTTGTATGAGGGTGATCCGATTACGGCGATTCGGAAAGTTGTAAAGATAATTGCAGGATCGTTTGCATTATGTATCATGTTTGCAGACAGACCCGGAATTATATACGCGGTGAGAAATGTCAGCCCGATGGTTGCGGCTCACAGTGAAGAAGGATCTATCATTGCATCCGATCTGACAGCCATTATTTCATTCTCAAAGGATTATTTTGTTGTGCCGGAATATCATATTCTGACAATGACAGAGGGTGGAATCAAGGTTGAGGACTTAAAGGGCAATGAAGTAAGACCACAGATGCTTGAGATTACATGGGATATCACAGCGGCTCAGAAAGGCGGATTTCCGCATTTCATGTTAAAGGAGATCTATGAGCAGCCGGAATCTCTGAGAAATACGATCACACCAAGAATTGTAAATTCACTTCCTGATTTTACAGAGGACGGAATTGATGATGAGGTGTTCAAAAATTGCGAAAACATTACAGTGATCGCATGCGGAACAGCGATGCATGCAGGAATTGTTGGCAAGGCAATGATCGAATCGGAGCTTCGTATACCGGTAAATGTTGAGATCGCATCGGAATTTCGATATAAAGAACCACTGATCAATGAGAAGACACTGGTTATCGTTACTTCCCAGTCTGGCGAGACGATCGACACTCTGGAGGCGATGCGGTTGGCAAAACGATGTGGTTCAAAGGTTATTTCGATTGTAAATGTAAAGGGTTCTACAATTGCAAGAGAAAGTGATTATGTGTTATACACACATGCCGGACCGGAGATTGCGGTAGCAAGCACAAAGGCATATTCGGTTCAGATGGCAGCAATGTATTTAATCGGTTGCAGACTTGGACTTGTAAAAGGTATTTATTCAGAAGATCGGGCAAAGGAATTTATCGGTAAATTACTTGGAACAATTCCGGTGATCGAAGAAACCCTGCTTCAGGCAGATGAGGTCAAGGCTGTCGCTAATTATATAAAAATGGCTCCGGATGCATTTTTTATCGGAAGGGGCATGGATTATACTCTTTCACTGGAGGGGGCTCTGAAGTTGAAGGAGATATCCTATGTTCATGCGGAGGCTTATGCGGCGGGTGAGTTAAAACATGGTACGATTGCTCTGATCACAGAGAATGTACCGGTTATCGCATTAGCGACTCAGCCGGCTGTTTACGAGAAGATGGTTTCAAATATAAGGGAAGTAAAAGCCAGGGGAGCATATGTTATTCTAATTAGTATGGGTGATGAAGTTACTGATACCCAGATATGTGATAAGCATATAAGAATACCTAAGCAGGATAGTTTGTTTACAGTATTTGCAGCGGCTGTTATTTTGCAGTTGATCGCATATTACACATCGGATGCGAAAGGGCTGGATGTAGATAAACCACGTAATCTTGCCAAGTCTGTTACGGTAGAGTAAAAGGGACTTGAGTGGCTGGAGAATAATTGCGGAGGGTGTTATTATGAGCACAGAGAAGACCTATTTGTGCGACGAGTACAAATTATATTTTAAAATTGAAGATGATGTCCAGATCCTTCATAATGAAGTCGAGCTGTACAATACATCATTTGTAGGAAACAACAGCTTTTGTCATGAAGAGTATATTGATGGACAGAGAGCACTTACATATTCGATTCCGGCCATGATTACGATGAATCAGTTTATCACCAAGAAGATTCACAGAGATGAATTGGTAGATATCATGTTCAGTATAACAGACCAGCTGATGTATCTGAAGGCGAATGATATGCCACTGGGAAAGGTTATCCTGAATATTGGATATATGTATTTGAATCTGGAGGATATGAGTGTACAGCTTGTATTCCTTCCGATTGATAAACCGATGGAAAAATGCAATATGGAGAAGTTCGTCAGAGATCTGATCAACAAACTTGATTTTGCAAATAAAAAAGCATCAGATTGTGGATATGAACTGATCAAGTTTTTTGATCACAATCCATCATTTTATCTGTCAGAGTTCTATAAGTTTATCACAGATATGAAGAATGATAATAATGTTCATCCGGAAGATGAACAGCATTTTATTGTAAGACCGCAGATGGCAGAAGCTGTAGAAGAAAATACAGAAGCTCCGTTGCAGACAACTGTTGTATCAACTCCAAGCTTTAAGCTGGCGAAGGAAGTAAAAGATTATTCCGGCAGTGATATCGGATTCGATGATGACGAATCTGATGCAACATCAACGACAGTTCTTACAAATGCAACAAAAGGCAAACCGGGACCTGTGATCGTTAGAACCAGAACCGGTGAGCGTATCAAGATAGACAAGCCGATCTTCTGTATCGGTAAGTCGGCACAGGGTGTTGATTATCAGGTAACAGACAACAATTCCGTCAGCCGTCGTCATGCATATATCATCAACGTCAATGGCGTTTATTATCTGCGTGATAACAAATCAACCAACCACACCTACCTTGGCGGAAAGATCATCAACAGCGGCACAGACATGATGCTGATCGATGGCAGTAAATTCAAACTTGCAAACGAGGAATTCACATTCCGCGAGAAATAAACAAAATAAAAGTATCGCTTTATGATATCGAACAAATAAATGCTGGATATGATCATTTAAACAAAAGGGGCTTCGTCTTGTTTCTGACAGACGAAGCCTTTTCATATAACTATTCTGTAAGTATTATATCAGTAGGCAGAAAGACAACAGTGTGTAGTATGTATAGATAGAAAAAAGAACAATATCTTTCATGTAGCAGACTTTTTTACTCTGTATAACTTCGAACTAACCTCGGTGAGCCTCGCTAAGGTCTCAGTTACGAACGTCGGTCCTTAACAAACCACCATTAGGTGGGAGTTTAGTACCGCTACGTGAGAAATAGAACGAGAGTGTTCTGCGTAGTGAAAGGGTATTGTTCTTTTTTTTAGATAAAAATTGGTGCTGTTGTCGTTCACTCGTTTATTCTTCGGAAGTGTCGGTTTCCGTAGCGTCGGCGGTTTCGGTGGCGACCATCGCCTGATCGATCTCCGTGAGGCTGTCGGATGCGATACTGTAGTATTCGCCATCATCGTTGATAAGTGCTTTTACGACAACGGCATCTTTATATTCAGGATTCTCTGCATGAGAAGTGAGGATGGAGGCAATTCCGTTTGCAAACTTCTTATCGTATTCCTCTTTTTTAACATCGTTATATACGCCATTATTGACATCCTTGTTGAAATCCTCTATATATGACATGATCTCGTCGTAGGATTGGTCTAAGACTGCGATCGGATAAATAGTTACATCCACATAATAATCGCCATTTTCTTTATAACTTTCAGAGACTTCATATTTTGCATTACTATAGATCGTAGTTGCAAGAGTCGTGAAAGTCTGGGTAACCTCGACAGACTTATTTGTATTCAGGTTGTAGTGCGAGATCAGCTGATTTGCCAGATTTGACAGACATTCCTGATACATAGCGAGTGCGTCGGTTTCATTTCCTTTGTTTTCTTTTATATAGTTGGTGTAATCACCTTTGTAATTGACATCGAGAAGATTTTTCACATACGACTGGTATGCAGTAGCTTTCTTCTGACCACAGCCGGTAAGTGAGATAAGACCGATCACGATCATAAGAATGGCTGTCAGATAGTTTCTTGTACGTTTCATGTTGATAAAAATTCCTCCTAACAGTTCGATTTGTATTTTCTTCGTTCAATATAGCACAAAATATGTGCTTTGTAACTAAATTAAGAAAAAATAATTGTGCAAAACAATAAGGGTGTGTTATAATCATTTCAATTGGTGTTTACAGAAAATGAGCATTTGCGCCGGAAAGCATGAGTATCACACACACAATAGAAAGGGATGCCGGTAACAGATCCTGTTAAGACATCGGGCGCAGCTTAAATAATAGATTATTTTGGAGGGATTATCGTGGCAAAAGAGAACAAAGATAATTTTGATGAAACAGAAGTAAAGGCAGAGTCTACATTTAAGACTGTAACATTTGGTGGATATGATAAGAATTCGGTTGATTATTATATTGAGGAGTTAAAGGCTGACCATGAGAAGGAAGTTAATGAGTTAAAAGCAAATGTAAATAAGCTCAGCGAAGCTGTATTAAGCCTTAAGACTATGAGAGAAGTAAACCTGACAGAGTCGAATAAGACGATCGAAGGACTTAAGACTAAGAATTCCGAATATGAAAGCGAGATCGAATCCCTGAAAGAGCAGGTAAATGCTTATAAGCAGAAAGAATTCGAATCAGCAGGAAGATATGAGTCTATTTCAAGAACACTTTTAGAGGCAAGAGAGAGTGCGGATGCATTGATCGCCCAGACAAATAAAGAGTGTGAAGCTCAGCATGCAGAGATGACTGCAAAATGCGAAGCAATGGAGAAAGAGACAACAGATCGTTGCAATGCACTTGAAACAGAGACAAATGAAAAGTGCAAGCAGATGTATGATGAGACAGAAGCAACCTGTGCAAGTCTGAAGGAACAGGCTTACAGCGACAGTGAACGTACAAGAAATAAAGCACATGAAGCTGCCGAAGCATTAAGTGCAAAGACAGATTATGAGTGCAGAACTCAGAAAGAAAATGCACAGAAGGAAGCTGAAGCTATCACGAATAAAGCAACCGGCGAAGCATATGTACTCAGAAAGAATGTAAAGAAAGAGTGCGATGCAGTCAGCAAGTATATGGGTGAGTTGCTTGCAGCCTTAGATGGTGTCGTAGACGCATGCTGTGTAACAAAGGATATTGCGGATAAGGCGTTTACAGGTCTAAAGAGTGAAGCAACATCGATGGTATCATCAGACGATGAGAAAGAAGAAACAGCTGCCGGCAGTGAAGACAGCAAGACAGAGGAATAATTTTAACAGCGATATTTAAAATACATGAAACTTTTCTATGGCTGACATGGAAAAGTTTTATGTGTCTATGGGGTTGCATAAGAGAAAAGAGGGATACATTTGGAGATAGGCAAAATCAGTAATTATTCAGATTTTCTGAGCCATATTGAATATCCCGCAGTTGTATTCTGCGAGGATGGAGAAGTTTTAAGTATCAACAATGCAGCGGTAAAACTGGTCGGTAATCAGATCGATTCGATTACGATGGCACCGGATAAGTTTATGTCCAGTGATGAGTTTTGGCCGATTTTAAATGAGAAAAAAACGATCATCTGGCATCGACTTCTGCTGAATATAAATAAGAAAAAAAGACTGGTTGTAAGCGGATTTGTCAATCAGTTTGAATATAACGGAAAAAAAGCATATATGGTGCTGTTTGAACTGCGTTCCGATGTAGCAATCGGAAGTATGAGTCTGGAACGTATTATTAACCATGCAGGCATTCTGGCACTGTATCTCTACAAGCCGGACAGCAGATGGCAGACTCGTTATGTAACAAAGAATATAACGGAATTCGGATATAAAGAAGGTGACTTTTACAGTGGAGCTGTAGGCATTCGCGATATTATAGTTAAGAATGACTATGATATCCTGATCGGGAATCTCTATAAGGCGGAGAATACCGGGCATACGGATTTTGAGATGAAGGTACGTTTTGTATCGGCAGAAAGTGCGATCACTACTATGATGCTGAACTGTCATATCGTAAAGTCGCCGGACGGAGGTGCCGATGGCATTGAACTACTATTTGTAAAAGAAAAAAAGCATTCCTATGATGGGGAAAAAGGTGAATATATATTATCTGTTATGAACAAGATCAAGAGTCTTGTGATGGTAAAATCCATTAGCAGAGGACACAGCACATTGAAATACATTACACCGAATGCCAGATTGCTTGGAATGAATGTAGATGCACTTATGGCTGGAAATAAATTGACAGAAGACTATGTTCATCCGCAGGATCGCGCAAGAGTTATTCAGAATGCGAAGAATGTGTTAAAGAGTGGTGGATCTGATTATGAGGACGAGTATCGTATCGTAGATGATTATGGAAATGTCAGATGGGTTCGTTCCCAGAACAGTATCACACAGGCAGAGGATTCTTCTTATACGATCGAGTTCTTTATAACAGATATTACAGAGAACAAGAAGTTGCAGAACAGTGTAGAGGAAGCTAAGAAAGAGTATGAAGACAAGCTTTCTTACATTATGAACACGACTGTAGATGAGAATGAATATACGAGCGAGAGTATCGATAAAGACAAATGGAACAGTATTGTAAAAGCATTTGCAAGCTTAAGCGGACTGTATTCAACGGTTGTATCTCCGGCGGGTGATCAGCTTGTAGAACCGGCAGGACCGTCTCTGCATATGGGAAGCTTTTATGATCTTTTTGAGAAACCTCAGTATAAGAGCATCATTGTGAAGTTAAATGAGGTGATTCTCCAGAACAATGTTCCGGTCATTATGGAGATGGATGATGGTATAGATGGAAGTATTATCTGCGGTGCACCGGTTAAGATCGGAGAGAAACATATCGCAACCTGGATTCTGTGCGGATATGATACAGCAGATGTTGCAAAGATGAAGAGGGTATATAAGATCCAGTGGAATATGTGCAATATCTTCTCAGAATATGCATATAATGACAAGGTCCTGTCTAAAGAAGCAGAACGGAGCAAATCTGTTGAAATGTTGTTAGAGGAAAAGATCCAGAGACAGAAGATCCTGACAGAAGCACTCAGTTCCATGGACAGCGATGATAATAAGACAATCAGCAATATTTTGGAAAGAACCGGTGATTATCTGGGCATCGATGTTATGGCGATATACTCACTGAACGAAGATCAGGAGTATATGTGCAGCCATATCTGGTCAAGGGAAAAAAGCATGTCTGCGGAAGAATATGTGGAAGAATGGCAGAAGGGTAAGAAATTCTTTGCGCACAGTAAGGAAAGAACATATGACTGCATTGTAGCGGATAAGAACCATGACTTTAAGAATTTTCAGAGTAATATGGAACAGATCGGTGTAACAAGCTTTGTTGCACTCAGTATAGAGATCAATAATATTATCAGCGGATGTATCGTTATGGCGAATAACCATACGGATAAGATATGGTCAGAGGATGATATTGAATTCTCGAAGGACATTCGGAATGTCATTCAGGGTATCCTTGCCAGAATAGAAGGTGATGGTAATATCCGAATGGTAAATAAGCTTCTGGTAGATACTTATAATCATATCAAGATCGGCATCTTTATCCGTGATGAAGAGACGGGGGAGGTATTGTTCTCCAATCAGCCGTTAAATGATATGCTTGGATATGATTTTACAGGAAAAGACAGTAAGACGTTGATCCGTGATCTGAATGATACATTTAAGGGTGTGGCGACCGTACAGAAGCCGTTCCTTACTGAACGGAAAGAGGTAAGCTGGAGAAGCTATATAAGACAGTTCGACAAGATCATGGATTTATCCGAAGTCAGCATGAAATGGCTTGACGGAAGAAAGGCATCTCTTGTAATATTAAGGGATGTACAGGATTAACAGTAACCAGAAAGGGGACCAATCATGGCAAGTTCAGATATCGGTATAGATTTAGGTACCGCCAGTATATTGGTATATGTAAAAGGCAAGGGCGTTGTATTAAAAGAGCCGTCCGTAGTTGCCTATGACAGAGATACAAATAAAATAGTAGCGATCGGTGAAGAAGCCAGACTTATGCTTGGAAGAACACCGGGAAATATCGTAGCAATCCGCCCGCTTCGTCAGGGCGTTATATCGGACTACACAATAACAGAAAAGATGTTAAAGTATTTTGTTCAGAAAGCAGTAGGCAGAAGTTACTTTGGAAGACGACCTCGTATCAGTGTATGTGTGCCTTCACAGGTAACAGAGGTTGAGAAGAAAGCAGTAGAGGACGCAACTTACGCAGCAGGCGCAAGAGACGTGTCTATCATAGAAGAACCGGTGGCAGCAGCAATCGGAGCAGGAATTGATATCTACAGACCATGTGGCAACATGATCGTTGATATCGGTGGCGGAACTTCGGATATCGCGGTTATATCTCTGGGCGGTCCGGTTGTAAGTGCATCCATTAAGGTTGCCGGAGATGATTTTGATGAAGCAATCGTACGTTTTATGAGGAAAAAACACAATCTTCTGATCGGTGAGAGAACCGCAGAGGAGATCAAGATCAAGATTGGTACATGTTTTAGAAGACCTGAGAATATCACACTGGATATCCGCGGAAGAAATCTTGTAACCGGACTTCCGAAGACAGTTACCGTAACCTCAGATGAGACAGAAGAAGCACTCCGAGAACCTGCATCACAGGTATGTGAGGCTGTTCACTCCGTTCTGGAACGTACTCCGCCTGAACTGGCAGCAGATATTGCTGACAGAGGTATCGTACTGACCGGTGGTGGAGCTTTGCTTCACGGACTGGAAGAGCTTCTGGAAGAAAAGACAGGAATTACAACCATGACTGCGGAAGATCCACTTCGTGCAGTTGCTATCGGAACAGGAAAATATATCGAATTACTCAACAGTAAGAAAGAGTAACGCAGGAGACTTGTTGTGATAAAAGAAGGTTATGTTGAAAAAGTTATCTATAAAAATGACGACAATGGCTACGCCGTTTTCACTGTAGAGGGTGAAGACGGCGAAGACATTTTTGTCGGAACCCTTCACGGCGTCAGTGAGGGAATCTATATATCTGCGGAAGGGGAATATGTCAATCATCCCCAGTATGATCTCCAATTCAAATTTACATCTTATGAAATAAAAATGCCGGATGATATGATAAGTGTAGAACGATATCTGGGTTCCGGTATCATAAAGGGTGTCGGTGAGGCACTGGCAAAACGTATCGTTAAAAAATTCAAGATGGATTCTCTGCGCATAATTGAAGAAGAACCGGAACGACTGGCGGAAGTTAAAGGTATCTCGGAACGAAAAGCAAGAGATATCGCTGTTTCTTATAATGAAAAGAAAGAGATGCAGGATGCGATTATTTTCCTGACCGGATATGGAATATCAATCAATCTGGCAGTAAAAATCTTCAATGAATATGGACAGGAGATGTATAAGATCATCCGGTCAAATCCATACAGGATTGCAGAGGACATAAATGGTGTCGGTTTTAAGACGGCAGATGAGATCGCAGAGCGCATGGGAATCAGCAGTGACTCGGATTTTCGTATCCGCGCGGCACTGTTATATACATTGTTAAATGCGAGCCAGCTCGGACATATGTATCTTCCGAAGCAGATGCTGGTGGCAAAGACCTATTCGCTCTTGGTTGCTGACAATGTACCATATAATGAAGAACTGGAAGATGAGATCGGAAGCCAGATCATAGAACTTCAGATGACGGGTAAGGCGATCGTAAAGGAGCTTGCCGGAGATGTTACTGCTGTCTATGCGGCGGCAAATTATTATATTGAGCTGAATTCGGCGAGGATACTGTCAGATATCGATCTGGATTTCACATCAGAGGATCGACCGTTGGATAAGATGCTTGCGCAGATCGAGGAAGCAGAGAAGATCACATTGGAAGAAAAACAAAAACTTGCGATCAAGAATGCGGTCAACAACGGTGTGGCAGTGATCACAGGCGGACCGGGTACCGGTAAAACTACAACGATCAATGCCATGATCAAGATGTTTGAGAAGCTGAATTTGGAACTGATGCTTGCGGCACCGACCGGACGCGCGGCAAAGAGAATCACCGAGGCAACCGGATATACGGCGCAGACGATCCACCGCCTGTTGGAGCTGTCCGGTGGCGGGATTGATGAAGAAGGTAACCGCTCTGCTTATACATTTGTAAGAAATTCAAATAATCCGTTAGAAGCGGATGTGATCATAATAGATGAGATGTCGATGGTAGACAGCAGTCTGTTCTACAGCCTGCTGCAAGCGATCATGCCGGGAACCAGGCTGGTACTGGTAGGAGATTCCAATCAGCTTCCATCGGTCGGACCGGGCAATGTATTAAAGGATATCATTCGTTCGGGGGTATTCTCTGTAACGGTGCTGGACAAGATATTCCGACAGGGTGAGAATAGTGACATTATTACGAATGCCCATTTGATCAATGCGGGAAAGCAGCTTGAGATCAATAATAAGAGCAGGGATTTCTTCTATATTCCAAGACAGGGATCACAGGATATCATTGCGGAATTGAAGCATTTAATCTTAGACAGTCTGCCGGGCTTCTTTCAGGTCGACCCGATGAATATCCAGGTGC